>WPCJ01007396.1_pt1 | contig 51479 bp, 51 predicted proteins | sample 5399831 | NCBI WGS metagenome assembly WPCJ01 (sample SAMN12869470, study PRJNA574797) | sludge metagenome | isolation source: wastewater treatment of pH10 | place: China:Beijing | collected 2019-05-20
GGATTTCGACGGCCTGCGCGAGCGCAAGTCCTCCTTCGGCACGGCGGCCATGATCATCATGGACAAGTCGACCGACATCGTGAAGGCGATCGCGCGGCTCTCCTACTTCTTCAAGCATGAGAGCTGCGGCCAGTGCACGCCGTGCCGTGAGGGCACGGGCTGGATGTGGCGCGTGATGGAGCGGCTGGTGCGCGGCGAGGCGCAGAAGCGCGAGATCGACATGCTGCTCGACGTCAGCAAGCAGATCGAGGGCCACACCATCTGCGCGCTGGGCGACGCCGCCGCGTGGCCGGTGCAGGGCCTGATCCGCAACTTCCGCCCGGAGATCGAGCGGCGCATCGACGAATTCACCCGCAACGCCCACCGGGTCGAGCCGGTTCTGGTCGCCGCCGAGTAGGCGTGGCCGGAACGGACCGACAGGCAGGATTGAAAGGAAACCGGAAAGCACCGAGACGGGAGATCGCAGTGACGAAAACCTCCAGCAACGATCGTTTGCAGACCGGATTGAACGGCTTCGAGACCATGCAGAGCCACGCCGCAGAAATGATGCCGAAGGAGATGGCCAGCGCCGTCAATCTGTTCGTGCATCCGGCCGCCGGAATGGTGGCTGCGTCGGCGCTTGGCTTCGGCCTGGCCAGCCAGGCGTTCGGCATGTGGCTGGGCGCGCTCAGCGGCATGGGCGAGGCTTCGCATCGCATGCTCCAGTCGCTGGACGACAAGCCGCCTCAGGAAGCGGGCTCGCCGCGTTCGGCGCCGGCGCTGCGTCTGGTGAGCACGGCGGCGGCAGGCGGCGCCACGAAGGATCGCGGCCGGCCGCAGGGCATCGACAAGCCGGCCGTGCCGGACGATCTCAAAGCGATCGCGGGCATCGGGCCAAAGCTTGAAGCGGTGCTCAATGGCTACGGCGTCTGGACGTATGGCCAGATCGCCGACTGGACGGACGCCGAGATCGCCTGGATGGACGACACGCTCGGTTTTCGCGGCCGCATCCGGCGCGATGACTGGGCCGGGCAGGCGGCGTCACTGCGGGACGGGCAACGGGTAAAGTGAAAATCAGGCCGGGCGCCGTTTCGATGGCGCCCGCAACGGAGATCGCGGCACGGCTGCGGGGTTGAGGCAAGATGGCAAAGCTCAAGGTCGACGGGAAAGAGATCGAGGTACCCGACCACTATACGCTGTTGCAGGCGGCGGAAGTGGCCGGCGCGGAAGTGCCGCGCTTCTGTTTCCATGAGCGGCTGTCGATCGCCGGCAACTGCCGCATGTGCCTGGTCGAGGTGAAGGGCGGCCCGCCCAAGCCGCAGGCATCCTGCGCCATGGGCGTGCGCGACCTGCGCCCCGGCCCGGAAGGCGAGCTGCCAGAAGTGTTCACCAACACGCCGATGGTCAAGAAGGCCCGCGAAGGCGTGATGGAGTTCCTGCTCATCAACCACCCGCTGGATTGCCCGATCTGCGACCAGGGCGGCGAGTGCGACCTGCAGGACCAGGCCATGGCGTTCGGCATGGATTCCTCGCGCTTCCATGAGAACAAGCGCGCGGTCGAGGACAAGTATATCGGCCCGCTTGTCAAGACGATCATGACGCGCTGCATCCATTGCACGCGTTGCGTCCGCTTCACCACGGAAGTGGCCGGCATTTCCGAACTCGGCCTGATCGGCCGCGGCGAGGATGCCGAGATCACCACCTATCTCGAGCAGGCGATGACCTCCGAACTGCAGGGCAACGTCATCGACCTGTGCCCGGTCGGCGCGCTCACCGCGCGGCCGTACGCCTTCCAGGCGCGGCCGTGGGAACTGACCAAGACCGAATCCATCGACGTCATGGATGCCGTGGGTTCCGCGATCCGCGTCGACACGCGCGGCCGCGAGGTCATGCGCATCCTGCCGCGCAACAACGACGCGGTGAACGAGGAATGGATTTCCGACAAGACCCGCTTCATCTGGGACGGGCTGCGCACCCAGCGCCTCGACCGGCCCTATGTGCGCCGTGACGGCAAGCTGAAGCCGGCAAGCTGGGGCGAGGCCTTCGCCGCCATCCAGGACGCGATTGCCGCGGCCTCGCCGGAGCGGATCGGCGCCATCGCCGGCGATCTTTCCGCGGTCGAGGAAATGTATGCGCTGAAGCGCCTGATGGCTTCGCTGGGCTCGGCCAATATCGACTGCCGCCAGGACGGAGCCGCGCTCGACCCGGCGCTGGGCCGCGCGAGCTACATCTTCAACCCGACCATCGAGGGCATCGAGGACGCCGATGCGATCCTCATCGTCGGTGCCAATCCGCGTTTCGAGGCGTCGGTGCTCAACGCCCGCATCCGCAAGCGCTTCCGCGCCGGGCCGCTGCCGATCGGCGTGATCGGCGACTTCGGCGACCTGCGCTACGATTATGAAGCTCTTGGCGCCGGTCCCGAGACGCTGAAGGACTTGGCCGACGGCAACGGCAAGTTCTTCCAGGCGCTGAAGAAGGCCGAGCGCCCGCTGATCATCGTGGGGCAGGGCGCTCTGGCGCGTGCCGACGGTGCGGCCGTGCTTGGTCAGGCGGCGAAGCTTGCCATGGCGGTCGGCGCCGTCGGGGCGGAGTGGAACGGCTTTGCCGTGCTGCACAATGCGGCGGCGCGTGTCGGCGGTCTCGACATCGGTTTCGCGCCGGGCGAGGGCGGCAAGGATGCCGCCGCCATGCTGGAAGGCACCGACGTGCTGTTCCTGCTCGGCGCCGACGAGATCGACATGAGCAGGGTCAAGAGCGGCTTCGTGGTCTATATCGGCACCCATGGCGATGCCGGTGCCCATCGCGCCGACATCATCCTGCCGTCCGCCACCTACACCGAGAAATCCGGCACCTATGTCAACACGGAAGGTCGCGTGCAGCAGACCAGCCGCGCCGGCTTCGCGCCGGGCGATGCGCGCGAGGACTGGGCGATCCTGCGCGCCCTTTCCGATGTGCTCGGCCACAGGCTGCCCTTCGATTCGCTGGTGCAGCTTCGCGCCGCGCTCTATGGCGAATATCCGCATCTTGCCCGCATCGACGAAATCGAGGCGGGATCGGCCGAGGAGGTTGCCGGCGTGGCCACGCTCGGCGGCAAGCTCGACAAGGCCGGCTTCGTGTCGCCGGTGCGCGACTTCTACCTGACCAACCCGATCGCCCGCGCCTCGGCCGTGATGGCCGAATGCTCGGCGCTGGCGCAGGGCGGCTTCCAGCAGGCGGCGGAATAGGACATGGACGACAGCTTCTTCTCCTTCTATGTGCTGCCGGCACTGATCATCCTGGTGAAATCCCTCGCACTGCTCGTGGTGTTGCTGATCTTCGTCGCCTACATCCTCTATGCCGACCGCAAGATCTGGGCGGCCGCGCAGATGCGTCGCGGCCCCAACGTGGTCGGGCCCTGGGGCCTGTTCCAGGCCTTCGCCGACCTGTTCAAGTTCGTGTTCAAGGAGCCGGTCATCCCCTCCGGCGCCAACAAGGGCGTGTTCCTGCTGGCCCCGCTGGTTTCGTCGGTGCTGGCGATGACGGCCTGGGCGGTCATTCCGGTCAATGAAGGCTGGGCCATCGCCAACATCAATGTCGGCATCCTCTTCGTGCTCGCCATCTCCTCGCTGGAGGTCTACGGCGTGATCATGGGCGGCTGGGCCTCGAACTCGAAATATCCGTTCCTCGGCGCGCTGCGCTCGGCGGCGCAGATGGTGTCCTACGAGGTCTCTATCGGCTTCGTCATCATCACCGTGCTCCTGTGCGTCGGTTCGCTGAACCTGACCGACATCGTGCTGGCGCAGAGGGACGGGCTCGGCACCATGTTCGGCATGCCCAACAGCTTCCTCGACTGGCACTGGCTCGGCCTGTTCCCGATGTTCATCATCTTCATGATCTCGGCGCTGGCCGAGACCAACAGGCCGCCCTTCGACCTCGTCGAGGCCGAGTCGGAGCTGGTCGCCGGCCACATGGTCGAATATTCATCGACGGCGTTCCTGCTCTTCTTCCTCGGCGAATATGTCGCCATCGTGCTGATGTGCGCGCTGACGACCATCCTGTTCCTCGGCGGCTGGCTGCCGCCGCTCGATATCGCGCCGCTCACCTGGGTTCCGGGCATCATCTGGTTCGTGCTCAAGGTGTGCTTCGTGTTCTTCATCTTCTCGATGGCCAAGGCGGTGCTGCCGCGCTATCGCTACGACCAGCTCATGCGGCTGGGCTGGAAAGTGTTCCTGCCGATCTCGCTGTTCATGGTCGTGGCCACGGCAGCCTTCCTCAAGTTGACGGGGCTTGCCTGATGTCCGCATTTGCTCAAGCGGCGAAGTCGCTGATCCTGAAAGATATCGTTGCCGGCTACCTGCTCGGCATCAAGAAGATGGTCCAGCCCAAGGAAACCATCAACTATCCGCACGAGAAGGGGCCGATCAGCCCTCGTTTCCGCGGCGAGCATGCGCTGCGCCGCTACCCCAACGGGGAAGAGCGCTGCATCGCGTGCAAGCTGTGCGAGGCGATCTGCCCGGCGCAGGCCATCACCATCGAGGCCGGTCCGCGCCGCAACGACGGCACGCGCCGCACCGTGCGCTACGACATCGACATGGTGAAGTGCATCTATTGCGGCTTCTGCCAGGAAGCCTGCCCGGTCGACGCCATCGTCGAGGGACCGAATTTCGAATTCGCGACCGAGACGCGCGAGGAGCTTTACTACGACAAGGACAAGCTTCTGGCCAACGGCGACCGCTGGGAGCGCGAAATTGCGCGCAGCATGGCGATGGACGCACCGTATCGCTGAGCGCGGATGCCGGGCGCGCGGCCCGGACATCGGCATTTGAAACATGGACTGGCCGCAACGGCTCGTCTAAGGAACACGCGGTTTCGTGACCGGAGGCGGCACGGAATCAGGATTTGGAAACCCGGGGGATCCCCATGCTTGAAGGACTAGAGGCGGCTTTCTTCTACCTCTTCGCCCTTGTCGCGGTCGCGTCGGCCTTGATGGTCATCTCGTCGCGCAATCCCGTGCACTCGGTGCTGTTCCTGATCCTCGCCTTCTTCAACGCGGCGGGGCTGTTCCTGCTGGCGGGAGCCGAGTTCCTGGCGCTGATCCTGCTCATCGTCTATGTCGGCGCGGTCATGGTCCTGTTCCTGTTCGTGGTCATGATGCTCGACGTCGATTTCGCCGAGTTCAAGCAGGGAGCGCTGCACTATGCGCCCATCGGCGCGATTGTCGGGCTGATCCTGGCCGCCGAGCTGATCATCGTGACCGGCGGCTACGTACTGGCGCCCGAACTGAGCTCGTCGGTTGCGAGGCCGATCCCGGACCTGGCAGAGCGCACCAACACCGCCGCGCTCGGCGACATCCTCTACACGGACTACATCCATTTCTTCCAGATGGCCGGCATCGTGCTTCTGGTGGCCATGGTCGGCGCCATCGTGCTGACGCTGCGCCACAAGCAGGGCGTCAGGCGCCAGTCGATCTCCGAACAGGTCGGCCGCACGCCCGAGAGCGCCATCGAAGTGCGCAAGGTCGAGACGGGGAAGGGCATCTGACATGACCGTCGGCATCGGACATTATCTGACACTTTCGGCGATCCTGTTCACGATCGGCGTGTTCGGCATCTTCCTGAACCGCAAGAACGTCATCGTCATCATGATGTCGATCGAGCTTCTGCTTCTGGCGGCCAACATCAACCTGGTCGCCTTCTCCTCGGTGCTCAACGACCTTGTGGGGCAGGTCTTCGTGCTGTTCGTGCTGACGGTCGCGGCGGCCGAGGCGGCGATCGGCCTGTCCATCCTCGTGGTCTTCTTCCGCAACCGCGGCTCCATCGCGGTGGAAGACGTGAATATGATGAAGGGTTGAGGCGCAGCCATGTACCAAGCCATCGTCTTCCTGCCCCTCATCGGGTTCCTGATCGTCGGCCTGTTCGGCACCTCGCTCGGTGCCAAGGCATCCGAATACATCACCTCCGGCCTGGTGGTGGTTTCGGCCGCGCTGTCGTGGGTCGCCTTCTTCTCGGTCGGCTTCTCGGAAACCGAGACCTTCACCGTGCCGATGCTGCGCTGGCTGCAATCGGGCGGGCTCGATGCCGCCTGGGCGCTGCGCATCGATACGCTGACCGTCGTCATGCTGGTTGTGGTCAACACCGTTTCGGCGTTGGTCCACATCTACTCGATCGGCTACATGCACCACGATCCGCACCGGCCGCGCTTCTTCGCCTATCTGTCGCTGTTCACCTTCGCCATGCTGATGCTGGTGACTGCCGACAACCTGTTGCAGATGTTCTTCGGCTGGGAAGGCGTCGGCCTCGCCTCCTATCTGCTGATCGGCTTCTGGTACAAGAAGCCCTCGGCAAGCGCGGCGGCCATGAAGGCCTTCATCGTCAACCGCGTCGGTGACTTCGGCTTCCTGCTCGGCCTGTTCGGCGTGTTCGTGCTGTTCGGCTCCATCAACCTGTCGACCATATTCGCCAGCGCCGCCACCTATCTGCCGGCCGAAGGTGCCGCGGAAGGCAGCGCGGTGCTGACCTTCCTCGGCTACTCGCTGGACAAGACGGCGGCGATCACCGTGGTGTGCCTGCTGCTGTTCATGGGCGCCATGGGCAAGTCGGCGCAGGTGCCGCTGCACACCTGGCTGCCGGACGCCATGGAAGGCCCGACCCCGGTTTCGGCGCTGATCCATGCCGCCACAATGGTCACAGCCGGCGTGTTCATGCTGGCGCGCCTGTCGCCGCTTTTCGAGCTGTCGCACAGCGCGCTCACCGTGGTCACCTTCATCGGTGCCACCACCGCCTTCTTCGCGGCGACGGTCGGCCTGGTTCAGAACGACATCAAGCGCGTCATCGCCTATTCGACCTGCTCGCAGCTCGGCTACATGTTCGTGGCTCTGGGCGTCGGCGCCTATGGCGCGGCGATTTTCCACCTGTTCACGCATGCCTTCTTCAAGGCTCTGCTGTTCCTCGGCTCCGGCTCGGTCATCCACGCCATGTCGGACGAGCAGGACATGCGCAACATGGGCGGCATCCGCAAGCTGATCCCGACCACCTACTGGATGATGATCATCGGCACCATCGCGCTGACCGGCGTCGGCATCCCGGCCACGGTCATCGGCACCGCCGGCTTCTTCTCCAAGGACGCCATCATCGAAAGCGCCTTCGTCGGCCACAATGCGGTGGCGGGCTTCGCCTTCACGCTGTTGGTGATCGCCGCCTGCTTCACCTCCTTCTATTCCTGGCGGCTGATCTTCATGACCTTCCACGGCAAGTCGCGCGCCAGCGAGGAGGTTCTGCACCACGTGCATGAATCGCCGCCGGTGATGCTGGTGCCGCTCTACATCCTCGCGGTCGGCGCGCTGTTCGCGGGCTTCCTGTTCCACGACCAGTTCATCGGCGACGCCTACGAGGCATTCTGGAAGACGGCGCTGTTCACCTCGGCCGACAACCACGTCCTGCACGAGATGCACGGCGTGCCGATGTGGGTGAAGCTGTCGCCGTTCGTGGCGATGGTGATCGGCTTCCTCGTTTCTTACCAGTTCTACATCCGCTCGCCGGAGACGCCGAACCGGCTCGCAGCGCAGCATCGCGGGCTCTACGCCTTCCTGCTCAACAAGTGGTATTTCGACGAGCTTTACGACTTCCTGTTCGTGCGCTCCGCCAAGGCGCTCGGCCGCTTCCTGTGGAAGACCGGTGACGGGAAGATCATCGACGGGCTCGGGCCGGACGGCGTTTCGGCGCGCGTCATCGACGTCACCCAGCGTGTCGTCAAGCTGCAGTCCGGCTACCTCTATCACTACGCCTTCGCAATGCTGATCGGCGTTGCCGCACTTGCCACCTGGATGATGCTATGACCGACTGGCCCATTCTCTCTACGGTCACGTTCCTGCCGCTGGTCGGCGCCCTTCTGGTGCTGCTGATCAACGACGACAACGAGAACGGTCGCCGCAACATCCGCTCGATCACGCTGCTGACGACGGTGTTCACCTTCGTGGTGTCGCTGTTCGTGTGGATCGGCTTCGACAATTCGCAGGCCGGCTTCCAGATGGTGGAAAAGGCGGAGTGGCTGGACAGCGGCATCTCCTACCATATGGGCGTCGACGGCATTTCCATGCTGTTCGTCATCCTCACCACCTTCCTGATGCCGCTGTGCATCCTGGCGTCGTGGGAATCGGTGCAGAAGCGCGTGAAGGCGTATATGATCGCCTTCCTGCTGCTCGAGACGCTGATGATCGGCGTGTTCTGCGCGCTCGACATCGTGCTGTTCTACGTCTTCTTCGAGGCGGGCCTGATCCCGATGTTCATCATCATCGGCGTGTGGGGCGGCAAGCGGCGCGTCTATGCCTCGTTCAAGTTCTTCCTCTACACGTTGCTCGGCTCGGTGCTGATGCTGCTCGCCATCATGGCGATGTTCTGGCAGGCCGGCACCACGGATATCCCGACGCTGCTGGCGCATGATTTCCCGGCCAATATGCAGACATGGCTATGGCTCGCCTTCTTCGCCTCCTTCGCGGTGAAGATGCCGATGTGGCCGGTGCACACCTGGCTGCCGGACGCACACGTGGAGGCGCCGACGGCGGGCTCGGTCATCCTGGCCGGCATCCTGCTGAAGATGGGCGGCTACGGCTTCCTGCGCTTCTCTTTGCCGATGTTCCCGATCGCCTCGGAGATGTTCGCGCCCTTCGTCTTCACCCTGTCGGTCGTCGCCATCGTCTACACATCGCTGGTGGCGCTGATGCAGGAGGACATGAAGAAGCTGATCGCCTATTCCTCGGTCGCCCACATGGGCTACGTGACCATGGGCATCTTCGCCATGAACGCCGAGGGCATCCAGGGCGCCATCTTCCAGATGCTGTCGCACGGTCTGGTGTCTTCGGCGCTGTTCCTGTGCGTCGGCGTCATCTACGACCGCATGCACACGCGTGAGATCGACGCCTATGGCGGCCTCGTCAACAACATGCCGAAATATGCGGTGGCCTTCCTGATCTTCACCATGGCCAATGTCGGCCTGCCCGGCACCAGCGGCTTCATCGGCGAGTTCCTGACGCTGCTCGGCGTGTTCCGGGTCAACACCTGGGTGGCGCTGTTCGCCACCACCGGCGTGATCCTGTCGGCCGGCTACGCGCTGTGGCTCTACCGCCGCGTCGTGTTCGGCGCGCTGACCAAGGACAGCCTCAAGGGCATGCTCGACCTTTCGGGCCGCGAGAAGGCGGTACTCTATCCGCTGGTGGTGCTGACGATCTTCTTCGGCGTCTACCCGGCGCCGGTGCTGGACGTGACCGCCCAGTCGGTGAAGACGCTGGTGAGCAACGTCACCGCATCGATCAATGCCGCGCAGACCGCGGCCGCAAACTGACCGGAGACTTAGGGAACAATGACGCCGGAACTCTCCACCAGTCTCGCGCTCGTCACGCCCGAGCTCATCATGGCCGCAGGCGCCATGGTGCTCCTGATGATCGGCGTGTTCTCAAGCGGCCGTCCGAGCACGCTCGTCTCCACGCTTGCCGTTCTGGTCATGGCCGCCGCCGGCGCCTGGCTGATGTTCGCCACGGGCGAGGGCAGGGCGTTCGGGGATTCCTTCGTGCTCGACCCCTTCGCGCGCTTCATGAAACTGCTCACCCTCGGCGGCTCGGCGGTCGCGCTCGTCATGTCGATCGGCTACAGCCGCGCCCAGAAGTTCGATTCCTTCGAATATCCGGTGCTGGTCATGCTCTCGACCGTCGGCATGCTGCTGATGGCCTCGGCCAACGACATGATCGCGCTCTACCTCAGCTTCGAGCTGCAATCGCTGGCGCTCTACATCGTCGCGGCCATCAACCGCGACAGCCTGCGCTCCAGCGAGGCGGGCCTGAAATATTTCGTGCTCGGCGCGCTCGGCACCGGCATGATGCTCTACGGCATCTCGCTGGTCTACGGCTACACCGGCTCCATCGACTTCGAGGTCATCGCCTCGACCCTGTCGGGCAAGGAGCGGCAGGTGGGCGTGCTGTTCGGCGTGGTCTTCATCCTCGCCGGCCTCGTCTTCAAGATTTCGGCGGCACCGTTCCACATGTGGACGCCCGACGTCTACGAAGGCGCGCCGACGCCGGTCACGGCCTTCTTCGCCGTGGCCCCGAAGGTCGCCACCATGGCGCTGATCCTGCGCCTGGTCATGGAGGCGTTCCAGCCGTCGGCCGCCGACTGGCAGCAGATCATCGTGTTCGTCTCCATCGCCTCGATGGCGCTCGGCTCGTTCGCGGCCATCGGCCAGCGCAATTTCAAGCGCCTGATGGCCTACTCCTCCATCGGCCATATGGGCTTCGCGCTGGTCGGCCTCGCTGCCAACAGCGAGGCGGGCGTGCGCGGCGTCATCATCTACATGCTGATCTATGTCGCCATGACGCTCGGCATGTTCGCCTTCATCATCGCCATGCGGCGCAATGACGAGAATGTCGAGGAGATCGGCGATCTGGCCGGCCTGTCGCAGACCAATCCGGTGATGGCGACGCTGCTGACCATCCTGCTGTTCTCGCTGGCCGGCATTCCGTGGCTGGCCGGGTTCTGGGCGAAGTGGTACGTCTTCCTGGCGGCCATCGATGCCGGCCTCTACGCGCTGGCCATCATCGGCGTGCTGACCTCGGTCGTGGCCGCCTTCTACTACCTGCGCATCATCAAGATCATGTGGTTCGACGAGCCGGCCGGCGGCTTCCAGCCGATGGCCGCCGAGCTGCGGGTGATCCTCGGCCTGTCCGGCGCCTTCGTGGTGTTCTACGTGCTCATCGGCGGCCCGATCAGCACCATGGCGCAGGCCGCCGCCAAGACGTTCTTCTGATGGCGTTTGCGCTGGCGCCGACGGCGGCATCCGAAGGCTATCGCCTCGAGGCGCTCGACACGGTCGGCTCCACCAACGCGCAGGCGCTCGAGCACGCCCGTGCCGGCGATCCCGGCAAGCTGTGGGTGGTCTCGAAGAACCAGCAGAGCGGGCGCGGCCGTCGCGGCCGGGCCTGGCAGTCGCCGCCGGGGAATCTTGCGGCAACGCTGCTTGTCGTTGCCGACTACGAGCTGAAGCTTGCCTCGACGCTCGGCTTCGTCGCCGGGCTGGCGCTGGCCGATGCGCTGGATGCGGTGACGCCGAAGGGCAGCATCGCAGTCGGCATCGACGCCGGCAGCGGGGCGGGCGAAGGGGCGCGCAACCGTTTCGCGCTGAAATGGCCGAACGATGTGCTGGCCTCCGGCGCAAAGCTTGCCGGCATCCTGCTGGAATCGACCATGCTGGGTGAAAACCGGTTCGCGGTCGCCGTGGGCATCGGCGTCAATGTCGTCGCCCATCCCGACGGCCTGCCTTATCCCGCCACGTCCCTGCACAAGCTCGGCGCGACCTGCGATGCCGAAACGCTGTTCCTGGCCCTGTCCGATGCCTGGGCCGACAATGCACGGCTGTGGAGCGAGGGGCGGGGCCTTTCGGCCATCCGCAAGCGCTGGCTGGAGCGCGCCGCCGGGATCGGCAGCGAGGTCGCGGTGCGGGTCGACAACAGGATCGTGCGCGGTATTTTCGAAACCATCGACGAGGATTGCCGCTTCGTGATCCGCGACCATGACGGCGGCGTGGTGACGATCGCGGCGGGCGACGTGCATTTCGGCGCGGTCGCCAGCGCCGGCGCCGTGTAGCGATTTCAGGACGGCGGGAGCCGGTTTGCAGCCGGAATCGCGCAGAACAGGAAGATTGGGCGTTTACTGAATTCCAGAAGAAGCCGAAATGCTCTACCTGGAATTGAACGCCGTATAGTTTGGAGACGGGAATGGCTGCGACGGAAAATGCCGAACTGGTTTTCGTGCCGCTTGGCGGCGTGGGCGAGATCGGCATGAACTTCGGCCTCTACGGCTATGGGCCGGCGAACGCGCGCGAATGGCTGATCGTCGATGTCGGGGTGACCTTTCCCGATCCGGCACATCCCGGCGTCGACCTCATCCTGCCGGACACGCGCTTCATCGAGGACAAGCTGGAGAAGGTGCGCGGCATCGTCATCACCCACGCGCATGAAGACCATTATGGCGCGCTGCACGACATCTGGCCGCGCCTGCAGGCGCCGGTGTGGATGACGCCGTTCGCTGCCGGTCTGCTCGAAGCCAAGCGGCAGTCGGAGCAGGGCGCGCCGAAGATCCCGGTCACCATCTATCGTGGCGGCGAGAGGTTCACCGTCGGGCCGTTCGAGATCGAGGCCATTCCGGTTGCCCATTCCATTCCCGAACCGATGTCGCTGGCCATCACCACGCCGGCCGGCACGGTGATCCACACCGGCGACTGGAAGATCGATCCCGCGCCGACGCTGGGGCCCAAGACCGACGAGGCACGCTTCCGGGCCTATGGCGACAAGGGCGTCCTGGCGCTGGTCTGCGATTCTACCAATGCGCTGCGCGACGGCGATTCGCCTTCGGAAGAGGAAGTCGGCGCCAGCCTCAAGGTGCTGATCGAGCAGGCGCAGGGCCGGGTGGCCATAACGACATTTTCATCCAATGTCGGGCGCATCCTTTCGATCGCCCGCGCCGCCCGCGATGCAGGCCGCAAATGCCTCGTGCTCGGCCGTTCGCTGAAGCGCGTCATCGAGGTGGCGGACGACCTCGGCTACATGGACGGCTTGCCGGAGTTCGTCCTGGAGGAGGACTACGGCTTCATCGACCGTCGCGAACTGGTCATCATCTGCACCGGCAGCCAGGGCGAGCCGCTTGCGGCGCTCGCCAAGCTGTCCCGCGACGAGATGAAGACGGTTTCGCTGACGGCCGGCGACACGGTGATCTTCTCCTCGCGCACCATTCCCGGCAACGAGAAGGCCATCCTGGAGATCAAGAACCGCCTGATCGACCTTGGCATGAAGATCATCGAGGACGGCGATGCGCTGGTGCATGTCTCCGGCCATCCACGTCGCAGCGAGCTGAAGCGCATGTATGAATGGGTGCGCCCTCAGATCGGCGTGCCGGTGCACGGCGAGGCGGCGCATCTGGTCGCGCAGGGCTCGCTGATGGCCATGTCCGGCATCGGCCAAGTGGCGCAGGTGCGCGACGGCGACATGCTGCGCCTGTGGCCGGGTGCGGCCACCATCGTCGATCAGGTGCCGTTCGGCCGCCTCTACAAGGACGGCAAGCTGGTCGGCACGGACGAGGCGATGGGCATCCGTGACAGGCGCAAGCTGTCCTATGCCGGCCATGTCGCGGTCAATGTGGTGCTGGACGACCGTTATGAGCTGTCCGGCGATCCCGATGTCGTCGCCATCGGCGTGGCGGAAGCCGATGCCGGCGGCGAGCCGCTGGAAGAGCTGATGCTCGATGCGGCAATAGGCGCGGTGGACTCCATCCCGCGCCAGCGCCGAAAAGACCTCGATCTGGTGCAGGAATCCGTGCGTCGCGCGGTGCGCGCCGCCGCCAACGAGGCCTGGGGCAAGAAGCCGCTGGTCACGGTGTTCGTGACGCGGTGATCGTAAGCCGTTTATCGGGCAGGCATTGGGGAGTGAGGCAATGAAGCTCGGACGTCTCAATCATGTCGCCATCGCGGTGCCCGACCTTGCGAAGGCGACCGCGACCTATCGCGACACCCTGGGCGGCGCGGTCACCGAGCCGCAGGCGCTGCCCGAGCACGGCGTGACGGTGGTGTTCGTCGATCTCGGCAACACCAAGGTCGAATTGCTGGAGCCGCTGGGCGAAGGTTCGCCGATCGCCGCCTTCCTCGAAAAGAACCCGGCCGGCGGCATGCATCATGTCTGCTACGAAGTCGACGACATCCTCGCCGCGCGCGACCGGCTCAAGACCGGGGGCGCGCGGGTGCTTGGCGATGGCGAGCCGAAGATCGGCGCGCACGGCAAGCCGGTCCTGTTCCTGCATCCGAAGGATTTCTGCGGAACGCTGGTCGAACTGGAACAGTCATGAGTTGGGTTTCTCTCGTCGCCATCTATTTCGTCATGTGGTGGCTGGTGCTGTTCGCCATCCTTCCGTTCGGCGTGACGACGCAGGACGAGGACGACAATGTCACGCTGGGCACCGTCTCCAGCGCGCCGCGCGGCCCGCATATGCTGCGCGCCGTGATCTGGACGACCATCATCACCACGCTCATCGTCGGCACTTACTTCGGCGTCACCTGGGGGATGGGCTACAGCTTCGACGACATTCCGCGCATGGTGCCGGATTTCGACTGAGCATTTTGCAGCCAGACGGAATCGTCTGGCGTTGCACAAATTCGGCTATAAATCATTGCTGAGCAGCGGGTGGCGTTCATCAGAACGCCCGCTGTGCTAAGCATCACTTCCGGAATACTAGCCTGAAACAAAAGGATCGGAGGCTGTGTTGATCTTATGGATCAACTCGGTGACGGCCTTGTGCGGGCCGCAGTTGCTCAAATCTGAACAAAAAAAATGCAAGGCTGGAAGCCTTGCAAATTAAACGCGTCCGATCTGTTTCCGGTATTCGGCGGCTGCGAGTAACCGCGCCTAGATCGCATCCTCCCAAGACTTTAGACCGCGTAGGAGAACAGATTTCTCTCTGCTCTCTCGATTATGCAGGGGACACTAGACCAACAGAGCCGGCAAAGTCACTATAAATTTTGCGCAGAAGAGGACTTAAATGTGCTGCAATGCACAATAAGTCGGCATGAATTGCCCGCTCGGTAGTCACCTCCGCAATCCTCGACGATGAAGGCGCCTTGCGTCGATACGCCCGCGGCGGCTGCGGGTTTCCAACTTGCCATGAAATGGCTATGAAGCCGAAGCAAACAGGCCTCGGCGCGCCGATTCCGGTGGCGCCCTTTCTCTCACGGAACAGCTTATGCGTTTGTCGCGCTACTTTCTGCCCATTCTCAAGGAAAACCCGCGCGAGGCCGAAATCGTCTCGCACCGGCTGATGCTGCGTGCCGGCATGATCCGTCAGCAGGGGGCCGGCAGCTTTTCCTGGCTGCCGCTCGGAAAGCGCGTCCTGGACAAGGTCTGCCGGATCATTCGCGAGGAGCAGGATCGTTCCGGCGCGCTGGAGATCATGATGCCGACCATCCAGTCGGCCGACCTGTGGCGCGAGAGCGGCCGCTACGACGCCTATGGCAAGGAGATGCTGCGCATCAAGGACCGGCACGAGCGCGACATGCTCTACGGGCCGACCAATGAGGAAATGGTGACGGACATCTTCCGCGCCTATGTGAAGTCCTACAAGGATCTTCCGCTCAATCTCTACCACATCCAGTGGAAGTTCCGCGACGAGGTGCGGCCGCGCTTCGGCGTCATGCGCTCGCGCGAGTTCCTGATGAAGGACGCCTATTCCTTCGATCTCGACTACGAGGGCGCCAAGGCCGCCTACTACCGCATGTTCGTGGCCTATCTGCGCACCTTCACGCGCATGGGCCTGCAGGCGATCCCGATGCGCGCCGACACGGGTCCGATCGGCGGCGACCTCAGCCACGAATTCATCATCCTGGCCGACACCGGTGAAAGCCAGGTCTATTGCCACAAGGATTACCTGGGCTTCGAAGTGCCCGGCGAGGATGTCGACTTCGCCAATGACGGGGAAATCGCCGGCATCGTCGAGAAGTGGACGACGCCCTATGCCGCAACCGACGAGATGCACGACGAAACCGCATGGGCGGCGATTGCCGAGAGCGAGCAGGTTTCGGCCCGGGGCATCGAGGTGGGGCATATCTTCCATTTCGGCGAGAAATACTCCAAGCCGATGGACGCCAAGGTTACCGGGCCGGACGGCAAGGAGCATTTCGTCTCGATGGGCTCCTATGGCATCGGCCCCTCGCGGCTGATCGCGGCCATCATCGAGGCCAGCCACGATGAGAACGGCATCATCTGGCCCGAGAGTGTCACCCCGTTCCACGTGGCGCTGATCAACATGAAGCCGGGCGATGCCGGCTGCGACGCGCTGTGCGAGCAGCTTCTCGCCGCCTATGAGAAGGCCGGCAAAGAGGTTCTCTACGACGACACCGACCAGCGGCCGGGCGCCAAGTTCGCCACCGCCGATCTCATCGGCCTGCCGTGGCAGGTCATCGTCGGCCCGCGCGGCGTTGCCGAAGGGACCGTCGAGGTCAAGAACCGCAGGACTGGCGAGCGCGACGTGAAGAAGATCGAAGACCTCTTGGCCATGGTGGAGAAAGCCGCGTGAACCAGACCGCCGCCGTGACGCAGAAGGCCGGAACCCGGAAGGCTGCGGCCGGGCCGTTTTCCGGCTTCGAGCGCATGGTGGCGTGGCGCTACCTGCGTTCGCGCCGCAAGGAGACGGTGATTTCGGTCATCGCCTCGATTTCGTTCCTCGGCATCATGCTGGGGGTAGCGACGCTGATCGTGGTCATGGCGGTGATGAACGGCTTCCGGGCCGAATTGCTGACCCGGATCCTCGGCGTCAACGGCCATCTCATCGTCACGCCCACCGATCTGCCGCTGGAGGACTATGCCCAGGTGGCAGACCGCATCAACGGCGTGCCGGGCGTGAAATACGCCTTGCCGCTGATCGACGGGCAGGTGCTGGCACAAGGCAATATCGGTTCCGGCACCGGCGCGCTGGTACGCGGTATCAGGGGCGAGGACCTCGCCAAGGTCAACATCGTCTCCGACAATATCCGCTTCGGCTCGCTGGAGGATTTCGACACGTCGGAAGGCGTGGCCATCGGCTCGCGCATGGCGGACAATCTCGGGCTCGCGCTGGGCGACACCATCACGCTGGTTTCCCCCGATGGCGACGTGACGCCGCTCGGCACCATGCCGCGGCTGAAGGGCTACCAGGTGTCCGCCATCTTCGAGGTCGGCATGTCGGAATATGACAGCTCGATCGTCTACATGCCGCTTGGCGAGGCGCAGCTCTATTTCAACATGGAGAACCTGGCGCAGAGCATCGAGGTCTATGTCGACAATCCCGACGCCGTCGATGCCCTGAAACCGAGGGTGGAGGAGGCGGCGCAGCGGCCGATCCTGCTGAGCGACTGGCGCCAGCGCAACCAGACCTTCTTCTCCGCCCTCCAGGTGGAGCGCAACGTCATGTTCATGATCCTGACGCTGATCGTGCTGGTGGCGGCGCTCAACATCATTTCCGGCCTCGTCATGCTGGTGAAGGACAAGGGGCACGACATCGCTATCCTGCGCACCATGGGCGCGACGCGCGGGGCGATCCTGCGCATCTTCCTGATGACCGGGGCGGCCATCGGCGTGGTCGGCACGCTGGCCGGCTTCGTGCTGGGAGTTCTCATCTGCCTCAATGTGGAGCGCATCAGGCAGTTCTTCTCTTGGATTTCCGGCACGGTGCTGTTCAACCCGGAACTCTATTTCCTGAGCCAGCTTCCAGCCAAGATGGACTTCAGCGAGACCTTCTCGGTCATCCTGATGGCGCTGGTCCTGTCGTTCCTGGCGACGCTGTTTCCGGCATGGCGGGCCGCGCGGCTCGATCCGGTCGAAGCGCTGAGGTATGAGTGATGGCGCGCGCCGTTCTGCAACTGAAGGGTGTCGAGCGCCATTATGAGCAGGCGGAGCGCCGGCTCACCATCCTCAACGGCGCGGATTTTTCGCTGCATGCGGGCGAGATGGTGGCGCTGGTGGCGCCTTCCGGAACCGGCAAGTCCACGCTGCTGCACACCGCCGGCCTGCTGGAGCGGCCCGATGGCGGCGACGTGGTGCTGGCAGGGCGCGCCTGCGGGCGGCTGTCCGACGACAATCGCACCGCGATCCGCCGCAACGATATCGGCTTCGTCTATCAATTCCATCATCTTCTGCCCGAGTTCTCCGCGCTGGAGAACGTGATGATGCCGCAGCTCATCAAGGGGTTGTCGCGCGGCGAGGCGGCCGAACGGGCTGCGCAACTGCTCGACTATATGCAGATCGGCAAGCGCGCCACGCACCGGCCGTCCGAACTGTCGGGCGGCGAGCAGCAGCGCGTGGCAATCGCCCGCGCGGTGGCCAATGCGCCGCTGGTGCTTCTGGCCGACGAGCCGACCGGCAACCTCGACCCCGTCACCGCCTCCTATGTCTTCCAGGCGCTGGAGGCGCTGGTGCGGCAGTCGGGCTTGGCGGCGCTGATCGCCACCCACAACCACGAGCTTGCCTCGCGCATGGACCGGCGCGTGACGCTGGCCGAGGGCAGGGTGGTTCCGCTCTGAGGCTTTGTCCGCCGCCGGCCGTGCCGGGCGGTGGTTTCTGAGTCGTTGGCAGGGGGCAGGCATTGCCTGTTCGGTCGAGCACGACGCTCAGGCCAGGCCGCTGTATGTTTCCATTTCTGAAGCGAGGGCGCCTGAAAATCGGGCAGCCCTCTGTTTCGCGTAGTTGCGCCACGCCAAGTGTCGGCAACTGGCTGGTGAAAATAAACCGGGCTGACCGCTGCCCCGGACGGCCTTCTATCCAGCGCCTGAAAACCTTTCCTTAACCCTGAAAACCGGGCGCTGCCCGATTCGGGTGACGGCCGCAATCCGTCGATTGACATTTGAACAAAATTAGAACAAATTAAGAACATATACAAAACAGGAGGAAGCCATGACCGATCTCGTTCAGGATGTTGTCTCGATGGTGTGTATGGGCACCTTCCTCATTTCGATGGCGATGTGGATCGGCGCGCTCTGACCGACGCCGGTTCTTCTGGTGAAACATGGAGCAATCAGACGATATCCGCCGGTGATGCCCGCTTTCGGGGCATGTTTCAGCGCTGATACCTGGGTGGCCCATCAGGGCGTAGTTGCCTGGCCGTTGGGCCTCAGCCGGCAAGTCTTTGGATTGCCGGCTCCAGGGACCGGGCCGACCCGGTGGTGGTCGCCGGTCCGAAGACATCCTCGAATGCCGCCTTCAGCGCCACGTCCAGATCCGGCATCGTCACCGGCAGGCCGAGATCGACCAGGCTGGTGACGCCATATTCCTGAATCCCGCAGGGCACGATGCCGCCGAAATGCGACAGGTCCGGCTCCACATTGATGGCGATGCCGTGGAAGCTGACCCATTTGCGCAGGCGAATGCCGATGGCGGCAATCTTGTCCTCGGCCATCGAGCCGCTGGAGAGGGGCGGGCGGTCCGGCCGCTGCACCCATACGCCGACGCGATCCTCGCGACGTTCGCCCTTCACGTTGAAGGTGTCCAGCGTGCGGACGATCCATTCCTCGAGCGCTGTGACGAAGGCGCGAACGTCCTCGCGCCGGCGCTTGAGGTCGAGCATGACATAGGCCACGCGCTGGCCGGGGCCGTGATAGGTGTATTCGCCGCCGCGGCCGGCCGCGAACACCGGGAAGCGGTCGGGGTCGATGAGGTCCTCGGTGCGGGCGCTGGTGCCGGCCGTGTAGAGCGGCGGATGCTCGACCAGCCAGACCAGCTCCCCGGCCTCGCCGTTGCGAATCGATTCGGCCCGCGATTCCATGAATGCCAGCGCGCCCGGATAGGCGAGAAGGCCCGGCTCGATGCGCCATTCGACAGGCGCCGAACCCGGGGTGGCGAAAAACGACGTGGCGATCTGGCTGCGTTCAGGCATGGCTTGTTCCGGATTTTCATCCAATCATATGGCGAGAAACAAGCCCAAGGTCCAGCCGCGAAGGCGCGGATGCGGGTATGTCGGCGCGGCTGTGATTTAAAGCGCGATTATTCCCACGCATCCACTTGTTTCGGGGTAAGCGATTTGCTACACGCCGCGTGCCGGATGCGTCCGGCTCCTACCACGGGCGGTCGTGGCGGAATTGGTAGACGCGCAGCGTTGAGGTCGCTGTGGGGCAACCCGTGGAAGTTCGAGTCTTCTCGACCGCACCATTCCCCCTTCCGGGGTCGATTGCATCTCCCTGTCCTTTATTCGGTCATGCGCGCACCCTGCGCCGCATGTGGGAGTCACAGGTCTGCATGTCCTGTCGCGAGAGGCGCAACGCTTACGGCAGGTCGTAGGTCGTGATGACCGGCAAAGCCCCGTATCTGGCCCGAAAACGGGCATGCTCGAGCGCCAGCCGCTTGGCGGATATGGAATGGGCCGAAGCAGCCTGACTGAAAGATTCCGACGCCAGGAAGCGACCGCAATCCGGGCAGTCGATCTGGTTGTGGTCTCCCGTCGGCGTTGCCGTCTGTTTCGCCGGCTTCTTGCAGACCGGGCATCGTGCAATCGACCTTGCCATGCGTTCCCTCCCTCTGTTGCACGCGTAAAAGGAACCACACCTGACGCGGGTCGACAAGTCGCCGGGGACGCATGGGCAGGCCGTTAGACGAGGGATGGCTGCTCAGGTCATGACGCGGGAACCCTGTATCGTTCCTGAAGCATCCGGCAGCCCGGCCAGTCCCGTTTTGAACCAGCCCAACTGCTTGCTTGCCTGATTGCCTGCCCATTTCGTTCCAATTCAATACGGAACCGCATGGCACGGGAAATGCATCGGATGAGATGTCGGCTGTGCCGGCGACCTGATGGAAGTCAGGCGGGCTGTCGGGGTGGGGTGGGGCTTGGGCGCCCCGACAGTCACGTTACCGGGCACATTACCGGGCGAGAGGCGAAATCGCCCTGCACCGGGCGAGGGGCGAAATCGCCCTGCGGCAATCATTTGTTAACCATAGCGCCCTAACCAATTCAGAGACATAAACTGAATTCGGGCGGGCACATGCCAATTTCGCGCAGAGGCTTCATCATTGGGCTGCCATTGGTTCTGGCAGGTTGCGCAACCTCCGAATATGCCAATTACGCGGCGATACCGGATGAGCGCTTTCCGCTTCCGGCGGTGCCGGCCTCCCAGATCAGGCCGGAGCTGCGGCGCACCGAGGTCGCATTCGGCACGGAGCACCCCGCCGGCACCATCGTGGTGAACACGCCCGAACGCCGTCTCTACTATGTTCTGGGTGACGGGCGAGCCATCCGCTACGGCATCGGCGTCGGCCGCGAGGGTCTGGTGTTGCGCGGCAACGCGGTGGTGGGCCGCAAGGCTCAGTGGCCGAGCTGGACGCCGACGGCGAACATGATGCGACGCGATCCGCGCAATCGGCGGTATGCGGGTGGCCTGCCCGGCGGGCCGAACAACCCGTTGGGTGCCCGGGCGCTGTATCTTTACCGGAACGGGCGCGACACCATGTTCCGCATCCATGGCACGAACCAGCCCAACTCGATTGGCAGGGCCGTTTCCAGCGGCTGCATCCGCATGCTCAACCATGACGTGATCGACCTCTACGAGAGGGCAACGCCGGGCAGCCGGGTAGTCGTGATCCAGGCCTGACCGGGGGGCAAGCCCTATCTCATCTGGCCGACCATTTTGGTCAGTTGCGAGAAGGGCGGCAGCTCCGCCTCCGGCTGGCACTGGTTCGCCAGTTGCAGCAGCCGGATAGGAAACGCAATCGCCTCCCGATAGGACGGCGGCAGTTCGTCGGACCTGTTTTCGCTGGCTTCCGCGGCTTGAAGGGCGGCGTCGATCTCCTGCATGGATACGACGCCTTTCTGAACAAGCAGATGATTGACGGCGGCAATCGCCATCAAAAGCCCTTCCAGTTGCAAGTTGGCTACGTTCATGGCCTTCGCTCCCTTTGGGGAAGCATACAATGAAATGCCAAGGCTGCCGATACCGGTTCCTTGCCTTGCGAGTGCGGGGTTTAGTTCCGGTCGGTGTCGTGGAACATCATCAGGTCGACGGTGTCTATCTGCACAGGTTCCACCGGATCGCCTTTCGGCTTCGCGAAGATGAACACGCCGATGCAGTAGACGATGAACAGGGCGACCCCGAGCCCGAACAGGGCGATCAGTACCAGCGGCCAGTCGATCAAGAAATTGAGCCTCGCGCGTGTTTGCGGGTGCGGCGGATCAATCGCCCATGGCCAGCCACACGGCAATGCCTATCGCCAGCAGGACGTAGACGATCATGCGCCCCTTTCGCGAGCGAGAGGCTTTATCGTCTGGCAATCTTCCGGGTTCGGTCATGCTGTATCTTAGCCGCCGCCCGCCACCTGGCAACGTGAAAAAAAACGGGCCGGCGCACCCGGTTAAGGGCGGGAGGACGCGCCGGCCCGCGGCCCCCTCAGAAGCCGCGAGAACACAATAGCGCGAATCCGCGCCAGCTTCTGTGAAGGAGCTCACACCGCCTGCCGGATAGAAGCGCGCGGTGGCTCTGCCCTTCTGCCGCGACTGCCCTATGTCATGACTGTCCGGAAATCTTCATCCACGCGGACGATAGTGCCGGCGTATTCGTCTCTCTTGTTAATTCCGCCGGAATTGCGCTACGGAGACCCAGTCCGCAAATCGAAGCAGCGCGAGGCAGTCTTGGAAGGTAAGAACGAACAAGCTGCCGATGATGCTCCGCCCAAGGTGGAGCACAGCGACATTTACGGCGAGGACGGCGCCATCCTCGCCTCGTTTCTTGCTCATATCGGTGCGGCGATAGCCGACCGCGATACGCTGACGCTCAAGCAGGACGTCGCCGCCCTTCACGAATCGGAGCTCGGCGACCTTCTGGAAGCCTTGCAGCCGGACCAGCGCCGCTCGCTGGTCGAATTGCTGGGCGCGGACTTCGACTTCTCGGCGCTGACCGAGGTGGACGAGGCCATCCGCCTCGACATCGTCGAAAACCTGCCCAACGCGCAGATCGCGCAGGCGGTGCAGGAACTCGATTCCGACGACGCGGTCTACATTCTCGAAGACCTCGACCAGGAGGACCAGGACGAGATTCTCGCCCAGCTTCCGTTCACCGAACGGATCAGGCTGAGGCGTTCGCTGGACTATCCGGAAGAGAGCGCCGGCCGTCGTATGCAGACGGAGTTCGTCGCCGTGCCCCCGTTCTGGACCGTCGGCCAGACCATCGACTACATGCGCGAGGACAAGGACCTTCCCGACAGCTTCAGCCAGATCTTCGTCATCGATCCGACCTTCAAGCTGCTCGGGGCCGTCCATCTCGACCAGATCCTGCGCACAAAGCGCGCGGTCAAGGTCGAGGACATCATGCACGAGACGCGCCACGCCATCCCGGCCACCATGGACCAGGAAGAGGCGGCGCGCGAATTCGAGCAATACGACCTTCTGTCGGCCGCCGTGGTCGACGAGAACGAGCGGCTGGTCGGCGTGCTGACCATCGACGACGTGGTCGACGTCATCCAGCAGGAGGCCGAGGAGGACCTGCTGCGAATGGGCGGCGTCGGCGACGAGGAGCTTTCCGACACCATCTTGGCGGCCTCGCGCTCGCGCGTGCCCTGGCTGCTGGTCAATCTGTTCACCGCCTTTCTCGCCGCCTCGGTCATCGGCCTGTTCGACCAGACGATCGAGCGGGTGGTGGCGCTGGCCGTGCTGATGCCGATCGTGGCCGGCATGGGCGGCAACGCGGCCTCGCAGACGATGACGGTGACGGTGCGCGCGCTCGCCACCAGGGACCTCGACATCTACAATGCCTGGCGCATCATTCGCCGCGAAATGGGCGTGGGCTTCATCAACGGCATCGTGTTCGCCCTGCTGATCGGGGTGGTGGCCGCGACGTGGTTTTCCGACCCCTATCTCGGCGGCATCATCGCGAGCGCCATGGTCATCAACATGTTCGTGGCGGCGGTGGCCGGCATCCTGATCCCGCTGCTGCTCGACCGCTACGGCGTCGATCCCGCGGTGGCCTCGGCGGTCTTCGTCACCGCAGTCACCGATGTGGTCGGCTTCTTTGCTTTCCTTGGCCTCGCATCCTTGTGGTTCGGCTTCGGCTAAACGGATTTAATTGACTTTTACGTAAGTGCTGTGCGAATCTCGTGGTCTTGCTCGACCGCAGCGATTCAGCGGTTCCGCGTCGGAAAAGGGTGTTCGAACAAGAATCTGGATCGCGAATGGTCGTCCCTCCGGGACCGGACGATCCGGTGCGGACGGGCGCCTTTCAATGCAGGATGACGATGCGGGAATATTACACCATCACCGAACTGACCCGTGAATTCGGCGTCTCCACCCGCACCCTGCGCTTCTACGAGGACGAGGGGCTGGTGCAGCCGGTCCGGCGCGGGCGGACGCGGCTGTTTCGGCCGTCCGACCGTCATCTCATCCGCCAGATATTGCGGGGCAAGCGGCTGGGCTTCTCGATCAACGAGATCCGCGAGATCATCAAGATGTACAAGGAGCCGCCGGGGGAGGTGGGCCAGCTTCAACTGATGATCAAGCGCATCGAGGAAAAGCGCGAGGAACTGCGCCAGAAGCGCCGCGACCTCGAAGACACGCTGGCCGAACTCGACCAGGCCGAGGAGGCCTGCGTGGAGCGCATGGCCGAACTGGGCGTCAACACCTGACGCTCCCTACGGAGAGGCTGCGGCGGCTAAAGCGTATCGCCCGGATGGGTTTTCGCAATCGCGGCGCGCTTCAGGCGATTTTCAGCGTTATGATGCCGCCGGCGATGAGGGCCACCCCCAGGAAGCGCAACAGGTTGGCGCTGTCGCCGAAGGCATAGACCCCGACCAGAAATGTGCCGATGGCGCCGATGCCGGTCCATACCGCATAGGCGGTGCCGATAGGGATCGTCCTTTGCGCCACGAGCAGCAGCGCGCCGCTGACCGTCATGCAGACGATGGCCAGGAGAATCCATCTCGGTTGCGCACCTGCACCGGTCCAGCCGAGCTTCAGGCCGATCGGCCAGCCGATCTCGAACAGGCCGGCGAGGATCAGGTAGAGCCATGCCATGGTTTTCTCGGTGCTTGTTGGAACGAGATGCAGCCCCGTGCCTCTCGCAAGGATAGGGCCGCAACCGTCGGTTTCAAGCAAGCATGGCCGGCCAGCAAAATGCCGTCAGATCCAGCGGCGCACCTTCTTGGCGTAGTCGCGATATTTGCGGCCGAATTTCTCGGCCAGAACCTTCTCCTCGAACTCGATGGCGATCTTCTGGGTGAGAATGGCGGCGACGATGCCCAGCAGGACGAACCACCAGTTTCCGGCAATGAAGCCGACGCCGAACAGCAGAAGCGTGTTGGCAAGGTAGATCGGGTTGCGGGTGATGGAGAAGGGGCCGCCGGTGAGCAGATGGCTCGGCTCGCCCGAGGGATCGAGCGTGGTTCCGGCCCGTCTCATGGCCCGGAAGGATGTTGCCCACAAGGCGATCACGGCGATGATGACGAGCCAGCCGATGGCATAGAGCACGTTGCCGAACGGCCCGGTGATGCGGGGCAGCGGCACGAGCAGGCCCAGAACCACGCTGGCGGCGATGGCCGCAAGATAGATGAGCGGCGGCCAGGGAATCCTGCGCCACGCGGGAACTGCTTTCATTCTTCCTCTCTCCCCATCAGGCTCATGTCGGTCTCGACCGTGCAGGTGGAAGCGAGCCCGCTGACACGGCTGCTTAGCTCAGCAGTCTGCTCACCCCGCAGCACCTTGTCGAGGGCATCGTCCTTGTCCAGCGCGTCCAGCATGCAGGCGCAGTAGGCGGTGCAGAACGCCTGCTCGCGCACTTCGCGGCAGGAGGCCTCGCAGGCCGGCACGAAGGCGGCTTGCGGGCTCTGCGCGGGCGCCGGCCAGACCTGTGCGAACAGCCACACGCAGGCGATGAGCACCGGCTGGTGGATGAGGTAGAAGGCGAGGCTGTGCTGCCCGATCAGTATCAGAGGGCGGGCCGCGGCCTGCGGCAGATGTCCGCCAAGGCGCGCGAGCAGGCCGGATGCTTTGGCGAATTTGGCTGCGGCCATGCCGGCCAGAACCGCCGCGAACCATGGAAACAGCGGCACATAGTCGTTGGAGCGGGGATTTATCGTCGAGAGGCCAAGCCACCACAAGGAGGGATGGTCGAATGCCGGCAGGCGCAGGAACTGCGGCGCTGCCGCTACCAGCACGGCGGCGAGCACCAGCGCCCAGACCGGAAAGCGCAGGAAGGCGAGGCCAAGCACGCTGGCGAGGGCGATATGGTGCAATATGCCGAAAAAGATGAAGGAGCCGGGCGTGGCGAACCAGGTGGCGACCGTGATGGCCAGTGCCGCCGCGACGATCATGGCAAGCCGCTTGCCGAACCCGTTCCAGCGAATGCCGTTGCCATGGGCGAGCATCAGGCTGACGCCGACCAGGAACAGGAAGCTGGAGGCGATGCCGCGGGCATAGATCTTCCAGCCGCCGAAGGCCGTCAGGCCGCGCGTGACATAGCCGAAGAATTCCAGATCCCAGGTGAAATGGTAGCTGACCATGGCCAGAAGGGCGATGCCGCGCGCCGCGTCGATGGCCTCGATACGGCGTGCCGGGGCTGGAATGCTGCCCGTGAGCGTGGATGTCTGCATGGAAACTCCGGCGGGGGTGAGCCTGCGGTTTCTAACATGCCCGTGGCGGTTGCGGCAGCGCAAATTTAAGCGCTCCGGGTTGGTCCAGTCCGGGAAAGTCTTTGGACTATCTCGCGTTTCCGCCCCGGAAGGTCGGTTTCCCGCTACTGAAACCACCCGCAAAGGCTACACAATGCGGCCCGGCGAATCCGGCGGTGGGATTCGACGGGAGGACTTGATGGCAACGCATGTGCGGCATCCGATCTGGCTGCGGGAGGTTCGTCCAGCCGGAGCCCGCACCTTCGCCTCGCTCTATACGGTCGAGTCCTTCGCGCGTGCCACCATCTCGAGCGTGATCCCGATCCAGGCTTATGAAATCCTGCAAAGCGAGCAGTCGGTTTCCGTTCTCTATACGGTCGTTTCGCTGCTCGGGCTTTCGGTGACGCTGTTCATGCCCATGCTGATCAGGCGATTCGCCCGGCGCTGGGTCTACACCGCCGGGGCCTGCCTGCTGGCCATCGGCTCGCTGTTCTTCGTCACCGACACGCTTTTCGGGCAGGCGCTCGGCATGCTGTGCCGGGTGATGGGCGCCAGCGCGCTGTCGATCACGCTCAACCTCTACATCATGGACCATATCCGCAAGACGGAGTTCATCCGTTCCGAATCGCTGCGCATGGCATGGTCCACCTTCGCCTGGACCGGCGGGCCGACGCTCGGCATCCTGCTCTACACCCGCTACGGTATCTATGCCGCCCACGGCGCGGTGGCGGTGTTCGCGCTCATCCTGCTGGCGCTGTTCTGGTATTACCGGCTGAGCGACAACCAGATGATCGCCGCCGGCAGGAGCCGGGCCCTCAACCCGATCAGCAATATCGGCCGCTTCATCGCCCAGCCGCGGCTGCGGCTGGCATGGCTGATCGCCTTCGGCCGCTCCTGCTACTGGACGACCTTTTTCGTCTATGGCCCGCTGTTCATGGTTATCGCCGGCGAGGGCGAGGTGGCGGGCGGACTGCTGATCTCGGCCGGCAACGCGTTGCTGTTCACCGCCATCTACTGGGGCAGGGCGGGAAAGCGCTTCGGCGCGCGGGCCACCATTGCCTTCGCCTTCGCCGCCATGGGCGTGATCCTGTTTGCCGCCGGCTGGGTGAGCACGACGGCGCCACTCATCACCGGCGCGCTGCTTCTGTGCGGTGCGCTGTTCACCATCGCCATCGATGCGCTGGGCTCCACCGTATTCATGCGCTCCGTGCACCCTTACGAGCGCTCGCAGATGGCGGCGGTCTACCGCACCTATCTCGATTTCTCGGAACTGACGCCGCCCATGGTCTATTCGATCGTGCTGGCCTTCTTCGGCCTCGGCTCGGTGTTCGCCACGCTCGGCCTGCTGATGGTGGGTTGTGCGGTGGTAAGCTGGCGTTACGTGCCGAAGTCGATGTAAGAGTGCCGCCATGAACGGCCTGACATTCATCATCGGCGGCGCGCGCTCCGGCAAGAGCCGGCATGCGGAGGAGCTGGTCACGGCGCTGCCGAGACCATGGACCTATATCGCGACGGCGCAAGCCTATGTCGAGGAGATGCGCGAGCGGATCGCCGAGCATCGCGCCCGGCGCGGCGCGGGCTGGCACACGGTCGACGCGCCGCTCGACCTTGCCGGAGCCCTGGCCGCGCAGCCGCAAGGCCAGCCGGTGCTGCTCGACTGCCTGACGCTGTGGCTCACCAACCATATGCTCGCCGGGCATGACCTGGAGGCGGAAGCTGTGCGCCTTGCCACAGTGCTTTCGTCACCACGCGGGCCATGGTTCGTGGTTTCCAACGAGGTTGGGCAGGGCATCGTGCCGGACAATGCGCTGGCCCGCCGTTTCCGCGACGAGGCCGGGCGGCTGAACCAGAAGGTCGCTTCCATAGCCGGCACCGTGCTTTTCATGGTAGCCGGGCTGCCGCTGAAGGTGAGATGAGATGACGGACGAACGCACGATCGACGAGGCGGAAGCCGAACGCCACCGCGCCAAGATGGCCAAGCGCAAGGCGGTGCAGGATGCCGAGGTGGCGGGCAAGACGGTCGAGAAGGGCCTGCTGATCGTCAACACCGGGCCGGGCAAGGGCAAGAGCACCGCTGCTTTCGGGCTGGCCCTGCGCATGCTGGGCTATGGCAGGCGGGTGGGCGTGGTGCAGTTCATCAAGGGCGCATGGCATTCGGGCGAACAGGACGCGCTTGCCCGATTCGGCGATCTGGTTTCCTGGCACACGATGGGCGAGGGCTTTACGTGGGAAACGCAGGATCTCAAGCGTGATATCGCCGCGGCGCAAGCGGCATGGGCCAAGGCGCTGGAACTGATGGCCGATCCGACCATCGGCCTCGTCGTACTGGACGAGCTCAACATCGCGCTGCGCTACGACTATCTCGACCTCGACAAGGTGGTGGCCGCGCTGAAGGCGCGGCGTGAAGACCTGCATGTCGTGGTCACCGGCCGCAACGCCAAGCCGGCACTGGTCGAGGCGGCCGATCTTGTTACTGAAATGGGGGCGACCAAGCATCATTTCGCCGCCGGGGTGAAGGCGCAGAAGGGAATAGAGTTCTAGTGCAAAATCGTTATGCGACGCTGGCCGCCTGGGTCTACGAGCTGGACAAGCCGGTGGGGCGGTCTTTTGGTGACGTCGAGTTCTATCTGGAGCGGCTGGACGGCGTAAGCGGCCCGGTGCTCGAACCGGCTGTCGGCAACGGGCGCCTGTTCGTGCCGCTGCTGGAGGCGGGGCTGGACGTGAAAGGTTTCGACGCTTCCGACGAGATGCTGGCTTATTGCCGCACGGCTTGCGAAAGCCGCTCCTTGCCCGCCAGCCTGAGCAGGCAGACCTTCGAGGCTTTTTCCTATGACGAGCGCTTCGAGGCCATCCTCGTACCGCTCGGTTCCATCCAGCTCGTTACGGACTATGAAGCGGCATTTGGCGTGCTGAAGCGCTTTCACGACCACCTCGCTCCCGGCGGGCGGCTGATCCTCGACCTCGATGCCATCGACGGCTTTCTCGATGCACCGCATTCGGTGCGGACATGGAAGGCAGGCGATGACCTGTTGACGCTGACCGCCGACCGGATCGACACGGATTATGTGGGGCAGACCACCACGACCAGCCTGCGCTATGAGCACTGGCGCGCCGGCAAGCTGGTGGACAGCGAGATCGACCTGTTCGGCCTGCGCTGGTGGGGCGTGGCGGAATTCGAGTTGGCGCTGCGCGCGGCTGGCTTCGTCGAGGTGACGGCCTGTGGCGATTACCAGCATGGCGGCAGACCGCATAAGGGCGCCGGCATCATCACTTTCGAGGCGCGGCGGGCCTAGCTCAGCCAGATCGCTGCCGCAACCAGCCCGAACAGGCCGATCAGCAGCGTGTCGGCTATGCGGTAGAGCTTCAGCGCGCGCCTGATGTCGGCGGCCTCGGCCTCGCGCCGGCCGCCTTCGCCCATGAAGGTGTCTTCGACCGTGACGCCGCCATAGACGCGCGGGCCGGCAAGGGCCAGCCCGAGCGCGCCGGCCATGGCCGCTTCCGGCCAGCCGGCATTGGGCGAACGGTGCTTCTTCGCATCGCGCCAGATCGCGCGCCAACTGGCGTCGGGATCGGCTTCCTTCATCAGGAAGGCGGCCGCCACGAGCAACAGGCCGGTCAGCCGCGAGGCGGGCAGGTTGACGAGATCGTCGAAGCGCGCCGCGGCCCAGCCGAAGGCTTCATGGCGCGGGGTGCGGTGGCCGATCATGGAATCGGCGGTGTTGACGGCCTTGTAGGCGACACCTCCGGCCAGCCCTCCCACGCCGAGCCACAGGGCAGGGGCCACGATGCCGTCGGAGAAATTCTCGGCAAGGCTTTCGATGGCGGCGCGGGAGACGCCGGCCTCGTCAAGCCGTTCGGGATCGCGGCCGACGATCATCGACACCGCCTTGCGGCCGGCTTCAATGCCCCCGGTTTCCAGCGCATGTGCTACGGCCTCGACATGCTCGCCGAGGCTGCGCTGCGAAATCAGGGCCGATGCCAGTATCGCGGTGGCGATGAGGCCGAAAACGCTGCGGCCGAGCAGCGTCTCGACCGCAAAGGCGATGGCCACGGGCATCAGGACGATGACGAACAGCGCCAGCACGCCGCAAAGCCGCCTTGTGGTGTCGGCGTGGGAGGCGTGGTTGAGCATACGGTCGAGACAGGATATCAGCCTGCCGATCCAGGTGACGGGATGGCCCATGGCGCGAAAAAGCCAATCCGGGTATCCGACGATACGTTCGACAACCAGCGAAATGAAGGCGATCAGGACCGACATGGATATTCCGGGCGAGGTTTTGGCGGCGGTCGATCATGGCGGGAGCCTCGGCCGGGCCCGGACGCTGTTTCCGCAGGCACCGGAACCGTTCGTCGATCTCTCGACCGGGATCAATCCGCACTCCTATCCGCTTTTCGACGTGCCCGCCACCGCCTTGACCCGCCTGCCCGAGCAGGCGCGGGCGGACGAACTGGCGGCCATCGCGGCCGCCGCCTATGGCGCACCGTCGCCGGCCAATGTGGCGGGCGCGCCGGGCACGCAGATATTGCTTCCGCGCGTTTATGCGCTGGCGAAGCCGGGCAGGGCCATGGTGCTGGCCCCCACCTATGCCGAGCACGCGCGCGCCGCCCGCATTGCCGGCCACCACGTGACGGAGGTTTCGGATTTCGGCGCCCTTGGCGATGCCGACCTTGCCATTGTCGTCAACCCGAACAATCCTGACGGCCGCGTGGCTTCCCGCCGCGACCTGCTGGAACTGGCAACGCGCCTGAAAGCCAAGGGCGGGCTGCTGGTGGTGGACGAGGCCTTCATGGATGCCGGTCCGCGCGAGGAGAGCCTTGCCGGCGATGTGGAGCAGGGGGGGCTGGTCGCGCTGCGCTCCTTCGGCAAGTTTTTCGGCCTTGCCGGCTTGCGGCTGGGCTTCGCCCTTGCCGACAGGGCGACGGTTGCACGGCTTGCCGGCGACTTCGGGCCGTGGGCCGTGTCCGGCCCGGCGCTGGAATACGGCATCAAGGCGCTTGCCGATGTCCGCTGGCAGCAGGAGATGCGGAAAAGGATCGGGGAAGAAGCGGCGCGGCTCGACGGGCTGCTCGCGCGCCATGGCGTGGAGGTGACGGGCGGCACGCCGCTCTATCGCCACATGGATTTCCCGGAAGCCGGCGCGCTGTTCCGCGCACTGGGCCGGCAGGGTATAGTGTTGCGCCATTTCGAGGATCGGCCGAACGTGCTGCGCGCCGGCCTGCCGGGCAGCGACGACGAATGGCGGCGGCTGGAGGCGGCGCTGGCCGGATGGAAGAACGAGCCATGATCCATGTCTGCCCGCTTTCGAAGCTGGAGCAGACCGTTTCGCGAAGCGGCGCGGGACGGCTGGTGACGCTGCTGTCCGCCGACATGGACATGGTCCGGCCGGCCTCGATCGCGGTGCAGGATCATCTTTATCTGCGCATGAACGACATTGCCGAGTTGCGCGACGGGCTGACCATGCCGGGTGAGGATCATGTGCGCCGCTTGCTCGGCTTCGCCTGCGAATGGGATCGCGCCCGGCCGATGGTCATCCATTGCTTTGCCGGTGTCAGCCGTTCGACCGCCGCCGCCTATATCGCTGCCGCCGCCCTCAATCCCGCGCGGGACGAGGGGGAACTTGCCGCAATGCTGCGCTGGCTGTCGCCGTCGGCGACGCCCAATCCGCGCCTGATCGCCGTGGCCGATGCGCTGCTCGGCCGCGAGGGACGCATGGTGGCGGCGATCAAGGGGATCGGGCGCGGTGCGGATGCCTTCGAGGGCGAGCCGTTCGAGCTCGACCCGTTCGGTTAGACCTTCAGCGTTTAACGGAAACGGCTCCTCACCTTGCCTGTGAAGCTGCCCCTCACCCTTACCCTCTCCCCGCAGGCGGGGAGAGGGAGGACATCGACGTTGCGGACAGCATTCTTCTCCCGCCTGCGGGGAGAAGGTCCCGGCAGGGGGATGAGGGGCGATTCCACCTGAGCCGGAATTGCTCTAGCTCAGCCAGTCCGCCAGTTTCGCCTTGCGCAGGTCGTTCAGCAGGGTGACGAAGCCTTTGGCCTGATGCTCGGCGGTGAGGCGGCCCTTTTCGGCCGTGGCGGCGGCGGCGTTGCCGACCACACCCTCAGGATTGAGGTCGCGGGCGATCCAGGCGAAGGCATGCGGGCTTTGCGCGTTGAGCAGGTCGAATGCCTTCTCGGCCTTGTCGGCGCTGGAGGCGAAATTCCGCGACTTGTCCATGTCGACCAGACCGGGCCGGAAGTGCAGCATCAGCGAGGTTTCGACATCGCCGCCATGGACGCCGCGCCGCAGTTCATGAGGGGTGAACAGGGTGTCGGACCGCCCGAAGCGCTCCCAGCTCGTGCGCACCGCCATCATGTTGAAGCGGACGCGCAGATTGCGGGCGACGATGCCCATCACCTCCTCGTTGCCACCATGGGTGGTGACGATGATGAACTTGCGGATGCCGGTGCGCGCCACCGAAGCACCCAGTTCGCTCCATCCCTCGATCAAATTGGCGGCGGGCAAGGATAATGTGCCCGGCGCATAGACATGCTCGTCGGATTTCCCGACCGCCTGAACCGGAAGGATGCGCAGGTCGAGGTCATCGGGAATGAGCGAGGCGACAGTCGACAGCATGCCGTTCATGATGTCGGTATCGGTGGAGAGCGGCAGGTGTGGCCCGTGCTGCTCGACCGCCGCCACCGGCAGCACGGCGATGGTCTGCTCCGGGTCGATATGGGCGAAATCGGATGCCTTGAAATCCCCCCACCAGATTTTCCGCCCTTGCGCCACCATCGAGGCCCTTTCGTTCGCTCCCGGCCGGTTGTCTGGCCGGGTCCATCACTACCGTTTCCGAAGGATCGTGTCGACGCGGATGCGCCCGGCCAAGGTCAGGCGGCTTTCCTTCGGTAGTTCGAAATGAAGCGGAGCAGCCGTGACGCCGCCTCCTGCAAGACCGGTTCCGGCTTGCACAGGCTGATGCGGATGTGGCCGGCGGCCGATTCGCCGAAACTGGAGCCCGGCATGACGCTGACCTTCTCGCTTTCCAGAAATGCCCAGGCGAAGGCCTCGTCGTCCGGCTCGATGGCCGATATGTCGAGCATCACATACATGCCGCCTTCCGAGCCGCGCACCTGGATCTGGTTGGCGCCGCGTATGGCGTCGAGAAAGACGGTGCGCCGGCCGGCATAGCGGGCGGCGATTTCCGCCACGCCGTAATCGTTCTCCATGGCCTCGGCGGCGGCATGGGAAATGAAGTCCGGCAGGCCGTAGGTGGACACCAGGTTGAAGCCGGTCAGCAGGCCGACCAGTTGTTCCGGTGCGGTGAGCCAGCCGATGCGCCAGCCGGTCATGCCGTGGCTCTTCGACATGGAGTTGATGACGATGGTGCGTTCGGCCATGCCCGGCAGGGCGCGGGGCGACAGGTGCACGCAAGCGCCGAGTGTCCAGTAGACCTCGTCCGAAAGCAGCCACAGATCGTGGCGCCTGCACAGGTCCGCGATGCCCTCCAGCGCCGCCCGGGTGTAGACGGCGCCGGTCGGATTGTTGGGCGTGTTGATGAGGATGGCGCGGGTGTTTGGGCGCACGGCAGCCTCTATTGCGCCGGCATCGGGCTGGAAACCGTCGGCAGCGCGGGTTTCGACCACGGTGAACTCGGCCCCGGCGGCGCGGAAGGTGCCCGGATAGGTAGCGTAATAGGGCGCAACGACAACGGCATGGCTGCCAGCGTCGAGTGTCACCTGAACGGCGGCATAGAGCGCCGCCTGGCCGCCCGGCGTGGCGATGACCTGCCCGGCCGGCGTCTCGATGCCCGAGCTGCGGGTGGACAGGCGTGCCATGGCCGCGCGCAGGCGGGGAATGCCGGCAAGGTTCGTGTAATGGTGGCGGCCCTCGCGGACGGCGCGGACGCAGGCTTCGACGGTTTCGGCAGGCGTGTGGAAGTCATGGTCGCCGACCGAGAGCACGACGATGTCTTCGCCGGCATTGCGGCGGGTCATGGCCGCCACGTGGACTTCCCAGCCATCCTTGCCGGACGGCGAGATGCTGGTGATTCGCGATGAAGGTATGGGCATTTCTACTCTGCGGTGATCCTGTCGGCTGCGCCGCGAGGGGCGGCCGGCCTGTTCGAATGATTGGGCCGCTTTTATCGCAAAGATGAAAATGCCGCCATTCCTGCGCTGCTTTTTGCAAATAGGGCTGCGGCCGGCCAAGGGGCCCGGCAGGCTGGCAACTTGCCGGTCGTGCCGCTGGTCTTTATCAATGGCCCGACTGCGCCGGCTGCAAGGCAGCCGCTGCTGACACACCAACGGGATCCGGACCGGACATGCTCTTGCAGATTGCCCGCTCTCTTCTGGCGCTGTTTCTCGTGCTGTGTGCGGTTCCCAATTCTGCCGTCGCGCAGGACATGGCGGCGGCAGCCTCGGCCCAACTGGTCGCGGATCAGCAAGGAACGCTCAATGCGCTGACGACCACGCTCGACGGGCTGGAGAAGGACATCGCCGCGCATGGCGACGACGATGCCTATCTGGTGCGCATCCGGCTCCAGCTCGAAACGGCCTCGGCCGATGCGCTGCAGAGTGCCTTGGCCTTCAAGCCGCGGCTGGCCGAGATCAATGCGCGCCTGGAGCAGTTGGGAGCGCCGCCGGCGGACGGTCAGCCGCCGGAAGCGGAAACGGTAACGCAGGAGCGGCAGGCGCTGTCCGCCGAGAAGACCGAGATCAACGGCGTCATTGCCACCGCCCAGAACCTGTCGCTGCGTTCCAACAGGCTGATCGAGCAGATCGCGGTCATCCGCAGGGACCTGTTCCGGAACATGCTGACCCGGCGCTACACGCTCAACGAGACGCTGAGCGGCAAGACGCTTTCGGATACCGGCGCCGAATTCTCCAGGTTCAACAGCGCGATCGCCTCCTGGGTATCCTTCGCCATCAAGTACAAGTTCAACGCCATGGTCGCGGCCACCTTCATGGCCTTCATCGCGGCCGTGGTGCTTCTGGTCGGTGGCCGGCGCCTCGTGGGCGGTCTCTACAGAGCCGATCCGGCGGTCGAGGAGCCGCCTTATCTCACCCGCCTGTCGGTGGCGTTCTGGTCCACCTTGCTGCCCACCACCGCACTCGCCGTGTTCCTGGCCGCCACCTATTTCTTCTTCAATTCCTACCAGGTGCTGCGCGGCGACATCGGCCTCTATCTGCGGGCGGCGATACAGATGGTGGTGGGCATCTTCCTGGTGAACCGGCTCGCCAATGCCGCGCTCGCGCCGAAATTGCCGCATTGGCGGCTGGTGCCGGTGGAATCGCGAGCCGCCCGCTGGCTGGTGCGCCTCGGCACGGCCATGGCGATTGCGGTCGCCTTGAACAACTTCCTGTCGCAGGTGGCCGACCAGATGTCGTCGCCGCTGTCGCTGACCATCGCGCGCAGCTTCCTTGCCGCCCTTGTCGTCGGCGTCATCCTCGTCCTGATCGGGCTGGTCAAGCCGTTTCGGGCGGAAGACGGAGGCTGGAAGCCGTGGCCGGCGTGGCTGCGCTATTCCCTGTTCGCGATCGGAGGGGTGACGATCGCGGCGGCCTTGCTCGGCTATATCGGCTTTTCCATCTTCGTGTCGCTGCAGGTGGTAATGACCGGCACAATTCTGGTGACCGCCTATATCGGTTTCCTGTGCGCCAGCGCCATCGGCGAGGAGGGCGGGCTCGGCGGCTCCTGGCTGGGCCGCTGGATGATGAGCAAGGGCTATGTCGACGAGACCACTGTGGATCAGATCGGGCTCGGTCTAAGTGTTCTTCTCAACATATTGATCCTGCTTCTTTTCCTGCCCTTGACCCTGTTCATGTGGGGCTTCCAGCCCGGCGATATCCAGGCCTGGGCGCAGAAGCTGGCGACGGGCTTCAGCATCGGCTCGGTCACCATATCCCTCGTCGGCATCCTCAGCGGCGTGCTCGTCTTCGCCATCGGGTTTTTCCTCACCCGCTGGTTCCAGGGCTGGCTCGACGGCTCGGTCATGGCGCGCGGCAAGGTCGATGCCGGCGTGCGCAATTCGATCCGCCTTGCCGTCGGCTATGCGGGCATAGCAATCGCTGCGCTGGTCGGCATCTCCGCCGCCGGCATCGACCTTTCCAGCCTCGCACTGGTCGCCGGCGCCCTGTCGCTCGGCATCGGTTTCGGCTTGCAGAACGTGGTGTCGAACTTCGTCTCCGGCCTGATCTTGCTGGCCGAGCGGCCGTTCAAGGTGGGCGACTGGATCGTGGCCGGCGCCGTCAGCGGCACCGTCAAGAAGATCAGCGTGCGGGCCACCGAGATCGAAACCTTCCAGCGGCAATCGGTCATCATGCCGAATTCCGAGCTGATCAACAGCGCGGTCGGCAACTGGACCCATCGCAACAAGCTCGGGCGCGTCGAGATCAAGGTCGGCGTGGCTTATGGCAGCGATGCCAGGCGTGTGCAGGAAATCCTGCTCGAAATCGCGCGTGGGAATCCCGCCATCCTGAAGAACCCTGAACCCTTCGTGCAACTCACCAATTTCGGCCCGACTGCACTCGAATTCGAGATACGGTTCTTCCTGGCCGACATCACCGCCAGCGGCAGCGTGCAGAACGATATCCGCTTCGCGATCCTCGACACCTTCGATCGCGAGGGGATCGAAATCCCGTCCACGCCACGGGCCGAATACAAGCCGCCGAAGCTGGACCCCTGGCCGCATGACGACGACAAGACGGAGGCGGAATTCGCCGAGCGCGAGCGGCTGAAGGCCGAGGAAGAGAAGGCGCAAAAAGGGCGCCGGCGGCCGCGCAAGCCCGATCCTGCGTGAGCTGAAGCACCCCGGTACACCCGATTGCGACATGAATGAGGCATTCAGTTGCGGTTCAGCTTCGTTCTCCTATAAGCTCCCTGCACTGGCGGGAATGCCTTGCAAATGGCAAACAGGGGCGGTGGTGACACCGGAAACGCAATGTGGAAATCGCTGATCGCCGTGCCGGTCCTTCTTTCCATGGCCGGCAGCGCGCTGGCCGCCAGCGCCGTCAACAAGGACTCGGAACCGCGCACGCTGGTTGTGACCGAAGGCAGCAGCAAGCGTGAGCTCACGCTTGGCGCCGGCGAAACGGTCGAATTCTGCGCCAGCGGTTGCTTCGTCACCCTGCCGAATGGCGATCTCGAAGCGCTGACCGGCTCCGAAACGGTCGAAATTTCGGGCGGCGTCGCCCGCGTCAAATAGGCCGAAGCGTCCTATCGCGACACGCCTGCTGAGAAATGACAAGGCCGGGCCGTCCCGGCCTTTTTGCGGTCCGGGCGTTGTTGCCTCTCGGCAGGCCGCCCGGCCGGCCGCAACGGGCGAGGGCGTCGTCGCGCTGTATGCGGGGCGTGTCGCAAACAGGCTGCGGCCGGTCCCTGTCTCGCCCTATAGTCCCGTCGCAACAGCACTTTGTGGAGTCGCGGGCAATGGCAGGTTTTCCGGAAAAGGCGAAGGTCGTCATCATCGGTCTTGGCGGTATCGTGGGTGCGTCTGTCGCCCATCACCTGATCGAGCGCGGATGGGACGATATCGTCGGCATCGACAAGTCCGGCATCCCGACCGACATCGGCTCGACCGCGCATGCGTCCGACTTCTGCTACACGACCAGCCACGACTTCCTGTCCTGCTGGACGACCCTCTACTCCATCGAATTTTTCGACAAGATGGGCCACTATGCGCGTGTCGGCGGCCTTGAGGTCGCCCGTGTCGGCGACGACGCCCGCATGGACGAGATCAGGCGCAAGGTGGCTTCGGGCAAGGCCTTCGGCACCCGCGCCCGCCTCATCGAGCCGGCCGAGATCAAGGAAAAATTTCCGCTCATCGAAGAGGATATGGTTCAGGGCGGCCTCTGGGACCCCGATGCCGGCCTTGTCATCCCGCGTTCGCAGACGGTCGCCGGCAAGCTGGTCGACCAGGGCGTCGCTGCCGGCAAGTTGCAGGCCTTCGCCAACACCTCGGCGCGTTCGCTGGTCATCGAGGGCGGGCGCATAAAGGGCGTGGTGACCGACCGCGGCACGATCATGGCCGACCATGTGGTGGTCTGCGCCGGCCTGTGGGGCAGGCTGATCGCCGAGATGGCAGGTGAGGACCTGCCCGTCATGCCGATCGACCATCCGCTGACCTTCTTCGGCCCCTACAACGAGTTCGCCGGCACCGGCAAGGAGATCGGCTGGCCGCTGCTGCGCGACCAGGGCAACTCGGCCTATATGCGCGACACGGGCGACCCGAAGACCGCAGAGGGCGGCCAGATCGAGTGGGGCTACTACGAGGAGACCAACCCCCGCCTCGTTCATCCGCGCGACCTGCTCGAGAAGGAGGAGGCGCGGCTTTCGCCCTCGCAGCGCGACCTCGACATGGACCAGATCCTGGGGCCGCTGGAGCGGGCCATGGAGCTGACGCCGATCCTTGGCGAACTGGGCTACAACGAAAGCCATTCCTTCAAGGGCCTGCTTCAGGTCACTACCGATGGCGGCCCATCCATGGGCGAGAGCCAGAAGGTGAGGGGGCTGTGGTATGCCGTCGGCATCTGGGTCAAGGACGGCCCCGGCATGGGCAAGCTGATCGCCGACTGGATGACGGACGGCCGCACGCCCATCGACCATAACCGCATCGATTACAGCCGATTCCAGCCCTTCCAGCTTGAAGAGGATTTCATCGCCGCGCGTTGCACCGAAACGGCGATGAAGGTCTACAATCCGGCCGTTCATCCGCGCGAGCCGTTCTCCGGTGGCCGCAATATCCGCCGCTCGCCCTTCTATGAGCGGGAGAAGGAACTGGGCGGCTATTTCATGGAGTTGGGCGGCTGGGAGCGCGCCCATGGCTATGCTGCCAACGAGCATCTGCTCGAGAAGTATGGTGACCGCGTGCCGGTGCGCGCCAACGAATGGGACAACCGCCATTTCTGGCGCGTCTCCAATGCCGAGCATCTGGCGTTGAGCGAGGATTGCGGCATCATCAACCTCTCGCACTTCGCCATGTACGATGTCGAAGGCCCGGATCATGTGGCGCTGATGGAATGGCTGTGCGCGGCCAAGATCGGCGGCGACGCCAATATCGGCAAGGGCATCTACACCCACTTCCTCGATGAGGAAGGCATGGTGCGCGCCGATCTGACGGTGTTCCGCATGGCTGATCGCTGCCGTGTCGTCGATGGCGCCGACGCCGGGCCGCGCGACTTCAACTACATCAAGCGGGTGGCGCAGGATAAGGGTTTCGACGTCACCGTCACCGACGTGACCGATACATACATCACGCTGGGCATCTGGGGGCCGAATGCCCGCGTGACCCTGCAAAAGGTGGTCGAGGATCCGGATGGGCTCTCGCAGGAGAATTTCCCCTTCGCCGCCATCAAGCCGATCCGCATCGCCGGCAAGGACGTGACCGCCTTCCGCATCTCCTATGTCGGCGAGCAGGGCTGGGAACTGCACATGGCCTATGAGGACGGGCTGGCCGTATGGGATGCGCTGCGCTCGACCGGCGTCATCGCCGTGGGCGTCGAAACCTATGCCAACACGCGGCGCATGGAGAAGAGCCTGCGCCTGCAGAATGCCGACCTGCTGACCGAATACAACCTGCTGGAGGCCGATCTTGCCCGCCCGAAAGTCAAGGAAGCGGATTTCTGCGGCAAGGCGAAACATCTTGAATACAAGGCGCGCGACCATCAGCCGGCGATGCTGTGCACGCTGGTGATGAGCGACAATGTCGATGCCAGGGGTGTCGCGCGCTATCCGGTCGGCAATATGCCGGTGATCGACCCGGCGAGCGGAGAGACGCTTGTCGACGAACTCGGCCGCCGCTCCTTCACCACCTCGGTGGCCTATGGCCCCACTCTGGCGAAGAACATCGCGCTCGCCTACCTGCCGTGGAGCTACTGCCAGGAAGGCCGCAAGCTGGCGGTCGAATATTTCGGCGAAACCTATCCGGTCGAGGTCGCCGCGGTCGGCTACAAGCCGCTCTACGACCCGGAAAACCTCAAGCCGCGAAGCTGATCGAGCAAGGGGTGGGCTGACGCCGCAGTCCATCCCACTCGCAAAAATGTGATGGGAGATACCGGGCGCCGGCAAGGGCCTTGCTTTTACCCGGATGCAATCTGGCGTAGTTTCAGGCCATGTCTGCCTTGTGGAACAATGCACGACATGCCTTGGCAGCCGGCGCGGCGCTGGCGGTCGCGGCCTTTTATGGCGCGGGAGCGGCCCAGGCGGAACCGGTCGATATCGAGTTGGTGCTGGCCGTCGACGTATCGCTGTCGATGTCGCCGGCGGAGTTGGAAATCCAGCGGCGCGGCTATGCCGCCGCTCTTACCCATGACAGTGTCCTTCAGGCCATCGCCGATGGTGCGCATGGCCGCATCGCCGTCTCCTACATGGAGTGGGCGGGCGTCACCACCCAGCATGTCGTCGTGCCCTGGACGGTGATCGCCAACAGGCAGGATGCGGAGCGGGTGGCGGCGCAGCTTTCCGTGCATCCGCCCAACAGCGCGCGGCGCACCTCCATATCGGCGGCGCTGGAATTCGGGGGCGACCTGTTCGCCGAAAGCGGTTTCGAGGGGGTGAAGCGGGTCATCGATATTTCCGGCGACGGCCCCAACAACCAGGGCGGGCCGGTAACGGAGATCCGCGACCGGCTGGTCAAGCAGGGCATCACCATCAACGGGCTGCCGCTGATGACCAATGGCGGTTTCGATTCCGGCTACGACATCGCCAATCTCGACCGCTACTATTCCAATTGCGTGATCGGCGGGCCGGGCGCCTTCATGATCCCGGTCAACGACTGGACCCAGTTCCCCGAGGCGGTGCGGCGCAAGCTGGTGCTGGAACTGGCGGCAACGCCGCCCCTGACCGAGCATGCCGAACTGTCCAACCCGCCGGTGATCCTGGCGCAGGCGATGTCGGACAGCGATTGCCTTGCCGGTGAGAAGATGTGGCGCAACCGCTACTGGATGATGGACGCGCAATAGGCTCCAGCCGGGAAGCCGCAGCTTCAGGCCGCGACCAGTTGCTTGCGGTCGACGCGCTCCTGCTGTGGCGAGCGTGCATAAAGCTCCCGGTAGCATTTGGAGAAATGCGAGGCCGAGACGAACCCGCAGGCGACGGCCACCTCCACCACGGGCATGGACGACTGGATCAGCAGATGGCGGGCGCGGTCGAGCCTGATCTCCAGATAGTACCGTGCCGGGGAACGGCCCATCTCGGAACGGAACAGACGCTCGATCTGCCGGCGCGACAGGTCGACATGATCGGCGATCTCGATCAGCGACAGCGGCTCGGAGAGGTTGGCTTCCATCAGTTCGATGATGGTCAGCACCTTGGAGTTCTGTACGCCGAGACGGGCGCGCAGCGGCAGGCGCTGGCGATCCGTGGGGCTGCGCACGCGGTCGGTCAGCACCTGCTCGCAGACCCGGTTGACGACGTTCTCGTCGAAATCCTCGCCGATCAGCTTGAGCATCATGTCGAGCGCGGCGGTGCCGCCGGCGCAGGTGTAGACGTTCTGGTCGACCTCGAACAGGTCGGCGAACACGTTCACCTTGGGAAAGGCTTCGGAGAAGCCCGGCAGGTTCTCCCAATGGATGGCGCAGCGCTTGTTCGACAGCAGGCCGGCGGCCGCCAGTAAGTGGGCGCCGGTGCACAGGCCGCCGATGGCCACGCCGCGATTGTATTCCTCGCGCAGCCAGGCAAAGACCGACTTGTTGTAATATTTCTCGACGTCGAGGCCGCTGCACACGATGGCCATGGAGGGCCGGTCCGGCCCGGACATCTTCTTGCGCTCTTCCTCCAGCGAGGTGTCGACCGCGCATTCCACCCCGTTGGAGGCGCGCACCGGCTTGCCGTCGAGGCTGGCGAGGCGCCAGCTATAGGCTTCGTAGCCGAGCATGCGGTTGGCCGAACGCAGCGGGTCCAGCGCCGTCGCAAAGGCGATCATCGTGAAGTCGGGCACGAGAAAGAAGACGAAGGATCTTTTGATCGGCTGCTTTACGGCGTTCAAGGTACCCTCCCGGTGCCAAGGCGCGTGTGGAACGTCGCTTACAGCATAGCGTCATCAGGAAAATTATTTCCTGTCAATCGGGTAGGATGTCGGTAACAAGATATTTCGCCGGCTCGTCCCTGCTGGCGAGCCGGCGGAGGCCGCAAGTGCGGCAATAATGGCGTTCCAAGTATTGGCGGCAGCCATTCAGCCGTGCCTGGCCAAGATGCCGAGGCTGTTGGCGGAAGCAACCTCCATCGTGGTGATCCTTGAATCGGCGGCTTCCGGCCAACCGATGTCCTTCTGGATTTCCAATGGCAGGGCCCGCAACAGGCGCTCTGTCTTGTGGCGGGCGCGCGCCGTGGTGAAATTGTGCACGGTGCGGGTGATGAAGGGCAGTGCGAGCATGTCTGTCTCCTTTCTTCGCGTTTGGCGGCCCGTCTGCGGGAGGTGGCGAACCGCCGGCCCTGTCTTGATGGAGTTGACTATGAGGCGTGTTTGATGTTCAATCAAACGAAATGGAATGATCTTTGTGTTCAGAAATACTGAAGGTTGGATCGATGAACGCTCCCCTCAATCATCCCCTGCCGCTGCTCGATCTTGATGTGCTGCGCACCTTCGTGGCCATAGCCGAGACGGGAAGCTTCACCACCGCTGCAGGTTCGGTCTATCGGACGCCCTCAGCCGTTTCCATGCAGATCAAGAAGCTGGAAGACGTGCTGGGCCGTTCGGTGTTCTCGCGCGATGCGCGCTCGGTGAAGCTGACCACCGATGGCGAGATGCTGCTCGGCTATGCAAGGCGCATGCTGGCGATCAATCGCGAGGCGGTGTCCAAGTTCATCATCCCCGACATCGTCGGCGTGGTGCGGCTGGGTTCGCCGGACGACTACGGTGAGCGGGTGCTGCCGCATGTGCTGAAGCGTTTCGCCCAGTCGCACCCGGCCATCGCCGTCGATGTGACCATCGACCAGAGCGTCAACCTGCGCCGGCGCATGGACGACCGGGCGCTCGACCTGACCCTGCTGACGAATTCCTGCAAGGCGAGCGCCGACAGCGCTGAAGTGTTGCTCACCGAACCGATCGTGTGGGCCGGCGCCAAGGGCGGCTGCGCCCATATGCGCGAGCCGCTGCCGGTGTCGATCTGGGAAGAGGGCTGTGTGTGGCGGGCCGGTGCGCTCGAGGCGCTCGGCAGGGAAGGGCGCGATTACCGCGTCGCCTATATGAGTGCGCACACGGCCGGCCAGCGGGCCGCGATCATGGCCGATCTTGCGGTGGCGCCGCTGCCCAAGTCTTTCCTGGGCGAAGACATGGTCGAGCTCGGGCCTGCCGACGGCCTGCCGGACATCGGCAATTATTCACTGGCCATGGTGGTGGCGCCGGAGGCCAGCGCGCCGGTCAAGGCGGTTGCCGACCATATCAGGGCAACCTTCGAGGTGCTGCGCCAGACCGGTAAGCTCTAACCCCTGCGGCGGGCGGCGCGTTCCTCGCGCGAGCGGCGGCGCGGCGCGGCGCCTGCGGACATGTCGCCGTCACCCTCGCTCGGTGTCTTCCTCGGCGGCAGCTTCACCGCCTCGGAAAGCTTCGGGAATGGATCGACCTTGTTGGGCAGCGCCATGGCGTTGATGAAGAGCTGCTGGAAATGCGGCTCCAGCGCGGTCTCGATCTTCTCGATCTTCTTTACCTCGTCCTCGATCTCGCGCCGGTGGTCGCGGTTGAGCAGCGCCATCAGCGCCCCGGTGCCCGAAGCGTTGCCCACCGCCTTGACGTCGGCAAGGTCGCAATCGGGGATCAGGCCGAGCACCATGGCGTATTTCGGATCGATGAAGGAGCCGAATGCGCCGGCGAAGCGGATCAGGTCGACATGATCGATGCCCTGCTTTTCCATCAGCAGCTTGACGCCGGCATAGAGCGCGGCCTTGGCGAGCTGGATGGCGCGCACATCGTTCTGTGTGACGGCGATGCGGGGCTCGCCGTCGCGCAGCAGATAGGAGAAGGTGCGGCCGTTCTGGAAGATGCGCGGCGAGCGCGCGGCCATGTCGCCGTCGATCACGCCGTCCTCGGAAATGATGCCGGACAGATACATTTCCGCCACCACCTCGATGATGGCCGAGCCGCAGATGCCGGTGACGCCGACCGCGCCGGCGGCTTCCTCGAAGCCTGCCTCGTCGGACCATTTGTCGACGCCGATGACGCGGAATTTCGGTTCCAGCGTATCGGGATCGATGCGCACCCGCTCGATGGCGCCGGGGGCGGCGCGCTGGCCGGATGAAATCTCCGCGCCCTCGAAGGCCGGGCCGGTGGGCGAGGAGGCGGCGACGACGCGCGCGCGGTTGCCGAGGATGATCTCGGCATTGGTGCCGACATCGACCAGCAGCATCATCTTGTCCTGGCGATAGGGACCTTCCGACAGGGCCGCGCCCGCCGCGTCGGCCCCGACATGGCCGGCGATGCAGGGCAGGGTGTAAAGGCGCGCGCCACGGTTGATGTCGATGTCGAGTTCATGCGCCCAATAGTGCATGGCACCTGAAACGGCGAGCGCGAAGGGCGCCTGGCCGAGCTCGGTCGGGTCGATGCCGAGGAACAGGTGATGCATGATCGGGTTGGCCACGAACACGGCGTCGAGAATGTCGTGGCGGTCAACGCCGCCTTCCTCGCACACCTTGCCGATCAGGCCGTTGACGGCTTCGCGCACGGCCTTGGTCATGGCTTCGCGCCCGTCCGGGTTCATCATCACATAGGAGACGCGGCTCATGAGGTCTTCGCCGAAGCGGATCTGCGGATTGGGCGCGCCGGAGGAGGCGACGATGCGGCCCGAAAGCAGCGACACCAGATGCATGGCGATGGTGGTCGAGCCGATGTCGCAGGCGATGCCGTAGGCCTCGTTCTTCAACCCCGGCCACATGGCGATGATGAAGGGACGCGAAATGTCCATGTCGCGGTGGATGGCGACGGTGACGCCCCAGTTCTCCTTGCGCAATATGGCCTGCACCTGCGGCACGATATGGGCGGCGATCAGCGGGTCCTTCCAGCCCCAGTCCTTCTCCAGCACCAGCTTCATGCGGTCGAGGTCGCCCAGCGGCTTGTGCATGTCGGGCTCTTCCACCTCGACATAGCAGAGCTGGACCGCGGGGTTGCGGTCGATGTGCCGGTCGACGGCGGCCTTGCGCACCACCTGCGCGTTGATGACCGTGTCCTGCGGCACGTCCACCACCAGATCGCCCTGGATCGTGGCCGAGCAGGAGAGGCGCCTTCCTTCGGGCAGGCCGCGCACGCGCTCGTAGCGTTCTTCCTTGGGCCCCTTGGGCGATATGTGGTCGAGGGTCGAGACGATCTGGTGCTTGGCGAAATTGCCTTCCTGCACCTCGATCTGGCAGCGGCCGCAGGTGGCGCGACCGCCGCACACGCTTTCCACATAGACGCCGAGCTGGCGCGCGGCATCGAGGACTGGGGTTCCCACAGGAAAACGCCCGCGCTTGCCGGACGGCATGAACAGCACGAGTGGGTCGGTCTTGTTGAGCGGTGCGTTCAATTCCTGCCTGCCTGCTACCTGAATTGCTCTCATCCGGACTTCTTGCGGACCGGTTCCGCGAGAGCCCGGACGAGCATTAAATTATTTCCTAGCCCGCCGCCCGGCGCGCGTCGCGCCCACCGCGCCGGCGTCCGCCATTGCCGGCCGATGCCGCGCCATCGGCCGACGGCGCGTTGACCGCCACAGGCGCGGGAGCGACGTGGACACCCGGCTTGTAGTCCTTGTAGGTCTTGATCCAGGTCATGCAGTCCTTGTCCGTCCCGGCCAGCACGTTGGCGCCGCGCACGGCCTCCATTTCCTGGGGACGGCAAGGGTTCATGATGGCCGAGGTCATGCCGGCGCCGATGACCATGGGGATGAAGGCGGCGTTGATGCCGTGGCGGTGCGGCAGGCCGAAGGAGATGTTGGAAAGACCGCAGGTGGTGTTGACCTTCAGTTCCTCGCGCAGACGGCGCAGCAGGGCGAACACCTGACGGCCGGCATCGCCCAGCGCGCCGATCGGCATCACCAGCGGATCGACCACCACGTCATGGGCGGGGATGCCGTGGTCGGCGCAGCGCTCGACGATCTTCTTCGCCACGGCGAAACGCACGTCGGGGTCCATGGAAATGCCGGTCTCGTCGTTGGAAATGGCGACCACCGGCACGTTGTATTTCTTCACCAGCGGCAGGATGGCTTCCAGCTTCTCCTCCTCGCCGGTTACGGAGTTGACCAGCGGCCGGCCCTTGGCGACCTTCAGCGCGGCCTCGATGGCCGCCGTCACGGAGGAATCGATGGACAGAGGCAGGTCGACGAGATTCTGCACGATCTCCAGCGTCTGCACCAGAAGGGCGGGTTCCGTGGCGTTCGGATCGACGGCGGTGACGCCGGCATTGACGTCGAGCATCGTGGCGCCGGCGGCTGCCTGCTCCAGCGCATCCTTCTTCACGGTCTCGAAATTGCCCTCGATCATCTCGGCGGCGAGCTTCTTGCGCCCGGTCGGGTTGATGCGTTCGCCGATGACGCAGAAGGGCTGGTCGAAGCCGATGACGATTTCCCTGGTCGCCGAGGCGACGATCGTGCGGGTCATGCAAATATCTCCATTGAGAGTGTCTTGTTGAGCCTCGTAACGGCGGGCGCGCAAGCCGCCGGTTTCAGTGCGCGCTCTTGACCATGTCCACCTGCTTTTCGGTCACGTCTTCGCCGAGAATATGTTCCAGCCGCTCCGCGACAAGCGCATCGTCGGCGCGGGCCTCGCGCTTCCAGGGCCGGCGGCCCTTCAGCACGCCCGATTCATCGACGATCTCGGCGACATATTCCTCCTGCCGGTAGGCCATGACGTGCACGCCGGAAACGCCGGGGATTTCCTTCACCTCGTTGATGATGTCGATGCACAGGCGCTTGCCTTCCGCCTTCTGGTCCTGCGCACCTTCCAGCCGCTTGATGACGGAGTCGGGAATGTGGATGCCGGGCACGTTGGAGCGGATCCACTTGGCCGTCTTGGCCGAGGCGAGGGGGCCGACGCCGCACAGGATGAACACCTTCTCGGTCAGGCCGAGGTCGCGGGCGCGCTGCATGAACTCCCTGAACATCGGCACGTCGAAGCAATACTGGCTCTGTACGAATTGCGCGCCGGCGGCGATCTTCTTGCCCAGATGTATCGGGCGGAAGTCGAAGGGCGGGGCGAAGGGGTTGACGGCGGCGCCGAGGAAGACCTGCGGCGGCGTGGTCAGCTTGCGGCCGGACAGGAACTTGCCGTTGTCGCGCATGACGCGGATCGTTTCCAGCAGCGACATGGAATCGAGGTCGAAGACCGGCTTGGCACCGGGCTGGTCACCGGCCTGCACGCCGTCGCCGGTGAGGCACAGGATGTTGGCCACGCCCATGGCGGCCGCACCCAGCACGTCGCCCTGGATGGCGATGCGGTTCTTGTCGCGGCAGGCGATCTGCATGATCGGCGCATAGCCCATGCGGGTCAGCAGGGCGCAGATGCCGACCGACGACATGTGGCAATTGGCGCCGGAGGCGTCCACGGCGTTGATGCCGTCGACCCAGCCGTCGAAGATCTTTGCCCGGTTGTAGACGTCCTCCGGATCGGCACTGTCGGGCGGATTGAGTTCGGTGGTCACCGCGAATTCGCCGCGCCGCAGCACTCGCTCCAGCCTGCCGCGCGAGGAATGGCCGGTCTGTGGCTCCAGCGGCAGGTGGGCGCCGGCCGGGTTTTCGTCGGGATGGCGGGAGGGATCGCTCATGCCGTGGCTCCGGGAGGCGATGCGGAGCGGGCCTGCTCGCGGGCCGCGGCCGCCTGGGCGGTGACGCGCAGCCAGGCCGAGGTTTCGCGCAGCGACTGGTCGACCGGGTTCTGCACGTTGAGGATGGCGTCGCCCTTGACCATGTTGCGCGAGCCTTCCCACGCCTTGACCCAGACGCAGGGCATGTCCGGCTCGACTTCGCAATTGCCGTTGGCGCGCACGCCGCCGCAGGGCCCGTTCCGCAACTGCTTGGGGCAGTTCATCGGACACGACATGCCGGTCGAGGAGAGGATGCACTGGCCGCACATGCGGCAATCGAACATGAAGCCCTTCACCCGCTTCTCGACGAACTTGACCGGCGCCTCGACGCGGCCATAGCCGATCGCCTTCCACAGCGGATGCAGGGTCAGGAAGGTATCGGCGAAGCGGGCATAGACCCACTCCAGCAGGCGCGAATGGCGGATCGACCACAGCCGCACCGAATAGGAACGCTGCACGCGCCGTTGCGGCGACACGTCGGCCGGCTTGTAGTCGCTCTTCGGCGCGGTCTTCTTCACCATGGTCGCCTGCGTCGTCGTGCCTGTCGCCGTCGGCGGAATCACTGGCGGGGCATCGGTGGCGGGACCGGTCGCCGTGGTCGAGGCGGGCTGGATCGGGGTATCAGACATTTTCCCTGCCGCCGGCCTTGGCAAGAGCGACCAGCCGCTCCCTGTCATATTGCGCCTCGAGTTCCGCCGCCGCCTTGTCGGCCTCCGCATCCAGGTCGTCGCCGACCGGGACAGGGTCGGCCTTGCGCCATTCGGCGAGATAGTCGCCGCTCTCCGCCGCCCCGGACCGCATCGCGGCCATGTCGATCGCTTCGGTGAAGCGCAGCGACAGCTCGCGCTTGGCGTTCTGGCGCCCCTTGCGAACGATGACCTGGGCGGGAATATCGCGCCAGTAGAGGACGACCAGATCAGCCATGGGCAGCACTCTTGTGTTTCGGCACATGTCCTTGGCCCTGCATCGGGGAGACATGCTCTGGCTCCGAGCATTGCCGCAACCGGCATGATCCCGCTTCTCATGGGACGACGCGCGACCATTCAAAAACGACGCTGAATGCGACATCGCTGAGCGTGATGCCGCAAAAAGGAAAACGGCTTGCCGAACTGCACGATGTGGCCCCGAACGCACCGTGGTCATGCCCGGTACGAACGGCGGGCACAGAAACTCAGCGCCGCAGTTCGAGGATGTCGAGCAGGGATTCCCGCTGGGGTCGGGGGAATTCGATCCGCCACTGGTCGGCGCCGGTGCGGAACGCATAGCCGACCTGATCCATCTCGGGATCGGCGGCATAGTCCACGGCAGGATCGTCGTTATAGCGAAGCGAGCCGAGATAGATGGCGCGCTTTTCGCCGTCGTCGTAGAGGCGGCCGCGTGTGCGCTGCGAGCCGCTGGTCTTGTCCAGCATCCAGCCGGAGCCGTCGTCGGTCACCCGGCAGCGGAACCAGCCATAGACGACCAGTGCGCCAAGGCCGCCCGCCTTGATGGTGCGGCACTGCCAGTCGCCGGTCAGTTCCTTGTCGGAGAAACTCACGGTCGGACGGGCAAGGAGTTCGTCCAGCACGGCGACATCGGCGGAGTTACCGCCGCGGGCCTCCTTCAGCGCCGCCTCGCGCGTGGTTTCATAATTTTCGAGCCGGGCCTTGTCGGCGGCGGTAATGAGCCTTTGCACCTCGCCATCGGCAAGGGCCGGGGTGGCGGCGAGCGCCGAAGCGAGCATCAGAATGGCAAGTTTCATGGTTCGTCCTGTCCGGTGCGCCCATCCGCTACCGAAGAAGTAGCCTGCGCGAGGCCGGGGACAAGATCGCCATAGCCGGTGGAGCGCCGCTCATAGGCAAGGCCGAGCATTCTGGCGGCATTCTCGGCCACCTTGTCGAGCGCCGGATCGTTGGTCTGGGCAAGGTAGATCAGCTTCTCGTAGTTGCCGAAATAGTCGGCAACCAGTTCCGGGTGGCGGTCGAGGCCCAGCGGCTTGATGAAGAACGCCTCGAACTGCCGGCACAGGAAGTCGGTCATGTAGAACGACATCATGTCCAGGTCCCCGACCTTCGCGTAGGCCTCCAGCCCCTGATAGAAGGCGAAGCAGTGCGGGCCCGCCATGCGCTCCACGCCATGTTTCTCGCAGATGCGGTCAAGCAGGCCGCCGGTGCCGCAATCGGCATAGCCGACGAAGATGTGCCGGTAGCCCTCGGACCTGGCCTGTTCGATGGCCTCGTCCATGGCCGGCGCGATACGGTCGGGGTAGAAGTGGTATTCCGCCGGCAAACAGGTGAGATCGAGGTGGCCGAGGCCGAGCTGCTCCTTAACGGCCAGCACCTCGCGCGCGATCATGCCACAGGCGATGACGAGCACCCGCTCGGGGCGGGCCCCAGGCATTCTTTCCTGTTTTTGCGCGGTTGCCATGGAACCAGTACGACCGCTTTTCGTTGGATTCAGGCGAAACTACCGAACGAGGGAGACACCATTCATGTCACGTCTTGCGCCTGTTGCCGTCCTCATCTGCGCCCTTGCATTGGCCGCCTGCGCCAATACCGTTCGCGGAGTGGGACGGGACGTCCAGTCGACCGCCAATGCGGTCGAGGACACCGTCAACTGACCTTTTTCCCTATCTGGGAACGGCAAGGCCGCGCCGCAAGGAGCGGCCTTTTCCGTATATGCGTCAGGCCGAAGCGCGCAGATTATGCTTGCGGTTCATGAAGTCCTTGGCCGTCTCCACCGCCACGGCGGCATCGCGGCAATAGGCGTCGGCGCCCACGGCCTTGCCGAACTCCTCGTTCAGCGGCGCGCCGCCGACCAGGACCACGTAGTCGTCGCGGATGCCCTTTTCCTTCATCGTGTCGATGACCACCTTCATGTAGGGCATGGTGGTGGTGAGCAGGGCCGACATGCCGACGATATCGGGCTGATGCTCCTCGATCGCCTCAAGGTATTTCTCGACCGGATTGTTGATGCCGAGATCGATGACGTCGAAGCCGGCGCCTTCCATCATCATGCCGACGAGGTTCTTGCCGATGTCATGGATGTCGCCCTTGACCGTGCCGATCACCAGCTTGCCCTGCTTTGGCGCGCCGGTGGCGGCCAGAAGTGGGCGCAGGATGGCCATGCCGGCCTTCATGGCATTGGCGGAGAGCAGCACTTCCGGCACGAACAGGATGCCGTCGCGGAAATCCTCGCCGACGATGCGCATGCCTTCCACCAGCGCCTCGGTCAGCACCTTGTAGGGCATCCAGCCGCGATCCAGGAGGATTTGGGTTCCTTCCTCGATCTCCTCCTTGAGTCCGTCATAAAGGTCGTCATGCATCTGCTGGACGAGTTCGTCGTCGGACAGTTCGGAAAGGATGATCTCGTCGTCGTCGGCCATAGTCCTACTCCAGGTTGCCGCGCCCCAGTTGCCGCCTTTGTCACGGGCAATGATCGCTTCCCAATACCTACAGCCGGCGTGGTTTCCGCCATGGCTGATTTGCGACTTCCGACAATGGGAAAGCGACCGGGAAATGGCCCGGGCTTGTGTCGATTTTGCGACAGTCCTTGGCGCTGTGTGGCCGTTTCGCGCACGGGCCATGACTACGATCCGGCAAGGAGCGGCGGCCTGCGCGGCCGGCGCAGCTTTCAAGGAACAGAACCATGAGCGATAGTGCGGC
>WPCJ01251914.1_pt1 | contig 51399 bp, 39 predicted proteins | sample 5399831 | NCBI WGS metagenome assembly WPCJ01 (sample SAMN12869470, study PRJNA574797) | sludge metagenome | isolation source: wastewater treatment of pH10 | place: China:Beijing | collected 2019-05-20
GAGGCTCCCGGGAAACATACCGCGGTCCCTTGTATACTCTGCTTTGTCTTCTTTTAAACGTATATGTAAATAACCTAAAGATCGCTTTTCCTTGCTTTCGACTCAGGACTTATTTCCTGAAAGCGGGTGCAAAGATAGAGACTTATTTTTAATCTCCAAAACTTTTGAGAAAGTTTTTTCAATATTTTTTTCGCATCCGAAACAAAGGAACTGATTTCCAATCGTTACACTTACTTTATTTCAATCTGCTTGTTTCATTATCTCTATAATGACCCCGCTTTTTGAGCGAAAGGGCTACAAAGATAGTAATTCCTAAGAATAACTTCCAAATATTTCCTCACTTATTTTGAATATTTTTTCACCCTGCATCACTTTAGATTTGGGAGCAAAAAAACAATCAACTAAGGAACAATCCATTATAAGGGTTCTGCTATACTGATGGCATTTCAGATTCAAAAGATCAGATTAGAAGTTTTGAACAGTTCAACAATTCAACAAATCCAACATTGCACTTAACCACCCGGCCACCTAACCACTCATATCCCCAAACACCTAGGCACCTTTCCAACTATTAATACGCCAGGATATGCGAGCTGATAGTAATCTGAGGAGTTACTGCAAAGTTCATCTCATTGCCGTCCCTCAATACTATTATATTAATGGAGACAGGTGTACTCCAATCTATATACTGATTAAAGTTGAACAGGTATGAAAATGCCGACTTATAACGACGGTTATTGGCAATAGCTGCAGATACGGCATTATATTGGGCAACATCCCAAAACATACAATCTTTAAAACCATTGGAATCAGTATAACGACTATTCTTGTCTCTTAGAGACATCGTCTCTGCTATAAAACGGCGATACCCCTCTGTAAGCATTTGAGAAGAGGTATGATCAAAATTCTGTCCCTGAATATTAACCACTACATCGCCCGGTAAAACACCCGCTTTTGCAGCCGGAGAGCCCGGATCTACCGATACGACCGTTTTCAGGTCATTCATATTATATCCAATACCGGTATAGTTGTACTTCAGATAACTCACATGGTAAGTACCAAACGATTTATTGCCTGGATTCGGAAACTTCTGCAATAACAACGGAAGATTCATCTCCAGATAATCAATCAGATCATAATGACTACTCAAACGTTCCCGGACTTCACTCTCCCAGATCAACATCAGATCTCCTGCCTCCAGAAATTTTCTGTCATAGAAGCGGTATCCAAATTCAAGATTGTAGGCAATATCATCTACCCGAACTGCTTCAGAGGGGTTATACAGAGGTAATTTTACCATCCTGTTACTCCTTGTATCGAATCGCCACACAGGCTGATAACTCCCATAAGTAGGTGAATCGGGCTTATACATCGGATTACTCTCATAACTATAATATGTCTGAATAATAAAATCGGGATCACTCGGATCATATCGTAATCCCACATCGCCCAAAGCACGAATAAAAATAGCATTGATCCGCTCATCGAGATGCCTTGTACTCTCATCGGAGGGAGAAAAGGCAAATGTACGGTAGTTATGAAAGAGTGCATTTTCGTTGACAGTCGTCTTTACCGGTATCAGAAAACGCCTGTCCTGCACATCCTCAAGGCTGTAAAAGGAAAATACCGGAGCCAATTGCGCTTCACTGATCGCATTGGCATGGCGGCAATCTTTTTCAATTGTAATTTCTTTAAAAGCATGTCTGAAATTACGGATACCAAGATGCATCGTATGCGGATCCTGATTGAACCACGACATGATAGTCTGATACGATTTAAGATAAGTCCCGTTCTGATTTACTGAAAGAATGATATCATTCAGCTTTAGTCCTGCTTTCTCGGCCGGGGAACCGGGAGTTATATCAACAATGACCGGTTCTTTGTATCCCCAACTTTTGTCATCGCTTATTTCAAATGTAAAGCCGAGGCTACAAGTAATATCTGAATTTTGCGCAAATAATCGTCCCATAAAAACAGAAATGATCAAGAAGATAACCGGAATAATTCGTTTCATTATGAAATTACTGTTTGTTAAACTTAAGTCACAAAGATATGGCATTTTTCTCAATTTTATTTTGTATACGCTTTTTTACTGTCAAAAATGGAGGAAAATATTTACAATTTCTTATCTTTGCCCTATTGGAATCATAACTAAATAAAAGAAACGATGATTGTTGACAACCTCGCGAATGCAGCCAACTATTACAATTTGCATCCGCTTTTTAAGAAAGCTTTCGAATTTATTGGGAATTTGGACATTAATAATGTGGAGACAGGAACCACCGAAATCGATGGAGACCTGTTGAAGGTTACTATCGCTGAGGCAAAGTTGAAACCGGCTGGGGAAGCCAAACTTGAAACACATAAAAAGTTTATCGATATACAGATACCGGTTACAAAACCTGAAATATTCGGATGGAAATCCCTATCATCCCTGTCACAACCGAAAGAAGGATACGATCCCGTCAATGACATTGGATTTTTCGACGATGAACCTTCGACATTTGTCACCATTATACCTGGTGAATTTATTATCTTTTCGCCGGAAGATGGGCATGCTCCTCTGATTGGCGAAGGGGAAACCAAGAAAATTATCATAAAGGTAGCGGTGGTTTAGCTGTTCCCTTTTAATCTGATACGAACAATGCTTAACATCATAAAAAATGATCCATGGCTCAATCCCTATGCGAATGCAATTGAAGGACGCCATAATTTTTATTTGAAACGCCTATCCGACCTCACACAGGCAGGACGTATCACCTTGTCTGATTTTGCGAGCGGTTATCTCTATTTCGGGCTACACAAAACCGAAGATGGATGGATATTTCGCGAATGGGCGCCAAATGCTACCGAAATTTTCCTTGTGGGAACCTTCAACGATTGGCAAAAACAGGAATCATTCCGTTTGAAACGAATAGATAATGGCATCTGGGAGGTAAAGATACCGTCCGGGCGTATCCACCACGAAGATCTGTATAAGCTGCATGTAAGTTGGGAAGGCGGTTCCGGAGAACGAATCCCGGCATGGAGCAGGCGTGTAGTGCAGGATCAGCAGACACTGATTTTCAGTGCACAGGTATGGGAACCCGAAAACCGGTATAACTTTAAATATACCGGTTTTAAACCGGACTGCTCTCCCCTTCTGATCTATGAAACTCATATAGGTATGTCTACGGCAGAAAAGAAAGTGGGAAGCTATAACGAGTTCAGGGAAAATATATTACCAAGGATAAAAGAGAACGGATACAACGCCATCCAGATCATGGCTATCCAGGAACATCCTTATTATGGATCATTCGGGTACCACGTATCCAGTTTTTTCGCATCTTCTTCCCGGAACGGTACGCCCGATGAACTACGCCAACTAATCGATACTGCCCACGAAATGGGTATTGCCGTCATCATGGATATCGTCCATTCACACGCGGTAAAAAACGAAATAGAAGGTATCGGACGAATGGATGGAAGTTATGACCTCTATTTCCCTAATGATCCTAACAGGCGGATTCATCAGGCATGGGATTCTCTTTGTTTTGATTATGGAAAAGATGAAGTGTTACACTTTCTCCTCTCTAACTGTAAATATTGGCTGGAAGAGTTCCGGTTCGACGGTTTCCGGTTCGATGGCGTCACGTCAATGCTCTATTACAGCCACGGGCTGGAGGAAAGCTTCAGTTCATATGGTGACTACTATAACGGTCATCAGGATCCCGATGCAATCTGTTATCTCACACTAGCCAACCAGCTTATACACGAAGTAAATCCCCATGCCATCACTATTGCAGAGGAAGTAAGCGGTATGCCCGGCCTGGCGTTGGACATAAAGTCGGGCGGATATGGGTTCGACTACCGTATGGCGATGAATATTCCAGATTTCTGGATCAAGACGATCAAGGAGAAAAAAGACGAGGAGTGGCATCCCAGTGCGATCTGGTGGGAAACGACCAACCGCCGTGCCGATGAGAAGACCATCTCATACGTCGAGAGTCATGATCAAGCGTTGGTAGGAGACAAGACCATTATATTCAGGCTGATCGATGCCGATATGTATTGGTTTATGTCGAAGCTGATGAGCAGTTCTTATACTGTAGATCGTGGTATTGCATTACATAAGATGATCCGTCTGGTAACGGCAACCACTATCAATGGCGGTTACCTCAACTTTATGGGAAATGAGTTCGGACATCCCGAATGGATCGACTTTCCACGGGAAGGGAATCAATGGTCCTACAAGTACGCCCGCCGGCAATGGAATCTGGCTGATGATCATAATCTGAAGTATCATTATCTGGGTGATTTCGATAAAGAGATGATAAAGCTCATCAAGTCCATCCCCGATTTCCAGGCACTTCCGCTGGTAAAGATATGGGATAAAGACGATGACAATATACTGGCATATATGCGGAAAGAGCTGCTATTTGTCTATAATTTCAATCCACAGAAATCATACAGCGATTATGGTATCCTGGTTCCGGCAGGTGAATATGAGATTGTACTCGATACTGATAACCAACAGTTCGGGGGTTTCGGGCTGAACGACGATACTATTCATCATTTTACAATGTATGATCCACTCTATGCGAAAGATAATAAAGGGTGGCTTCGTCTATACCTGCCTGCCCGGACTGCCATAGTGATGAGATGGATTTCCTAATATAACGATTTAACAATCAATAATTCAACAATTTAACAATCAATATGTCTAATAATAACAACATAACAGGGAATACTACTATTGAAGAGGGTACACTCTATCCATTTAAATTCGAACCGATCCTAAAACCGGTTATTTGGGGTGGTTCAGATATCTGTCGCTTTAAAAATATAAAACCTATTCAGGAAGGTATCGGCGAGAGTTGGGAAATTTCAGGCGTACGCGGTAATATTTCCCGTATTTCCAACGGCTATTTAGCCGGCACATTGCTGGAAGAACTATTGCACAGCCGAGGAGAGGAACTGGTCGGAAAAGAAGTATATCAAAAATTCGGAAATACCTTTCCCCTGCTCATTAAATTCATAGATGCCCGTGACGACCTCTCCATCCAGGTTCATCCTGATGATGAATTGGGAAAGAAACGTCATAACTCCTTTGGAAAAACCGAGATGTGGTATGTTGTCAAAGCGGCGCCGGGAGCATATCTCTACTCCGGATTTAAAGAGAGCATTACCCCCGAAGAGTATCCCGAGACTGTAAAGAATAACACCTTCACCGATAAACTCATGAAGTATGATGTGAAAGCCGGTGATGTGTTCTATCTTCCTGCAGGACGTGTGCACGCCATTGGTACCGGATGCTTTATTGCAGAAATACAGCAGACTTCCGACATCACCTACCGTATTTATGACTATAACCGTAAAGATGCTGCTGGAAACAGCCGTGAACTCCATACCGAATTGGCAAAAGATGCGATCGATTTCAAAGTATACGATTCATATAAGACAGAATACGAAAAGAATATAAATCATCCTGTAAAATTAGTTATATCACCCTATTTCACTACTCATCTTCTGGAAATGGATAGCCAAATGAATCGGGATTATACCGCTCTCGATTCTTTCGTGATTTATATCTGCATGGCCGGCCATTGTACCGTAAAAGATGATAAGGGGAACAGCGAAACTCTTCGTCAGGGCGAATCGATGCTTATTCCCGCAAATACGAAGTCGGTGATGATTATACCCGATGAGTTTTCCAAACTGCTGGAGACCTATGTAGGGTAAGATAAGGTGGGAAGGTGCCTAAGTGATTAGGTGCCTGAGAAGAATTCAAGTGGAATGTAGAATAGATAAAACCGGAAACGGAAAATGAGAGGTATACTGTTAATTAATGTAGGGACACCTGCGAGTACAAATCCAAACGATGTAAAGGAATTTATTGCAGCAATGCTTTCGGATCCGCTTTTGACGGGAAAACCGGAATGGTGGTCAAAATTCCTTGCGAAAAATATAATCGCGCCAAGTAGCGGATCGCGGGTCTCTGAGAAATACAAATTAATCTGGCATAACGAAGAGACACCGGTCTCCCCTCTGATTTATCATATGCGAAAACTGGCGGAAAAACTGGAAGAGCAGAAAGGCGTCCCTGTGGAGATTGCCATGCGGTACGGGAAACCGGATGTGGCATCTGCTTTCCGGGAATTAGAAAGGAAATGCCCGCTTCTACATGAAGTGATTGTTTTTCCATTATATCCTCATTATGCGCAATCGACCACCCAGACATCCAAGGACATGATAGGAAATATCTTCTACAGGCATCCCCACTCTTTCAGACTGAAGTTTGCCGAGCCCTATTACAATCATCCGGCTTATATCCATGCCCTCACATCTTATGCGAAAAACTATCTGGACGATATTGACAAACTTATATTTTCCTATCACAGTCTTCCCCTGACCCAGGTGGAAGCAGGATGGAAAAAAGGAAAGGAATACGACTATGTCTATCAACTGAAAGAGACCAACAGGCTATTTTGTGAAAAGTTGGATATTGATCCGCATGATACATTCCTTTTCTATTCTTCACAAAGGGGTAAAAAATGGTTGAATCCCTTTCTTGACACAGATATCCGTGATCTACCCAAATTAGGATGGAAAAAAGTGGCCGTAGTGGCTCCGGGCTTTCCGGTCGATAATTTGGAAACGCTTTACGATGTGGGTATCGAAGCTCGCAAACTATTTATGGAGGCGGGTGGTGAAAAATTCACCTTTATTCCTGCGCTGAATAGTAATGACATATGGGTGGAAGCTATCTGGAAAATTTTAGAGAGAACCTGATATTTTGGATTTGGGAACTAAAAAATAACTTAAAAATCATAGAGATGAAGACGTTTCTCCTCCACACATTTATTTTCTTCACATTCCTGATTACGGCTGAAATAACAGCCCAGAACACCCCTATCAGTAGTGAACTTGTGTTGTTGGATGTAGAGACCGGAAAAGAGAAAATCATCCTGCATGAACAGCGGCATTTTGAAGCGCCCAACTGGTCGAGGGATGGAAAACATTTGATTATCAATACCAAAGGAAAACTGGAGAAAATATCGGTAAAAGGCAAGCACTTGGGAATAATTGATACCGGTTTTGCCGATAACTGTAATAATGATCACGGATTATCGTTTGACGGGAAATGGCTTATCATCAGTCACAATGATCCGCGTGTATCCTCTTCGGGAGGTAATTCCCGTATCTTCATCCTTGCGGCCAATGGTGGCATACCCCGTCTTATCACCAGCAATTATCCCAGTTACTGGCACGGGATAAGTCCCGACAATCAATGGGTGACCTATTGCGCCATGCGTGACGGTCAATGGGACGTGTATAAGGCTCATGTCATTACCGGTGAAGAGATCAGGTTGACAGACGCCGATGGATTGGATGACGGCCCCGAATATAGTTACGACGGTGAATGGATCTATTTCAACAGCCATCGGACCGGACGTATGCATATTTACCGGATGAGGCCTGATGGAAGTGAACAGACACAACTCACGTTCGACGATTACGACAACTGGTTTCCACATCCGGGACCCGATAACAAGAGTGTCGCTTACATTGCATATATAGAAGATCAGAAGGGAGCACACCCTTTCGGAAAAGATGTAAAACTGAGATTACTGGACGTAGAGACCGGAGAAAGCCGTGATCTGACACCTGTTTTCTATGGCGGGCAAGGAACCCTGAATGTCCACAGTTGGTCGCCTGACGGCAAACAGATTGCTTTTGTGAGATATAATAGCAAGGCAGAGTAACCGACTCTACCTGAAAAAACATATATAATCCTTGAAAAACTGAGCTGTTACCAAAAAATACCACAATTGTGCTATTTCATACCCCTGCAATACCTGCTATTTTTGTCAAAAATTTTAATATACAGAATTATGGGAAAGATAGCAGAGAAGTTAACAGATCTAGTGGGTAACACCCCTTTAGTGAAACTCAATCAATTCAAGGAGGCCGAAGAAGTCAAAGCCAATCTTATAGCCAAGTTAGAGAGCTTTAATCCTCTGGGAAGCGTGAAAGACCGTATTGCACTATCTATGGTAGAAGATGCAGAAAAGAAGGGTTTACTGAAAGTCGGTTCGGTAATCATTGAACCGACAAGTGGCAATACAGGTATCGGGTTGGCATTTGTCGCCTCCATCAAAAAATACAGGCTGATCCTCACCATGCCTGAGACGATGAGTCTCGAAAGAAGGAATCTGTTGAAAGCGCTGGGTGCCGAATTGGTGCTGACATCTGGTACCGAAGGAATGAAAGGAGCTATTGCAAAAGCATCACAACTCCAGACTGAATTGCCTGATGCTATTATCCTGCAACAGTTCGAAAATCCGGCCAATCCTTCAATCCATTACCACACTACCGGTGAAGAGATATGGCGGGATACGGACGGAAAAGTGGATATCCTGGTAAGCGGTGTCGGCACCGGCGGGACGGTGAGCGGTGCAGGAAAACGACTGAAAGAACTGAATCCCAATATCAAAGTGGTCGCTGTAGAGCCGGCTGATTCACCCGTGCTCTCAGGCGGAGCACCCGGGCCTCACAAAATTCAGGGAATCGGCGCCGGTTTTGTCCCCGGCACATACAATGCTGCAGTAGTGGATCAGGTAATTCCGGTGAGCAATGACGACGCTATTCGTACCAGCCGGAAACTGGCCGCATCAGAAGGATTATTAGTGGGCATCTCATCGGGAGCAGCCGCTTATGCCGCCCTCCAGCTTGCCCAAAAACCTGAAAATGAAGGAAAGAATATTGTAGTAGTATTGCCCGACACAGGGGAACGTTATCTCTCCACCCTGCTTTACGCCTTCGACGAATATCCATTATAAAGAATTATAAATTAAATAGATTGCAAGGTTATCATAATTAAAATGCCCCCTAAAGTTTTGTTTCACTCTCCGGGGGCATTTTTTATATCAAAGCATCTGTACAAGAGCTAAATAGTTTCTGACAGATGACTATTCCCGATTATGCCAGCGCCTGGCAGATATCTTCAAAAAGACTAGCCACACTCTCCAATCCTACCGATAACCGGATCGTAGTTTCTTTCACATCCATTGACTCGCGTTGTACTGCGGTAAATGAACCGAAAATGGTACTGGCCGGATGGATGATCAGAGAACGGTTATCAAACAAATTGGTAGCACGACGTATCAGTTTAAGCCTATTCATAAACCGGTAACACTCTTCTCTCGATTCGAGATCGAAGGTAAGCATTGCACCGGGATAGTTTCCGAATTGTTTTTTACTTATCCCATAGAAAGGATTATCCCTTAAACCGGTATAATTGACAGTCTTTACTTGCGGTAATGTCTGCAACTTTCCGGCCAATTCCTTACACGCGGTAGCCTGTCTCTCAAAACGCAACTGCAATGTCTCAAGACCCAGTGACTGCTGATAAGCTACTTCGGGAGTCATATAAGCCCCCAGATTCCTGTGCACCTCCTTACGTAACCTGGTGTGGAACGGTGATTGTGAGGTTCCCTTGAGAGCTTGTAACAATGGCGTACGATATTGATTGAACCGTCCGTAATCGATGATCAGCCCACCCAGGGTTGTCGCACCACCGGAGATGTATTTAGTACTTGCTACCACCTCTATATCTACCCCAAAATCAATGGCTCGAAAGATTGGGAAAGGAATAATCGTGGTATCTGCAATCAGTGGGACTCCTCTGTCATGAGCAATCTTACTCAATGCTGCCAAATCGGCCACCTCCATTTGCGGGTTGGTGATTATTTCCAGAAACAGGCCACAAGTTTGCTCATCCATTGCTTCCGCGACTTCTTTCGGATTGGTCAGGTCACAAAACCGTACCTTCATGCCCAATGCATTCAATGTATTTACGAAAAAGGAATAGGTATTGCCAAAGAGATGGCGCGAAGTGATAAGATTACAGCCGCTCCAAGCTAATGTAATCAGTGTATTACTGATTGCAGCCATACCTGAATTGAGTGCGGTGACACCATATGCGCCGGTCACATTCTTCACCCGCTCCTCGAGATGTTGTACTGTAGGATTGGTTATGCGGGAATAAGTATGCTCGTCTGTCCGTCCGCAAAAAGCAGCTTCCATCTCTTCTGCTGTCTCAAATTCATATGCAAGGGCATGATAAACGGGCATCGATAATGCGCCATAAGGATCTTGTTTTGGGTAAGGCGTACTCAGTAGTTGAGCTTCATATTCTTTTTCGTTCATTTCTTTTCCAGAGTTTGGCAAAGTTCACACTTTGCTCATATTGCTTATCAAAATAGTTTATTAAAAATAGACTATCCCTTACCATGGCATAGTCTATGAAAACTTGACTCTGCTCATTTGGCTTAATGAAATAGTGCATCAAAATGTGCCCCCAAAGGTACAACAGAAGATTGGGAAAAGAGTCCGGATTGAATGTTAAAATGGAGTAGAAAGATTCCGGCAGAAGTTAGAAAATTAAAAATCCGGAAAACGGAACCTGTCGAAAGGAGATGTCAGCGTCTTTCTATATCTGTAGAGCTGATATGCCCAATAAAGGACAAAGCCGGTGATAATATTACATTTCAAAGACATAGCTAATTATCTTTTTAAAATCCAGGCATCATTATGCCCGGGAAATTTCTTATGAACTTCTTTTAAATAGACTTTTGCAGCAGATTCATCGGTAAATGATGCCGCATATACATCAATACGGTCGGGTCGCTCCAGCCACCCTGTCTGATGAAAACCCTCATCAAGCAACAATTCTGTGGTTTTTTGAGCCGACTCGACTCCTTTATATACCCCCATTACGATATAATATCTGGGTAAATCGTCCGTTACGTTCTGTTCAACAGCATCCATTGCAGCAGGTACATTCATTCCGTTTGGGGTAGTTGAATATTCTCCTGCTTTTTCCGTTTCATTTACTACCAATTCATCCGTCATAGCAATACGGTTTACCGGTTGTGATGCTTTGGACTGTAACCACCCGGTTTCAGAAAGCATCCGGGCAGATTGCCGGACAATAGTGTTATCACTTACCGGAAGGATAAACATCAACAGGGCCACGGCAGCCACGCTGACAGCAGTAATTGCAGCATTACGTCCCCATTTCTGCCTGTTTTCACTTTTCTGTACCGGTACAACCGGCTGCATTTGTATGAGTGGTTTCAATGTAGCTCTGGTCAATCCAAAAAGTGAAGGGCGGATAAACGCTCCGGGGGTATACACAAAACGCTTATCATCATGCATATTAAATGAACCTAACTTCCCCATGTCCACACGGCGCTGTTCACGCAATTGCCGTTTCAACACCTGCACATCATATTCCACTTTTTGCATGGCCGATTCGAACGTCATATTGCCATTCTTCATATAAGACTGGGCCAGCAACCCATCATTATGGGTGAGGTCGCGGTTAAACAGCAGTTCACAGACGGGCGCATCAAAAGCCGCTATCCCATCCCTCTGCGGGGGAATGGCATTTACCACAAAACCTCCGAAATCGGGAATAATCACACAATTGTGATCATGCAGTAAAAATTCAATATGGGATATTAGTTGATTCATAAGGCAAAGATAAAAAAATTTGTAATTAATTCCTCACAAAATGATTTTTTTCACTCAAGTCCGCCATTTTTCGCTTCACGTAATCCACTCCCGGTCGGCAAACACAAACAAGTTTATGTTTGTCCTCGCTTACCATAGATTTTACTTCACACAATCTGCTTCCACTCGACAAAGATAAACCCGTTTATCTTTGTTCTCGCTTACCCGCAGATTTCACCTTCTCCGGATTATGATTCGCATAATCTTTCCAGCTCTTGTATTTTTTCTCACTCATGGTAATATTCGATTGATAGAAGTGACACAACGCTGCAGCAAGGCCATCCGATGCATCCAGTTGCGGAAGCATATTCTCATCCGGAATATGGAGCAGTTTCTGTAGCATATAAGCCACCTGTTCTTTGGCAGCCCGACCATTCCCGGTAATAGCCATCTTTATCTTCAGGGGTGCATATTCAAAAATGGGAATATCCCTTGATATGGCAGCAGCCATAGCTACTCCCTGGGCACGTCCCAGTTTGAGCATACTCTGTACGTTCTTGCCAAAGAAAGGTGCTTCGATGGCCAGCTCATCCGGAAGATACTCCTCGATAAGGCCTATGACCCGTGCATAGATCTTTGCCAGCTTCAGGTAATGATCGTCGTATTTTCCCAACTGCATTACCCCCATCGCCTCCAGGTAAGGTTTATTGTCGAGCACCCGGAGGATACCATATCCCATCACCTGCGTACCGGGGTCAATCCCCATTATAATCCGCTCTTTCTGCATCATCAACTAATGGTTTGCATCACGGTGGAAAATCCAACCATCTTTTCTTTGAATTTCTCTAACAACGGAGCGTAGACTACCCCACTCTCTTCTCTATTCCACCGCTCCAATGCAGCCAGATCGGTTACATGGAATTCCATCGCAAAAGAGTGACCTGCTTCCACCTCTCTACCAAACACACGCGATAAACGGGGCGATGTGAGCAAGCCGCTTTTTGTAGACATAGGAATAAAATGCTGCAACATATATTCTACAAATTCTTCATGGATCTCTTCCTCCACATGGAAAGTGGTATTAAAAACAATCATATATTGTGATCTTTTAATTTTCTGAATTATTTTACAAAAATACAAATTCTTTATTCGAAATTGAAGCTGTTTTACTACCCTCTATGCCGGATAAGCGAAAGTAGATACATTGATGAATAGGTAGATCAAATTTACAGCTATTTTGTAAGAAAAACAAATCATCCTAAAACAAAGAAATCACAAGATAGAATATATTATTTCAGAATAATTATTATCTTTGCACCGTCTAAAACGGTAGGCAGTTTTTATAATAAATAACGGGGGTTTAGCTCATCTGGCTAGAGCGCAACACTGGCAGTGTTGAGGTGACCGGTTCGAGTCCGGTAATCTCCACCTCTTGGGACAAGTTTACAAAAGATAGATTTGTCCCATTTTTTTTGTAATTTTGCTAATACACACCAAGGATTTTTATTGCATCACCACATTAAAAGGAAAGTTTTCCAGCAAAGTAAAAAACATTCTATACCTTTGTGTATGTATGCAATAGAATTTACCCGAAATGCTTTAAAGAGTCTACAAAAGATAGATCCGGTTTATCAAACATTTGATAATCGAGAAACTTGAGGCGTTACAACAAAACCCGTATGGGAGCAGTAATGTTAAGGCATTGAAGGGCATGAGCGGCTACTACCGGTTAAAAGTCGCGAACTATAGGGTGATATATGAACTACAGGATGAAAAGCTTGTTATATTAGTAATTGATATTAATCACAGAAAGGACGTGTACAGATGAAAACAGCACAACTAAAAAAAGGCGTTATACAAGTCTTTGAAGCAATATTGAGCGAGTTATCTGCGAACGACATAGAAGATATGCAGGACAAGCTAACAGTACAACTACATAAGCTAACAGACGACGGTAAACGATACTCGTTAGATGAGGTAAAAAACAATTAACAGCGAACCGGTGATAAATCACCGGTTTTTTTGTGCCCTTTTTTATGTGAATCATACTTTTGTAATTTCCCCTGCTATGCATGTATTCATTCTGTGCCTGATCTCTTTTTCTGAAAGCCTATGGCCTAAAAGAAACATCAATTTCGTAACCGCACACTCAGGAGTACTGTCATATCCGCTAATCACGCCTATATCAAGCAGCTGTCTTCCTGTTTTGTAGCGCTGCATTTCTACCATACCGGAAGTACATTGTGTTATATTGACGATGATGATCCCTCTTTCGGTGGCATCTCTCAACTGATGGATAAACCATTCCTTTTGAGGAGCATTTCCCGCACCAAAGGTTTTCAATACAACGGCTTTAAGTTCAGGAACATGGAGTAATGAAGTGATAATGCTTTCCTGGATGCCGGGAAAAAGAGTCAACATAACAACATTGGGATCAAACAAATAATGGGGGAATAAAGGTCGAATTATGTCCGGATATTGAATAAGATTTTGGGCATATTTTATATGTATACCTACACGGGCCAAAGCAGGATAGTTAAATGAACGGAAGGCATTGAAATTTTCTACATTTATTTTCGTAGTTCGGTTACCCCGCATCAAGTGGTTCTCGAAGAAAATACAAACTTCGGGCACGATAGCAGTTCCATCCGGATTTTTAGCTGCCGCTATTTCAATGGCAGTAATCAAATTCTCTTTAGCATCAGTCCGAAGCATTCCGATCGGAAGTTGGGAGCCGGTAAGGATGACCGGTTTACTCAAATTCTCAAGCATAAAACTTAAGGCAGATGCCGTATAAGCCATAGTATCCGTACCGTGAAGAATTACAAATCCGTCATAATTGTCGTAATTGGTACTGATAATTTCTACCAGACGGGCCCAATGTACCGGCTCCATATCAGAAGAATCGATAGGAGGAGAAAATTGGTATGTAGAAATGTGATAATTGAATTTTTTCAGTTCCGGAATGTATTTCAACAGATAGTCAAAATTAAAACTTTCCAGGGTATTGGTTTCCTGGTTTTTTATCATTCCTATAGTTCCGCCTGTATATATTATTAAAACAGAGGTGGCTCCCGTCATCATATTGTCTTTTGTCATGTAAATCGGAAGTGTGGCCACCAATAGTCTTTACTTCTCAAAAAATACCATTGCTTTTGTCTACGACTACAATATTTGCGGTGGCTGAACGATTTTCTGCATACAAATATACATGATATAAATGGATTATTAAATATAGTTTTCTTCCTGATATTTATTCTCACCTCGGAAAATCTGTTTTCATAACAGAATCACTCTGTACCCAGACTCTCGTGCAATTCACAAACCCGCAGCCAGTCCACTGGCCCCCATACGTGAATTTGTATGACAAGGTGGATATTATTCCTTTTGATAAGCTGGAAACCGGAACGAGCATCACATTGAACAGCAATGTCACCTAACCAACCTACAAAATACGACCTACCGGTAGAAAGTAACCCAAAAATAGCGTCCGACCAAAAGCCAGCATTCGAGCAACAGACTCGTATGCCCGGCATAAAGACAACATCTGAAACATCGAATATTTATTTTACAATATCCGAAAACTATCGGAACTGTAATCTACAGGATTGCGATACCATTTTTCTCACACAACTCGAGGGCCATTTCCCTAAGGCGGAATTTCTGTATCTTGCCGCTACCGGTCATCGGGAACTCATCCACAAAAAAGACATAGCGGGGTATCTTGTATTTGGCAATATGCCCTTTACAAAAGTCGCGCACATCTTCACTTTCCAGTTGGCATGCCTCTTTCCGGATGATGAAGGCACCCACATCTTCGCCGTACCTCTCCGAAGCTACAGCCACCACCTGCACATCCTTCACCCCCGGCATCCTGTAAAGATAATCCTCTACTTCTTTGGGAGATATGTTCTCCCCTCCCCTGATGATCATATCTTTGATACGTCCGGTAATACGATAGTTTCCATTCCCGTCCTTTATCCCCAGATCGCCCGAATGCATGAACCCGCTCGCATCAATGACCTGAGCCGTTGCTTCCGGATTCTTGTAATAACCTTTCATCACATTATACCCGCGACAGCACATCTCACCCTGTACCCCGACGGGACACTCTTTCCCCGTTTCGGGATCGAGCACTTTCACTTCGGTAAACTCATAATCGCTACCCACAGTCGTACATCGTACATCAAAGGGGTCATCCACACGGCTCTGCGTCATTCCGGGTGAGGTTTCCGTCATTCCGTACACACTGGTAAGATCCATGAACATCTTTTCGTTCACCTGCCTCATCAACTCCTCAGGGCAGAGAGAGCCGGCCATGATTCCCGTACGAAGGGAACTCACATCAAACAAATCGAACATAGGATGGTTGAGTTGTGCAATAAACATGGTAGGAACCCCGTGCAATACAGTACATCGTTCCTTGTGGATAGAAGCAAGCGTGACCAGCGGATCGAAACGCTCCACCATCACCTGCGTACTGCCGTGAGTCAGGCAGCACATAGTGGCAAGCACTACCCCGAAGCAGTGGAACAAAGGCACACAGACGCAGCACTTGTCGTCAGATGTGAATTTCATATGTACCCCCGTCAAATAACCGTTATTGGCAATATTATGGTGTGTAAGCATCACACCTTTGGGAAATCCTGTAGTTCCCGAAGTGTACTGCATATTCACCACATCGTGGCACCGGGAGAGCGAACGCAATCGTTTGAACTCCTGATCAGGGACATTTTTCCCGAGCAGCAGCAATTCAGCCGTATTATACATTCCCCGGTATTTCTCCTGTCCTATGTAAACAACGTTTCTTAATTCGGGAAAACGGTCGGATTTCAATTTACCGCGCTGGATGCTCTTCAGTTCCGGCACCAGTCCGTAAATAATATCGGTATAATTACTTCCCGGCACCCCATCGGTCATGCACAAAGTGTGCATGTCCGAATCTTTCATCAGATACGATACCTCTTCGGTACGATAGTTGGTGTTTACCGTCACCGCTACAGCGCCGATCTTCGCGGTCGCGTAAAGGAAAGTCAGCCAATCCGGTACGTTCTGCGCCCAGATACCCACGTTACTGCCCCGGGTCACTCCGATGGAAATAAGCCCTTTTGCCATATTATCCACCCTATTGTTGAAAGTATCCCAGGTAAAACGCAGATTACGGTCGGAGTAGACAATATATTCTTTATCCGGCGTCTCTTCTGCCCAGTATTCCAGCCAGTCTCCCAGCGTTCTGTCGGAAAGTTGAATATCTGGTTGATCGGTCATTGCTGATAACGGATTTTTCTGCATCACTGTGAAATTAGTTATGCAGGAGAGTACACAATACCCAGGATTTTTGCCGTAGAATTTCCTCCGGCCGTCACCAGATGATTCACAATAGAATCGTAGTAGATACTATCACCTTTCTGCAATTCATATCTCTCTTTTCCATAATGCACAACAATGGCTCCTTCCAGCACAAAAAGAAACTCCTCCCCTTCGTGTGATGAATAATTCTCGGTTTCTGTGACAGGTTTGATATCGATGAGAAACGGCTCCATGTTCCGTCCGGCCTTCCTTGCTGCCAGTGAAGAAAAATCCATGTGAGAGTTATTATCGGTCAAATGGCTGGTAAATGTAACGGTAGGAGACGAATCGGCGTGCCGGGTAACGACCGGCCCTATCTCTTCGCTATCGTCAAGAAAAGTGCCCGGACGCACTCCCAATGCACGTGCTATTTTAATTAATGATGCAAGGGAAGGTATTCTTTCATCTTCAAGTATCCTATTCACCTGATCTACCCTTAACCCGGCTCCTGCAGCCAGATCTTCAGCCGATATATTTTTACCGGCGCATAAAATTTTTATTTTTTCCGTAACAGCTACCATCTTTTTCCGATTGAAGCTGCAAAAATAAAATAATTTAAACAACAGAGCAAATATTATTCGAAAATGTTATTTTTCAGGTATGTTTTATATCAATTCTATTTTCTGAGGCCTGTTTTCATATCAATTTATCCCCGCATCCGGTATTGTTCAATACGGTATTAAAATAAAGGGCAAACGGTCAGTATTTTATATTCTTGAACAGTACCCTGTTTTCACGCGCCTCATTGAGGCGTGTAAGTATTTTTTCACGGTTATAATCAGAAAAATCGTTGTTTTCACTGCCGGTAATCAAATTGAGCAGATCCCTCAACTCCTGATCTGAGAATTGTTCCATGATCTCGTCGAACGGTTCTTTGGAGCCAATCTCGAAACGGATAAAAGCCAGCCTCGATTTTGCCGTCGGGAAATCGGGTGCAATCTCCAGTAACTCTTCCAGATAACCGGCAGCCTGCTCAAACTTTTCCTGTGCCACGCTGATATTCGCCAGCCTGTCGAGGACATCCTCATTACCTTCCGATGCAAGCGCTGCTTTCATATATGCTGTTTCGGCCCCGACAAAATCTCCGTCATGAAAAGCCAGTTCACCCTCCAGCATGAAATAGTCGAGTGTTTCCCTTTCAGCCTCCGGTATCTGAGTGAAGAGTTCCTTCGCCCGCTCATAGTCCTCTTTATTGATATAGACAAAAGCGCGTTTGGCCATAATACCTTCACTACCCAGTACGGCTTCCCTCTTATCGATAAGATCCATCATCTTATCGTATTGCTCCATTGCGCTATAGGCCTCCAATAAGGAATCATACACCGATTCATCATCGGACGATTTTTGCAGGCACTCCTCAAAAAGTGTAATTGCGGCTTCAAGATTATCATTCAGATAAAGTGAAAGGGCTTTCATCTTCCATACGTTGACATCGTCCTCATTGATGGTAAGCGCAAAATCAAATGCATCTACCGCCTTGTCATGTTGGTCGTTCATGGAATAGAGTTTACCTATATTTACCCAGCCGTCGTACGAATACGGATCGATATCGAGTAGCCGGTTATTGTACTCTATGGCTTTCTCCAGATTCCCCTTCATCTCGTAAGCGTATGCAAGATCGACAACAGCATCGCTGTTCGAGTCATTGATCTTCATGCTCTCTTCGAGAAACGAAATGGCACGGTCGAACATATCCACATCATTGAACATATATCCGAGTTCAGTAATGAAAAAATAGAGATCGTCTATGGGAAGTTCCTGCTTCAACTCATTATTGATAAGCTGGTCGGCTTTGGCATCCCTTCCGAGGTGTAATAACGACTCTATCTTGAGCAGTGCCAGATCGACCCCGCCATCGTCCGAGATCCACTCCATATAATCGAGCGCATCCTGGTACATCTCCGAATAGACAAGTACTTTCGCTTTCAACAACATTAGTTCGGGGCTACCGGGATGCATCTTCAACCCCTCATTGATGAGTTCTTCCGCTTCCTCGTTATCACCTTCGGCATTGTAGTATTCTGCAAGCATGGCGAATTCATCGGCATCGAAATAGATCTTCCTGCCGAGGGCACGCATATGCTCGTACTTCTCAATTAAAGAATTTATGTCCAGTTCGTTATCTTCCATTTACAGTCTCTCTTGGCTATTCTAATGTAGCCATCCAATAAAGAAAAGACAGGCCTCATTTTTTCCAGGAATCTTTCAGTGCTACTGTACGGTTAAACACTAAAGTATCTTCGGTGGAATCACGATCCACGTTGAAATAACCGATCCGTTGAAACTGGAAACTATCCAGCGGTTTGGCATCTTTCAGATATTCCTCCACCTTACATCCTTTTTTCACGATAAGCGAATCAGGATTCAACAGTTCCCTGAAATCTTTTTCCTTTTCACTAGCCGGATCTTCCACCATGAAAAGACGGTCATAAAGCCTCACTTCCGCGTCTAAGCTGTGAGATACGGATACCCAGTGGATAGTTCCTTTCACTTTGCGGTTCGAGTCGGGCATACCGCTTTTCGTCATCGGATCATATTCGGCATACACCTCTGTCACGTTCCCCTCTTCATCTTTCCTGCAACCGGTACATTTTACGATATATCCATTTTTCAGACGTACCTCGTTACCCGGTGTAAGACGAAAATATTTTTTAGGAGCTTCTTCCATGAAATCATCACGTTCAATCCACAGTTCACGGCTGAATTTCACTTTTCTGCTACCCATACTTTCATCTTCAGGATTATTGATAGCCTCCATCTCCTCTACCTGACCTTCCGGATAGTTGGTAAGGATCAACTTGATGGGATCAATTACACCCGATACACGTATTGCATGCGCGTTCAGGTCTTCACGTACTGCATGTTCCAACAGCGACACGTCGTTGATGGCTTCATATTTCGTATAACCTATCTTATCTATGAAATTACGAATAGCCTGCGCCGTATATCCTCTGCGGCGCATACCGGTCAGCGTCGGCATCCGTGGATCGTCCCATCCCGAAACCAGCTTTTCCTGTACCAATTGCAATAACTTACGCTTACTCATCACCGTATAAGTGAGGTTCAGACGGTTGAATTCGGTCTGACGCGGACGGTAATCACTATCGGCCAGTTGATCAAGGAACCAGTCGTACAGTGGACGGTGCACTTCGAACTCCAACGTACAAAGCGAATGGGTTACTCCCTCAAAATAATCAGACTGACCATGTGCGAAATCGTACATCGGATAAGCTTTCCATTGTGTGCCTGTACGATGGTGAGGAATATGGATTACCCGGTAGATAATGGGGTCGCGGAAATGCATATTCGATGAAGCCATATCTATCTTGGCACGCAATACCATCTTTCCTTCGGGGATCTCACCGCTATTCATCTTTTCGAACAATTCCAGTGATTCCTCACTGGGTCGGTCACGATACGGACTATGCGTTCCCGGTACAGTAGGCGTTCCCTTCTGTTTCGCGATCTCTTCTGCCGATTGCTCATCCACATAAGCTTTGCCTTCTTTGATAAGCTGTACGGCAAAGTCCCACAATTGTTTGAAATAGTCGGATGCGTAATAGACGTTTTCCCAATGAAACCCAAGCCATTTTATATCTTCCATGATGGAATCCACATACTCCATATCCTCTTTTACAGGATTGGTATCATCGAAACGGAGGTTACAAATACCGCCATATCTTTCCGCAATACCGAAATCAAGGCAAATGGCTTTAGCATGCCCGATATGCAGATAACCGTTCGGTTCAGGCGGGAAACGGGTCTGTATCCGACCTCCATTTTTTCCTTCTTTCAGATCATTCTCTACTATCTGTTCTATAAAATTAAGGTTTTTCCTGCCCTCCTCGACTATGGATTGTTCTTTTTCCATCATATGTATCGTTAATAATATTCTGTTTTCAACCTGCAAATTTAGCGAAAAAAATCATTACAACACCTGAAGTCCGACATTCCTAAAAATATTACGGGCGTTTTCGAGTCTTTCTTTCGATAGAGGTGATGTGTTTTCCAGTCGATATTCCATTCCCAACTGCTCATATTTACGGGCTCCCATATCATGATATGGCAGCAACTCCACTTTTTCGATACAGCGATAAGGAGCCAGGTAGTCGGCTGTTCTTTTCAGTAACAGGTCGTCATCTGTCCATCCCGGTACAATCACATGGCGAACCCAAGTGGGTTTGTTTTTTTCTTCAAGATAATTGAGGGATTGCAGCGTATTATCGATCCGTACTCCGGTCAGTTTTTTATGTTGGTCCGCATCGATCGATTTCACATCGAGCAATACCAGATCCACTATGTCAAAGACCTTCTGTACTGCTTCTGTAAAGATGGCTCCGGAAGTATCGAGTGCGGTATGGATCCCGTTCTCTTTGCACAAGGAGAAAAATTCATTCAAGAATTCCGGTTGCAAGAGCGGTTCTCCGCCGGTGACAGTCACGCCACCTTTGGCTATGAAACTCTTATAACGAAGAACTTCTGTCAGCAGTTCTTCAGGAGAAAGGATGTATTTTCCGGTTTGTTTCGGATCCCATGTATCGGGATTATGGCAATAAAGGCAACGCAAAGGGCAGCCTTGCAGGAAAACCACAAAGCGGATACCCGGTCCATCAACCGTCCCGAAACTCTCCAATGAATGAATTCGTCCTAACATATTGTTCTAAAATGATTGCAACTAAAGCACTCGTCTGACGGTATTTCATGATCCATGTTAGCTCCCGCGAGTTATGGATACCCCACAAAATAAAAGACTCTGCTTTAGTTGCAATTATGGAAAATCTATAACGAACGATTGATTGTCCGCGAGATCACATCCAACTGTTGTTCTCTGGTCAGTTTCACAAAATTAACCGCATAACCCGAAACACGGATAGTCAATTGCGGATAATTTTCAGGATGATTCATAGCATCCACCAGCAAATCCTTATCGAATACATTCACATTGAGATGCTGGCCACCATCAGAAGTGAAATATCCGTCAAGTAGACCGACCATATTGGTTATCTGCACGTTCCGTTCCTTACCAAGTGTTCCCGGAGAAACGGCAAACGTATAGGAAATACCGTCATGTGCGTGCTGGAACGGCAATTTCGCTACCGAAGCCAATGCGGCTACCGCTCCTTTGGTATCGCGACCGTTCATCGGGTTTGCTCCCGGTGCAAAAGGTGTTCCGGCGGGACGGCCGTCGGGAGTGGCCCCGGTCTTCTTTCCATATACCACGTTAGAGGTGATGGTAAGGATCGATTGCGTAGGAATGGCATTGCGGTATGTTTCGTGCTGGCGAAGATACCCCATGAACTTACGGGTAATATCCACCGCGATCTGGTCTGTTCTGTCGTCGTTGTTTCCGAAAGGTACATAATCGCCTTCCCGTTCGAAGTCTACGGCAATCCCCCGTTCGTCACGGATCACTTTCACTTTTGTATCGCGGATCGCAGCAAGCGAGTCGGCCACAATAGAAAGCCCAGCGATACCCGTCGCACGGATACGTTGCACATCACCGTCATGGAGCGACATTTCAAATGCTTCATAAGCGTATTTATCGTGCATGTAGTGGATAATCTTCAACGCGTTGACATATACTTTCGCCAGCCAGCGCATCATCTGCTCGAATTTGACCATTACCTCGTCATAATCGAGGTACTCGGAAGTGATGGATTCGAATTTCGGCGCCACCTGAATACCTGATTTCTCATCACGGCCACCGTTGATGGCATACAACAGACACTTGGCCAGGTTGGCACGTGCGCCAAACAACTGCATCTGTTTCCCGATCTTCATCGGCGATACACAGCAGGCAATCCCGTAATCGTCACCGTAATCGGGACGCATCAGGTCGTCATTCTCATACTGGATGGCAGAGGTATCTACTGATACTTTTGAACAGAATTTTTTCCAGTTCTCGGGAGAGTTCTGTGACCAGAGTACCGTCAGGTTAGGTTCCGGAGCCGGTCCGAGGTTATAAAGTGTATGCAGGTAACGGAATGATGTCTTCGTCACCAATGTCCGCCCATCTACGGCCTGTCCACCCAATGATTCGGTAACCCATACCGGATCACCCGAAAACAAATCGTTATAATCCGGTGTACGAAGGAAACGTACGATACGCAGTTTTATGATAAGCTGGTCTATCAGTTCCTGTGCTTCTTCTTCGGTCAGTAAACCGGCTTTGATATCTTTCTCGATATAAACATCAAGGAAAGTGGAAGTACGTCCGATCGACATGGCTGCCCCGTCCTGGTCTTTCACAGCTGCGAGGTATGCAAAATAAAGAAACTGCACGGCTTCGCGGGCATTCTTAGCCGGCTCGGTTACATCGAAACCATAACCGTTACACATTTTTTCGAAAGCTTTCAGTGCCTTGATCTGTTCCGAGATCTCTTCACGGCTCTGTATAACGCGTTCCGTAATTTCCTGAATATCGAGACGCTTCAGAAAATTTTTCTTCTCTGCAATCAAAGTGGTTGTACCGTATAAGGGTACACGCCGATAATCACCTATAATACGGCCACGGCCATAGGCATCGGGTAATCCGGTAATGATAGCTGAACGGCGGGCAGCTACCATCTCGTCGGTATAAGCCGAGAAAACGCCTTCGTTGTGTGTCTTCCGGTAGCGGGTATAAATCTCTTTGGTCATGGGATCGAGTTCATACCCATAGGCATTCAGCGCATTCTCTACCATGCGGATACCACCTTTCGGGAAAATCCCACGTTTGAGTGGCGCATCGGTTTGCAAACCGACGATCACTTCATTATCCTTGTCGATATATCCCGGCCCGTAGGTGTCTATTTCCTGCGGATATTTGGTTTCGGCATCATACACGCCTTTGGCTTGCTCTTCCTTGAACATTTCCGTCAACTTGTTCCAGACTTTACCGGTACGTTCTGTGGAAGAAACCAGAAAACTATCATCACCCTCATAGGGTGTGTAGTTGTTCATAATGAAATCCCTTACATTGATTTCGTTTCTCCAGACATCGCCCTTAAAGCCTTTCCAAGATTCATGCTGATTATTCATCGTTGACATATTAATTTTTAAAATGTTGATATATTGTATTTTTAATTATGCTTATCTGTTTTTTGCGGTTGATGGAGGAACAGATACCAGTAAACCGTACCTACCAGTAACATACCTCCTACAATATTGCCGAGTGTTGCGGGGAACAGGTTTTTCGAAAGAAAACCGGCCCAGGTGATATCGGCTCCACTATATATCGCCGCCGGAATGAAAAACATATTGGCGACAGAGTGTTCGTAGCCCATTACGACAAAGATCATGATGGGGATCCAGATAGCTATGCTTTTCCCTATGATGTCCTTCGCCGTGTATCCCATAAACATACCAAGGCATACCAGCCAGTTAGCTGCGATCCCTTTCACGAATACACGTACGAAATCCTGATTTACTTTTGCTTCGGAATAATGATGCAGGTAAGATTGCCAGGGTTCCTTATCGAACAAACCTACATTGGCAGATAATACGAAAGCAATGAATTGTGCTCCGACAAAATTAAAGAGGTAAGAGAGAAGAAGTATTTTAACCACTTTTTCCACTGACAGTTGTCTCTTCAGTAACGGAAAAGTCAAACCGGCACAGTCGCTGGTAAACAGGTCGGCTCCGGTGACTGAGACCATGATAAGTCCCACCGGGAAGAGTGCCCCTGCCACAAACTTCACCAGTCCCGGATTAGTACTACCGGTTTCCGGCATTCCTCCGGCAACCATTACAGTCAGTAACCCGCCGAGTGCAATAAATGCCCCACCGAGGATAGCCGCGATAGCAAAATGTAGAAACGGGAGCTTCGACTTATTAATTGCTGTGATTCTAAACGCTTCGGCAGCTTCTGCCGGAGTATAATAATTCATATTGCCTTCCTAAAACATAAACCAAGAGTAATAAAGGGAAATTCTTTATCGCAAGAAAAGTATTTTCCGTATAACCCTTAACAATCTTAATCAAATCGGATGCAAAGATACGATTTAACCTTTAATTACGGAAATATTTCCACAATTAATTTCCAATTTTTTTATTCATCTTCATTATCATATCGATACTCTGGCGTAAGGTATCACATCCGGGGCACAAAATTGGCTATCCAGATATTTATAATATCCGGAAATAGCGACCATAGCGGCATTATCGGTAGTATAAGCAAACTTTGGAATATGGATCTTCCATCCGTAACGGCGGCTATATTCTTCAAAAGCAGCCCGCAGACCTGAGTTGGCCGATACACCTCCGGCTACCGCCACCTCTTTTATCTGCAGGTCTTTGGCTGCATGGTAGAGTTTGTCCATCAGGATCTCGATAATAGTCTTTTGTAGCGATGCACAAAGATCTTCCTTGTTTTTTTCAATAAAACCGGCATCTTTTTTCAACTCATCACGAAGAAAATAAAGGAATGATGTTTTCAATCCGCTAAAACTATAATCGTAACCTGCGATATGCGGTTTACTGAATCTAAACCTGTCGGGATTCCCCAATTTAGCCAGTCGGTCTACCACCGGGCCGCCGGGATAACCCAAACCCATCACCTTGGCGCACTTGTCGAACGCTTCTCCCGCAGCATCGTCAATGGTCTGCCCTACAATCTCCATATCGTCATAAGACTTCACCAATATGATCTGCGAATTGCCTCCCGAAACCAGCAGGCAGAGAAAGGGAAATTCGGGTTGACTGGTATCATGTTCATCCTCTTTAATGAAATGTGCCAGCACATGCGCCTGAAGATGGTTGATCTCGATCATTGGAATATTCAGTGCCGATGAGAATCCTTTTGCGAACGATGTGCCAACCAGCAATGAGCCCAACAGTCCCGGTCCCCGTGTAAAAGCCACAGCCGAGATCTCCTCTTTTGTGATGCCGGCCTGTTTCAGTGCGTCATGTACTACGGGGATGATATTTTGCTGGTGCGCGCGTGATGCCAGTTCCGGCACTACGCCACCATATCGTTCATGGACTGCCTGACCGGCGATCACGTTCGAGAGGATCACTCCGTCGCGGATAACGGCAGCGGAAGTATCATCACAGGAAGACTCTATACCTAATATTGTAATCATCTGGTTCAATTGTTATTCAGTTGTTATTGATTGTTATTCAAATTTACTTTGTAAATTTTAGATGTTTCCTACGCTCAACAGAGTCAAAACAAGTTTTACCCCTTGTATTCACTTATAAAAAACATTCGGTTGCTACATGAAGCGATTCACATGAACTCTACAGGTGAATAACACTTATATATTGTTTGCTGTTCTCCGGAATTTTATATTTGTAAGGACGATCGCAAAGAGGATGAGGAATACCCCTACCCATTGAAGCGCCTGCACATTCTCCTGAAGGATAAAACTGGAAGAGACCACTGCGACCGGTAACTCTGCTGCGCTAAGGATAGCGCCCAGCGAAACTCCGGTACGCGGCATACCGAAAGAAAAAAACAGAGGAGGAATAACGGTTCCAAGCAATGCCAACATCAATCCCCATTTATAAAGTCCGTCGAAAAACAGTCCGTCAAACAAAAATAACGGTGGGAAAATCATCCAGGTGACAATACAGGAGCCGGTAATCATCAATGCCCCTTTTTTCAACACAGGCAGGTCATTCCCTACCCGACCACTTGCTATCAGGAACAACGCATAACAAAATGCAGCCAGCAAGCCAAATCCTATTCCTTTTATATTTAAAGTCACAGCCTCATTAAATATCCCTGCCGCGAATACCGTGCCGACAAGCACTATTGAAGCGGCAATCAGTTGCATTCTATGCGGTTTTTTTCTGAACAGGACCGCTTCAATCAAAATGCTGATCCACAGGTATTGCATCAACAGGATAATGGCAATGGATGCGGGTAATAGCTTTACGCACTGATAGTAGAAAATACCGACCAATCCTGTGAAGATCCCGGCAAAAGCAACTTTCCACCAGGCGGTCCGGCCTGAAGAATTATCGTCACCGGTAAGCGACCGGAGGGGCTGTTCTCCGCCACGCACTCCCCGACCTGAGGAACCGTTTCCCGGAGCCTCCAAGGGAGTGCTGTCCCCTACCCCGGACAGAAATTTTTGCAAGAAATAGAGTACCCACAATATCACCATTCCCAGGAAAGCCTGGCTTCCGGTTATTTGTCCTAGGGTGTAACCTTCCTCATACGCATTTTTTACAATCGTCGATAGAACTCCGAAGCTACACGCCCCAAGAAAAACAAAGATACCTCCTGTGAATTTATTTCGATTCATTCCTTTTTATTTCCAACTCACGAAAAACCTAAACATATTTCAAAAATAGTAATAGCTTCTTTGATAAAACGGATGCAAAGATAATGGAAAAGAATTTAGTAATCGTTTTTTAGCTTTCCCGCTTACAAAGAGTTCAGTCAAATAAATCTTGTAAATTTGGGAGTAAAGTCTTATTTTTGTAGGTCTTAAAAGCTATATAGCAATGATGACTACCGATGAGCATTTACAGAAACTGAGACATTAGGGCAGATTCAAACGACGATTGAAAATTTGCTCAAAAGTACGGCTCACATTAAGGATATAGATGAATTGACAAAATCCGTTTTGAAACTGATATTGACGTGATTTTCGACACGCTAAAAAACGATATACCTCCACTTTTAGCCGTAATAAAACAAATGAAAAAAGACATAAACGCTGTATAAGAATAACGTTGCTTTCTATGTTTGTGTTACGCGTCTCTCTTTTCTAACACCCACCTCAGGAAAGTGGTGTACCTCAATTCTATTTTCGCAGGAAAGTTAAAGGGCGTTGGTATTTTAATGGCCCGGGCATCATTATCCAAGGGATGGACCTCCACTTCGTACCAACCTCCGGATGAAGAGACGTACAACGTGTCGGGAACATCATGGAAGATAAAGTGCACCGGCACCGCACCTTCCACCGGAGGATTTGCCGCTATAAAAGCGAAGTTTTCCTGCTGCGCCATAGCCCGTTGCGGTATCCGTGCCGTATAGTGCACCTCTCCTGTTTCGTCCTGTGTGGCGGTGATTTCGATGGAGATCTTCGGTTGGTAGGGAACAAAGGCGGCAATGCCCGCCAACACCAGTAACGCACCGACGATCATGACAGTGCCATACCGCACCAATACCGGCGGCATCCGCCCGATAATGTTCCGCACCTTTTCACTGCGCAATTCTATGGGTTTATTCTCTTCCATTTAGCAATCTTTCTTAATAATCTCACCCCATCAGGCCGGGATCTCCACTTCGTTTCGATTAGCACTACCCGTCCCGGTTTCCCGATAAATCGGGACAAGTTATCGGGATTGGCACATTAGTTCCCCAATTCCAACTGGTTCTTCACCAGTTCGTAATACTTACCCCGTTTTTTTGTCAGTTCCCCGTGGGTACCCGATTCGGCGATGCGTCCGCCGTCGAGCACCACAATCTTGTCGGCGTTCTTCACCGTGCTGAGACGGTGCGCCACCACAACCACCGTCTTGTCACGGTAGAACGTCTCCAGGTTCTCCACTATGGCACGTTCGTTGTTGGCGTCCAGCGAATTGGTCGCCTCGTCGAGGAAGATGAATGGCGGGTCCTTGTACACCACCCGCGCGATAAGGATACGCTGCCGCTGTCCCTGGCTCACCCCCTGCCCGTCCTGCCCGATCTTCGTGTTGTAGCCCAACGGAAGGCGTTCAATGTCTTCCGCGATATTGGCTACGAGGGCGGCATGGCGCAGCCGTTCCACATCAATCCCGTCGCCTGCCACTGCGATGTTGCGGGCAATAGTATCGGAGAAGAGGTAACCGTCCTGCATCACCGCCCCGCACTGTGTACGCCACCAGGTGAGGTTGACTTCCTCCAGGCCGGTTGTCCCGGCAGTGATCCGCCCCTCGTTAGGAGCGTAATAGCCCAGCAGGAGTTTTACGAGGGTAGTCTTTCCGCTGCCGCTGGCACCCACGATAGCGGTCACCTTCCCCTGTGGTATGATCAGGTCGATATCTTCCAGCACATAATCCGGCCGTGCACCGTCGTATTTGAAGCACAGGTGTTCGACATGGATGGAGCGCTCTGAAGGCAACTCCGCCACGGTACGGCTCTCGTCCTCCTCATTGCGCTGCGTATGTATCTCGTTCATGCGGTCGAGGCTGATGCTCACGTCCTGCCACTGGTAGATAAATCCCATGATCTGTTCCACGGGGCTGTTCAACTGGCCGATGATATACTGGATGGCCAGCATCATCCCCAGCGTAAGGTCTCCACTTATGACGGCGGTGGCCGCCAGCACCGTCACCAGAATGTTCTTCAGTTCGTTGATCAGGATGCCGCCCGCTTCCTGTCCCTGCCGCAGGTTGAGCGATTGCAGGTTCACGTCGAACAGGTCCGCCTGCACGTCCTCCCATTCCCAGCGCTTGCGCTGTTCGCATCCCTGCAGCTTGATCTCCTGCATGCCCGTGATCAACTGGTAGGTCACATTCCGGTTGATGCCCTGCTGCTCGAACATCCTGTAGTCGAGGATCCGCCGTTTTTTCAGGAATACCATGATCCACAGGCCGTAGAGGATGCTGCCGGCAAGGAATACGGCGAAGACAGGCACGTTATATATGAACAGCACCATGGAAAAGATCACGAAGGTAAAGGCGGAGAACAGCACCGAGATGGTCTGGCTGGTGAGGAAGTTCTCGATGCGGCGGTGGTCCTCGATGCGTTGCAGCAGGTCGCCCGTGAGTTTGGTGTCGAAGAACTTCATGGGCAGCTTCATCAGCTTGATAAAGAAATCGGAGATGAGCGACACGTTGATGCGGGTACTGATATGCAGCAGTATTTTCCTGCGGATGAAGTCAATGGCGGTACGGCTGAACAGCAGCATCAACTGGGCGATGAGCACCAGCCATATAAAGCCGATATCTTTCCCGGAGATACCGGTATCCACAATCGCCTGGGTGAGGAACGGGAAGATAAGTTGCAGGATGCTGCCGACAAATAACCCGAGTATCAGTTGCGTGAAAAAGCGTTTGTATTTGAGCAGGTACTTCCAGAGGAATTCCAGCCGGTTTTGTGTGGGGGCTGCATCACCCTCCTGCTCATAGAACAGGTTGGTTGGTTCCAGCAGCAAGGCCACCCCTTTCTCTTCGCCTTGGGTGCGGGTACAGATCCAGTTATTACAGAATTCTTCCCGGGAATAGGTAAGCAATCCCTTTCCCGGATCGGCCACGGAGATTCTGTAATCTTTCCTGTTTTTCCTTATCCCATACACCACCACAAAGTGCTCCTGCTTCCAGTGAACGATGCAGGGCAAGGGAGCTTTCTCCACCAGTTTCTCGAAAGTGAGGCGTCCTCCCACAGTATGGAATCCAATCTTTTCCGCCGCACGGCTGATACCCAGCATCGAGACCCCGTCACGCCCGATAAAGCAGTTCTCGCGCAAGTGCTCCAATGTGTACCGCTCACCGTAATGCTCAGAAATCATGCTCAGACAGGCGGGGCCACAGTCCATCGAGTCGGGTTGTTTGATAAATGGGAAAGACATAGACTATAACCTGTTTATTTCATCACGGGCGGCACTTTTACCCCGGTACTGAACTTTCTGTTGATTAAACCTGTAAATGACATCGATAAAAAAATTCCACGAAGAGTAATTTTCGATCTGATAGAAACGGATATTATTAAATTGGGCATTCTCTTCGTATTTTAATTTACGAAAGATATCCTTTGCCCCTATACTAACGCTTAATCGTTCATTAAAAAACGGTTTCTGAATTTTTATATCTAACGATTGAAAGGGCTTGAATTCAAAAATCTGCTGGCTGCCGCCATGATTGTAATAATAATTCACGGATAGCGTATAATCGGACGGTAATTTGAAATAGTTATTACTGCTTACATAATAATTCGGCTTATTGTATGTTGTGGTCGTTCCTTTGTATTCATTTTCCATATAAGGCTTGATAAAGCCCAACGTTAATGATGGCGTCCATCTATTGAAAGTATGCCTCAGGTTAAGTGTTGCCCTTAGGAAACACGCCTTGTCAAAATTATCCCATGTCGAAATAATAATATTTTGTCCGTCTTCGGGATTTGTGAAAATGCTTGAGATAAAATCATCCGTTCTTGTGTAACTGGCAGTAAAATTCAGGAATTTGTATCCGGATATCCACTGAAAGATGTAGGACTTCTGTGGCTGTAAATTCGGATTACCTTGTTGATACATGAAGCGGTTCTGATAGTAAGTTTTACTGTTCAAATAGGACAACTGCGGACGTTGCGTCCTTACGGAGAACGACAATGAATTATTAAAGCCTTTGTTGGAATATGAAATTTTAAAAGAAGGAAAAAGATTATGATACGTCTTTTTTACTTTATTTTCAGCATTTATCAAATCGTCATATGCAGAAGACAATGCTTCAAACCGGAGACCGGCATTCAACGATATTTTTGTATTTGTCCAATTGTATTCAGTAAATACGGCCCACTTTGTTTCTTTGCTTTTATAATCCAAATTTGCAACAAGAGACGGTTCAGTCGTCATATCTCCTTTCCCGTTTATTCTGCTGAAATCCGTCCCTGAAATAATAGAACGCTTATCGGACGGATGATAGTTTAGTGCGTATCTGGCGGCGTATATTGTATAGCGCGATAAACTTTCTGTTTGGGTTAGCAGTTGATCATTTTCCGTTTCCTCCTTCACATCCTGGTTGAGCGTGTTTTTATAAAAGACATAATCGGCATTCAGTTCCGATGTCAAACGTTCGTTCCATTTGGCATTATGAAAAATATTCAGTTGCGGATTATTGATGGTTCTTTTGTAATCACTTGTTACCAAAAAATCCATATATCTGCTTTGATTTGCATTTACGGTATTTATCTCCTTCGGATTATCATCTATTTTACTGTATCCTTCGTTGAATTGTAGTCCTACGATATGGTTGGGAGAAAATTCATAATCGACGTTCATGCGAAACGTATGGAACTTCTGAAATGGATAACTTATCCTATCGGTCACGTACTGCCATAATGTATCCGTTTGAATATCCTTTATCAAGTATTGGAAGGATTTATTTTTATACGTAAAAAAATTATAGTAAACTGATGCGTTCAATTTTTTTTTCTTATAGTCAATTTGCACATTTTCGTAATGAGCTGGTTTTTCGCTTTGCCTTAATACGGCATTCACTTTAACTGCAACTCCTTCTTCTTTTTCTAATGTGTAAATCTTGATAATGGCATTTACATCAGCATCGTATTGGGCACCGGGATTTGTGATCAATTCAATATTCCGGATGTTTTTCACATCAAGCTGCGAGACTTCATTCATGTTTTGTACTTTCCGATTATTGATGTAGACAACCGGTTGTCCGCTTCCGAAGACCTCCAAGGTTCCTCGATTATTGATAATGCCGGGGATCTGTGCCAGGACATCATTTATTGAATGTTCTTTGCTTAATAATGTATTTACTACTTCCGTCGTCAATATCCCGTTTTTGATGTTGAATATAGGTCGGCTCGCTGTTATTGTGATTTCGTTCAATGCCTGACTTTCTTCTTCTAAAATAATGGCAGGTAACGTGATATTTTCTTCCCTGATCGTTATTCTCTGTTGTTGTTTTTTATACCCTATAAACGAAGTTTGCAGCAAATAACTCCCCGGAATATTAATAGTAAAAGCGAATGAACCGTCTTTCAAACTTGTTGTCCCAGTTACAAACACGGTATCGGGCATACTGTACAACACAACATTAGCAAATTCGATGGGTTGTTTGTTTTCATCTGTTACCCGGCTTTTAATTGTACTTTGGCCCTGCAAAGCGAATACTACGAACAGCCAAAGGTAAATCAATACTAAAAAAAATAGATTTCTTGTCATTTTCACATGTTTTACAAATCTTATAGGATAACAGGGCAATATATTAATTTGGACGAATGATGCAAAAGAAATATTACATTACTGGATTAATTTCAACGTTTTTTGCCTGATCTGTTTTGATCTTCAATTGCTGTTCATAAAACAGATCAAAAAGAACATTTAAATTTTCAATATCTATGGGACAAAGATCATAAGGAATATTATTTAATTTGTAATTCAAACGCTTTATATTGCAACCTCCGTCGCAAACAGGTAATAATAGGCAATCCAGGCATTTGGGGTCTGAAAACATATCTGTACCAACAATATACTCTGATAGTAGATCCAAATTATACTTTTTTGTAAATATATCACCTATTTTCCTTTCTTTTTTGCCCACATCTACCCAACATTTATAGATGTATCCTTCAGGACCTATTACAAATGAATTCAAATAAGTGGCGGTACATCCTCCTAATTGGAATTTAGGGTAGAGGTCAAAGTCTGTGAAATTGTATTTTTCATAAAGTTTTTTAGCATAGAATATTTTATCTTTATCCTTAAAGCATTCAACCCTACAACCATTATTATGATCATTTGCATATTTCATTATAATACTGTAATTCTGATTTTTCCACCTCGATTTAAACTCCCTATGTAATAATGGAAAATCCTGCTCATTTTTTGCGTGCACATTCATTCGTATAATCACATGACAATTTGGAAGTATTTCAAAAACCTTTTCTATATTTTCAAGAATTACATCATATGTAGGAAATCCTGATTTATGGATACGACTTTTGTTATGATTTTCTCTTAATCCGTCTATTGTTATTTGAACAAGGCTCAAATGATGGTCTTTCAAAAAAAGACATTTCTCTCTATCCAGCAAATATCCATTTGTAACTAATGTATGCCCTGTTAATTGTATTTTGTCTTCTTTATTAATCTTATGAAGAATACGCTTTATATTCTCAAATGCAATTAATGGTTCTCCTCCATGCTAACAGAGTTGAAGCTTTGAGCAATTTTCAAAGGATTTTATGAAGTTTATCAATTGGTCTTCTACTTTCTCAGTCATGAATTTATAAGGTAAGTTAGATTCATAACAATATGGACATTTAAAATTGCAAGCATAGGTAGGTAGAATTACTATTCCCAACGTAGAGTGTTGAAAATTACCTCGGTATTTTACCAGTTTTTTTTGATTTATAAAATTATCATCTTCAAATTGAGTTACAAATACTTTAGCCTTTAATAGACTATTTTTTATACTTTCATGTAATTCAGAAATTTCAAAATCAATTATGCTCTTACTTTTTATATTATCCAGAATAGTGTAGAGCTGTTGCGAAAGCTTTAAAAAAGAATTAGTTCTTGAATTATAGAGGAAAAAGCAATCATGTTTTTCCGATTTATATAAATAATTATATTTTGACCAAATCATTTGATAAAAGTAATTAATTGTGAAAATGATTTAAGCCGATCAGAATGACTGATCGGCTTAAATTTAAATTTTAGAATATGCTAAAAGCACATAAGTCCTGTATGGGTGTACCTGGACCATCTTGACAATATACTTTTCCATCACTTTCGCATCTAATGCTATCTTGGTCATAATTTCCACCTAATATTGTCTCCATCTCATCAGACAAAACATCTTGATTTTCAATGATAAAATCTAAATCTTTAGTTTATTTTTTAATGTTTCCTACTCATCTCGCTTTTCGAAATGACTTCCGATTATTCTATACAGCTTATTAGATAGTTATATTTCTTTGCGAAATACACTTTACCATGTGTCGCGATTCCTGTACCTCCCTACTCGCTACTGTACCTTCCTTTCGGGTGGCTTCCGGCAAAATATGCTATACCCAAGCCCGTGAATGTTTGAAATTACCGTGTGTTGTGTTACCTTTGCAGTGCCTTTTCTTGTAGGTTTAGTTAGACATCAGGGTTGATAGGTCTCAATTTAGTTGTTTCGCATTCCTGGCAAGGGAAGGCTTTTTATTGTCCGTACCTGCGGGTTCTGAGGCCTCCTGTACAAATTGCATAAACCGATTCCGACTGTTAGCAGACATATTCCGGTTTAAATCTCAAAATCACCATACATCGAGCCAGAATTGTTGCTGAACGTAATGGTGTATATACCTGACGGCAGTCCCGAAAGTGGGATAAATGCCTGTTGTTGGACTGAAGTATTTACCGTCGCCTCATATACCGTATCGCCCATACCATTGGTGAGCGTCACAAGCAGATTACCGACATCCTTATATTACCGACATCCTTATGGAACAGGGCCATAATAACGTTGTCTTGCACTTCGGCCGTAATTACATCGCCACCGGAACGAATACCCGGTCCCGGATCTAAATCACCTTTCAAATCGACCGGTTCCGTTTCGAGAATTTCCTTGCTGTCGGGATAAGCAAATATCCCGCTATTTACCGTAACCGGAAAAAACAACCATCCAGCACATAGTGCACACAATACGATTTTTTTTATTTGCATAATTGTATATGTTTTATAGTGAGAAATATTTGTCCCAAACCTAAATAATCTATTTTTCCTGTGCAATAAGATATTGACAGGTACAAAAACTTAACTGCACATACCAATCTAATCACCTGATAAACAGGATATATTAGAATAAGAATACAAGGCGACACAAAATTTTAACGAGTGAAGTTAAAGGCTGAGTGCTTTCCGTAGCACAGAGCAGAAATCGGCTCCTATCTTTTTATTGAGTCCGGTGCGGGCCTTGTAAATGGTATGTTCGCTCAGATTAAGAGCAAAAGCTACTTCCTGTACACTCAGTCCGGCATATGATAAAAGGCACACATTGTATTCAACTTCTGAAAGTGTGGGGTACTGCTGCCTGATAAAAAGCCGTAGTGGGGGATTAAGGTATTCCACTGTTTGCCGTATATCTATCCACGGCGTTTTTGTGTTTTCATCGAATAGAATTTCATCCAGGTTATCCAACAAAGGTTGATATGTTTTTTGCTCTTTTTCGCTCATCATGTATTTCAGTTGTATTATATCCTTCAACACATCTAACTTCCACTGCAACGTTTCTTTCAATATTGTTTCTTTCAACCTTTCTGCGGACAATAGATCTTTCGTGGTTTCATGCAACGTATTTACATTCTCCTGCATTCTCAGTTTAGCCGATCTTTCCTTCAGCATCCTCCAGAAGAGAAACAAGAAGGCGATTGCCACAACCAGCAATACACCCATCAACCCCATCAGCCATTGCTGAAAACGGATAAATCGCTGATTATAGAGGTTCTGCTGTTGCTCGTAATTGTATTTCTGCTCTATTTCGTAAACCGATTGATCTTTCCGATCTTCCATAATCCGGTTAAGGCTGTGTATCCGTTTATTCTGATAACCGAATGCTTCATTGTTATTTCCCTTTTCTTTTTCCCACTCAGCCAAAAACCCGTAAGCACTTGCCTTGATGTAATTATTATCGGATGAATCAACGCTGTTCTTTAATTTTCCAGTATAGAAAGCGGCCGAATCCTGCCGTTCCATTTGCGAATATAATTTTGCGAAATTCAAATAATACCGGGCCTGATCTTTCTTGTCCTTATTGTATTGGTAGGATTGACGGAAATATCTTTCGGCCTCATCATATTGTCCTATTTGCTGATACGCCACGCCTATATTCTGGGCTAATAAACTTTGTAATATTTTATTATTAGTCGATTTTGCAGCGTTCAGTCCCTTTTGAAAATAAAAAAATGCGCTGTCGGGATTTTTATCCAGCAGGAACATCCGCCCCACAGCGCTTAAGCTATATGCCTTTTGTTCAGGCTGCGCACTGTAGAATCGGACTGCGTTCTTATAGCTTTCCAACGCTCTGGGATACAAATCTTGCACTGCAAACAAATCTCCAAGATTATATTGTATCAATCCTTTCAAGGCGTGGTCGGTTGTTTTTGCGGCAGATGTTTCCGCCTCTTTATAATACCGTATAGCCTTACCATATTCCTCCTGTTCACGATACACGCAACCGCTGTAGAAGCAAGCCAAAGCAGTTATGCGGGGATCCTTATTCCCAGTTGAATAATAATCTCTCGCCCGGAAGATCAGCGTATCCCCATGTATGGGGCGGCCGGTCTTATATTTTGCCTGTACCTGCGTTACCAAAAACCGCATATAATATTCAAGGCTAAGGCTTTTTTCGGGATAGAAAAGGGAATCGATCAACCGCATGGCACTGTCGGGATTGTTTTCCACAAGGCGCTCTGCCTCCACCAACAGTTTGGGTGCTTCGGGTTGGGGATTACAGGCTCCGAAAAAAAATAACCCGGTGATTATCAAGATATGAATGATGATACGTACCATATTTAAAGGAAAATTTACATACTGTAAAAGTAGCCAATCTTTCCTACTACACCAAACATAACAAACGAAAAATCAGATACCTTAAAGAACGTAGGATATCAGTTAGTCTGCTGATTAATGGTGACTTTATTTTTGACCGATTATTATTCCGTCACATATCTTCCATAGAAAGGCATTTAGATGCAATCTCGTACTTAAATAATACTTTCCTTCTCAATGTTTCTACTTTCAACGCAAATAAATCGGGTCTAAAATTTTTGGATTGTCTCTTCACTTCCGCCACTAACGCTTTTTTTTCTCCGAAATACAAGCCTACTATGTCTATCTCCGATTGATCATCATTGCCTGTTCCTTGCCACCAAGAACCGATCTCTGCAAACTCTCCACTCTCCATCATTTGTTGACGGAAATATGTTTCTAATGCTAAACCTGAGAAAGTGGGATAATCCTTTATAATAATATCGGCCAACCGATCAAAATTCCTTATCTCTATAAGACTCTGGTATTTGATGAAGTACCTGAACCAGAAACGCAAAAACATGTCTGACACATCATAACGCACAGTTTGTGAACCCTCTTTGGAAAATATGGGACGTTTCTTCTTTACCAAATCATAATCCTCTTCCAACCGTTTCAACTGTCCCCCCAAACTTATCCCCCCCATAAGTGCTTCCATCCCAGCTAAAGTATTTTGTCCATTGGAGATCGCTGAAAGAATGGAAAAATAATTTCCATATCTTTTACCGAACTCCTGTATAAGCAAGCCTTGCCCTTCTGTCAGGAAAGAAGAATCAGGTTGTAACATAAAGCCTACCATGCTTTTCATATCAGTACATCCATGATCCATAAACAACTCAATATACTTAGGCACACCTCCTGTAAATGTATAAAGAGCCAATAAATCATCTTTGGTATAATTCGGTTTATAATCGGACAAAATCTCTTTTAAAACTGTAGTGGGAAAAGGAATCAATTTCATGATACTGTCCGCACGACCGTATAAAGGCTCCTTGGAATCTTTAAAAATCTCGTTCATAAGCGTATAAACCGAACCGCTCACAATGAGATTAACGTGACTTTGCTTTCTTAGCCTATCCCAAGTATCCTGCATCAAGCTGTAGACCTCTTTATTGATATAATAAAAGTCCTGAAATTCATCTATTATCAAGTTGTATTTCAAGCGTGTACCCAAGTCCATCAAGAAATGAAACAATTCAGCAAATTTTGTAAATTCGGGTGCATAAATATCCAATGATTGTCGAATTTCTACGGTAAACCTCTGACACAGATCCGCTTCATTGCTCCTGCTGACAAAAAGATACACGGTAGGCGAGCCTTTGCAACTTTCGAAGATAAGGCTGGTCTTACCGATACGACGTCGACCAGTAAGCACTGTCATTTGAGAGTGTACTGAGAACGATACCTGACGTATCTTTTCCAATGACATTAATTCTTTCTCCCTATTATAGAATTTCATCTCTCTAATTTTTTTATTTATCCAACCTTGCAATAAAGTTTACAACCGTAAAGTTTACAACCGTAAAGTTTACCATCCACAAAAATAGACTAATTTTCCACTGCAACAAAATAAAATGAGAAATTTATTGAAGATTCTACAAGTTACAAATACCCTGAATATCAAACTATTTTTTACCGATCAATAATAATCCCCCTCGCCTCCAACAGCAATTCCCGTGAAACATGCGCTATATTATAAATAAGCCTTACCCTTCTGTTTCCGGGGTCATTCATCATCACTTCCATCTGCTCATCCCAACAGTTTGCTTTTTGAAGATAAGATGCTATCTGCGCCTCATCGGCCTGACGGGTTAGCATTTCGGAAACCAACCGGAGTACATCACTCACATCACGGCAAAAATCGAGTTCTTTCTCTGACAGGTCTTCTGCTGATTTATGTACACCCAAAGCGGAAATATAAGATAATAGGGCGTGGTTCAGATTGGTAAGATTAAAAGCCCTGTCCTGGTTTCGGCGTACATTTTTAGGTTCCAGCCGCATCCATTTCCAGGCGGAAGTAAGCGCATTGTCGGCATTGTAAGCGGTACGCCGGTTATGAAGGTAGGCCTCTTCGGTAATAGTACCGTCATAGATGCTCTCGAAATAACGCCTGCTCTTTACCACCGCATTCAGCAGTAATCCCGGGAGTTGCCTGTACTGCCAGTTGGGCCAGATAAAGCGTACCGACAGATATGCCAATACGCCACCTACTATTGTATCGATCACCCTCGGAAAGATTACCGCAATTCCCTCGTTAGCGAGAAGATCGAACGCTCCCATCACAAATGTGGTAATAAAAATAACGGCAATCGTATAATTTTGTTTTAACCAATAGAAGAAGAGGTAGATGGAGCCGATCATCAACAGGATATGCCCCGGAACCGTCGGCAACAGTTGTGTCAATGCCACCCCGGCAACGACTCCCAGCAAAGTCCCGAACAACCGGTGAAACAAGCGGAGCCGGGTAGCGCTGTAAGTCTGTTGAAAGACGATCAGCGATGTCATCAGTATCCACGACCCTTTCCCAAAATTCAAATAAAGCATGATACCATATCCCAATAGCCAGCTCAGGGTGAGCCTTACGGCAAAACGAAACCGTGGATGGGCCGGATTCAGTAAAGTCTTCAAGGTATTTCTCTCCGGCTTGCGGGAGTGAAAGACAGTCACATCTATCTGTCCGATGGTTTTCTCTTCCTCGCGAAGGTTTATTTCCATCCCTGTCAGGTTCCTCATCAGCAGCGACAAAGTGAGCCAATGCGATTCATCCTTTTCAGCTTCGAGCATTGTCTGCAAGGCCGATATCGTCCATTTCAACGATAGTGGATGTTTATAGGGTTGATCAGTCAGCAACGAGTCGGCATAAAGATGCGCCGCCGATGCGATTTCCCGCATCAGTTTGCCGAATCCATCCAGTAACTCGATATTTTTCACCTGGCGGGAGAGCAGGTCGTACTGTTCATGGCTCGAGATGGCCCTTTCCTGCATGGCTTGAAGCAGGAACCATATACGGTAATAATGATCTACTGTCTGTAGTGCTTCTTGATTACTTTCCCCCGAAAAACTATAGAGGTCCTGCTTGCAAGCCTCTATCTGTTGTGCCAGTTCTATATTTTTTTGTGCCAACTGGTTTCTGAGGGTTACCTGTATCTGGGGATCACTGGGGAACAGGTTTGCCTTCAGGTCGATATACTCCGCCAAAGAGTGAAAGCCACGGGCCAGTTGCTGCTGCAATAACCGGTAGGGTCTGAAATACAACAACGAGATAGAGACAAGGGAATAAATGAATGCACCTATGGTGAGGAGTACCGGCTGATAATACCATTCCAGATTATTGCCATCGGCCCCCAGCATGGTGTAAACGATAATCAGCATGGCACCAAAAGTTACACCCTGTAACCGGGAATCAATGCCGCCGACCAGTATCAGCGAAAACGACATCACTGCCAATACGACTGCGAACCATGCCGGATGGGGTAGAAAAATAGTCACCAGGCTACTGGCGACAAAGAATAAAAGCAACGCTATGGCAGCCGATTTAATACGCCCGACGGGATGCACATCGGTCTCCCCCAATGCCATCGCGACCACACCCAGCGCCAGAGTAGTACCGATAAATGAATTATGGAATATCAATTCAGCAGGGATCAACAGGCAAGCGATGGACACTGTCACCTTTAATGCCCACAAATGATCGGGGTTTTTCCAGAACGTATTGATCCAAATGTCGGCTATCCTACCTTTTATCGGTTCTACTCCATTACTCATCTCTTTATCTTTTACCATATCTATGTAGGAAATTACCAATTACCAATTACCAAATTACTAATGACTAATTAATTGGTACACCAAACATTAACAAATCATCAAATCACCACATTAACAAATCATAACGTTACATCTACCCTAAAAGCACCGAGAAGGGCATCGGGATGATCCCGATAGGTGAAACGATGGACATACTCCACACGTAAAAGCCCGAGAATATTGGTGATACCGATGGTTCCTTCCACATAAGGAACATTGTCGTATCGATGTGAAACGGATGGAAAGTGGTACAGTCCACTCGGAGAAACCGCCGGATTGTTTTTATCACTCAGCCGGCCATGGGCAACCCTTAATGAGGCCAGTTCCCTTAATTGCAACATGTCTGCGACCGGCATTTTTGCCAACAGGAGATCATCTCCCACAAAAGTCATCCGCAGGGTGTATTGCTCGTCGGCCACAAATTCCAATGGACGGTTCAGGAAAAAGAAGTTATTCTCAATATGGTACCGGTATCGTTGATTAGGATATACCAATAATGGGAAAGGCACTTTATCCCATATCTTCATCACTTCTCCTACCACATCCAAACGGCCGGCATATCCCAGTAAAAAACGCTTCTGGGCTGAAAACTCAGTCCTGTGATAGGCTACTTCACCACCCATAAAACCATCAACACCTATCATATGGGAAAGGAAAAAGACCGGAGAAGTTATCTCCAAAGGTATTCTCTTCCGTTTCTGCTGATGATAGGCCTCTCTCACCGAATAGCGCAGTAGTACACCTACATCGGTAGTATTTAATTCGCCCCTTGTAAGGACTTTGCCCTCTTCAAAATCCTGGTCGAATTGCAATTTTCCCTGGGGGACTAACCGTGACCGTCTCACCCGGAATGTGTGTGCCAATCCGTTTTTATACTCCCTCTCATAATTAAGCTCTGCAAAATTACGATAGGTCGCTTCATTCTTTGATCGCCTGTAAGTGATCAGTAGCAGGTCGTTCAGGGCATAAGGATGCATATCCCCGGGAGAATAGAGATCGTTTTCATACACCAATCTCAGGTTGTTTTTCGGGAACTCATCCTCATGATAGGCTTTTTTGTTGAATGAGTAGATGGCCTCACCACGGTATTTAAGCTGTTGGTCCCTGAAACCATATGCCAGGTATCCCTTCACGAAAAAGTGGGGACTCAACCTGGAATTGGAGGCAATACCTGCCCTGAGCCGGATTCCTTCAATAGGATTATAAGTGGGAATAGTCTGTATCCTTCCAAAGTCGAACCGGTTAGTTTCCGGATCTCCGAGCGGAATCCAGTCGTTTGTCACGAACTTTACCGCTCTGGCAAGAAACGCACCGAAGGCTCCTGAATTCACGGCTATACTATCCTGTATCGCACGAACTCTATCCACATAGTCGTCCGGTTCCAGCGCCACGATCAGTCTCTCCGTTTCGTGCTCATCCAAAGAAAGGGACATCAGTTGGAATCCCTCCCTTGCGACCATCAGTCGCCTGTCGGTAATTGAATCGGGAACAGAAAGCGAAAATTCTCCTGTATTATCGGCTACGGTTCCGATAGAGGTTCCCTGGATAAAGAGTGCTGCATAAGGTACCGGAGTGTGATACTTTGCATCCGTCACCACCCCTTTGAGTAGCGTGTTTTGTCCAAATACCGAAACACCGGCACTTATCAAAAACAGGAAAAACAATATTGAAATTTTTTTCATCTTCTCCGGTTTTAAAACCAAGAACCAAGCATTCCAGAACGTTTTTACCGTTCAAAAAATACGTTGAAACCTTTGTTTCTTAAGAGAGCCAAGACTTTTTAAATGAAAAGTGAAAAATGAATTTTCAACTTCTTCACTACTTAACTAATTAGCACTACTTGTCCCGACTTGTCAGGATCACCAAATCAGCAAATCGTTAAATCATCACAGTTTCCTGTAACGCACCCTTTTCGGCTCTTCGTTCCCGAGTCGCATCTTCTTGTTTTCCTCATACTCGCTGTAGGAACCCTCAAAATAGAATACCTCAGAATTGCCTTCGAAAGCGAGGATATGGGTACAGATACGATCTAGGAACCAACGGTCGTGCGAGATCACTACGGCACATCCGGCAAAGTTGTCCAACCCTTCCTCCAATGCACGCAAAGTGTTCACATCGATATCGTTAGTCGGTTCGTCGAGCAACAGTACGTTAGCGCCTGCTTTAAGTGTCAGTGCCAGATGGAGGCGGTTCCGTTCACCACCCGACAGTACACCGCACAGTTTTTCCTGGTCGGCACCCGAGAAGTTAAATCGGGAAAGATAAGCGCGGGCATTGATCTCTTTTCCGCCTACGCGTACAAATTCCGAACCACCGGAGACGACCTGGTAAACTGTCTTCTCAGGGTCGATGGCTTCGTGTGCCTGATCCACATAAGCTGTTACCACCGTTTCGCCCACCTCAAATTTTCCCGCATCCGGGGTTTCCATCCCTTGAATGAGTCTGAAGAGGGTGGTTTTTCCCGCACCGTTGGGACCAATTACCCCCACAATACCGTTGGGCGGCAACATAAAGTTCAGGTTATCGAATAACAACTTGTCACCGAATGCTTTTTTCACGTTTATCGCTTCAATCACCTTATTTCCCAACCGGGGGCCGTTCGGAATAAAGAGCTCCAGTTTTTCTTCCCGCTCCCTCTGATCCTCGTTCAGCAACCTCTCATAAGAGTTCAGACGCGCTTTTCCTTTTGCCTGGCGTGCCTTGGGTGCCAGATTGATCCATTCCAACTCCCGCTCCAGCGTCTTACGGCGCTTGCTCACCTGCTTCTCCTCCTGCTCCATCCGCTTGGTCTTCTGTTCGAGCCATGAGGTATAATTTCCTTTCCAGGGTATCCCCTCGCCCCGATCCAGTTCGAGGATCCAACCTGCCACATGATCGAGGAAGTAACGGTCGTGCGTGATACAGATCACTGTACCTTTGTACTGCTGAAGGTGTTGTTCCAGCCAGTCGATCGATTCGGCGTCAAGGTGGTTGGTCGGCTCATCCAGCAACAACACATCCGGTTCCTGCAGCAACAGTCTGCAAAGCGCCACCCGACGGCGTTCACCTCCCGACAATTCACGTACCGGTTGTTCTTCAGGAGGGCAGCGCAAGGCATCCATTGCCCGTTCCAGCCGGTTATCTATATTCCACGCGTCGGCAGCATCCAGTTTATCCTGCAATTCGGCCTGACGGGCGAAGAGGGAATTCATCTTCTCCTCGTCCTCATAATACTCAGGAAGTCCGAATTTCAGGTTGATCTCTTCATATTCGTTCAGCAGATCCATCACAGGCTGTACACCTTCACGGACAATTTCAATCACCGTTTTATCGGCATCCAGCGCAGGATCCTGTTCCAGGTAACCGACCGAGAAGCTTTTATCGGATACTACTTCACCCTGATACTCTTTCTCTATTCCGGCAATGATCTTCAACAGCGTCGACTTTCCCGAGCCGTTCAGACCGATAATACCGATCTTGGCACCATAAAAAAAGGAGAGGTAAATATCTTTCAATACTTGTTTGTGTGGCGGAAACATTTTGCTCACGCCAACCATGGAAAAAATAATCTTTTTATCGTCGGACATATTATTTAATTACAAATTACCAATTACAAATTATTAATTACTAACAACTTATAACTATTACTAATTGATTTGCTGATTTGATTTGTTTCGATTGATTCATAATCCTCATTCACGTGGCTTGTGGACCAAATAACCACTGGGCATAAATCTGAAACGGAGCACAAAGATAATGAACATTTTCGTTAAGTAATACGAACAGAAACAAACTTGTTTGTATTATGCCGTTACGAGAATTGGAAATCTAGAAGCTAAAGCGACTCAAAATGACTAATGAAATTGAACTATTCTGTTATGTCAAACGGGGAGAGAGTAAGCTTGTAATGCTTTTTGAGTTGCTTTTGCTCCTTCCTCTACCAATTCAGTATATTTTTTAAAGTTGAAGATACTGTAATCACCCGCAGGAACCTCAATCATAAGATCAGGTTTAATCTCTATACAGCTCTTTCTGATATTGGTCTGAACAATTATGGCAGCCGAGTCCATCAAAAGAGAGAATTTATTGTATGTTTTCAGCACATTCTTTTTTGCACCTACAGACACTCCAATCAAAATATCATCAGTCGTACGAGAAACTTTGTCCAACGGCAATGGATTCAATAACCCACCATCGATTAAAGACATATTATTAAATTCATACGGTTTAAAGATAAAAGGTAGGGAAATGGATGCCCGTAAAGCATCAATAATTTTTCCTTGGTTGAAAATAACTTCTTGTTGATTCAATATATTTGTCGCAACTGCAGTAAACGGTATTTTCAGATCCTCAATCTTGGTATCGGAAAATATTTGCTCCATCTTTTTATACATTTTCCTTCCACCAATAATGCCTTTCCGACTTAAGCTGAAATCAACGAATTGGAAAATAGTCTTTCTGTTAATATTGCAAAGGACTTCTTTACATTCATTCCAATAACCCGAAGCAAAAGCGGCCCCCACAAAAGCTCCCATTGAACAACCCGCGACAGAAGAAATAGAATAATTTTGTCTGATTAACTCTTCTATAACACCAATATGAGCTAATCCTCTTGCACCACCTGTTGCCAAAACCAAAGCCACTTTTTTACCCTTCTGCATAATTATAAGAGATATTAATATCTAATTTTCATCTATTTTAATCCCCTGTATCTGGATCATCCGGTACTAAAGTACAAAAAATCCATATTGTGAAGTGAAAATTTATGCTTAATCACGGCTCAGGCAATATCCAAAGAATTTCTATAGGCCACCCTTTCGCTTTCATTGAAAGCTTTTCCCTGATCCGACAAAAGAGCTGATTCCTTTTGCTTAAAAACACAACCTTAGGTCATTTATCTATTTTATATAGCGTCAACAGAAGAAAGAACAAGTGATGGTAAGCTTCATCATTTGTCATATACATCGCCCGTAAGTTCGGGCGATGGAAATACAAAATGGCGCTTTTTTAGATTATCTTATTGAAGTGTTCCTTATCATTATTCATCTTGATCTTTTAACGCGGACAATACCCGGATCCCAGGAAACCACTGAGGACTGTAACCGGTATTCGTTCATCTCTCATAATTATTTTTTCTCCTTTTGTAAGATGATTTTTTAATATACTTTTGTTTGACCTTTGCCAAAACAATGCAAATGTAATAAAATATCAAATGAAACAATATTGCATTTATAAAATATTATTCTACTTTTGTGCTGGGAATGTTATTTTGATTACATTAGCTTAACAAAAAAGTTCATGCGTGAGAACAATTCTCATGCCCGTTTCAGAAAAACTTCGTATAAAAATGAATAATAAAGCACTAACAACAAGCAATTTGATTTTTTCCTATAACAGGTCGATTACATTCGGTTTTCCCGATATCGACTGCGCGCCGGGGAATCACTGCATCATTATGGGACCGTCGGGCTGCGGAAAAACAACCTTTCTGCATCTTATTGCCGGATTGTTAAAGCCTGATTCGGGAGAAGTGATTATCCAAGGTATCGATACCGTCCGGTTACATAGTGGTGAAGCCGATCGGTTCCGGGGAAAAAATATCGGGATCATCTACCAGAAACCGCACTTTATACAATGGCTGACGGCTTTTGAAAATTTACAGATCGCACGTTATCTCAATAATCTGGCAACGGAAAATGAAGATATAAACCACCTGCTTCGTTCTTTAAATCTGGAAGACAAAGCAAAGAGCAAGCCGTCACAAATGAGCCAGGGAGAATTACAACGCTTGTCGATTGCACGGGCAGTGATCAATAAGCCCGCCCTTATCCTGGCCGATGAACCGACATCGAGCCTCGACGATAAAAATTGCGAGGAGGCATTGAATCTACTCAAACGCCAAGCAGAGGAACTGCAGGCAAGCCTTGTGATCGCCACCCACGATAAACGGTTGCTGGATCATTTTCCAAACAGGATTTTCTTATAAAACTCTTTAGGGACTACCCCTCCACGACAAAGAATTGTCTCATCTTAATTTATGCACATTACATCATGAATATATTTTCACTGAACAGGAAACAAATCAAGGCAAAGCCCTTGTCTTCGATATTGAATATCTTTTTATTTGCCACGGGTGTCGCTATTATCTCCTTCCTGTTTCTCACAACAGAGAAAATAGAAAACCAGTTGAATAACAACGTGGCCGGCATCGACCTTGTAGTGGGAGCGAAAGGGAGTCCTTTGCAACTTATTTTAGCAGGGATTTACCATATCGATCATCCCACCGGAAATATCCAATACAAAGAAGCCCTCGAACTCACCAAAAATCCCCTGATCAAACAGGCGGTTCCTTTGGCATTGGGTGATAGTTACCGTGGATTCCGTATAGTCGGCACCGACCAGACATTCCCGGAACTTTATCATGGGCAGTTGAAGGAAGGAATGTTGTGGAAAACCGATTTTGAAGCAAACATAGGATCAAAAGTCGCGGAAAAGACAGGATTAAAAATTGGAGACAGCTTTACGGGTGTGCACGGTTTTATAGAAGAAGCAGGACATGCACACGATGAGCACGAATATATTGTAACAGGTATCTTCGAAGAAACGGGGACGGTGCTGGATCAGTTGATCCTTACAAATATCGCGAGTGTGTGGAAAATCCATGAACACCATCATGAGCACCACGATGACGAACACATGGAGTCCGAAGGCGCACATGTTGCGGAAGCGGAAGGAACTCACGATCATCATCATGATGACGAACACGTGGATGCACATGAACACGGGCATGATTACGCTCACCATAGTGACGATAACAAAGAGATCACCCTACTGCTGGTTAAATACACCAATCCGATGGGAGCGATCACCCTACCGCGGCTGGTTAACTCTTCCACGAATATGCAGGCTGCATCGCCGGCACTGGAGATAAACCGGTTGTATTCGCTGATGGGAGTCGGAGTGCATACCATACGTCTTATCGCAGGTTTCATCATTATAATATCTGCTTTCAGCATTTTTATCTCGTTGCTCAACTCGTTAAAAGAGCGCAGATATGAGCTTGCCCTCATCCGTTCGATGGGAGGAAACCGTAATAAACTGTTTTCACTTGTTATACTGGAAGGGATAAGCATCGCATTCATAGGCTATCTACTAGGACTGGCACTGAGCCGGTTAGGCATGCTGTTGGTTTCATATTATACTGAAACCAACTATCATTATAGTTTACAGCAGTGGTTTAATATCAACGATTTTTATTTTTTATTTGTTTCACTGATAATCGGATTGCTATCGGCGCTGATTCCGGCCATTAAAGCAATGCGTACAGATATCTCCAAAACCCTTAGTGAATGAGACGAACAGACAAATGTTCCATACAACCTTAGTGTTAAAAAATATATGAAGACAAAAACTATTTTTCTATTTTCTCTCCTGTGTGCAATCTACTTCCCGGTAAATGCACAACAGCCGAAACCGCAGACCGTTTCCTGGGACATGCTGAAAGATGTAACATGGTCTCAAAAATACATAGCTTCCCTTTCGGGATATTACCAGATGCCTGAATTCGGAAGGCAGATAGAATTCCTCGATAACAGAACTGTTATCATACAGGGATTTTATGTGCCGGTAGACGTGGAAGGGACTACTTTCGCACTCTCCGAAACACCTTCCTACATGTGTTTTTTCTGCGGTGTGGGAGGAATTGAATCCGTGATGGAAATATCTGTAAAAGAGGGACACCACGATTTAAAACGTGTCCGCACCGACCGGTATATACAAGTCAAAGGAATATTCAGTATCAACAGGGATGATCCGGAACACCTGATGTATCTGTTAAAAGATGCGGAACTGGTAAAGGTCGTAAGATAGTCCACTTCCGATTGAAACAACCAAGAACTGATTTTAAAATTGAAAAAATGATGGATAACATAGGGTTATATGCTTTATTAAGTACGCTCGTCGTGAGTCTGCTTTCTTTTGTCGGGGCGTTCCTTTTTTTCATTAAAACCAAAGTATTAAAACAGATATTACCATTGCTGATCTGCTTTTCCATAGGAGCTTTACTGGGAAATGCCTTTTTTCATCTTGTCCCCGAATCTTATTTTCACCTTCCGTCGGTCCATCTTACTTCATGGCTCATCCTAGCGGGCTTTTTACTCTTTTTCATCATCGATCAGGTATTACATATCCATACCGATACCGAGTCCCATACGCATCCAAAGAGCCATACATCGGGGATAAAGCCCTATGGATATCTGAGCCTCTATGCCGATGGGATTCACAATTTCACTGATGGTATTCTGATTGGTGCAACATGGATGGTGATGCCGGAATTGGGGCTGGCAACAACGTTAGCCATCATCATGCATGAGATTCCCCAGGAAATAAGTGATATCGGAATTTTGCTCCGTGCAGGATTTTCTAAAAGAAAAGCGTTACTTTTTAATTTTGTAATAGCCTGTGCAGCCATTTTAGGGACAATTCTCACCCTGTGGTTGGGATACCGCATAGGGCACTTATCCACCTACATATTACCGGTTGCAGCAGGTGGATTTATTTATCTTGCCGCGGGTAGTCTGTTACCGGAAATTCTGAAAGAAACCGCGAAACGGAATTTGTTGTTACATCTGATTGTGATCCTGGCAGGTTTAGGTTTGATGTACTATCTCAGCCTGCACAGCGGGCATCATCATTGAATTCGCTAAAAATCTCCTATTCCCCATAAATCAACACCTCACCTTTCCTTATAAATAAATCCCCTTATTGGTAAATCAACACCAATAAGGGGCCTTCTTATACTTATAAATTTCTATATTTCCCAGTGCTTACTTCTTCATTCTTCATTCTTCACTCTTCACTCTTCATTTTTCATTTTTCACTTCCCTACCACTTTCAACTCATCAATCACATGGGATGCTCCCATCACCTTATCGATCATATATAATACGTAGCGGATATCCACACTGATTACACGTTGCATTTCCGGTTCAAAGAGGATGTCTCCACTGAGTGACTCCCAGTTTCCGTCGAATGCCAACCCTATGAGTTCCGCATTCCCGTTCAGTACTGGACTACCGGAATTTCCTCCGGTGATATCATTGTTCGACAACACATTGACCCTCATTATTCCTTCCGGATCGCCATAGCGGTCGAAATCGCCGGAACGAATGGCATCCAGGATATATTCCTGCACATTGAATTCAGGATCGCCCGGCTTCTGTTTTTCCAATATCCCCTGCGAGGTAGTATAATAATCATACCAGACGGCATCGCGCGGTTGGTATCCCCCTACTGTCCCATAGCTCATACGCTGGGTGAAGTTGGCATCGGGGTAGAAAGTCTTGTCTGCATCCATCTCCATAAGAGCAGCCATAAATTCCCGTTCACCCCTGAGCATTTTTTCATAATAGGACATCATTTGTCCCGACAATTCATAGCCCATATCGGCTGTCGACAATGCCAGTTCCATGGCCGGATCCTGGGTGAGCGACTGGGTATCTGCCGTCTTCAGCAGTCCCAGCAACTCCTCTAACGATGTGAACCGTGAGTCGGCAAACAGCCAGTCGGCATATTGTTCATAATCTCCACCGAACTCTTCCTTCACCTTCTGGTAGATATCAGGATGATACTGTTCGGGAACACGTTCGGCATAGAGTTTCATCAATATGGGGAGTACCTTCTTATCCAGTGCCGGTTCATAATTTTTATACGACTCGATAAATCGGTCGTTGATGAAATCCTGTTTGTCCTCTTCGGTACCGTCGCTGTCGAATTGCAGGATGGTATTGGCAAAACGTATCAGTTCGATTCCGTTATTAAATACTTCCAGAAAATAGGTGGTATAAAGCGCCAGATCACCGGAATCGGCATAGGCACTCTCCAGCGTGGAAAGTGTACTGCCGTACCTGGCCTGGCGGATAGGACTGCCTTTGATCCACTCCTTCAATCTTGCTTCCAGTTTCTCCTTTTCGGGCAGCACTTCCAGATTGGTGAGCGCTTCATTCATTCCCATGGAGTTCTTCCAGTAATTGGAGCTGCCCGCATATTTATTGGCATATTTGATACGGATGGTATCATTTTTGGTCATCGCATCCCACCAGATATCCTGTTTGGCTCCCCTCACTTCGATGCGGGGTTTGTTCTCCGACTCCATCCGCTGGCGGATTCCCCACGACGACATGTAACGCTGTGTACTGCCGGGGTAACCTATTGTCATTGCGTAATCTCCATCGGTCACGCCGTCTAGCGATACAGGGACTACATATTTAGGTTGATAAGGTACATTTTCGCTACTGTAGTTGGCCGGACGGTTATCTTTATCCGCATAGACACGGAATACCGAGAAATCACCGGTATGGCGTGGCCACATCCAGTTGTCGGTATCCCCACCGAATTTCCCAACAGAAGAAGGAGGTGCTGTCACAAGGCGTACATCACGAAACTGATCATATAGCACAACGTAGTATTTGTTGCGTGAATAGAAAGGGACAACGCGGGCATGAGTGAAAGGATCTGTTTCATATTCCTCTATCAAGACAGTAGCAAGAGAGTCAATAGCCTGTTCGCGTTGTATCTCACTAAGTACGGAAGGCAC
>WPCJ01213908.1_pt1 | contig 51373 bp, 46 predicted proteins | sample 5399831 | NCBI WGS metagenome assembly WPCJ01 (sample SAMN12869470, study PRJNA574797) | sludge metagenome | isolation source: wastewater treatment of pH10 | place: China:Beijing | collected 2019-05-20
TTATCAAATTTTAAATATACAATGGAAGAATTAGAACTCATTGTAGCATCGGTAAAGCAAGAGATGGATGCTGCAATCAAGCATTTGGATCATGCTTTTCAAAAAATCAGAGCCGGACGTGCTTCTACGTCTATGGTTCAGGATGTGATGGTAGAATATTATGGTGCGATGACGCCTATCAATCAGGTTGCGAACGTTTCTGTACCTGATGCCATGACCATTTCTATCCAGCCTTGGGACAGATCTGCAATCGGACCTATCGAAAAAGCAATTATCAATTCTAACCTTGGTTTCGCACCTTCTAATAACGGCGATGTAATTATCCTTAATGTTCCGCCTTTGACAGAAGAAAGAAGACGTGACTTAGCTAAGCAGGCTAAAGCCGAAACTGAACAGACAAAAGTGGTTATAAGAAATGCGAGACAGGAAGGGAACAAAGAACTGAAAAGACTGGAAGGTGTTGCAGAAGATCTAATTAAAGGTGTTGAAAAAGACATTCAGGATCTTACCGACGCTTATGTAAAAAAAGCAGACGATCATCTGAAAGTAAAAGAAGCAGAAATCTTGAAAGTTTAAGTTTTTGCCTTATATAAAATTAAGACCTTACATATTTATAGTAAGGTCTTTTTTTATGTAAATTTTGAGTTTAATTTAACTTTACTCTATTAAGAAGAATCAAAGAATAAATTTTTACCAATGAAAAGAATTCTTCAATTGCTATTGTTAACATGGGCTGTTTCCTTTTTTTCTCAAATCACAAAAAACTATAGTATAGATCAGGTTTCCAGAAAGACTATTATCTATGAACCCACAATCAAATCAGTCCAAATTCCGGTCGTGTTTTTTTTCCACGGTCATGGCGGTAATGCTAATTTTGTGAGCAGAAGAATTGATGTTCAAAATTATTATAAGGACGCCCTAGTTATTTTTATGGAAGGGCTTCCCGGCAGAAAAGTTCCCGGAATAGATCCTAACGGCACAATGAATGGCTGGCAGATTTTCACAGATGACCTCGAAGGTCGTGATATCAAATTTTTCGATGCCGTATTTTCAGATATTCATAAACTTTATAACATTGATGACAAAAGAATTTATATTATTGGGCATTCTAACGGAGCAAGATTTGCCAACGTGCTCTGGAAAATGAGAGGCAACGAGATAACAGCTATTTGTTCGGCTTCTGCTCAAGGTGGTAATTTGATTGATGGCGCTGCTCCTCTTTCGATATGGATGTATATCGGAAAAAATGACAGGATTGTTTCTCCGCAGAGTCAGGAACAATCAATTCCTATTGTTAAATCTAATCTAGGAATCACAGGCGCAGGTAAAACAGAAGGTGACAAAACATTCTTCTCAGGTAAAAATAGCACAGAATTAGTTTTACAGCAGAGTGATGCAGGGCATGAGTTTCCAAAGCAATCTCTACCCGAAATTATAGCTTTTTTCAAAGGGCATTCTAAATAACATATTTTAATATTTCTTCTAATAAAGAAACCTCTCAACTCATTGAGAGGTTTTACTTTATTTATTGTTAAAGAATTCTGTTAAAGTAAAAAAGACTGCCGTTGCCAGCAGTCTTCTAAATAGAAAAATTAAAATTTATTTTGCTTTAAAATATACTCTTCTATTGGCTCTGTTTTTCCATTCAGGGCATTTTGAAGCAGGATTACACTCCGGGTATTTCAAATCGAACTTACCATTACCCTGTGCTTCCAGTTTTGATGAATTAGCTCCATTGGAAATCAAATATTGTTTCACATTATCCGCTCTTCTTTGAGACAAAGCCTGGTTATAACTTTCAGTACCTCTTGTATCTGTGGCTCCTACAACCACATATGACCCATTGGTTGAATTGATATAGCTCACAGCACTATTAAGGATAGAGTTGTTGCTTGGCAGGATCCTGTCAGAATTAAGATCAAACTCGATTCCGTTCATCACAGTTTCATCAGCCGATACAGCAACATTATTTGTATTGTTAAGCGGACATCCGTTGTTCTCTACAGGACCCGGCACAGTCACACACTTATCATAAAGATCAATTACACCGTCCATATCAACATCAAGAGCAACACCTGAACCATCAACTCTTGCTCCAGCCGGTGTATCAAGCTGTCTGTCCCAGTCATCGCAAACACCATCATTATCGGCATCACCGGATTTGCACAATTGGATATTGTCCACTTTGGTTTCTAACTCATCTATTTTATTATAGATATCTTTCAAAGGATCAACCCACATGATATGGTTAGCATTTTTACCCAGGTTAACAGTAAGCCCCAATGTAGCATTGAAGAAGTTGTCCGTTGTATGAGAGCTGATTCTGTTTACAGCACTATATTGGTCACCACCACCATCAAATTCATCATCACCTGTTATAATGTACATCAATCTTCCTTCGATGTCTACTCTGTTGCTGATCTTATACTTCAAGCCGGCACCGGCCTGTCCAAACAATGAATTGAATTTGAAAGGCTTTTTCTCTGTCATTAATCTCTGTCCGAATTCGTCTTTCTGATAAGCGCGGTAAGCCAGAACTCCCGCACCGGCATATCCGTGGATTGCCCATCTGAAGTCCGATTTTCTATCAACTCTTCTTAATAAATTAGAGAGGTTAATATCTCCTATAAGGGAAATTCCATCATATTGTGTTCTACCTGCAACCTGGAGATTAGCAGCAGCGTTAGCAGGCGCTGCATCTTTTGTATTAAAATAACCTTGTCTTGTTTCTCCACGGTCGTATTGCAACTTTAGCCCAAATGTATGAGAAAGCGCTTTGTCAATACTGAAGTAAGCAGAATAGCCTACCAATGTATTTCCGTTTTGGATAGATCTCAGATCGGAATTTTGCATCAATGGTATACCACCACCAAAAGAGATGGACCAGCTGTTATAGCTTGGAGTTGTATCCATCGTTGTTCTTTCAGCTGACGATGCAGTATTTTGAGTAACCTGTGAGAACATCACGGCCGGGCACACCAAGGCCAGTGACAAAATAGTTAATTTTGATTTCATAAAAAATAAATTTTAATTGTTTTACTTATTAAAAGTATAATTGGAATATTATACTTGTTTTCTAAATATTGTTATATTTAGAGAGATATGCGTTCACATATCCAATTACCATACCAACAATAAAATTTGTTTATTTTTTTGAATCATATAAAAAATTATTCCTATTTACATTGCTATTTTTGCAGACCAACCTTTTATGAAACAAAGGAATATGATGATCTAAATACAACAAAAAAAAACCTCTCCAAATGGAGAGGCTTTTTATATAACCTGAACTAAAAATCATTTATTACATATATGCTTCGATCGGTTCACAGGTACAAACTAGGTTTCTGTCGCCATATGCTTCATCCACTCTTGCAACTGTAGCAAAGAACTTGTGTGTTCTCACCCATTCTAATGGATAAGCCGCTTTTTCTCTACCGTAAGGTTTATCCCAATTGTCGGAAATTACTAACTGTTCGGTATGAGGTGCATTTTTGAGAACGTTGTTTGTTGCATCAGCGTCGCCATTAGCAATCTCTTCAATCTCTCTCTTGATATTGATCAACGCTTCAGCAAAACGCTCGATCTCTTCTTTGCTTTCCGATTCTGTTGGTTCTATCATCAATGTTCCTGCTACTGGAAAACTTACTGTCGGTGCATGGAAACCATAATCCATTAATCTTTTTGCAACATCAGCCACTTCAATTCCCAAAGATTTGAACTGACGGAAGTCTACGATACACTCGTGCGCTACTCTGCCGTTGGCATTCGCATAAAGAATCGGAAAATGTTCTGCCAATAATTCTTTCAGGTAATTAGCGTTTAAAATTGCATATTCAGTCGCTTTTTTCAAACCGGAAGTTCCTAATAATTTGATATAAGCATAGGAGATATTCAGAATCAATCCTGAACCATAAGGCGCAGCAGAAATCCCTTCAATCGCATCTTTTGTTCCTACAGGGATATTGGCATTAGTTGGAAGGAACGGAACCAAATGCTCCGCCACACAGATCGGGCCAACACCAGGACCACCACCACCGTGAGGAATGGCAAAAGTCTTATGAAGATTAAGGTGGCAAACGTCAGCTCCGATATTTCCAGGGCTTGTAAATCCAACCTGAGCATTCATATTTGCACCGTCCATATAAACCTGTCCACCGTGCTGATGAATCAGTTTTGTAATTTCTTTGATATTAGCGTCGAAGAATCCATAAGTAGACGGATATGTGATCATCACACAAGACAAGTTCTCTGAATGCTGTTCTGTCTTCGCTTTCAAATCCTCAAAATCGATTTCTCCATTTTCAAGGTTCTTCACAACAACAATCTTCATCCCTGCCATTGCAGCGGAAGCCGGATTGGTTCCGTGTGCCGACTGAGGAATCAATACGATATTTCTGTGCCCTTCCCCTCTGTTTTTGTGATATTCTCGGATAACCATTAGTCCCGCATATTCACCTTGCGCACCTGAATTTGGTTGCAGTGATGTTCCTGCAAAACCTGTAATTTCTGCCAGATCTTTCTCAAGCTGCTTGATCATTTCCTGATAACCACCGGCTTGTTCTGTCGGAATAAATGGATGTATACTTCCCCATTCTGCCCAGGACAAAGGAATCATTTGCGTTGCCGCATTTAGTTTCATTGTACAAGAACCCAAAGATATCATGGAATGTGTCAAAGACAAATCCTTTCTTTCCAGACGCTTGATGTAACGCATCAATTCTGTCTCGGTATGATATTTATTGAAAACTTCTTCTTTCAGGATTTCATCCGTTCTCAACAATTCTGCCGGAATCGAATATTCTTCTTTAAGAGATAATTTATAAGCCTGTTTGCCTTTGAACTGTGCAAAAGCATCAACCAACCTGTTAAGTTTCTCAACGGTTGTAGTTTCGTTAATGGAAATACTTACAATACCTTGAGAAAAATAATTCAGATTGATTTTTCTGTCTCTCATTAATAATCTCAAAGACGTTTTTTCTTCTTCGTGCAATCTGAATTTCACAGTATCAAATACAGGCTCATCGACAATATCATAACCTAGTACTTTTAAAGCATCTGCCAAAGCATTGGTCTTGTAATGGATTTGGTCAGCGATAAAGTTGAGTCCTTTTGGGCCGTGATAAACGGCATACATCCCGGCCATCACAGCTAAAAGTACCTGTGCTGTACAGATATTGGATGTTGCTCTTTCTCTTTTGATATGCTGTTCTCTGGTTTGAAGTGCCATTCTCAATGCACGTTTTCCGTACATATCCTGAGAAACGCCAATAATTCTTCCAGGGATGTCTCTTTTATAATCTTCTTTACAAGCAAAGAATGCGGCATGAGGACCACCGTAACCAATCGGAATACCAAATCTCTGGGTGGTTCCAACTGCGCAATCCGCACCCATTGTTGCAGGAGATTTCAGTTTAACCAAAGACATCGGGTCACAAGCGACAACAACCTGCAAATCAAATCCTTTTGCTGAAGTGATAAAATCTGTATAATCCAGAACGATTCCATTTTTGCCAGGATATTGCAACAATACTCCATAGTAAGAATCATTAAACTGATGATTATCGTGGTTTCCTACAATAATATCGATTCCAAGACCTTCTGCTTTAGTTTTCAATACAGAAATGGTTTGTGGCAATACTAAATCGGAAACGAAGAATTTAATCGCATTGTTTTTTTTCTGATCCTTCGTTCTGTTGTTGAAGAACATATGCATTGCTTCGGCAGCAGCTGTGGATTCGTCCAATAGAGAAGCATTAGCCATTGGAAACCCAGTCAGGTCGCAGACTACTGTCTGGAAGTTAAGAAGCGCTTCCAGCCTACCTTGTGCGATCTCTGCCTGATAAGGTGTATAAGCTGTGTACCAGCTCGGGTTTTCAAGAATATTCCTTTGGATTGGAGAAGGCAGAATCGTGTTATTGTAACCAAATCCGATGTAAGTATCGAAATCAACATTCTTAGATGCCAGATCTTTGGAATGGAGTAACATTTCGTACTCAGAAAGTGGCTCAGAAAGCTCCAAATCTTTTTCTAATCTTATACTGTCCGGAATGGTTTGAGAAATGAGTTCATCGATACTGTTAACCCCGATTTTGTTAAGCATTTCCGCTTTATCAGCTTCATTAAGGCTGATGTGGCGGTTTACAAATTGCTGTGTGTTCATTTATAAACTTTGAATTAGATTTTACTAAAAAGGTTCGTAAAAATACTAATTTTCAAAGAACTGCGCAATCTATAATATCGAAAATCGAAACTTCTATTTCCTATCAGAAAGGTAGTTTTTCAAATGGAAATCAACACTGTCAGCGGTTGAAATAAATTGATAATTAAGCTGATTCACGATCTTTTTATTAGAAATTTTAGAATCCAGCTTCAAAGATTCCAAAGATGTTTTACTTAATAGTCTCAACACCGGGAATAACCATCCAAAAAAGGATAAAATGGGTAAAACATTGAAAACAAAATCAGGAACCGGTTTTGCAGGTGTTTTCCCTAGAGCTGCTCTCACTTTATCAGATATCAAACTGAATTTAGAATTTTCTGAAATGACGATGAAACGTTCACCAAAAGCATTGTTGTCCATCAGCTTGATAGCAACATTAGCCACATCGCGGACATCTACGAAAGCTGTTCCGCCAGTATAAGTAAACGGATAAGCAGACTTTGAAAATAAATCACCACTGCTGACACCCCAATTTCCTGAGCCGATAATCAAACCCGGATTAATGATAATCGTATTCAGTCCTTCAGCGGAAGCTCTCCAGACTTCCATCTCGGAAAGATGTTTGGAAATTGCATAGCCTGAATGATCAAGCTTTGGATTGAAATCAGAATTCTCGTCCATCATTCCGTTTTCGTTATAACCATCCAGAACGGCGATTGAACTTACGAAAAGGAATTTCTTAACTTCGGAATTTTCCACAGCGTACAAAAGGTTCTTTGTTCCGCCAATATTGGTTTTGTAAAGCTCTTTATCCTTATTAGGATTGAAGCTAACTTTGGCGGCGCAATGATACACTTCATGCACATTTTGCAATGCCATCTGAATCGAATCCAAATCATTGAAATCAATATCAATCCATCGGATCTTATCGAAATAAAAATCCGGCTGATCTGTATAAAAACGATATGATTCTTTAACCTCTTTCAGATTACTTGATGGTCGTTTGGTTGCACGCACTTGCTTTCCCTGCTTCAAAAGTTCAAGAACGATAACTCTTCCTAAAATCCCTGTTGCTCCGGTTACTAGAATCATTCCTGTGTGGATTTAATTTTTAAAAACCTTATAATAAATACTGAATTCATTAAAGAATAAACGAGTATAATTCCTATGAAGAACCAAAAACCTCTGCCTTCCAAAAACCAATTTCCTTCTCCCGCAAAAGAATCCCGGAGAACAAAAAATAAAAGCCCTATCAAAAAAAGATTGATAAGAACAGAAAAAAGCAAAATGATTTTATAAATCGTTTCCTGATATTTCTTCATTAGAGATTTTTACAAAGATAATTTAATTCTCCATAAAAACCTGTCTAAACGCAATTGAAATCAATCAGAATCCGTTTGTATTTTCTTTGACAAAATTAAAGGTCTTTTCAAACATCAATTCGTGGTCAGAATCCCTATTGAGTCCGTGATTACCTTTTTTAATAGAAATCAGTTCATTCCTAACGCTATTCCTGTCCAGGCTTTCTTTTAAAATTTCGGACTGCGAATAAGGAACAATTTTATCCTTCGTCCCGTGAATCATCAGTGTCGGAACAGAAGAATTGCTGACGTAAGTGATTGGTGAATAAACATTCAGCAGGTTAATAGCGTCGTCTTTTTCTTCTTTGACATCATAACCTGTGAATCCAAAAACCAGTTTGTTCCTGATGTCATAAATCTTTGGAAAAATCAGTTTAAAAATAAAAATCACAAATCCCGGAGCTTCTGTACGGAACAATTTGTTCATATCAGACGGTCCAAAATAATCGATGAAATAATTGACTTTTGCTGAATAGTTAGGAAATTTTGTATTTTCTGAAAACTGGGAATCATCCGTATATGCAGCAATCATTCCAATCTGTGAGCCAGCCGAAGCTCCCCAAATTCCAATATTATCAGAATCAAAATTATATATTTCGGCATTTGCACGAATCCAACGAATAGCTTCTTTTGTATCTTCAATCGGTGTCGGGAAATGTGTCTTTTCATTAAGCAAAGTATAGTTGATACTCACCATAGCGTAACCTTGTTTCACAAATCTAAGAACAAAATCACTAAGGTAATAATCGTCTCTCAACTCTTTATCACCTTGTGCCCAACCACCTCCGTGAACAAAAACCAGAACCGGAGATTTTTTATTTGTTTTTTGAGGAAGATAGATGTCGAGCTTCTGCTGAGCCGTGTCTTTTATTTTGTACGTAACATCTTTATAATTCAAAGTTTCGGAGAGCTTTTCCTGAGCATTGGTAAACGACAAAATAAAAATCAGGATAACAGACGTTGGCCATTTCATAGAAGAAAATTAAATATGGATCCGATAATACAAGGCTTATACCATTATCAAATCCATATTAATTTTTGAAATCAGCTAAAGAAGAAAATCTTTCACAGCTGCATTGAAATCGACAGGATTATTGGCCTGAACCCAATGTTCCGCATTTTTGATTTTAATAATTTTAGAGTGCGGAAATTGTTGCTTAATCAGGAATTCGTCCTGTGGTAAAATATAATTGGAATTAGCACCTGCGATGAACAAAGTCGGACCATTGAAAACACCAAACTTAATGGCATTTGAGACAAACTCTGTATATTTTTCAGCTAAAGTTTTCAGGTTAAATCGCCAGGCCAGTTTCTTGTCGTCTGTCCAATAGAGATTCTTCATTAGAAACTGAATCACAAACTTTTCGTGAATATATTCTTCCAAGACTTTTTCCACATCCTGCCTGGATTCTACAGTAGAAAAATCAACAGATTGCAGCGCTTTGATAATTCCCTGATGATGCGGCGGATAAGCTTTTGGAGCAATATCAGCAACAATCAGTTTTTCCAATCGATCAGGAAAGTTGATGGCGAACTGCATTACCGCCTTTCCTCCTAATGAGTGGCCGAGGAGATTTGCTTTTGGAATATTATGAGCGTCCATATAATTAACAATGTCCTGAGCCAAATCATCGTGCGTCATAGAATCTGAATGAAAACTGCGGCCGTGATTCCTCAAATCCAGTAAATGTGTAGGCATCAATTCACCAAATTCTTTCCCAAAACTCCCCCAATTATCCAGCATCCCAAACAATCCGTGGAATACTAATAATGGTGTTTCTGTTCTTTGCTCTCCGTATATTTTTGAATGTAAAATTTCCATCAATAATTAAATATAATTACCACTTCGCCAATCTCTTAAGATAAGCCTGAACTGTATTTTCTAAACCTAGATATAAAGCTTCCGAAATCAAGGCGTGACCGATAGAAACTTCCAAAAGATTAGGGATGTTATCTGAGAAATATTTTAAGTTGTCTAATGACAAATCGTGTCCGGCATTGATTCCCAAACCATATTCGGTTGCAACTACCGCCGTTTTAAAATAAGATTCTATTGCTAATTCTTTATTGTCAAAATAATGCTTGGCATAAGCTTCTGTGTAAAGTTCGATCCTGTCGGTTCCGGTTTCTGCAGCAAATTTCACCATTTCCGGATTGGGGTCAAGAAAAATAGACGTTCTGATTCCGGCATTTTTGAATTCAGCGATAACAGATTTCAAAAAATCCAGATTCTTTTCACAATCCCAGCCGGCGTTAGATGTAATCGCATCATCAGCATCCGGAACCAAAGTCACTTGCTCCGGTTTTACTTCCAAGACCATATCGATAAACGGCCGATGCGGATTGCCTTCAATATTGAATTCCGTTGTCACCAATGGTTTCAGATCATAGACATCTTTTCTGGTAATGTGTCTCTCATCCGGTCTTGGATGAATGGTAATTCCCTGTGCTCCGAATCTTTCCAGATCAACAGCGACTTGCGTTACACTTGGAACATCGCCGCCTCTTGCGTTTCTTAGTGTAGCGATTTTATTGATATTGACACTTAGTTTTGTCATAATTGATTATTGATAAATGATAATTGATTTAAATTTTATTAACCTGCATTATCTCGAGGTCAAATTCCTTAGAAGCCACCAAAAGGTGATCAAAAATATCTGCCTGAATCTGCTCAAAATTCACCCAGTTAGAATCATTAGCAAAACAATAGATCTCCAAAGGCATTCCTTGTGGCGTAATCTCCATTTGTCTCACCATTATCGTTCCTTCCTGATCGATGTTCGGGTTATTTTTAAGATAATTCAAAGCATAGATTCTGAAAGTTCCGATATTGGTCAATTGTTGACCGTTGATAATTTCTTCAGAATTTTCAAGTGCTCCTTTCTGAGAATCAATCTCTTTTTTCTTATCAACAAGGTAATCGTGAATCAGGTTGATTTTCAACAACTTCCCAAAAGCTTCATCATCCAAAAATTTGAAGGATTTGATATTAAAGACAATGGATTTTTTGATTCTTCTCGTATTGGTTTCGGACATCACCTGCATATTTTTGATTTCTGTCGTAAGCAAGTCATAAGTCGGAATCGTGGAAAGGGTCTTATCAAAGTTTCTGATTTTGGTCGTCAGCAAGTCGATGTCTTCGATATTACCTTCTATAGAATATTTTGGAATAGCAACCCAGTCTCCCACTTTCAGATTCTTGGATGTCGCTACGTGAATACCCGTTACAAAGCCCAAAATCGTATCTCGGAATATCAAGACAATAACAGCTGTAATCGCTCCCAGACTTCCTAAAACCGTGGTGCCGCTGATATTGAAAATAACACAAATGGCAATAACGCTGAAAATAAACATTCCGAAAATCCTCACGGTCTGCGAAATGGAATTGATAGCAATGATTTTATAATAATCTCTCTGGATCAGGTAATAATTCTGCAACACTTTGATAAACCGGAACGCCATATTGGCTATAGCAAGAACTATCACAAAATTGATCATCCTTTCAAGAAGGTCAAAGCTTTTCGGATGCCTGTAAAAAATCGAATATAAAGCAAACTTTCCGATTATCAGTGCCAAAATATTAGCCACAGAATTGGTAACTTTTGCCTGATAGATAGATTTCATTACAGGGTATTTCTCTTTATCAAAAAAGAATCTGAAAACAAGATTAATCCCATTTTTCAAGATAAAGGAAACCACAAAAACCAGTAAGGTCAGTAGTGCAAACTTGAGCGTAATCTGACAAGCCAAAACAAAATCATCAGGAAAGAAATCTTTGCAGAAGAAATGAATTTCATCACTGATTCGCTGAAGAAAATCTTTATAATCTTTGATTTCGTTTTTCATTGTTGGAAATATTTTTCAAATTTAAGGATAAAAAAAAACTTTTGGCATTACTTTGAATGTTGTATTTTTAAATTAATTTAAAAACTATGGATTCTGTTTTTATCGACATAATAGCTCTAGTGCTGCTTTTTGTGGGAATGTTGGGAACCTTCCTACCCGTTTTGCCCGGATTATTGTTGAGTATCTGCGGATTACTCATTTTCAAATTTGGGACAGAAAATAATATGCCAATGCTATATGTCTGGATTTTTGTTTTTCTGACACTTGTTTCCACAGTTCTGAATTATGTTATTCCCGCAAAAACCAACAAAAAATATGGTGGAACACGTTATGGAAGCATTGGTTCATTTGTTGGGACACTTTTAGGATTATTTTTCATTCCGATCCCATTGGGATTTTTAATCGGCATGTTATTAGGTGTTTTTGTCGGAGAATTATTACACGATATGAATGACCGGAAAAAGGCTTTCAATTCTATGAAAGGTGCTTTTATTGGATTTGTTTACGGAACAGGATTTAATCTAATGGTCGGGCTGGCAATGTTTTTGGTTGTTGGCTATTATATTTTCTTTTAAAAATTTAAGATGATGAATTTCAAAACACTTTTGTTTGCGCCACTCTTATTGTTGATGAGTAACTGCAAAACACAATCTCAAACCCAGAATCCAACATCTGACAACAAAACTTTTACATTGGGAATCAATAAAAAAATTTCAATTCCTAATTCTAAAGTCACTATTGAATTTGAAAACATCTCGGAAGATAGCCGTTGTCCGGCAAATGTGACCTGCGTCTGGGAAGGCATCGCCATTGTTAATCTGAAAGCTGTTTCCGGAAGCGAAACAAAAGACATCCAGGTTGCAACAAGAGATTTTTTACCAAAACAGGTGACTAAATCTTTCAGCTATTCCGGATTCAGATTCACTTTACAGGACGTAAGGCCTTATCCTGGCGGAAAAGAAGAAGCACCTACTGTGACTCTTAAATATGAAAGGGAAAATTAATCATCCCCAAAGAATCGGATCTTTTCCTTTTTCTAAAAGGTAATTATTGATTTTTGAAAAAGGCTTGCTTCCGAAAAAACCTCTATGAACAGAAAATGGTGAAGGATGCGCCGATTGAATGATAAAATGTTTAGTCTCGTCAATTAGCGAGGCTTTTTTTTGTGCAAAAGCGCCCCAAAGAACAAAAACCACATTTTGCTTTTTATCAGAGATTTGTTTGATAATATAATCCGTAAACGTTTCCCATCCAAGGTCTTTGTGGGAATTTGGTTCGTGCGCTTTTACTGTTAAAGTTGCATTGAGAAGGAGAACACCTTGCTTTGCCCAATCCTGCAAATCTTTATTTTTTCTCTCGATTCCCATATCTTCTTTCAGTTCAATAAAGATATTTTTGAGAGAAGGCGGTGCAGTAACATTTTCTGAAACAGAAAAGCAAAGTCCATTCGCTTGACCGTCATTGTGATAAGGGTCCTGACCTAAAATCACCACTTCCACATCATCAAATTCCGTGAGTTCCAAAGCGCGGAAAATCTCATTTTTCGGAGGAAAACATTTGGTCGAATTGTATTGAATTTTTACTTTCTCCCAAAGATTTTTGAAATAATCACTTTCTTTAATTGGCTTCAGAACTTCTTTCCAGGTCATTGTTCAGATTTTTCACAAAATTAAATTTACAATTCGACTAAAGCAAATTTGTTGACTTTTTCTGTGAAAAATAAAGTTAATTTCTCTTAAAAGCTATTTGGCTTAATTTTTATTGTAATAAATTCGGGCGATTTTTGAGTTATTATCTATAAAAACAGCCCTTCGTAGAATGAAAATCTGGAACAGTTTTATTTTTTCAATATTTTTTATGGTCAATTTATCAGCACAAAATACCATTATTGTAGGAACTTACACTAATAGTGAGAAGTGCAATAGCGGCGGGATTTATGTTTTTGATTTTGATGAAAACACTTATAAGTATAACCTCAAATATCACACAGAAAATATCATCAATCCTAGTTTTGTGAATTTGAGTCCGGATAAAAAATTCCTTTTTTCTGTGAATGAAAACGGCGACAAAAGCGCAGTCACTTCTTTCACGATTGACGAAGCTAACGGAACGCTTATCAAAAAAGATGAAAGAAAAACACAAGGTGAAGATCCGTGTTTCTTGATTTCTGATGACCAAAATCTTATCGTTGCGAATTATTCCGGTGGAAGCATTAATGTTTTTAAACGTTATGCTGACGGAAAATTATCCGATGTTTTCCAGAATATCAAATTCGAAGGTGTTGGTGTAAATCCGAAAAGACAGGAAAAATCACATATCCATCAGGTTCAGTTTTCTCCGGACGGCCGATATGTTTTAGCTAACGATCTGGGACTGGACAAGATATATGTGTTCAAGTACAATAAAAGCGGCGATAAAGTTCTTGAAAAAGTTAATGAATATGATGCGAAGAAAGGTTCCGGTCCAAGACATATTGCGTTCAATAAATCAGGAAATTTATTCTATCTTGTTCAGGAACTGAGTGGCGACTTGTCTGTTTTAAGTTTTGATGACGGGAAAATCAAATTAATCCAGGAAGAGACATTGTTGTCCAGAAAAGTTAGATTCAATTTCAGAGCTGCGGACATTCATTTATCAGACAATGAAAAATTCCTATATGTGACAAACCGTGATGATGCAGATGATATTACTACTTTCAAAATCCTCGAAGACGGCAAAGTGAAAAGAATCCAACAAATCAAAACTACCGGTAGAAATCCCAGAAATTTCGCCATTAGTCCTAATAATAAACTGGTTTTGATTGCCAACCAGGATACGAACAGGATTAATATTTTCAGCAGAGACCTGGAATCCGGCGAGCTGGCTCCAACCAACAAATCCATTCCCGTTTGCGCACCGGTGAATGTTATTTTTTATGAAAAAGGCAAATAAATTTTTCATCGATACAATATTTAAAATAAAAAATAGTTATTAAAAGGTTAATGCTAGATGAAATCGATGCTTGATTATAAATTTATTCTTTCTTTTTTCCTGATTTGTTGTTCCGGATTGCTGTTTTCGCAAACCGAAAAAGAGAATGAAATCGAAAACGTCGTTATCAAAGGCGTCAAAAAATATAAGAACAAAAAAGAAAACCCGGCTTATGCTATTATGCAGGAAGTCTGGAAAAAGAAAAAATCCAACGGACTTCTGCTCCACAAAGATTATCAATACAAAACTTACGAGAAAATCGATTTTCGACTTGATAATATTGATAGTGCGTTTACTAAAAAACGTGCCTTCAAAGGCATGGATTCTATCATTTTCAAATACAATGATTCCTCCGAGATTGCAGGAAAAGCTGTTCTTCCGATTTTTATTACGGAAAGTATCTTTAAAGTTTATGGAAAAAACGATCCGAAGAAAGAACGCAAAGATTTGGTTGCGACAAGACTTTCGGGATTGAAAAATAATCAGATTGTTTCCAAAACGATACAGAATATGTATCAGGACATCAATATCTATAACAATACTATCAATTATCTCAATATCGGTTTTGTAAGTCCTGTTTCTACAGATGGTTTTGGGGTTTTCGATTATAATATTACGGACACGATTGAAGTTAATACCGTTAAATCTTACGAAATCAGGTTTACACCTAAAAATCCAGATGCATTAGCTCTCAAAGGGCGACTTTATATTTCTATGGATAAATATAATGTGATGAAGGTGGAAATGGAAACCAATAAAAAGATCAACATCAATTTTGTTAAAAACATTTCTACAGATTTGGAATTCGATAATCCGGATGATTCTACTTTTATCCCGATCAGAAACGAAACCATCTTGCAATTGGTTCTTAGTGATAAGGAAAAAGCAAAATCCGTGATTGCAAAACGGGTCGCCAATTATTCCGATTATCAATTCGACACAGGAAATATAACGGACGAATTTCTCAATAAAATAGTTGTTCCCGAAGATGAAGCCGTGAGCAAAGACGAAGAGTACTGGCAAGCCAACAGAACCGAAGCTTTAACCAACAGCGAGCAAAATATCTATAAAATGTATGATGAGCTGGAAGATAATCCGAAGTATAAAAAAGTCGTCAAAGTTATAGAGATTCTTAATTCCGGATATATCCCTGCCGGTCACAGTGGAATAGAAATCGGAAATATTTTTCAGACATTTGGGTATAATGATATTGAAGGATTCAGACTAAGGACAGGCTTCCGAACTTACCGCGGCAAAAATGATATGTGGAGAATCCAGGCTTATACCGCTTACGGATTCCGTGATCAAAAGTGGAAATATGGAGCGGAAGCCAAATATATGTTCAACAAAACGAACCGTTTTACCGTTGGAGCAGGAACAAGAAATGATGTTTTACAATTGGGCGTTCAGTTGACAACAGACGAAGGCATCATGACAAGATCCTTTGCATCTTCTTCGGTTGTTAATTCCGGTGACAATACTTCCCTGAGTTTTGTCAATCAAACCAATGTGTTTACCAGCATAGAACCCTGGAAAAACTTCCAGATAAGACTGGATGCAACACAGCAAAGCATAAAAGCCGCAGATCCTAATCTTTTTGACATCCGTTATTACAGAGGCGGAATTCTGAGATCTGACCTTAATGATACAAGATTTACCGCAACTCTGATTGCAAGACCCGGAATCAAATTTTCCACTTATGGTGTTGACAGGTACGAAATGACAGCACTCGCAAACAACCCGACTATTATTCTGAAATATACAAAAGGTGTTGGCGGCGTTTTTAATTCGGATTTTAATTATAATAAGTTACAGTTTTATTACTATCAGCCAGTAATTTTAGGAAACTGGGGAAGATTATTTGCCAATGTAGAAGTTGGTAAAAACTTTGATGCGCTTCCACTTCCTTTACAGAATGTTTTGCCAGCCAACCAATCTTATGGGTTGCAAAGAGGTGTTTTTTCCCTGATGAACTACTACGAGTTTGTAGCCGATTCTTATGCCGTTCTTTTTCTGGAACATCATTTCAATGGGAAAATACTATCCCAGATTCCATTGATTAAAAAACTAAAATTAAGAGAAGTTGCATTTTTCCGTTCAGGCGTCGGAAGTCTGAAACAGGAAACGATTAACTTGAATGCCGGCAATATGGCATTGAGCACGCCTAACAAACCTTATTACGAATATGGTTTCGGGATAGAAAATATTGGTTGGGGCAATTTCCGATTGCTGAGAATTGATTTTAACTGGAGAGGAAATTATCTGAATCATACCACTTCAAATTCTAAGTCTGATATTAGAAAATTTGGAATTCAGTTTGGTTTTCAGATGAATTTTTAGGAAATTTGTGAATAGCAGAACTTCTTTTGTCATCGAGTCTACTTCCAAATAATTTATCATCAATGAAAATCCAAAAAATTACGCTACTCTTAAGTTTCTTAATTTTTACTCAATTATATTCTCAAAGAGAATTTGTATTTTTTGGTTCCTACAATTGGGATAAAGGTTCCGAAGCTGTTTATGTTTATGAGCTTAACACGGAAACCGGAAAACTGACTAAAGCTGCCTCCTCTTCTGATGTCATCAATCCAGGTTATATCACAATTTCGCCTGACGGAAAATACGTTTATGCCTCTTCTGATGCCAAAACTCCGAATTACGGAACAGTAAGTTCCTTTGCGTTTGATCCTGATCAGAAATCATTAACTTTCCTTAATCAACAAAAAACCGCCGGCGAAAATCCAGTCTATGTTAATGTCGATAAAAGCGGAAAATGGCTAATTAATGTCACTTACAATCAAGCAACTATTTCTGTTTTTCCTCTTCTTGAAAATGGTAAAATAGATTCTATAGCACAGCATTTCAAATTCACGGAAGGAAGTGGCATTGATGCGAAAAGACAGGAGAAAGCTCACACGCATTCTGTCGTGTTTTCGCCGGACTATAAAAATGTTTTATTTGCAGATTTAGGTGCTGATAAAATTTTGCAATATTCTTTTGATGCTAATCAGAAGCAACCTTTGATTGATATCAAAAGTACGTTCATCAATACAAAACCAGGCAGCGGACCGAGACATATCACTTTTAGCAAGGACGGAAAACGAGCATATTCTATTGAGGAATTGGCTGGGATGATTTCGGTTTATGATTTTTCTGATAACAACCTGAAAGAAATCCAAAGAATAGCTACTCATCCTGACAAAATAAAGGAAAGTTTTGAAAGCTCTGATGTTCATATCTCGCCAGACGGAAAGTTTCTATATGCTACCAACAGAGGAAAGGAAAACAATATTGCGATTTTCAAAGTTGTGAATGACGGAAAATTAGAATCTATAGGTTACCAAAAAACCGGCGGAAAACATCCCAGAACTTTTGCGATTGATGAAACTGGAAAATTTATTATTGTGACTAATGTTATTTCTCAAGATGTAACTGTTTTCAGAAGAAACTTAGAAACCGGAATGTTGAAGAAAGTTGGAAAACCTGTGAAAATCAAAAATGTGACTTGTGTGAAAACAAAGATGTATTGATATTTTCTAACCACCAAAGTCACAAAGTTTTTATTTTCTCAAACTATTCAAAAAAAGAAATCTTAATAGATAAACTTTTTGTTCTTTTAGAAATCCATTTTACACTTTCTTTTGTGACTTTTGTGGTTTATAATTTCTACTATAATTACGCTATCTTTGCAGAATGGACGTTAGAGCAAAAAAACATCTTGGTCAGCACTTTCTTACAGACCAAAATATCGCACGCAATATTGTAGAATCATTGTCTTTTGAAGGCTACAGAAAAGTTTTGGAAGTTGGTCCGGGAATGGGCGTTCTTACAAAATTCCTTCTCGAAAAAGAGTCAGAAATCTATGTTGCAGAAATCGACCAGGAATCTATTGTCTATCTCAAAAAACATTACCCTAAACTTGAAGAACAACATTTTGTAGGCGACTTTCTGAAAATCAACATTCCGGAAGTTTTTGATGAAGAATTGGCTGTGATTGGGAATTTTCCTTATAATATTTCGTCTCAGATTTTGTTTAAAATCATTGATAATTACACTTTGATTCCGGAAATGAGCGGAATGTTCCAGAAAGAAGTTGCTGAAAGAACCGCTGCAAAACCAAGAACAAAAGATTATGGCATTTTGTCCGTTTTGGTTCAGGCTTATTATGATGTGGAATATCTTTTCACGGTTCACGAAAATGTCTTCAATCCGCCACCAAAAGTGAAATCCGGTGTCATCCGAATGACCCGAAATTTGAAAGAAGGATTAGCTGGAAATGAGGTTCTATTCAAACAAATCGTAAAAGCCGGATTTGGGCAAAGACGTAAAAAGATGAGCAACGCTTTGAAAGTTCTTAGTATCCCTGAAAATATGAAATCTCATCCTTTTCTTGACATCCGAGCAGAAGAATTGTCTGTTTCAGATTTTATTTCTTTTGCGAATGAGTGGAAAAGTAATTTATAGAATTCTATTTCTCGCAGACTGAGAAGATTTTTTGAGCAAAAGCTCTGGTAAAAGACAAAACCCATAGCCCCGATTGCAGTGGAAATCCTTTTTCTTTTCTTTCACATAAGGAAAAGAAAAAGATTGCAACGGAAATAGCTCCAAATAATTACATTAAAATCCTTATTTTTGTAGTATGGAAAAAGTGGTATTGGTCAATCCTCAGGATGAAGTTTTGGGACAGATGGAAAAAATGCAGGCGCACGAAAATGGTCTTTTGCATCGTGCATTTTCGGTTTTCTTGTTCAATGGAAAGGGAGAAATGCTTTTACAGAAGCGTGCCGGCGAAAAATACCACTCACCCAACCAATGGACCAACGCTTGTTGCTCACATCCAAGATTGGACGAGTCTTATCTGGATGCAGCGAAAAGACGGATCAAAGAGGAATTGGGAATCGATTGTGAATTGACCGAAAAATTCCATTTTATCTACAAAGCGGATGTTGGAGAAGGGCTTTGGGAACATGAGTTGGATTATGTTTTTACAGGCAACTTTGACGGAGAATTTGATTTGAATCCTGAGGAAGTTTCGGAAATCCGATATGTTTCTATTCCTGATTTACAAACTGAAATTTCTGAAAATCCAGACAATTTTACAGAATGGTTTAAAATCATTTGGGCTGAATATCGAAATCAACTTAATTAATTTAATCTCGCAAATCAAGCTGGTTTTGCAGATTAAAAGATTTACTGAATTAGCTAAAATCTGCGAGAAAATTATAACATTTTTCAACCCGGAAATATTCCTTAACTTTATTATCAAATCTCAAGTTTATGAAGGCTTTGGTAATTGGTGCAACCGGCGCTACAGGAATTGATCTCGTTAATCAGCTTTGTCAGGATTCTGACTTCGAACAAATTGATATTTTTGTAAGACGCCGTTCTGATTTTCATAACGAAAAAGTCAAAGCGCACATCGTGGATTTTGACCATCCTGAAGAATGGAAACACCTTGTGAAAGGCGATGCCGCTTTTTCTTGTCTCGGAACAACTCTGAAATCTGCAGGAAGTAAAGAAAATCAAAAAGTAATTGATTATGATTATCAATTCAATTTTGCAAAAGCAGCAAAAGATAATGGTGTTGAAGATTATATTTTAGTTTCTGCTTATGGTGCCAATCCTGATTCCAAAATTTTCTATTCCCGAATGAAAGGAGAACTGGAAGAGGCAATTAAGAATCTTAAATTCGATAAAACTACTATCTTCAAACCCGGAATGTTGGAAAGAAAAAATACTGACAGAAGTGGTGAAGTTTTTGGTTTGAAAATTATTAAATTCCTGAATAAGTTCGGTTTTTTTAAAAGTCAGCAACCCCTTCCGACTTCCATTCTCGCAAAAGCAATGATTGTCGCTTCGAAAATAAAATCCAATAATTTCTCAGAAGTCAAGTTGCACAATATTTTCAGTTTTGCTGAGAAAAAGACATAAAAAAACCAATCTAAAATGATTGGTTTTAATTTTTAATTATTTCTGTCTTTCAGATACTTTTGCCATTCCCAAGTTGTTTTGAGCGCTTCTTCCAAAGTGGTTTCCGATTTCCAATTGAGTTCTTTCTCAGCTTTGTCAGCATTAGCATAAGCAATCGTAATATCACCTTCTCTTCTTGGGCAAATCTGGTAAGGAACTGCAACATTATTTGCCAATTCAAAAGCCTTAACCACTTCTAAAACTGACGAACCTTTTCCTGTTCCCAAATTATAAATATCCAAAACTGTTTCCTCTTCAGAATGCATCAGTTTTTGTAAAGCAGCAACGTGAGCTTTTGCCAAATCTACAACATAAATATAATCCCGGATTGCTGTTCCATCTTCTGTTGGATAATCATCTCCCCAAATGCTTAATTTTTCTCTGATTCCTGCAGCAGTTTGCGTGACATAAGGAACCAAATTATTAGGAATTCCTGCTGGAAGTTCTCCTAACAAAGCAGTTGGGTGCGCACCAATAGGATTGAAATATCTCAGCAAAGTAACTCTTTTGTTATAGGCTCTGGAAAAATCTTTCAAGATATCTTCGCCCATTTGCTTGGTTTTTCCGTAAGAAGATTCAGCTTCTTTCAAAGGCGTATTTTCATCAATCGGCATTTTGTCGGCTTGGCCGTAAACCGTACAGGATGAGCTGAAAATAAAGTTGGAAATATTTCTTTCTTTAAATTCCTGAAGGACATTAATCAAAGAAAACAAATTATTCTCATAATACTTTAAAGGCTCAGTCATACTCTCTCCTACCGCTTTTGAAGCTGCAAAATTAATACAACCTTCGATATCGTGTGCTTCGAAAACCTGTTTCAATAATTCTTTTCTTTTGAGATCAAAAGGATAAAATATCGGACGTTTTCCTGTGATCTCTTCAATGTTATCAAGGATAAATTTTTCCGAATTCGATAAGTCATCAACAATAATGACATCGAAATTATGATTAATGAGTTCTACAACTGTGTGTGAACCGATATAGCCTAGACCGCCTGTTACAAGTATGGACATGGTTTTTTTATTAAACTTTATTATTAATGTTTCCTATTTCTTCTATCTCATTATATTCATTATTTACCTTAAAATAATTATTTAAAAACATTACGGTTAAAACAACACCTAGAATTACGAAAGCTAATGTTAAAGAATTCGAAACTTTATATTTTGTAAATAAAAACATAAATATATTCTGAATAATAACAATAACCAGTGATATATAACCAATGTTGTTTATGAAAATACTTTTTTTATATTTTGAAAATATATATATAACTGAAGTAATGAATATTATTAAATTAAAAATTGTTTGAGTTAAGAATAACCAATTAAAAAAAGAATAAGTAGAGAAAGTGTTTATATTTCTAATTAACCCAAATCCATAAAAGATCACTACTAAAAAAGAAAATAAAAAAATGACGTAATAAACACTTTTATATCTGTATACATTTTTTACAGTTTCCATTATTTCATAAATTCCAAAACCGAATCCGTAATATATTTCAATTGCTCTTCATCCAGTTCAGTATGCATTGGTAGAGAAATGACCTGATCTAATAATTTATCTGTGTTGATAAAATCTGCAGGATTGCTTTCCTGATAATACGCTTTTTGTTTTCTAAGCGCAACCGGATAATAGATCATTGCCGGAATTTCTTTTTCCGTTAAGAACTGTTGTAACTCGTTGCGTTTTCCGTTTGTGATTCTTAGTGTATATTGATGAAAAACGTGCGTTGAATTTTTCGCTCTTTTTGGAGTCAGGATATTTTCGTGGCCGGCAAAAGCTTCATCATAGTAATCCGCCGCTTTTCTTCTCGCTTCGTTATATGAGTCAAGATTTGGTAATTTCTTTCTCAAAATTGCTGCCTGGATACTGTCTAGTCTGGAGTTAACGCCTACTTCATCATGATAATAACGCTCGTACATCCCGTGATTCACAATTCCTCTTAATCTGTGTGCTAATTCGTCATCGTTGGTAAAAATCGCACCTCCGTCTCCATAACACCCTAAATTTTTTGAAGGGAAGAATGACGTTGTTCCAATAGTTCCCATTGTACCTGATTTTTTGGAAGTCCCGTCAGAGAAAATAAAATCTGCGCCAATTGCCTGGGCATTATCTTCAACTACATATAGATTATGTTCTTTTGCTATTTTTAGAATCTCTTCCATATCAGCACATTGTCCGAAAAGATGAACCGGAATGATGGCTTTTGTTTTAGGCGTAATGGCTTTCTTTATGGCTTCCGTATCAATAGTGAAAGTATCGTAATCCACATCTACCAAAACGGATTTCAGTTTCAATAAATGAATAACTTCAACTGTTGCAGCAAATGTAAAATCTGCTGTAATTACTTCATCACCTTCTTTCAGGTCAAGAGCCATTAAAGCAATCTGAAGTGCGTCTGTCCCGTTTGCACAAGGAATAACATGTTTTACATCCAAATAATTTTCAAGATCTGATTGAAAGGACTTGACCTCCGGACCATTTATAAAAGCGGCAGAATCCATTACATTGAGAACTGCATTATCAACTTCACTTTTAATTTTATAATACTGGTTTTGTAAATCAACCATTTGGATTTTTTTCATACTCAAATATTTAATTTCTTTTAGATCTTATATCATTGCTAGTTTGTAAATGTTTGTCTTATAAAAGATTTTTACAGCAATTTCATAAGCAAAAACTTTATTTTGTAAATTTACATTTATTTATTTGTTTAAAAAATCTAAATACGGAAACGTGAGGAAAATTTTTACAATTGTTTCGGTGGGTATTTCCTTATATGCTGCCGCTCAAACAGAACTGGTTTTTGTTTTTTTCAAAGACAAGCCAAACAAAGCGGCTTTCTATAGCAATCCGTTATCAGAATTGACCCAAAAATCACTTAATAGGCGGACAAATCTTGGAATTACTCTTACAGATCAGGATGCGCCAATCGAGCCAACTTATATCCAGAATATTAAAAATCTCGGATTTACAGTTACTGACTACTCCAAATGGCTGAATGGCGTTGCTGTAAACGCGACATCTGCACAAATCGCGCAGTTGTCTCAGCAAAGTTATGTTGATCACGTGGAAAGTTTTGTCAGAAACCCAAGTGGAGGAATCCGAAAAGAAAAAATTAACAAATTCAAACAATTTAATCAGCAAAGCACCAGTCGCGATATATTAACAACTTTCAATTATGGGAATAGTCTGGCACAAACCAACCAGATCAATCTTCGCCAGCTACATGTAGCCGGTTATACCGGAACAGGAATGTCCATAGCTGTTATTGACACGGGCTTTCCTTATGTTAATACGGGCAGCGCATTTAAAAGAATGCGTGACAATGGACATATCAAAGCGACTTACAATTTTGTAACAAAAAGTTCAAGTGTTTATACGACGTCACTTAATCCTCATGGCGCTATGTGTTTGGGAATCATTGGCGGATATATTGACGGTACTTTTGTTGGTTCGGCACCTGACGCTGATTTTTATCTGTATGCTTCGGAGAATGCTGATGTTGAAATTCCAGAAGAACAATTGTATTGGATAGAAGCCGCAGAAGAAGCGGATAGACAAGGGGTGGATGTGATTTCTACTTCATTAGGTTATTCGGAATTTGATGATAGCCGTTATGATTATACCTATGCGGATATGAACGGAACCACTACATTTATTTCCAGAGGTGCTCAAATTGCTTCCGAAAAAGGCATTTTTGTTCTGATTGCTGCTGGAAACGAAGGACAAAATCCTTGGCATTATATATCTGCACCAGCAGATAACGCAAAAGTTTTTTCAATTGGCGCGGTTAATTCAACAGGAGCATCATCAGGATTTTCATCCTATGGACCCAATTCAGCAGGTGTAATTAAACCTGATGCAAGTGCGAGAGGAAGTAATACTTATTACGCATATAACAACACATCAGATTTCGGAAGCGGTACATCATTCGCAACACCATTGGCGGCAGGAGGTATCACTTGTCTCTTGCAGTTTCTTCCCAATTCAACATCAAGAGATAATGTAAAACAGCGCCTGAGACAAGATGCATCGCTTTATCCTTCCAATTCTGACCAAATGGGTTACGGAATTTTGAATCTGTATAAATCTTACCAGACTTATCTTGGTATTAATGATATCGAGAAATCTAAAATTAAAATTTATCCCAATCCTACAAAAGATTTCATCAATATTACTTCGGAAAAACCTGTAAAGTCAGTAGAAATCTATGACACTTTAGGAAGATTAATTAAAACTGAATCTTCTGATAAAATCAATGTTACTCAATTATCGAAAGGAAATTATCTCCTTAAAATGAAAACCGATTCCGGAGAAACCATTGAAAAATTTATTAAAGAATAGATATAATTAAAAATCCACATTCAAAATTTGAATGCGGATTTTTATTTTAAGCTGAATTCCTGCTCGCATTAATGTTTCCGAAGAGAGAACGCATCACCAGTTTTTCGTAAGTATCCCGGTCGCCTTCATTCTTTTGAAGTTTAATTAATGCATATTGCTGTATACTAAGTAGCGGAAGCACAATCTTCTCACGGATTTTGATAGACTTTCTGTTGATCGGTTCTTCCTGCATCAGGATTTTATAGCCTGTCAGTTCCAGCATCATTTCTTTAGACAATTCGAATTCGGAGAATAGAACATTCCAGAAATCACCAAACTTCTCATTATTTCGCATATAGTAAGTCAATGGAAAATAAGTTTTGTTCATACTCATCATAGAATTCAGCACCAAGGTTTTGAAAAAGTCAGAACCTTTGTACAACTCCTTGATTTCATCAAACCTACCCTGTTCTTTCAAAGCCTTTAAGGCAAAACCAAATCCGAAAAAGCCCGGAACATTCTGCTTCAGCTGCGCCCATGATCCTACGAATGGAATCGCTCTGAGATCCTCAAATTTCAGTTCAGAACCTGCGCCACGTTTGCTCGGCCGACTTCCTATATTAGTTCTACCATAATATTCCAGTGTACTCATCTCCTGCAGATAAGGCACAAACATCGGATGCGCTTTCAGGTCAGAATATTTTTTATAACTGATATCCGCTAATTCAGAAATAAGTTGTCTTTCTTTATCGTTCAGATCTTTTTTAATGCTCTTGAAAACATCGTTCTCAATTCCTGCCGTCAACAATTGTTCAAAATTGAATTTTGCCTGGTCTTTGTTTCCAAAAACACTCGTGATCGTTTGTCCTTGTATTGTTAATTCAATTTGATTATTAGCGATTGTTTTACCTTGTGATGCATAAAAATCGTGAGTTTTACCTCCTCCTCTGGCTGGTGGTCCACCTCTGCCATCAAAGAAAACAACCTTTACTCCGTTCTTTTCCGATATTGTTGTCAGTTTTTCTTTGGAGGTATAGATTTGCCAATTTGCTTTCAGATAACCGCCATCTTTGGTGCCGTCGGAGAAACCAAGCATAATAATCTGTTTGTTGTTTCTTTTAGCCAAATGCTTTTTATAAACCTCATCGCTGTACAAAGTTCTCATCACTTCTTCAGATCTATCTAGACCTTCCATCGTTTCAAAAAGTGGAACAATATCCATATTGATTTCATCTTCGGAATAGCCACAAAGCTTCATCATCACATAGACATTCATGACATCCTTTACTTCATCAGAATTTGAAATAATGTAACGATGCATTCCCCGTTCTCCATTATTCTCCTGAATCAACTTGATATTATAAATACTTTTCAGAGTTTCACAAGTCATCTCATCTTCGAAATCATCAGGATTTAAAATCACATCAGATTCTAATAGATATTTAATCTTTTCATCATTAGATTTTGAATCAACATCCAATCCGGAAACTTTTACAAAGATATCATTCATCACCTTCTGATGAATTCTGCTATCCTGACGGATATCTAAAGTGGCAAAATGTGTCCCGAATATTTTCACACGATCTCTGTAATCATCAAGCACCTCTCGGAATAATCCATTATGTTGTTCAACAAGAATCTTTTCTGCTTCATCCAGTTGAGCAATGATTTCCTGTGCAGATATTTTGACGTCTTTCTGGAAAATGGACGCATATAATTTCTTACTTAATTTTTCCAAAACATCAGAAACACCACGGAAACTCAATCTTCTTCTTACATTTTTTAAATGTCCGTAATAATCTTTCAGTATAGAAATCCTCAATTCTTCAGCCACTTTTAAAGTAATAGCTGCTGTTACAAAAGGATTACCATCTCTGTCGCCACCTGGCCAGAATCCTAATTGAATAATATCCGGACTTGGTGTAAAATTCGAAGTTCCGTAAACTTGTTTAATCTTTCTGTAAAGCTCGCCAATACTTTGATAATAAACATATCTCAGGTAATAAATAATGCTCATCGCTTCGTCCAAAGGTGTCGGCCTTTCTTTGTTAACGAAAGGCGTTTTTCCCAATTGCTGAAGCAAAGTATCAATCTGCGTCACCGAATCGTGAATAATAGCATCTCTCAAATCATGTATAATTCTCTGAACTGCATTCGGATAGAACTGAGTCGGGTGAGCCGTGAAAACAATCTTAATCGCAAAATCATCCATCTTTTTCCGAATCGCTGTAAGGTGATGTTCCTGAGAAGCTCTCTCATAAAGGTTAAGAACCGTTCCGGAATCGCTCTCAGAATGCAACTGCTGAAATGCAGCATCTTCTATACTGTCAAACAAAACAACTTGTCTTTCTATATATTGTATAATCTTGAAGAGCAATTCAGTTTTCTGATCTTCGCTTTTGAGTTCTGTATGTTTCTGGAAAAATTCTTCGACAATCTCTTCGGGTGATTTTCCGACTTGATAGCCTTCTTTGCTTTCCTCGTAAAGAAACGGAAGCAACATCCCGATATTAGTCATTTTATCATATGGCAAACTCATAAAAAGAGAATTGTAGATTTGGAATTTGTTTTCTACAATCTGCCGAAATTTTTCAATTTTCTGATCGTTTAGCATATAACAAATGTAAGAGATAAACTTAGAATCTCAATATCGCTAAATGTTATTTTATCTTAAATTTTAGCCCTAAGCGTTTTCCAAAACTTCCAAGATCTCTACACCAAATCTTCTTATTTTCAACTCACCCAGTCCTGTAATTTGTTCAAGATCTGCCAAGTTAAATGGTTTATATCGGGCAATAGACATCAGATGTGAATTATGAAAAACCATATAAGGCGGCAGTTGAAGTTCTCTCGCTTTCTCTGACCGCCATTCTTTAAGCTTATTATAAATAACCAATTCTTCTTCAGACGGCTGTTCTATAGTGTTCAGATTACTTTTACTTTTATCCTGATCATCATGAGTAGTCTTAACTGTTTTTTCGTTATAAAAAATTAAAACAGACCAATAGTTGATTTCTTCCTTGATTAACTGAGTGTTTATTTTTATAATCTCACGACCTGTAATAAATCTGCTGATGACAGACTCGTCCGACTTCTGGAACTCCTCAGAGATCCTGACTTTGAAAACCTTAACTTTCATGTCATTGTGTTTTTTGAAACAATAGTATCCTGACAATATTTAAAATCAAAGATCGATCAACACTATTTTGAACCTAAAAGGATTATTTCCTCCACCCTGATTTCGGTCACTGTTCGCTTTATACCTTCTTTATCATCATAAGACCTATATGTCAGTTTCCCTTCAACAGCAATCTCTTTACCTTTGGGCACGTATTTTTCCATAATCTCCGCTGTTTTACCATAAGCTGTCAGATTGTGCCATTGGGTTTCTTCTATTTTCTCACCATTTGCATTGGTAAAAAAATCTGATGTAGCAAGACTGACTGTTGCCTTTTTGGAACCACTCTCGAAATTAAAAATTTCTACTTCTCTTCCTGTGTGACCAATCAATGTCACTTTGTTTCTTAACGACATAATTATAATATTTTAATTAAACTTCTAAACCAGAACGTTTTGTCGTAATTCTGATTTTTTGATGCAAATTTTAAAAAAGTTTAAAACGGGATTCGGTTAAAAAGTATTTATATCCGTTTGTAATCGTTTGTAAACGGACAAGTTTTTATATTTGTTTTAATAAGAAAATTATTTAAAATGAGATTATTAATAATTCAAAAAATCCAATTATTAAGACTTAGAAATAAAGTTTCAAAAGCAATTGAGGAAAATCTACTTACAACTGAAAAAAGTATTAATGAAATTTCTCAAATTTTTCGGGATTTTAAAAAATACAAATACAACAAACATGACAGCTTTCTAAATTTGTGTATTTTTTCAGACATTATAAATATTGATATTACACTATTACTTGAGAATATTAGACTATCTAAAAGAGAACAAGAGAAAAAACTATACTCTAGAGTTCTGGCAACAACAATTGTAGATTATCTAGAGAACATTAATTCTCTTATTGGCAAAGATTGTTTACAAGAACTTAATAACAATAATATGATTGAATTCGTCGTAGAGTTTAAAAGAATTAATAAAAATTTTTCAAATTTCAGAAAAGAAAACGAGAGAATATTAAGAGATATTCGGAATAATACTCTTGCTCATAAATCAAAAGATGCTTTAATATTGAATGAAAAAATTCAAAATATAAATATAAAAGAAATTTATAATTTTGGAATACAAATGAAATTTTATTCAAAAGAATTTGTTGATTTATCAACAAAGATTATATTATATATAGTAGATTATATGAAAGAAGGTAGAAAATTATAATTATTATAAAAAAAAACACAAATGGAAAATCTAACCTGCCCGGAATGTAGCGAGAAAATAATAGGAAGATCTGATAAGAAATTCTGTTCCGATGCCTGTCGTAACGCTTTTAATAACAAGCAAAATAAAACGTCTACCAACTATATGCGGAATATTAACAATAAGCTCCGCAAAAATTACAGAATACTTTCTGAGCACAATTTTGAAGGAAAAACAAAAGTTAATCGTCATAAATTACTAAGTGCCGGTTTTGATTTCGATTTCATCACACAAATCGTGACTTATAAAAACGGTGCTCAATACTTTTTCGTTTATGAACAAGGTTATAAAATCCTTGACAGCGATTGGGTTTTATTGGTAAAAAAAACGACTGAATAATATGACGATTACTTTTTTGGTTCTATTGGTGCTGCTTTTATTTTATATTTATAACCTGCCAGTTTTTGGAGGGAAAGCTGAAGGCAAAAGACTGGTCAGAATGAAACAATCTCCGAATTACAAGGATGGAACTTTCCAGAATCTGAGCTTTACACCAGCCTTGGCAGAAGGTTATACCATGCGACAGGTATTATGGGAATTCTTAACTGACAAAACCGAAAATAAAACCCCAAAAAATCCCTTACCAACAATAAAAATTAATTTGAGAGAGCAACCTATTTCAGAGAATTTTTTAGTCTGGATGGGACATTCTTCGTATTACTTTCAGTTGAGTGGAAAGCGATTCCTGGTAGATCCTGTCTTTAGCGGAAATGCTTCTCCAATCCCTGGAACGACTAAAGCTTTTACAGGAACAGACATCTATTCTGCGGAAGATTTTCCTAAAATCGATTTTCTGATTATTTCGCACGACCATTATGATCATCTGGATTATAAGACCATTAAAAATCTGCAATCAAAAATTGATAAAGTGGTTTGTGGCTTAGGCGTTGGTTCGCATTTTGAAAAATGGAAATTCGAGGAGGATCAAATTATAGAATTAGATTGGTACGAAGAGTCGGAATTAACCCCAGATTTCAAAATCACATCTACGCCAGCAAGACATTTTTCGGGACGACGATTCAAAAGAAATAATACACTTTGGTCTTCTTATGTTTTAGAAACTCCGACAAAAAAAATCTTTATTGGTGGTGACAGCGGTTATGATTTTCATTTTAAAGAAATCGCAGAAAAATTCGGTCCGTTTGACTGGGCAATCCTTGAGAACGGACAGTATAATGCAAAATGGCGTTACATCCATACTTTGCCCGAAGAGTTTGTGAAAGTTGCAGAAGAATTGAATGCAAAAAATATATTACCCGTTCATTCTGGAAAATTCGCTTTAGCACAACATCCTTGGAATGAACCTTTGCAAAAAGTATTTGAAAATAGTCAAGGGAAAAATTTTAAGATTTTCACACCATTAATTGGTGAAAAATTAAATCTGGACGATGATTCTCACATTTTTCCTGAATGGTGGAAATCTTAGTCCAACAAAAAAAGGATGAACAAATGTTCATCCTTTTTATTATAACTTAATTGATTACTTAGTCGTTACAACCGTATTTTTTTGCCAGTTGCTATGGAATTTGCAATCCTTATATTTGTTATCTATCGAGATAAAAATAGAAGGAATTTTAGCATTAACCCACTTTTCTACTATTTCGTTTTTCTTTTTATTAAGAGCCATTTCCTTGACTCTTTCATAATCTGTAGACAACTCCAGCTGATGCGCATCAATAATATCGTTAACCTGAACAATGCTGATCATTTTTCTTTTCTGCTGATCTTCCTGTTGGAAAGGCTCAGTAATATCATTCTTTTTAAGCCCTGCAATCTGATAAGAAATCGTAGGATCCAGACTTAATTTTTCAAGCTTGTCAGAACCGTCCTGATTATTGGTCATGATTCCTGCACTATACTTGTTACTCTTATCGTCAGAAAATTTATATGCAGCATCTTTGAAGGTTATTTTCTTTTCCAGAATCAAAGTTCTGATGCTATCCAGTTCTTTTTTAGCAGCAGTAATCTCATCTGCATTAGGCGTACTCTTAATCAAAATATGTCTTGCATCATACTTCTTACCATTTCTCTTGACTAATTGAATCAAATGATAACCAAATTCAGATTCAACAGGATCGGAAAGATCGCCTTCTTGCAGGTTAAGCGCTGCCGCTTCAAACGGTTTCACCATCTGTCCCATATTGATATTCTTGTAAAGTCCGCCAACAGCAGCAGAACCTTCGTCCTCAGAATAGATTCTGGCTTGGTTTTCAAAACTTTCACCTGATTTTATATCCTGTTTGATCTTGTTAAGTTTATCAATAATTTCTTTTTTATGAGCAGCAGAAATTTTTGGATAGATACTGATTTTAGAAAGTGTCACCTCATCTTTTACGTTAGGCAGCTGATATTTGAATTGATTATAAAAATCGGTTACCTCATTGGGTGTTACGTCTGCTTTTTCAGTAATTCTTGCATACTTTTGCTGTCCGTAATAATTATCAGAATCAATTTTCTCAATCGCAGTTTTCATCTCGTAAGATGTTCTGAATTTATACGCCGCCAGCATCGTTTTCTCATCCGGAAACTGACCAAGAATCTGGTTGTATTTGTTACCAGCCATTTCTTTGATTGCCGCCGCTCTATTTTCGATCAAGGTATCCTTTTTTGCTTCGTAGATCAGCAATTTGTTATTAAGGATACTCTCCATAAAATCACATTTATCGCCTACATTAGCGCCCTGTTGCTTAGCATAGTTCGCTTGATCCTCTATGTCAGACTCTAGTACAATCTCGTCACCGATTACGGCTGCAATCCCGTCTATAAGCTGACCTTTTTGTAATTGTGCAGATAACTTCCCGGTAAAGAGGAAAGCAAAAACCGACAATAAAAAAAGACATTTTGTGTATTTTAACATTATATTTTGATTATTAAGGTGCAAAATTAGGATTATCAACCAATTCTGCTGTATTTTAAATTATAATTATTTCTTAAAATTTTTATTCAGTTCCGCCATAAAAGATGGCTGGATCTCAACTTTTGTTTTTGCTCTTTGGTTGGCAATTGTTTTTTGCAACAATTTTTCGGTGACAGCATCTGTCATTTCTTCTTTAGCCTCTTCTTGCGTCATCTGCTGTTCAGGCAATAGTTCGTCAATTGCTACAATCACATCTCTGTCAGATATTTTTGTTAAAAAAACACCTTTTTTGAATGGTACATTGTGCTTTTTAAAAATATCTGCACTCTCCTGGATTTTACCTTCCTCAAAATGGACCAAAACTTGATTTTTCGCGTTCACCTGATTCTTATATTGCTCCTTCAGCGCAGTCCATTTTTTAGGATCTTTGATTTCCTTCTCAATTTCTTTTACCAATTTCGGATCAGAAATAACGGCAGCTCTGGATTCCGCTCTTTTTTCCCAAACAAATCTGGATTTATTTTCGTTATAATACTCTGTATAAAGCTGCGGATTATTTTTGACCTCGTCTTTGAGATATTCTGAAAAAATATATTCTGAATAGAGATTTTTCTTAAGCTCATTAATTTCGGGCTTTACATCTGGAAGGTTTTCAAAATTCTTGGCATAAACACCAATGATATATTGGTCAGCCTGGTAATTGACAAGATCTGCCCATTGAGAAGTTGGAATTAATTCCAGGCTTTTATATTGAGCATCAATAGCTTTTTTCAGATCTTCATAAGTTACGCTGTTTTTACCGTAAGTGAAAAGTACAGCCTTTGGATTTTTGGGATTAAGATAACCCTGATAGGATTTTTTGATCTCAGCAAAATCTTTAGTTTCAACAAATTTATCCTGAGTTTTCAACCAGCTTACTAACTTAGCCGTTGCTTCTTCGCCGTAAGCAGAAGCCAGCATCTCTTTCTGAAAAAACTTTCTGTTGGCATCGGTAAGCTCATAAGGTTCAAGATTATAAATATTAAAAATAAAATATTTGTCTCCGAACAAAATTGGCTCTTTGGTGTAAAAATCTTTTTTCTGACCTTTCAAAGCATTATAAACTTCGTCTGGTAATATTGGTGACCCCATTACAGCTCCTCCGGAATTTTTTTCCTCTTCTGTTGCGCCAAAATCTTTCACTACAGCCTGGAATTTTTTCCCGGATTCCAGCTCTTTGTAAATTTTAGATTTTGTTGCTTCATAATTGGCATCTTTTGGCACAGATAAAACACCAAAAACCATGTAACCAAGACTCGGCCTGGTACCAACCACTTTTGCAAAGGCCACAACATTAGGCTTATCTACGAATGATGTGTAAGAATTGACAGGTGCATTTTTGATCTGTTGATACAATTCGTAATCCAACATTCCTGGTTTTACATAAAATGCTTTACCAGCTTCTGGATTTGCATTTTTTGCAAGGAAATCCTCCATTGTCATTTTTCCTGCTTTTACCTGTTCATACAGAGCTTTGTAATCAGTTTTATCATCTGATTTTTTCTCTTTGATAAAAAGTAAAACCTGAGTTTCTGTTTTGTTAGAATTTACAAAATCCTTCAGAAGCGGATCAATGATAGTTTTCGGATAAAACTTTTCCTCTCTTAGCTCTCCTATTTTTTGATTAACAGTATTTACAAAGAAACTAAGCGTATCTGCTTTTTTCTCTTTTGCCAGTTGCTGTAGCAGCAAGAACTCAACGGTAGCATTCACAGCTTTATCCGGGCCTGTATGTTCCAGTCCGTATTTGTTATCTCTTATATAATCTTTTGCAGATATACTGTCTTTCCCAACTATGAGATACTGAGAGTAAGCTAACTGACAACTGAAAGCCAATAAAACAGGAAAAAAAATCTTCTTCATTTTGTATATTTAATTTATAACACTTTTTTGAGTGATAAATTGGAATAAGGTTAAAATTATATTGCAGATTCAAAAGAAGTCAGTTCACGGAACTGCATAATTCTCTCGCTCAGCTCTTGTTTAGTCACTTCCTGAATTCTTTCTGTCCCGAATTTCTCCACTGTGAAAGATGCCATTGCACTACCAACGATAATGGCAGTTTTCATACTTTCAAAACTGAAATCACCTTTCTTAGTCAAATAAGATGCGAATCCACCAGCAAAAGTATCTCCGGCTCCTGTTGGATCAAACACTTCTTCCAAAGGTAATGCTGGAATTGCAAATACTTTTCCTTCGTGGAAAAGCAATGCGCCGTGTTCTCCTTTTTTGATGATCACATATTTTGGTCCCATCGTATGGATTTTCTTCGCTGCTTTTACCAAAGAATATTCTCCTGAAAGTTGTCTTGCTTCTTCGTCGTTAATGGTAATCACGTCTGTTTTAGCAATCACCTTCATCAGGTTATCCCAAGCGATATCCATCCAGAAATTCATAGTATCAAGAATGACCAATTTTGGCTGGGTTTTCATTCTTTCCAAAACAGAAAGCTGAACCACAGGATCTAGATTTCCTAATAGCAGAACTTCAGCATCAGCAGAATGTTCCGGAACTTTTGGGTCAAAATCAGCTAAAACATTAAGTTCTGTAATCAAAGTATCTCTGGAATTAAGATCATTGTGGTATTTTCCGCTCCAGAAAAATGTTTTACCATCTTTTACTATTTCTACACCATCAACATTGATATTTTTAGAAGTCAACATATCAAGATATTCCTGTGGAAAATCACCTCCGATTACAGAAACCAAACTTACTTCTGTATCCAAAGCCGAAGCTGCTAAACCAATAAAAGTCGCTGCTCCTCCAAGAATTTTATCTGTTTTTCCAAATGGTGTTTCGATGGCATCAAATGCTACAGTTCCTACTGCTAATAATTTCATATTTATTTGTTTTTTTGTCCGAAATCAGATCGGATATTACATTTATAATTTTATTTAACTGAGTTTAACTCTTTATATATTTTTAATTATTTTTTCCATTCAAAAGAATCGATCATATGTAATAGATCTCTCTTGATATAATCTACAGCCGGCGCTAATGAATCTGGTTTTGGGCGGGAATTGAAATACAAATTCCCTGTTACAAAATGTCTTGTGCTATCCGTCACAAAAAACTGAATGTTCGACGCTGTTTGTCCTTTCAGTTCATAAAAATTGCCGTAAATTTTCCTTTCAGGATAAGAAAATGTTTTGGTGTCGATAGAACTTGCTTTGATCGTATGCTCGTAAACCATTTTCTCCACTTCTCTCACGTGTAGCTGGAAATCATTCTTAATGGGGAAATAGGTAATGAAAACATTGGCTTTCATCTTCGGATAAGACAGATTGTACCAGCACGGCTGCTTTGCATCTTTGATTTTGGCGAAATCCGAATAATCAAAAGAATAATTACAGGGTGAAGAAAAATTCAGATATTTTGGATTGGGATATTCCAGACGCAGGTCTCCTTTTGGCTTTGGAACGGGTTCTTTGCCACAGGAAAATAATGATAGACCAACAAAAATTCTGATCAGATTTTTAAACATTCGGCAAAAATAACAATTAGAATTGATACAGAGAATTTTGAAAACGTAATTTTTGTTAAGAATAATTGATTTCCAGAGAAATGTGCGGTTGAAGTCCTTATTGATTATAAATTTATCGCTGATTATGGGAGTTTTGCTGATTTATTATTAAATATAATATTGTCATTCTGTAGGAATCTCTGCAGTCTAGATTCCTACGGAATGACAATATTGGATTTTATTACTGAATGCTGTTTTTATGTGGAATCCCGCAGCCCGACTTGAACGGAGCTCATTTTTTGTGGCTGGAAAAGCAAAGGCAAAAAATAGCGGGAGTGGAAGGCGGAAAGCTGCCAAAAATTTTACTAATTAATTTTAAAATGCGTTAAAATTGAACCTTAATCCGATAAAATTAAAATATTTGTAACCTTTTTGATGTTCTCATCGTATAATATAATGCAACCTAACAGAATGAGGTTTTTATAATGAGACAATTAAAAATTACAAAACAGGTTACCAACAGGGAAACCGCATCACTAGACAAGTATCTGCAAGAGATCGGAAAAGTTGAATTGATCACCGCTGACGAAGAGGTGGATTTGGCTCAGAGAATCCGTGCCGGAGACAGAGCTGCTCTTGAAAAACTAATCAAAGCTAACTTGCGTTTCGTGGTTTCGGTTTCTAAGCAGTATCAGAATCAGGGACTTTCTCTTCCGGATCTAATCAACGAAGGAAATCTTGGACTGATGAAAGCGGCGAAAAGATATGATGAAACGAGAGGTTTCAAATTCATCTCTTATGCTGTTTGGTGGATTCGTCAATCTATTTTGCAGGCTTTGGCTGAGCAGTCGAGAATTGTAAGATTACCTTTGAACAAGATTGGTTCTATCAACAAAATCAACAAAGCTTACGCTCACCTTGAGCAAGAGAACGAAAGACCGCCTTCTCCGGAAGAGTTGGCAGAAGTTCTGGATATGAGCGAGGAAGACATCAAAGAATCGATGAAAAATAGTGGTCGCCACCTGTCAATGGATGCGCCACTTGTGGAAGGTGAAGATTCTAACCTTTATGACGTTTTACGTTCCGGTGAATCGCCAAGTCCTGATAAGGATCTGATGTTAGAATCTCTTCAAATCGAGATTGAAAGAGCACTAAATACCTTGACACCAAGAGAAGCTGATCTTGTAAGATTGTATTTCGGTCTTAACGGGAAACATCCGATGACATTGGAAGAAATTGGTGAAACTTTTGACTTGACAAGAGAAAGAGTTCGCCAGATCAAAGAAAAAGCGATCAAAAGATTGAAACATAACTCCAGAAGTAAGATTTTGAAATCTTATCTTGGTAAATAAGATTTTTGATTATAAATTTAGAAGCAGGTTTTTTTTAGCCTGCTTTTTTGTATAACTAAATTAAAATTCTCAATGAGAAAACTTCTACTGCTGAGTACACTTTTTCTAATCACCCTTCTGAAGTCACAAACAATTAATGATTTAAGAAAAGAATTAAACCAAATCATCTCAACTAAAATGCCACAGTCGGAATTTCTATTAAAGGAATCGAAGACAAAGACACGCTGAGCATCAACGGAAATATGGCTATGCCAATGATGAGCGTATTCAAATTTCATATTGCTTTAACTGTCTTGAATGAAGTTGACAAAGGAAAATTCAAACTCAATCAGAAGTTTTTCATCAAAAAAGAAGATTTGCATCCCGACACTTGGAGTCCGATCAGAGAAGATTTTCCGAATGGAAATATTGATTTGACTTTAGACCAAATCCTTAGAAACACTGTTTCTCACAGTGACAATAATGGTTGCGATTTTCTTTTGAAAATTCTTGGCGGAACTGATACTGTCCAAAGATTTATCAATAAACAAGGCATAAAAGATTTTACAATCAAAGTGAATGAACAACAAATGTCGGTTTGGGAAAATCTCTACCTCAATACAACTACGCCTCTAGCGACAACTCTTTTATTAGAAAAATTCTATAATGGTAAAGTTCTTAAAAAAGAGACTACTAAATATCTTTATCAGATTATGGTAGAAACTTCGCGTGGAATCACTTGGATGAAAGCCGGCTTACCAAAAGGAACAGAATTGGCTCACAGAACAGGAATCTCTGATAGAAATGATAAGGATTTGCGTGCTGCGATGAATGATGTCGGAATTGTCAAATTACCAAATGGAAAACATTTCATTCTTTCTGTTTATCTGGAAAACATAACCGAAGAAAGAGAAGCGACAGAAAAAATTATTGCTGATATTGCAAAAGCAACTTGGAGTTATTATATCAATAAAAAGTAGAAATGAGCATCTCAATCATTGGTGGCGGAATTGGCGGATTGACTTTAGGCAATTTTCTAAAGCAGCAAGACATCGATTTCAAAATCTATGAAAGTGCACCGGAAATCAAACCAGTAGGCGCTGGAATTGCAATGGCAGGCAATGCAATGCAGATTTTTGACAAACTCGGACTGAGAGAAAAAATTGAGAATGCGGGAACCAAAATGCATGCTCTGATCATTACGGACAAAAATCTGAAGACCATTTCGAAAACCGATGTTTTGAAACTTGAAAGTAAATACAAAGTCTGTAATATTGCCATTCACAGAGCGGATTTACAGAGAATCTTGAGCGAAAATATCTCAGAACACATTATTCTGAATAAACGGCTTTCGAAAATTGAGAAAAAAGAAAATTACCATTTAACTTTTGAAGATAGAACAGAAATTGTAAGCGAAATCGTTTTTGGAGCTGACGGTGTAAAATCTTTGGTTCGAAATCAAATTTTAAAATCAGGCGAAATCCGAAATGCCGGACAGAAATGCTGGCGCGGAATTCTACAAACCGGAATCCCTGAAAAATACAGTCACAACGCTTACGAAATGTGGGGCACAGGGAAACGCTTTGGTTTTGTGAAGGTCAGAGAAAATACGCTGTATTGGTACGCTTTGGTGAATGAGAAATTTTATTCTAAAGATATTGATCTGTTGGAGGAGTTCAGAGATTTTCATCCTGATATCCTGGAAATGATTGCTAAAACTTCCAAAGCAAATATTATTTTCAATGACATTATTGACATCAAGCCAATGAATCACTGGTCAGCAGAAAATCTCTGCCTGATTGGTGATGCTGCACACGCCACAACGCCGAATATGGGACAAGGTGGCTGCCAGGCTGTTGAAGACGCTTATATTTTATCAAAACTTTTAGAAATTGAAAAAGACTGGAACAAAGTTTTTCATCAATTTGAAAAAATCAGGAAAGACAAAGTTCATCACATTGTAAATACAAGCTGGATAATCGGAAAGATTGCACAATGGGAAAATTTTACGGGAGTCAGGAATTTTATTTTCAGAATGATCCCGGAATCTGTGAACCAGAAACAGATGGAGAAGATTATGAAATTGGAAATTTAGTGTTTTATAGTCTTCGAGAGCTTCGGACTGACAAAAACATTTAGTATTATAAACTATATCTACTCTTCTTCTTTTTTAAGACTTTCTATTAAGCCTTCCAACTCTTTTATTTTATCTTTTAGGTTTTTGATGTCATTCTTGTTATTCGTGACTTTGCTTTTCAGCATTACAGTTCTTGCGCGTTCACTGTGGTCATCTTCGTCTTCATCTTCACTGATTTCCTCAACATCTTCCTGAATTTCTTCTACGTCTTCCTGGATCTCTTCAATATCTTCCTGGATTTCATCGATATCTTCCTGGATCTCATCAATATCTTCCTGGATTTCATTGACATCTTCTTTCAAATCTTCAATATGCTCAGAACTTTTATTAACTGACATCTGAATGAAAATCGCCAAATAAATAGCCTCCAAAGAAACAACGGTTGTCAAAACCAATAACATATGCTCAAATTCAACAATATTGAAAATCGGCAACGCAAAACAAACAATGAAAAATATCGTATGAAAAATCAACGATTGGATAGAACCGACCCACCAAATGATTCCATTGGCTATTTTTTCTAAAACAGAAAGTTTTTCTTGATTTTCTTCGGTAAGTCTCATTGAAAAATTTTGATAAAAATAAGGCTTTTATATCGATTTGCAAAAGCAATTAATACATCAAAGGATATCTGAAAGTGCAGAATCCAGGTTATTATATTTGAAATTAAATCCAGAATTCTCAATTTTTTCTGAAGAAATGCGACTTCCTTCCAACGCCAAAACCGACATTTCACCCAGAACAGTTTTTATAACGAATTTTGGAACGTTAGGGAGAAACAATTTTTTATTAAGATGTGAAGCCAGTTTTTTGGTGAGAATTTCGTTAGTTACAAAATCCGGAGCAGATGCATTGTAAGCCCCATTCATAGACACATCCTCTACCGCTTTGAAATAAATATTCACCAAATCATCAATATGAATCCAGGGAAAATATTGCTGACCAGTCCCTAAAGCTGCTCCCAGGTTGAAATCTACAGGTTTTCTAAAAGTATCCAAAGCACCTCCTTTTTCAGAAAGTACCGTTGCTGTTCTGATTCTCACTACCCTGCTTCCAAGATTCTGAAACTGTAAGGCTTTCGATTCCCAATCCGTACAAACATTACCAAGGAAATCTTGTGCCGGTAAATCTTCTTCTGAAAAAATATGTTCAGACGTCACTTGTCCATAAAAGCCAACCGCAGACGCAGAAATTACTGCTTCGGGATGAATATCATTTTCAAACATTCTCTCATAAATAAACTGAGCGGAATCCACTCTGCTTCTATAAATTTCTTTTTTGTAAGGATTTGTCCAGCGTTTGCTGATGGGAGCACCTGCCAAATGAATGAAAATATAAGTATTATCCAGCGCACATTCTTCCAAAAACTGATTCTCATAATCCCAAACATAGGATTTGAAATTTGTTTTTTCTTTTTTTGAACGAACCAAAATCTCCACCTTATATCCACGTTCGTATAATTTCTTGGAGAGTTTTTTACCAACCAGTCCGGTTGCGCCACTAATAAGAATTTTTTTCATTAGTTATTATTTTGTCTGCTAAAACAAAAACGATTCCAATGAAAAACTAATAGGTATTAAATTTGGGAAAACTGATAATTTGCATAGGAAATCATAACAATCTGATCCTGTCATCCAGAATTTCGATCGCTTTATCCTTATAAAGACTTCCGATTGCTTTTTTAAAGTTTTTCTTACTCATCTGCAATTCATCTTTGATTTCTTCCGGAGACGATTTGTCAGAAAGATAAAGCAAACCATAGCTATCTTGCAGTTTGTCCAGAACTTTCTGTTTGAATTCGTCTACATTTTCAAAGCCTTGAGGCTGAAGTGTCACATCAATTTTGCCATCTTCACGAATGGTTTTGATATATCCCGTTTCTTCCGACAAAGGATATAACTTTTTGAAAACATCAGAAGCATAAATTAATCCGATATATTTTTTGTTAATAACAACATTCCAACCTAATTCTGATTCGTTCATCATGATCAGATCCACTTTATCTCCATTCTTGAAAGGAAGCTCATCATATTGCGGATTGCGTTTGAATTTGGTTGTGCCGGTAATCAATCCTGTTGCCTCGTCGATATAAACATAAACCAGATATCGCTTGCCTTCCACAATCTTGGACTTCTGCTGTTTATAAGGAATAAAAAGGTCTTTGATAATCCCCCAATCCATAAAAGCCCCGCTTGGAAGACTTTGTACACAAGTCATCACCGCAAATTCTCCTATTTCAGCATTGGCTTTTTCTGTCGTTGCTTTAAGGGTTCCTTCTTCCTGGTAAATAAAAACATCTACTTCTGTTCCAATTTCCCAGCTATCTTCTGCAAAAACTTTCTGAATAAAAGCTTTTTCCTGATTTTCGTCTCTTAGAATAAAACCAGAAGATATTTTTTCAGAAATAATAAGAGAATTAGTTTGTCCGGGCTTCATAGGATTTAATTTCCTGCAAAAGTAGATAAACTTTTTTAATTCGGTCTTTTACGAAAGATTTCGTCACCGAAACACATTTTCAAAAATATTAGAGCAACTTCGGTTAACTTGATGACTATAAGGTTATTTATTTTAGACATAGTTTTTTTTGAATTTTGACTGAATAGCATTATTGATATTTCCGAATTAAGTACTGCCTCTATCAAAAAAAAGAAAGAGGCAGTATATAAGTGCTGAGAATGAATGTTTAATAAAATTAATTATGAAGATCAATCTTACCAGCTAGTACCATCTTTTACCGGTGGATCCGGATCAACTGGTCTTTGAGCTTTTGCAGCCACAGTATCAGATGTAACACCACCTTTATTAAAAGTCAACTTTTCCTGGGAAGTTGGATTAACATCTAAATCAGAAGTTACATCATCTTGTCTACAAGAAACAAAGTTTAGAGATACAAGAGCAATTGCTAAGATTGAAATGAATTTTTTCATATAGAGTAATAATTTTTTATAAATTTTTTGAAAAACTTTCTGTTCGTTTTCTGTGACGAAATTATATTCTAATTTTGACCCATGAAAGCATTTATGGTCTTGATTTTGAAATCAAGACGTCCTAATTCAGAAATTGAGACAAATATAAAAATTTGAAAATCAATGTATTAAAGTTAAAAATATCATTTTCTAACTCATAATCTTTTTTTATAAAATATTTCTCAATAATATTTAGGATTTCCGTATTTTTGTGGACACAAATGATGAAGTTTAAAAATTTGAAATGAAAAATTTTTTCTTTATCATATTGATCCTTTCCGGCGGATTTGTTTTTTCAAAAGACAAAGGCCCAATGAGCTATGAAAATTACAGGAAAGGATATGAAAACTATTCCGAGAATGACACCCGTGCTTTTTCTTACATAAATCCTTACATAAAAAAAGCAAAAACCGAAAAAAAATATCCTGAGCTATTCCAGGCATATCGCGACGCGGTTTTTTATTCAAAGTCATGGGATAAAAAATTAATTTATGCTGACAGCTGTCTGGATGCTGCTTATAAATCATCCAGCGATGACAGAATTTCTACTGCTTATGTCCTGAAAGGCAGTATCTATTATGCAAAAATGAAAAAATACAAGCCTGCTTTGGATGAATATCTAATGGCTTATAAATATTCTAAAAATACAGGTGATAACTATCTTAAAAATAAGGTTTCCTATCACTTAGGCGTTGTAAAAAATTATTTGGGATATAATGAGGAGGCTTTGGAGCTATTCAAAGAATGTGTTGCCTATTTTGAGACGGAATCCAATAATACAAAATCTCATAAGTTCCAGATTTTCAACAATACAAAAGGTTATCTTAACAGTCTTCATCAGATGATTATCTGCTACAGAAACCTGAAAAATTATGCAAAAGTAGACTCTCTTACCAATATCGGATTACTCAAGACCTTTAATGAGCCAGATTTTTCCCAGGAAAGAGGTTATTTTTTGAAATCTAAAGGGCTATCAGAATATTCTAATAATAAATATGATTCTGCTATTGATTACCTAACACAATCTTTGGATCTTATAAAAGAAGATTTCGCCTGGAAATCAGTGGATTACTTTTATATTGGAAAAAGTTACCTGGCTCTCAAGAATGAAAACTTAGCCATATCTAATTTCAAAAAAATTGATTCCATTTTTTCTAAGCAAGATTTTATTCTTCCGGAGCTTAGGGAAAATTACGAGATTCTCATCAATCATTACAAAGGAAAGAATGATGCTAAGCAGCAATTATTTTATACAACCCAATTATTAAAAGCTGACAGCATTATTTCCCGTGATTTTGCTTATCTATCGCCTAAAGTCCACAGAGAATATGATACAAATGCTTTATTGGAAGAAAAAGGAAAATTAGAAAAGGCTAATATATGGAGCAGTGTTTTTATAACTTTTCTGGCCTTTTTAGCCGCATTCCTGATTTTTACTTTATATAAAAAATTCAAAAAAGAAAAGGATATTCTCCAAAAATATTTTTTGCTACAGGAAAAATTACAAAATCATAATTATACCCGTCCTGAAAATATTGTTCCAACAGTCAGTTCCGTAAATCACGATGACAAAAAAACTCATATTGCGGAAACAATAAAAGAAGAATTATTATATAAACTCAAAATATTTGAGGAGAAAAAACAGTTCACACAGAAAGGTCTTACCATTCAGAAGCTTGCGATTCAACTGGATACCAATTCAAACTATCTTTCTCATGTCATCAATGAGCACAAAGGAATGAATTTCAACAAATATCTGGGCGACTTGAGAATCAGACACATAACTAAATTATTGTTCGAAAAGAATGTTTATCTCAATTATACGATTGATACGTTAGCAAAAGAATGTGGTATAGCTTCCAGACAGAACTTCTCTGATCTTTTCTTTGAAATCAATGGAATCAGGCCTACAGATTTTATCAGAAACAGAAAAAAGGAGCTTGACAACTCTAATTATCAAGCTATGGGAAATATACCTGGTCTGATATCGGAGAATTAATAGTATCTAATTTAAAAATTCTTCGATTTTTAATGTTTGCTGTTCTCCGGTTTGCAAATTCTTTACGGTAACTGATTGACTTTTGATTTCTTCTCCTCCAAGAAAAACAAGATTTTCTATGCCTTTTTTCTCTGCGTAAGTAAATTGTTTTTTCAGTTTGGAAGCTTCGGGATATAGTTCTGCGGAAATATTTTTTGCTCTTAATTCCGAAATCAGTTTCAAAGCTTCGATGGATTCGGCTTCTCCGTAGTTGGCGAAAAGGTATTTGACATTGTTCTCAGAATCCTCAGGAAAAACGCCTAATTCTTCCATTACGAGATAAATCCTGTCCAAACCAAAAGAAATACCAATTCCCGGAATATCTTTTACGCCGAAAACTTCCGTCAGATTGTCATAACGACCGCCACCACCTATAGAACCCATTACGACTTCATCGGCCTTAACCTCAAAAATAGCGCCTGTATAATAATCCAAACCTCTGGCTAAAGTGATATCAAAAACAAGATTCTGAGAATCGATGCCGAGATTCAAAGCATTAGTAATAACAAATTCCAATTCTTCAACACCTTTCAGTCCGATTTCGTTTCCAGCGAATTTTTCTTTAAGATTAAGAAGATTTTCCAACGCATCAGTCGTTTGATTGAAAAGAAAATCCAGTTTAGAAATCGCTTCTTCAGAAATTCCTTTTTCCTGCATTTCTTTTACAACGCCATCTTTTCCAATTTTATCAAGCTTGTCCAACGCAACGGTAAAATCAATCAATTGATTGGCAATTCCGGCATATTCGGCTAATCCGGAAAGAATTTTTCTGTTGTTGATGTGAATCGAAACGGATAATTTCAAATCCTGGAATGATTTAAAATACAACTGTAACAATTCCACTTCCTGCCAAAGACTGGTACTTCCTACAACATCCGCATCACATTGATAAAACTCTCGAAATCTCCCTTTCTGAGGTCTATCAGCTCTCCAAACCGGCTGAATCTGATAACGCTTAAAAGGAAAAGCCAATTGTCCGTGATTCATAGCTACAAAACGAGCGAATGGAACCGTTAAGTCGTAACGAAGTGCTTTTTCGGAAATCTGGGAAATGAGTTTTTGGGAATTTTTATTCGTCCAGTCATCATCATTGGCTTTTGAAGCATAATCGCCGGAATTTAAGATTTTAAAAATCAATCTATCACCTTCCTCGCCATATTTTCCTGTCAAAGTTGAAAGATTTTCGAAACTTGGCGTTTCCAAAGGCTGGAATCCAAACAATTCAAAATTCTTCTGTAATGTATTGATGATGTATTTTCTTCTGGAAACTTCTTTCGCAGTAAAATCTCTGGTTCCTTTTGCTAAGCTCGGCTTCATTATATAAAATAAATGATGATTGATAAATGTTAAATCGACTGCAAAAATAAGAATAATCAAACAAAGGTTTCTAAAATCAGAAATAACTTATAGGAAAAATTCGGGCATTTTTATATTTTTAAGAATTATTTTGAACTTAAAAACACAACAATAATTAATGCATACACTTTTACCTTTTTTGCTTGCTATGGTTGCGGCCATTGTGTTGCTTACCATTTTGGCCAATAAACTGAGAATCGCCTATCCTATTTTGCTGGTGGTTGCCGGCTTACTCATCAGTTTTGTTCCCGGTTTGCCAATGGTGAGAGTGGACCCGGACCTCATCTTTTTCATTTTTTTACCACCTTTACTGTTCGAAGCAGCTTGGAGCATTTCTTTCAAAGAAATGAAAAAATGGTGGCGAATCATCGGCAGTTTTGCATTTTTGGTGGTTTTTTTCACGGCATTGTCAGTGGCTATTTTCGCCAATCATTTTATTCCCGGCTTCACCATCGGATTGGGATTTCTTTTGGGCGGAATTGTCTCGCCTCCTGATGCTGTTAGTACGGGTGCTATTACCAAATTCGTCAAAATTCCAAAATCTACCTCCGCAATTCTTGAGGGCGAAAGTCTCCTGAACGATGCTTCTTCATTAATTATTTTCCGATTTGCACTGATTGCTGTCGGGACTGGACAATTTATCTGGCAGGAAGCAGCTACCAGCTTTGTATGGATGGTCATCGGCGGCGCTGGAATCGGATTGGTTTTGGGTTGGTTATTCGTTCAGATTCACAAATTGCTGGATACAGAACCTGCTTCTGATGTCGCATTGACATTGATTGAACCTTATTTTATGTATCTCGCTGCAGAATTACTCCACAGTTCCGGCGTTTTGGCGGTAGTTGCCGGCGGATTGTATATGTCCTCCAAACGTTTGATTTTTCTTAACAGTGCCAGCCGAATCAAAGGTTACAGCGTTTGGGAAAGTTTTGTTTTCATTCTCAACGGCATCGTGTTTTTGCTGATAGGATTGGAACTTCCGGAGATTGTAGACGGTATCCGTTCGGAAGGTGTTCAGGTAAGAACGGCAGTTGGTTATAGCATTTTGGTGACAGCTGTTTTGATTTTGGCCAGAATTATCAGTGCTTATGCGGCTTTGGTGGCGACGATTATTTTCCGTCCCAGTGTCATTCCTAACGCTTCATCCAGACGCAGACGTTATCTGATGCCATTACTTCTCGGTTGGACAGGAATGCGTGGTGTGGTTTCACTAGCTGCTGCTTTGGCTATTCCGGTGACTTTAAATGGTGAGGCATTTCCGCACAGAAATTTGATTTTATTCATCACATTTATTGTCATTTTATTGACTTTGGTAATTCAGGGTCTTACTTTGCCTGTGCTAATTCAAAGAACAGGTTTGTTTGGAGGAATTTACAATGAAGAAGACGAATTGGAAACCAGGCGAAAAATCAAGCACGGATTGCGACACCATATTTATGACAAATTGAAATATAAGTATGACAACGGTTTGAATGGAAATCCGGGATTTGAAAGGATTATGAAACATTGGGAAGAAAAAATCAATGCGAATGACGACAGCTGGATGAGCAATGAATCGAAGGAAATATTTTACGAACTTCTTGAAAACCAAAGAGAATATCTGACAGAACTGAATCAAGATCCGAAAATTGATGAGGAAATCATCCGCCAACAACTTTATCAGATTGATTTGGAAGAGGAACGAATTAAGAGCATCTAAAAAAAATATAATATGAAAATCATCCAAATTCTGATAACGGCATTATTTATTTCTGTAATGACAATAGCCTGTAACAATTGTGATTCGAAAGACAATTCGACAAATGAACAATTCGTAAAGAAATATTTCCAACTGTTCAACCAACATCAATGGAAAGCGCTCTCTGAACTTTACGTGGAAAACGCAGAATTTAAAGATCCAAGTTTCGGAATCGGAATTGTAAAGCAAAGCCGACAAGAATTTGTCAAGAAATATTCGGAGTTAACCGAAATCTTTCCTGACCTGAAAGATGAGATCAAAACAATTTATGTATCTGGCAATAACAATGTCATTGTTGAATTTGTTTCGACAGGAACTGCGCTGGATAATTCCAAATTTGAATTGCCGATTTGTACAATTTTCACCATTGAGAATGGAAAAATTACCAAAGATTTTACTTATTACGATAATTTTGACGAGACGAAATAATGAGCCTTTTTGACGACCAATTCGACATCATAGAAAACATTCTGCCCTACGATGGAACAACTTCTTACTATGGAAAAATATTTTCTGAGGAAGAAGCGAACAACTATTTCAACAAATTAATGACCGAAGTTGAATGGAAAAGTGATGAAGCAGTCATCTTCGGAAAATTGATTGAAACCAAAAGAAAAGTGGCTTGGTACGGTAATGAGGAATTCAGTTATACTTATTCCGGAAGAACAAAAACAGCGTTGCCCTGGAACAAAACTCTTCTTGAAATTAAAGAAAAAATTGAAAACGTAAGTGGCGAAACTTTTAATTCCTGTTTACTGAATCTCTATCACGACGGATCCGAAGGAATGGCTTATCACAGTGACGGCGAAAAGGATTTGAAAGATAATGGTGCAATTAGTTCCGTGAGTTTTGGTGCAGAGCGAAAATTCAATTTTAAACATAAAACCACGAAAGAATTAGTTTCATTGATTCTAGAAAACGGAAGCCTGCTGATGATGAAAGATACAACGCAAAAATTCTGGCTTCACAGATTACCAACGACCACAAAAATCATCAAACCGAGAATCAGCCTGACTTTCCGGACAATTGACAAGTCTAAATAACCGGCTTATATTTTTTGATAAATGCGATACAAAGCAACAATCCTATTCCTGCTAAACCAGCTCCAACCAATGAAGGATAATTATATGACAAACCGAATTCCAAAGGTAAACCACCAAAGAAAGCACCTAGTGAATTTCCCACATTGAACGCCGCCTGCATAAAAGCCGCCGCCATCATTTCCGAGTTTTTGGCAGAACGCAGCATTATAATATTAACCGGTGTTCCCACAGCCATAGATAAAGCACCACAGACAAAAGTCAGAACCAATGAAACCGACTGGTTTTCTGAAAAGAAGAAAACACCAATCAGAGCCAGAATCATCGCACTAAGCAAAATTGCCGCAGCTAAAGCCGGTCGCATTTTGTCAGCCATTATGCCGCCAAGAAAATTCCCGACTACCATTCCGGCGCCGGCTAAAACCATAATATAAGCGATAAAATCCGTTTCGAATCTGGAAACATTAGTCATCAAAGGTGTGATATAGCTGAACCACGCAAACAAACCTCCAAACCCGATTCCGGTAATTGCGATGATGTGCCAGGCTTTTGCAGATTTGAAAAACTCCAGCTCGTCTCTGAGTGTTGTTGTGCGCAGGCTGTCCATATAAGGCAAAAGGAATTTTAAACTAATCAACGTTAAAAGTCCTAAAACAGAAACAACACCGAATGCATAACGCCAGCTTAGCTGATGCCCCAACCAGGTTACAAACGGAACCATTGCCAGGTTGGCCAATGTTAATCCGGTGAACATCATGGCGATGCTTTGCGCTTGTTTGCCGGGTTTTGCCAATCTTGTTGCCACCACAGTTCCGACTCCGAAAAAAGCCCCGTGTGGAAGCCCTGAGAAGAATCTCACAACCATCATGGTATAATAATTATTGACCAGTGCGGACAATGCGTTGAAAATCACAAATGCAATCATCAGGAATGCCAGAATTTTCTTCGGTGGAAATTTGGCCGCATAAGCAATTAAAACGGGAGCCCCGACGACAACGCCGAATGCATAAGACGAAATCAAATGTCCGGCCTGTGGGATTGATATGTTCAGGGATTTTGCAACGTCCGGCAATAGGCCCATAATCACAAACTCTGTAGTTCCAATTCCTAATGCGCCCAAAGCCAACGGAAATATTCTTTTATCCATTTTGCAAAAGTCTTGTTTTTACCAATCATTTTCAAGTTTTTGAGATATAAAATCTATAATGATAAGATTGATTTAAACAATAGTTTAAATTCCGTTAATAAACAAGAATTTTTTACCAAAGAATTGTAACCTAATTTTATTAGAGCACTTTACTTAGAATTTGAGACTGTGCATACAAGAAGTTAAAAACGTGAAACTTTCTGCGAGCCATTAAAACTAAGAAGGGAAATAGCAGTATCAAAATAAAGAAAGATTAATGTTATTGTTGGTTAAATTTGATTCCCATTAGCTTTTTTCTGTTATTTTTGTATTAGTAAAACCAAAATGTTAAACAGGATTCTCACTTTTCCATTTGTGATAATGATAAAATTTTATCAGTATAGTATCTCGCCTTGGCTAGGGAAAAACTGCAGATACGACCCAACCTGTTCACACTATACTTTGGAAGCGCTGAAAGTTCATGGACTTTTCAAAGGAAGCTGGCTTGCAATCAAAAGAATCAGCAGCTGTCATCCTTGGGGTGGTGAGGGTTACGATCCGGTTCCGCCAAAACAACATTAAAATAATCAATCAATGAACAATATTTTTCTTAGATTTTATCTAATCCTTTTTGCAGGAATTTTCCAGTTATTTTCTTCTCAAACCTCATCCATTGGTCTTTCCGATGGAACTCTTAAAATCAATAACCAAGAAGATCTGGCTGTAAAAATTTTTGCAACCCAAAGCAACAATGAGCTTTATCAACAAGCTTCTAAAAACATTCCGAATGAATTGATTATACTGAATGAAGATAATATCAAGGCGGAATCTGCAGAACATTTGGCGAGTATTCAGAATATTTTAGAAACATTCAAGACTAACAAATTCCAGTTTCTGGATAAAAATTTCAAGCCGGTAGAATCTGTTTTTGAACAGAAAAACATTGAGAATTTTAAATATCTTCTGAAATCTGATAAGATTCTGAAATCAACCGACAATACTGAACTGGAAACCCAATTCAAAATCTGGGATCCGATGAAAGGAATTCCTCTTGGTCCTGTAATGCTGCATTTCTATAGCCTGATGTTCATTTTTGCATTTGGGCTTGGTTATGTAATCATGGCAAAAATTTTTAAGATTGATGGTGTTGATGAAAAATTCCTGGAGCCTCTTTTCACCTGGACTTTAATAGGAACTATACTTGGTGCAAGATTGGGACATGTTATTTTCTATCAGCCGGAATTGTTTAAAGAAGATTTTTTCAGTGTTTTCTTGCCTATCAGTACCAAAGGTGGTTTGCATTTTACAGGATTTTCCGGTCTGGCTAGTCACGGTGCAACGATTGCTTTGATTTTTACCACGTTATATTACAGTTTTAAAATTATTAAGAAAAATCCGTTTTGGGTCTATGACAGAATCGGAATTGTAGTGGCTTTAGGTGGTGCTTTTGTGAGAATGGGAAATTTTTTCAATTCGGAAATCATCGGAAAGCCGGTTGACCCAAGCTCTCCATTTGCGATTCTTTTCCCACAGCAGAGTTCCGAATATGGTGTGACGATTCCGCGTTATCCAAGCCAATTATTTGAAGCCGTTGGCTATTTCTGTTTGTTTGTACTATTATGGTTTCTTTATCGTAAGACCGACAAAAAGTATCAGCAAGGCTGGTTATTTGGATTGTTTTTTATCATTCTGTGGGCGGTAAGATTCTTTGTAGAATTCCTGAAAGAACCGCAGGGTGATGAATTCATCCAATTTGCCGGACTGAATACAGGTCAGGTTTTGAGCATACCGTTTATGATTGCAGGATTCCTGATTATGATTTATTCTAAGAAATTCAAACTTCCGAAAGAGGAAGCCGTTGCATAAAATCAAACTCCCGATTTAGTCGGGAGTTTTTTGTTTTATAATAATTGGATTTCTTTTACAAAATCTTCTATCATCTCATCAGAAATTGCCCAAGAAGTGATCAATCGGATTGCAGAATTTTCTTGATCCATCTTTTTCCAAACATAAAAATCAAAATTTTCTGATAATTTTTCGATTTGAGAATTGGTTAAGATTGGAAAAATCTGATTGGTGAATGTATCGGATAAAAATTGGAAACCTTTGTTCTGAAAAGCAGATTTGATTTTCATCGCCTGAACGTTGGAATGTTTTGCCAAATCGAAATACAAATCATTTTTCATCAATTCCAAAAACTGAATGCCCAACAATCTGCCTTTCGCCAACATCGCTCCTTTTTGCTTGATATGGAATCCGAATT
>WPCJ01336376.1_pt1 | contig 51360 bp, 45 predicted proteins | sample 5399831 | NCBI WGS metagenome assembly WPCJ01 (sample SAMN12869470, study PRJNA574797) | sludge metagenome | isolation source: wastewater treatment of pH10 | place: China:Beijing | collected 2019-05-20
TGGCGGCCGTGCGCGAGACGGCGGCCGCGCAGGCACCGGCGCGCGACGTGGAGAGCGACCGGACCCACACCGAGATGCAGGGCTTGCTGCGCGATATCGGTCTCGGGCTCGGATACGACGTCTGGATCGCCGCCAACGACCGCAACCGCGCCTACGGGGGCGGTCGGCTTTCCGATGGGTGCGCCGGCGATCTCCGGCCCTTCGACGGCTCGGCGGGAATCGACGCCGTCAGGCTCATCGATGTGCTCTGGCTCGACAGGCGGGACGGCGCCATCCACGCCGCGTTCGAGGTCGAGCATACGACCTCCATCTATTCGGGCATAGTGCGGATGCTCGATCTGGCGCTCGGCCCCTGCGGCAATCTGCTGAAGGGAATCTTCCTCGTCGCCCCGGATGCACGTGAGGCCGAGGTTCGCGCGCAGATGGCGAGGCCCGCCTTCGCCGCCGTCGTCGATCTCGACGTCCGCTATCTCCCCTACGGCGAGCTCGATCGCCATCGGGATTCCATCATCCGCTTCGGAGAGGGTCTGAAGGCGATCCGCTCGATCTCGAAAAGTCTGCCATGATGCGCGAAGCAGGTCTTCGTCGGAAGCTCTTGTCCGGCGCGACGACGAAGCAGTCCACAACGTAGGAGTTTTCCATGCATGAATTCGAGATTCCGACGCGCCGACGCGCACTGGCGCTGCTTGCGGCCGGCTTCGCAGTGCTTCCAGCGTCGTCCCGCGCGGACGCAACGGCGGTGCTGGTCCACAAGGATCCGGACTGCGGCTGCTGCGGCGGATGGGTGGAGCACCTGCGGAGCGCCGGGTTTGCCGTGACCGTCGAGGAGACCGCCGACCTGAAGGCGATCCGGACGCGGCTCCGCGTGCCCGCCGCCCTGTCATCGTGCCACACGGCGGAAGTCTCCGGATACGTGATCGAGGGGCATGTGCCGGCCGAAGCCATCCGGCGCCTTTTGGAGACCCGTCCCGCCGGGTTGGGCCTGGCGGTGCCCGGCATGCCTGCCGGATCGCCGGGCATGGAGGGCGGGACGCCGGTGGCCTACGACGTGATGCTGTTCGCAGCCGGTGCGCAGCGTCCATTCATGCGCTTCGTCGGTGCGAAAAGCGTCGGCTGACGTCCTCGGAAAGCGCCCGCCACGCGCGCCCGTAGCTCGATGGCGTACATGTGAAGCGGCGCCGCTTCCCAAAGGCTCCTGGCCGTGGGATGAATAGGAATGATGATGCGAGATCTCATCGGACGGATTCTGGCGGTCTTCCTGATCGCCGGACTCATCGCGGCGCCGCTGGTATCCCCGGCGGCGGCGAAACCGATGGCCGCGTCGCAGATCGTCGATATGTCGGCCATGCCGGCGGACATGCCGTGTTGTCCGGACGAACCGAAGACCGACGGCTGCAAGGATTGTCCGTTGCTCGCCTTGTGCATGCTGACCGTCGCGCAGATGACGCCGGCGCCTGCCGGGGGCATCCAGACCGCCGTCGGGACTCGCCGGCTGTCGTTCGCGCTCTACGACCTGCAGGCCGACGGCCTCGCCGGTGTCCCTCCGGACCATCCCCCTCGAACCTCGATCTGATCGGCGTCGATACGCCGTCTGCCGCTGCGTCGGCTTGAAGCCGCGCGGATGAAAGCATGCCGCCTACGCGGTACATCGGGACATCGAGGATTCCATCATGAAGAGCTACCATTCCACGCACGGCCTCCGGGCCGCGGCGGTCGCCATTGCATTTTTCGCCGCGGGCACGACCGCCCGCGCCGACATCAAGGACTACGAATTCCAATTGGTCGATAAGACCGTCAAGAAAGGCGAGGCGATCATTTCGGTGCGCCTCGTCCACAAGCCGGACGGCAAACCTGTTCCGGACGCGGTGATCTTCGCCAAGCGCCTGGACATGGCCCCGGACGGCATGGAGTCGATGAAGACCACCATCGATACGATGCCGAGCACGGAGCCCGGAGTCTACAAGTTCAAGGCCGCCGTGACGATGGAGGGCGGCTGGCAGTTGTCGCTGGGCGCCAAGGTCCAGGGTGAGACCGGGACGGTCGAGAGCAAGCTCGTCCTCAAGGCCACGCCGTGAAAAGCGCGATCTTCATCGGGCGTTTCGCTGCCATCGGAGCGGCCACGGCATTGCTGTGGTCGTCTCCGGCCACGGCTACCGACCGCAACGAGCTCGGGGCAACGGTGGAGAGCGTCGTCGCGTTCGCGCGGCGTCTCAACCCGACGGTCGCCGCAGCCGCGCTCGATTTCGATGCGGCGACCCACCGGATCGGAACGGCGGGCGTCATGTCCGATCCGACGCTCTTCCTGGAAGCGTGGGACGTCGGCAGGCAGGGTGTCGGGCAGCGCCGCATCGGCTTCGACCAGGAGATCAAGCTATGGGGCAAATACGGCCTGGAGCGCGACATCGCGCGTTCGGATGCCGACGCGGCGAAATTCCAGGGACGCGCGACGGTCGTAGAATTGGTCGCCCAGGTCGTGGCCGCGCACGGCGAATACAATGCCGCGTATGAGGCGATCGGAATCGCCACCGATATCAAGCGCCGCTACGACGAGATCCTCGGCCTGCTCCGTTCCCGGTACGGCGCGACGTCGGTCGACCGGCAGGACGTCATCAAGGCCGACATCGAAGCGGCCACAGCCGAAGGGGATCTCGTCCGCCGGCAGGGTGAACTGAAATCCGCAGCCGCACGCCTCAACGCCCTGATCGGCCGCCCGTCGATGGCGCCCCTGGCGGCACCGACCGGCTTCCGCATCGTGAAGGTGGTCGGCCTTGTGCAGGCCCAGGCGCTCGGGCGGTCGGCGAATCCTATGCTGGCGCTCGCCGGCGCCCAGAGCAGTTCGGCGGCCCAGACGAAATCGCTCACCGATCTGAACTACTATCCGGACGTCAACGTCGGAGCGAAGTACGTGCAGCGGCCGGGCACCGAGGATACCGGCGAATTCACGCTCGGGGTCAAGCTGCCGCTGCGCTACGACGTCAAGGATGCCGAACAGCGCGCCGCAGGGGCACGTCTCGGCGCAGCACAGGCCCGCAGCGAGGCGCTACGTCTCCGGATCGACGGGCAGATCGCGGATGCCTGGTTCGGCGTGGACGCGTTGCGCAAGGTCGTCCAGATCTATGCGACCCGCCAACTGCCGCCTGCGCGTTCCTCGGTCGACAACGCCCGGAACGGCTTCCAGGCCGGCTCGTCCGATATCTCGTCGGTCTTCGAGGCCGAGCGGAGGTACCGCGCCGTCCAGCTCGATCTGCTCAAGCTCAGGGTCGAACTGCAATCGAAATACGCCGACCTCGAGCGTCTGGCGGGAGGTTCGCTATGAGGCGTTCGTCGAGCATGCTTTCGATCTTCGGAGCGGCGCTGATAGCCGGTGCCGCTGGTTTGGCCATCGGGCGCTCGAACCAGCCGTTGCCCGAATGGCTATCGTCCGTGCTGCCCGCAGCGGCCGACCCAGGGCCGGCTCGTTTGGCGCCCAACGGCCCGGTCATCTACTACCGCGATCCGGACGGTGCGCCGAACTATTCGCTGGCGCCGGCGAAAACCGCCTCGGGCAAGGAGTATCTGGCCGTCAAGAGCAGCGAGGACGTGAGCTTCGAGGAAGCGCCGGACGCCTCGGCGGAGAAGGTCGGCCAACGGGGCCGCATCCGCTTCTACCGCAATCCGATGGGACTTCCCGACACCTCGCCGACCCCCAAGAAGGATTCGATGGGGATGGACTACCTGCCGGTCTACGAAGGCGACCAGGAAGACGACACGGCGGTCAAGATGAGCGCGGGGAAGCTGCAGAAAGCGGGCGTCCGTACCGAAGCGGCCGAGCTCCGCAGTCTCGACGCCACGGTCCGAGCCCCCGGAACGGTCCAGCAGGACGAGAGACGCGTCTCGGTCGTCTCGCTCCGGTTCGAAGGCTTCATCGACACCGTCGGTGACGTCACGACGGGCTCCCATGTGCGCAGGGGGCAGACCCTGATGCGAATCTACGGGCCCAATCTTTCGAGCGCCGCCGCGGAATATCTGTCGGCACTCGGCGCCCGGACCGACGCGGGCATCGGCGGCCAGGCACTGAAGGGCGCGCGCCGCCGTCTCGAGAATCTCGGTGCTCCGGACGGCTTCATAGCGGACATCGAACGCACCCGGGAGGTGCCGGTCTATCTGGACTGGCCCGCGCCGCAGGACGGCGAGATCGTGGAGCGGACCGCGGTCAACGGCATGCGGGCCGCTCCCGGCGACATCCTGTTCCGGATCGTCGATCGGGGCGTGGTCTGGGTGATGGTGGACGTCGCGGAGCGCGATCTTGCGCTCCTGGAGGTCGGTCAGAAAGCCGTCGTTCGGCCGCGGGCCTATCCGGACCGACCGTTCGCCGGAAAGATCACGGTGATCTATCCGAACCTGAGAGCCGAGACCCGTACCGCGCGCGTCAGGATCGAGTTGCCCAACCCGGAGGATGTGTTGCGTCCGGACATGTACGCGGACGTGGATATCGCCACGGGGAGCCAAGCTCCGGTCGTCACCGTGTCCAGCAGCGCTGTGATCGACAGCGGCGAGCGTCAACTGGTGCTTCTCGACAAGGGCGACGGCCGGTTCGAACCGCGCAGCGTGAAGCTGGGCCGTCGTGGAGAGGGCCTGGTGGAGATCAAAGAGGGGCTCGCGGCGGACGACAAGGTCGTCGTCTCGGCGAACTTCCTGATAGATGCGGAAAGCAACCTGAAGGCCGCGCTCAAGGGCCTCGACACCGGGGAGAAGCCGCAATGATCGCGCGTCTCATCGACTGGTCGGCCCGCAACCTGATGCTGATCCTGATCGGAACGGTCTTCGTGGTCGCGGGCGGCCTGTATGCAGTGCAGCATTCGGCGCTGGACGCCATCCCTGACCTCTCCGACACGCAGGTGATCGTCTACACCGAGTACAAGGGACAGGCGCCGCAGGTCATCGAGGACCAGGTGACCTATCCTCTGACGACGGCCATGTTGACGGTGCCGAAGTCGAAGGTCGTGCGCGGCTTCTCTTTCTTCGGCACTTCGTTCGTCTACATCATCTTCGAAGACGGCACCGACATCTACTGGGCGCGCTCGCGTGTACTCGAATACCTCAACGCCGCGGCGCGCAAGCTTCCCGCCGGCGTCACGCCGACATTGGGGCCCGACGCCACCGGCGTCGGTTGGGTCTATCAATACGCACTACAGTCGAAGGACAGGTCTCTGGCGGACCTACGGTCCATCCAGGACTGGACCATCCGTTACGGCGTCTCCAAGGCCGAGGGCGTCGCCGAAGTCGCAAGCGTCGGCGGCTTCGTCAAGCAGTACAACATCGTGGTCGATCCGAACCGGCTGAGGTCGCTCGACATCCCGCTCGCCAAGGTGCGGGACGCGGTCCGCGGCAGCAACATGGACGTGGGAGGCCGCACCGTCGAACTGTCGGAATTCGAGTTCATCGTGCGGGGCAGAGGCTACGTCAAAAGCCTGTCCGACCTATCGAACATCGTGCTCAAGGTCGACAAAGGGACCCCGGTGCTGCTGAAGGACGTCGCGCGGATCGAGATCGGGCCCGACGAGCGTCGCGGCATAACCGAGCTCAACGGTGAGGGCGAGGTCGCCAGCGGCATCGCGCTGCAGCGCTTCGGCCAAAACGCGCTCGACGTCATCGACAATGTGAAGTCGCGGTTGGCCGAGATGGCGTCGGCACTGCCGAAGGGCGTCGAGATCATACCGGTCTACGACCGCTCCGATCTGATCCACAACGCGATCGGGACCCTGAAGCGGACGCTGACCGAAGAGAGCGTCGTGGTCGCTATCGTCTGCATCGTGTTCCTGCTGCACGTGCGCAGCGCGCTCGTCGCCATCGTCATGCTGCCGGTCGGGATCCTGATGGCGTTCGGCGCCATGAAGCTCCTCGGCATCGGATCCAACATCATGAGCCTGGGCGGCATCGCGATCGCGATCGGCGCCATGATCGACGGCGCCATCGTCATGATCGAGAACGCCCATAAACACCTGGAACGGGCCCCGTCCGACAAGCCCCGGTTGGAGGTGCTGATCGAAGCCGCGAGCGAGGTCGGCCCGGCGCTGTTCTTCAGCCTGCTGATCATCACGGTGTCGTTCCTGCCTATCTTCACCATGGAGTCGCAGGAAGGCCGGCTGTTCAGCCCGCTGGCGTTCACGAAGACGTTCTCGATGGCGGCTGCCGCCCTCCTGTCCATCACCCTGGTGCCGGCGCTGATGGTGCTGTTCGTGCGCGGCAGGATCGTTCCTGAGAACAGGAATCCTATCAACCGCTTCCTGATCTGGAGCTACCGGCCACTGATCCGCGGCGTGCTGAAGGCCAAGATCCTGACGATCGTCCTCGCGGTCGTTGCCCTGGCGGTCAGCGTGTGGCCCGCGCGTCAGCTCGGGACGGAGTTCATGCCGAGCCTGAACGAAGGCACGTTGATGTACATGCCGACCACGTTGCCGGGCCTGTCGGTGACCAAGGCGGCGGAGATTCTGCAGACCCAGAACAGGATTATCAAGACGTTCCCCGAGGTGGCTTCGGTCTACGGCAAGGCCGGCCGCGCCGAGACCGCCACCGATCCCGCGCCGACCGAGATGTTCGAGACGATCGTCAATCTCAAGCCGAAGGAGCAGTGGCGGCCGGGAATGACGGTCGACGGCCTGATCGCCGATCTGGACAAGGCGCTGCAGTTTCCCGGCGTGTCCAACGCATGGACCATGCCCATCAAGGCCCGCACCGACATGCTTGCGACCGGCATACGCACCCCGATAGGTATCAAGGTGCTGGGCACCGATCTGGTCGAGATGGAGAAGCTCGCGCGGCAGATCGAAACGGTCGTGAAGGCGGTCCCCGGAACGTCGAGCGCGTATGCCGAGCGCGTCATCGGCGGGTACTATCTCGACGTCGTTCCGGACCGGCAGGCGCTTGCGCGGTACGGCCTGATGATCAGCGATGTGCAGGATACGGTATCGTCCGCCCTGGGTGGCGAAACGATCACGACGACCGTGGAAGGTCGCGAGCGCTACGGCGTCAATCTGCGGTATCCGCGCGACCTGCGCAGCGATCCGCAGTCGATCGCCCGGGACGTCCTGGTCGGGCTTCCGGGCGGCGGCACCGTGCCCTTGGGCGAGGTCGCGGCCATCAAGCTGACGCGGGGCCCGACGTCGATCCGGACCGAGAACGGGCAGCTCGCGGTCTACATCTTCGTCGACATCCGGGACCGCGATCTCGGCGGCTACGTGGCCGACGCCAAGGCGGCGGTGGCCGCCAGCGTCCAGTTTCCGCCCGGAAATTACGTCGTCTGGAGCGGACAGTTCGAATACCTGGAGCGTGCGACCGCGCGGCTCAGGATTGTCGTCCCCGTCACGCTTCTGATCATCTTCCTGTTGCTCTATCTGAATTTCCGACGACTGACCGAGACGCTTATCGTGATGCTGTCGCTCCCGTTCGCCCTCGTCGGCGGGCTGTGGCTGATGTGGTGGCTCGGCTTCAACTTCTCTGTCGCCGTCGCCGTTGGCTTCATCGCGCTCGCCGGCGTCGCGGCCGAGACCGGCGTCATCATGCTGATCTATCTCGATCACGCGATGAAGGAGATTCAGGCGGCGCAGGCGGCGGAAGGCAAACCATTCACGCGTTCCGATCTGAACGCGGCGATCATGCTGGGGGCGGTCGAGCGGGTCCGCCCGAAGATGATGACCGTCGTGGCCATCATGGCCGGCCTGATCCCGATCCTGTGGAGCACCGGGACCGGATCGGAAGTCATGCAGCGCATCGCGGTGCCGATGATCGGCGGCATGATCTCGTCGACCATCCTGACGCTCATCGTGATACCGGCCGTCTACGCCCTCATCAAGGGCTTCGGGCTGCGCCGAGGCCCGGGGGCCGAGGTGCCTGAAGCAAAGCCCGACGGTGCCGCCGGGCTGATGGATCGGTCTGACCGACCACAGGCGGCCGAATGAGGCCCCGCGGGCTCACCGTACATCTTCGTCGGATTCCGGCTTTTTTTCGCGGTCGCCTGTAACCGGTTTTCTCGGTTTTGCGAACTCATGGGAATGGACCCGTCATGACCTCCCCGGAGACCGAGCTTAGAAAGCTCATGCTTGCGAGCCTGGACGGCGACGCGGTCGCGCACCGCGCGCTGCTCGGTCGCCTGAGCGGGCATCTGCGCGCGTATTACAGGAGCAAGCTCGCCCGGGCCGGACGGTCGGTCGGCGACGCGGAGGATCTCGTTCAGGAAGCGGTGCTGGCGATCCACCTCAAGCGCCATACCTACGACCCGGACGAGCCGTTGACGCCTTGGGTGCACGCGATCGCGCGGTTCAAGCTGATCGACTTCCTGCGCCGGACGCGGAGGTCCACGACCGACCTGCCCATCGACGCGGCGGAAGATGTGACCGCGGGCGACGACCGGTCGGGCGCCGAAAGCAGCTTGGACCTGGCGCGTCTGATGGAGCTGCTGCCGGAGAAAATGCGATGTTCCATCGTCGCGGTGAAGCTCGACGGCAGGAGCGTCGCCGAGGCCGCCGCGCGATGCGGCGTTTCCGAGTCTTTGGTGAAGATCAACATCCACCGCGGCCTGAAAAGATTGGCCGCTTCGATTGCGAAGGAATCGCGCGCATGAAGACGGACGAACTTCTCGACTTGCTGAGCACGGGCGACGTCGGCGTCGATCGAACGCCGCAATCATGGACGATCGGCGCAGCGGTCGTGATCGGGGCGGTGGCCGCGCTGATCGGCGTGGCCTTCGTTCTCGGCTTCCGTCCGGATCTCGCCGATGCGCGCGCCGCCGGTTTTATCGCCCTGAAGCTTTCGTTCACGATCGCGGTCGTCGTGCTCGCATTCCTCTCCCTGACGAAGCTCGCGCGTCCGGGCGGCGAGCGCAGGACGAGGCCGATCCTCATCGTCCTGCCGTTCGCCGTCATCGCGGCCCTCGGCCTGGTCAACCTTTCCTTCGCTCCGCCTGCCCATTGGGAGGCGATGATCGTCGGAGACCAATGGTTGGAATGTCTGCTGTCGATACCGCTCATCGCGATCGTTCCCTTTGCCGTCACAGTTTGGGCCGTGCGGAAGGGGGCGCCGACGGATCTCAGGCTCGCCGGAGCCGCGGCCGGCCTCCTCGGCGGCGGCGTGAGTGCCATGGCCTATGCGCTGCACTGCATGGATGACTCCCTCCCATTCGTGACGGTCTGGTACGGCGGAACGATACTGATCTGCACGCTGGCCGGCATGGCGCTCGGTCCACGTCTGTTGCGCTGGTGAAGCCGATCCGGGTCCAAGATCGGACGCGACCGCGGCCAACCCGCTTCGCCGCTGTTTTACGGCGCGCAAGGCATGAGCGCGCCGTACCGGACGTATATCTGGATCGTCGTCGACGGCACGCAGCGGAGAGATCGTTGCGCGTTCACGTACGCGTGAGCGTGTAACCGGCCAAGCTAGGGCTTCGAACTCATCATTGAAGGCGCGATTGAGACGCCTTCCATACAGATGGAGTTGGACCATGTTCACCAAGACAATCGTCTTTTCGTCGATCCTGATGTCGGTTGCCGCGATCTCCGCGACGGCGAACGCGGGTTCCACGATCACGGACAAGAGCTACTGGCCGGGAGAGATCCACCAACAGCGCCAGTCCGCCGTCGTCTCGGCGGGAAATCCCTCCGCATCATTCGCCTACGACGACCGGCCAATCGAAGCTTCACCCAAAGCACGTGTCGGCGTCTGGACATACAACGGCGGCCCGAAGGGTCGGTAGATGGCGGGGCTGGTCGGGGATGCGCGCCGCGGTGCATCCCCGACCCAGCGCGCAGCTTTACGGAAAACTGATCCAGATGGAGTGCGCGACGGAGGCCGTGAAATTCGTCGATTGTCGTCCGAATGTGATAGTGTTCGCCGTTGCGATTTGATATCTCCGGCGCATGGAACGCCAGGCCCATACAAATTCTGCCAAGACGCATGCGCGCGGTTTCCGCCGCGGGCTGTTGACGCTGCTGGCGTTCGTCTATCTTTTCGTCGGCATCTCCCACCAGGTTTCGTGTCTCGACCAGGCAGTGGCTTCGACTTTGGGCATCGAGAAGGTGTCGGCCCCGTTGCAAGACGGTGCTTCCTACTCAGAAGCGATGCTCTGCGACCATTGCCCCAACTGCGTCCCGGCCGTGATGCCGTCGCCCGTGACCGAAGCCGCGTCAGGCATGCTACCTGGTTCGACTATGGCGGCCCTGGATGCGTTCTCGGCCTCCAATCATGCTCGGCTTGAGTCGCCTCCTCCCAAAAACCTGACCTGAACGTAGTCGCCGGGTGCACCGCACCCTGAATCCGTCGTTCGTCAGGCTTTCATCATGTTCTCGAAATACGCCACGCGTGTCGCGTGCGCGACCGTGCTTCTCGTCGCGTTGCCGACGGGGGGAGCCTGTTCGCAAACCCTCACCATGGGGGCGGCGCTGCAGCGCGCGCTCGCTGCCAGTCCCCGTCTGACCGCCGCCGAACGTGACGTCGGGATCGCGAGAGGCCAGCGCATCCAGGCCGGCGCGCTGATCAATCCGGACGTCTCCTACGAACAGGACGACTCCTTCGGATCGGGGGTCTATCGCGGCACGCGCTCTGCGAATACGACGCTGCAGGTCAGCCAGATGTTCGAGCTCTGGGGCAAGCGCGATGCGCGTGTTTCCGCCGGGCAGGCCGGTCTCGATGCCGCCGGCATCGGCCGCCAGGCCATCCGCCTAGAGGTGCTGTCGGAGACCGCGGTCGCGTTCGTGAGCGTTCTTGGACTGCAGCGTCGGATCCAGATACTCGAAGAGCAGGTGGAGGCGATCAACAAGCTCACTCCGCTGCTGCAGCGGCGCGTCGAGGCCGGCGCGTCCTCGATCGCGGAAACCGGCCGGGCAGAGGTGGCGTCGGCACTCGTCAAGGCCGATCTCGAGCGCACGAAATCGACGCTCGCCACGGCGCGCCGCGAACTAGCGATCTTGATGGGCGATACCGCACCGAAGTTCGGTGCCGTATCGGGACGACTCGATGCGGTCGGCCGGCCGCCCAGCTTCCAGTCAGTGGTCGCGGCGATCGAAGCCAATCCGCAACTCGTCCGCTGGAAGGCGATCTACGCGCAGCGCAACGCCGAACTGCTGCTCGCCCGGCTCAAGCCGTATCCGGACGTGACCGTCGCCGCCGGTTGGCGGAAATACAATGATACCGGCGACAGCGCGGTCCGTCTGTCGTTGTCCGTGCCGATCCCGGTGTTCGACCAGAACCAAGGCAACATCCTTTCCGCGCAGGAGAGCCTCGCCAAGACCGCCGCCGAGCGCCAGGGCAACCGCAACACCTTGGTCGTGATCGCGGGCCGCGCCTACGACTCGCTGACCGGCTCGCTTCGCGAACTCGCCATTCTGCGCGAGAGCGCCATCCCGAAGTCGAAGGAGGCGGCCGACGCGATCTTCGAAGGCTACGGCCAGGGACGCTACTCGCTTCTCGAGGTGCTGGATTCGCAGGCCAGCGTCGCCCAGGCACGCCTTCGCGAGCAGGAAGCACAACAGAATTTCCATGTCGCCGTCGCCACCATCGAGGGGCTTGTCGGCAATCCGTTTGCATTGGCTCGGGGGAGCGCACGATGAAGAAGCCCGTCATGTTACTGGTAGGATTGGTCGCGATCTTCGCACTCGGCGCCGGCGTCTACGCTTACGCGCCGAGCAAGTCGGACACGCAGACCGCTGACGCGTCGAAGGGTGCCAAGGGGGAGAAGTCCAAAGGGGAGAAAGGCGGCGCCGGCGAAGACGAGAAGGGCCACGGCGAAGAGGGGGCGGTGGAGATGAACGACGCCCGCGTCGCGTCGTCCAACATCGAACTCTTGACGGCCGGCCCCGAGACGCTGCGCGACTCGCTGCTGCTGAACGGCATCCTGCAGCCCAACCAGGAATCCTTGGTGCAGGTGACGCCGCGCTTTCCGGGCGTCGTGCGCGAGATCAAGAAGCGTATCGGCGACAACGTGGAGAAGGGCGAGCTTCTCGCGAAGATCGAGAGCAATCAGAGCCTGACCGTGTACGAGATCCGCGCGCCCATCTCGGGCACCGTGATCGACCGGCAAATCTCTCTCGGCGAGTATGCGTCCGAACAGAAGCCGGCTTTCACCGTCGCCGACATCTCGACGGTCTGGGTCGACCTTTCCGTCTATAGGCGCAACCTGCCGCGCGTCCGGATCGGCGACAAGATCCTGATCGACGTCGGCGATGGCGGTGCCCCCGTGGAGGCGGCGCTGTCCTACATCTCGCCCATCGGCAGCAGCGATACCCAAAGCGCTCTCGCGCGTGCAGTGGTTCCGAATCCGGACATGCGTCTGCGCACCGGACTGTTCGTGTCCGCGCGGCTGATCCTCGCGGCCAAGAAGGTCCCGATCGCGGTTCGGGCGACGGCCATCCAGACCGTCGAGAACCGCAAGGTCGTGTTCGTCCGCAGCGGCGACAAGTTCGAGGCCCGCGACGTCGATGTCGGCGCGCAAGATCCGGAAAACGTCGAGATCCTGTTCGGTGTGCTCGAAGGCGACAGATACGCGGCGAAGAACAGCTTCATCGTCAAGGCGGAGCTCGGGAAGGGATCGGCGTCCCATGAACACTAGGTCTCCCACGACGCAGCATGCGCGCCTCCGCCCGTGCCTCTTCCGGTCCTATTCGGAGCTTATCATTTCGGGAATTCGATCATGATCGACAAGGTTCTCTCTTTCTCGGTCCATCAGCGCTGGCTGATCATGATCGGCGTGCTGATGATGGGCGCGTTCGGCGTCTGGAATTTCACTCGCCTGCCGATCGACGCGGTGCCGGACATCACCAACGTACAGGTCCAGATCAACACGACCGCACCTGGATTCTCGCCCCTTGAGGTCGAGCAGCGCATCACGTTCCCGATCGAGACGGGAATGGCCGGCCTGCCCAGCCTCGTCAATACGCGCTCGCTTTCGCGCTACGGACTGAGCCAGGTCACCGTCGCGTTCAAGGACGGGACCGACATCTACTTCGCGCGCCAGCTCGTCAACGAGCGCATCCAGCGTGTGAAGGACTCGCTGCCGACCGGCATCGAGACCGCGATGGGACCGGTTTCGACGGGGCTCGGCGAAATCTACATGTACACGGTCGAGGCGAAGGAGGGTGCCAGGAACGCCGACGGAAAGCCCTACACGCCTAGCGACCTCCGTATCGTGCAGGACTGGATCATCAAGCCCCAGCTCCGCAACGTGCAGGGCGTCAACGAGGTCAACACCATCGGCGGCTTCGAGAAGCAGTTCCATGTGCTTCCGGATCCGGCGAAGCTCATGGCCTATCGCCTGAGCTTCCGCGACGTCATGAGCTCGCTGGCGAACAACAACAACAATGTCGGCGCCGGCTACATCGAGAAGAACGGCGAACAGTATCTTGTCCGTACGCCGGGACAGGTCGCGAATTCCGAGGAGATCAGCCAGATCGTGATCGGTTCGCGTAACGGCGTTCCGGTGCGGATCCTGGATGTCGCGGAGGTCAAGGAAGGGACCGATCTGCGAACGGGTGCTGCTACCGTGGACGGCAAGGAGGTCGTGCTCGGCACCGCGATGTTGCTCATCGGTGAAAATGGCCGGACCGTGGCGCAGCGCGTTTCCCAGAAGCTGGAGCAGATCCAGAAATCGCTTCCGGAAGGCATCTCGCTCCGCGCGATCTACGATCGTACGCACCTGATCGACGCGACCATCGCGACGGTGGAGAAGAACCTCATCGAGGGCGCGCTTCTGGTGATCGTTATCCTGTTCCTCATCCTCGGGAACTTCAAGGCGGCCTTCGCGACCGCACTGGTGATCCCGCTATCCATGCTCTTCACGATCACGGGCATGTTCGAGAACAAGGTGAGCGCCAATCTGATGAGCCTCGGCGCGATCGATTTCGGCATCATCATCGACGGAGCCGTCATCATCGTCGAGAACTGTCTGCGTCTGCTCGCGCACGAACAGGCGAAGCAGGGACGACTTCTGACCCGCGACGAACGCTTCGCGACGATCATCGAAGGCTCGCGGGAGGTCATCAAACCGAGCCTGTTCGGTACCCTGATCATCGCCGTCGTCTATCTGCCGGTTCTCACTCTCACTGGCGTGGAAGGCAAGATGTTCACGCCGATGGCGCTGACCGTGCTGATGGCGCTGCTCGGCGCCAGCATCCTGTCGATGACCTTCGTTCCTGCCGCCGTTGCTTTGTTCGTGACGGGACGGGTCTCCGAGAAGGAGAACTGGTTCATGCGGCTGGCGCACCGCTCCTACGTGCCGATGCTCGATCTGGCGATCCGCTTCCGCGGCATCATCGCGATCGCGACGGTCGCACTTGTGGTCGTCAGCGGCTGGGCAGCGTCGAAGATGGGCGGCGAGTTCATTCCGAGCCTCGACGAAGGCGATGTCGCTCTGCAGGCGATGAGGATTCCGGGGACGAGCCTGACCCAGTCGCTCGAGATGCAGAAGGTTCTTGAGAAGCGTCTACACAAGATACCCGAGGTCAAGGAAGCGTTCGCACGCACCGGCACCGCCGAGGTGGCGACGGATCCGATGCCGCCGTCGATCTCTGACGGCTACGTCATGCTCAAGCCGCGCGATCAATGGCCAGATCCGAAGAAGCCGAAGTCCGATGTCATGAAGGAGATCGAGGAGGCAGCCGAGGAGATCGCTGGTAGCGTCTATGAACTGTCGCAGCCGATCCAGCTTCGCTTCAACGAGCTCATTTCCGGCGTCCGCAGCGACGTCGGCGTCAAGATCTTCGGTGACGACCTCGAAGTGCTGGCCCAGATCGCCGGACAGGTTCAGACCGCTCTGCAGGGCATCTCGGGCGCCTCGGACGTGAAGACCGAACAGGTGTCGGGCCTGCCCGTGCTGACGGTGAAACTGGACCGCAAGGCGCTGGCGCGTTTCGGCATCAGCGTTTCCGACGTCCAGAATTTGGTCGAGATCGCCGTGGGCGGCAAGAACGCCGGCCTGGTGTTCGAGGGCGATCGCCGTTTCGATCTGGTCGTGCGCCTGCCGGACGAGCTCCGGACGGACGTCGAGGCGATCAAAGCTCTTCCGATCCCGCTGCCGCCGGTCGACGGCCAGCAGTCCCAGAACAAGGCGACGCCTGCCGCATTCGGCGCGTCTCCGTTGGCCCAAATGCGCTATGCGCCGCTGTCGGAACTGGCGGAGATTTCGGTCACGCCGGGCCCGAACCAGATCAGCCGCGAGGACGGCAAGCGCCGCATCGTGGTCTCGGCCAACGTGCGCGGTCGCGATCTCGGTTCTTTCGTCGGAGATGCGCAGGAGCAGATCGCCCAGAAGGTCAAACTGCCCGCTGGCTACTGGATCGGATGGGGCGGTCAGTTCGAACAGCTCGTCTCGGCTACCCGAAGGCTGATGATCGTCGTCCCGATCGCTCTGCTGCTGATCTTCCTGCTGCTGTTCCTCAGTCTGGGTTCGATGGCCGATGCGCTGCTGGTCTTCAGCGGTGTGCCTCTGGCGCTCACGGGCGGAATCTTCGCGCTGCTTCTCCGCGATATCCCGCTGTCCATCAGCGCGGGCATCGGCTTCATCGCGTTGTCGGGCGTGGCCGTGCTCAACGGCCTGGTGATTATCACCTTCATCGAACGGCTCCGTCTCGAAGGAAGGACCGTCGTCGAGGCCGTCCGCGAAGGCGCGCTGACCCGTCTGAGGCCGGTCTTGATGACGGCGCTGGTGGCCTCGCTCGGCTTCGTGCCGATGGCCATCGCGACCGGAGCCGGTGCCGAAGTGCAGCGGCCGCTCGCGACCGTCGTCATCGGCGGCATCATCTCGTCCACCATTCTCACGCTTCTCGTTCTTCCGGCGCTCTACATCCTGTTCCGCCGGGAATCCTCGCCTGCCCATGTGGACGCGAGGCCTGTCCACACCACCAAAGGAGACCATTGATGAACAAGATCCTGCTCGTCGCGTCCGCGTTGTTGTTCACCGCCCCGGCGATGGCCCAACACGCCCATGAAACCGGGCCGAACGGCGGACCGATGGAGGATGTCGCCGGCATCGACCTCGAGATGGTCGCTTCAGGCAGGACGCTGACGTTCAACGTGTTCGACGAGGCGAAGAAGCCGGTCTCGACGAGCGGCTTCTCCGGATCGGTCATGGTGACCTCTGGAAGCGATCGCGAGACGATCCCGCTCGTCGCGGCGGGCAACGCGCTCAAGGCCGAAGCCAAAGGCGAGCTCGTCAAGGGCGCGTCCGTCGCCGTCACCCTGAAGACCGCGGCCGGAAAGTCCGGCCAGGCCAAGTTCAAGAACTGACCGGATACGTCCGTCCCGCTGATCGGAGCGCCGCCACGTGCGGCGCTCCTGAATGGAAAAGATGACCGAAGCAACGAACGACAAGGGGGCAGGGAGGGATTTGAGGCTCGATCTCTTCAGAGGGCTCGCCAATTGGGCGATCTTCCTGGATCACGTGCCCAACAATCTCGTCGCCTGGATCACGGCGAAGAACTACGGCTTCAGCGATGCGGCCGAACTCTTCGTCTTCGTGTCCGGTTTCACTGTTGCGTTCGTCTATGGCCGGCAGATCCGGACCACGGGATTCTTCCTTTCCGCCGTCGGCGTGCTGGGGCGGGTCTGGCAGATCTACATCGCCTACATCCTCCTCTTCGTATTCTACGTGGTCGCCATCGGCTATGTCGCGCAGCGCTACGGGCACGCGCATCTGCTCGACGAGTTCAACATCCGCCGGTTGATCGCGGAGCCGGTCGAGTTTCTCAAGCATGGCCTGCTGCTGCAGTACCGGCCGCTGAACCTCGACGTGCTGCCGCTCTACATCGTATTGATGGCACCGTTCCCGCCCGTGCTGTGGCTGCTTCTGCGGGCTCCCAACGCGACGCTGGCTCTGTCGCTCATCCTCTACTTCGCCACCCGCCAATTCGGATGGAATCTCTCGGGCTATCCGTCCGGGACCTGGTACTTCAATCCCTTCGCCTGGCAGCTCCTGTTCGTCGTCGGCGCCTGGATCGCGGTCATCGACCGCGCGAAACTGCACGCGGCGCTGCGCCTGCCGCTTGTCATGCCAGTCTGCATCGCGATCCTTGCCTTTTCGGCAGTGGTGACGGTCCTGGTCCATCTGGGCAGCGAGGCGACGTTGCCGGACTCGGTCCGCTCGCTGTTCGTGCCGAACGACAAGACCAACCTCGCGCCGTATCGGATCATCCATTTCCTCGCGCTGGCGATCGTCGTGTCTCGGCTCGTCGCCCGGGACGCGCCCGCATTGCGGTGGCCGGTCTGGCGGCCGCTCATCGTCTGCGGGCAGCAATCGCTCGAGGTCTTCTGCGCCGGCGTCTTCCTGTCTTTCGTGGCGTATTTCGCCATCGACCTCGTCTCGGAATCCTTTTGGTTCCAATTGACCGTCAGCATCGCCGGCATCGCCGCGATGATCGGCGTCGCGTATTTCCGGAAATGGGCGAAGGCCAGCAGGGCCAAGCCGATTAAGGTGGGTGCGGGATGAAGCGAGTTCTTCTCGTCGCTGGCATTGCGATTGCCGCTCTGAGCCGGTCGGCCGCCGGCGCTCCCGGCTTTGCCGAGGAGCCGGCCTATGCGGTACATCACATAGCGAGCCTTCCGGCCGAAATCCGCAAGATCGCTTCGTCGCGCGCGGTGGCATGTGGCAACGTAGCGGCTGCGCAGCACTACTTCTCAGTATCGATCGAAGGCGAAGGGCGTCAGTTCGTGTCTCTCCACTACGACAAGTTCGCCTGCAAGAACCGGGCGACTGTCTGCCGGGCGGATGGATGTCTCCACGAAATCTTCGTGCGGTCGAGCAACGGTTGGACGACCGTCTTCCAGGCATATGCCGCCGAGACCAGGCTCGACAACGATGGCGGCCGGTTGTGCCTGAAGGTCCGGCGCGGATGGCGCACCGAAGCCTATTCCTGGTCCCGTAGCCGGTTCTTGCCGGTTATCGACTGCGGGAGGGAATGATGGAACATTCGCTCATCGGCCACCTGCATTTCGGCGGCGCCGATATCAGCTATCGCAAGAAGTTCAGGCTGTTCTTCATCGTGGCGTCGGTGGTGCTCGCCCTGAGCGCCATCAAGCTCGCGATCCACTATTTGGGCTTCGAGCTGCTCGATCTGAATCGGCTCGTCACAAGCGGAATCGCGGGCGCGATCTTCATCATCGGCTTCATGCTGTCCAGCATTCTCGCCGACTACAAGGAGGCGGAGCGGATCCCGGCAGCGATCCGCACCGAGATCGAGGCGATCGACGGCGACCTCGAAGTTTTCGCGGAGGAGGAGACGACGTTCGACCTCGCGAAGCCGCGGCAGATCCTGGCCACCCTGCTGCGGAAGCTGCGGATTGGTCTCGGCCATGCGAAGGACCATAGGGACATCACGCCGGCGCTGGACGAGCTCGCGAAGCTGACGCCCATCCTCGGACGGCTCGAACGACTCGGAATGGCTTCGAACTTCGTCGTCAGGCTGCGCAATTCTCAGGACCGGCTCCGCAGCTCGCTGCTTCGTATCTACACGATCCAGCGCGTCGAGTTCGTGCCCTCGGTGCGGGTGCTGGTCCAGACGCTGGTCGCGTCGATCATCATCCTGCTGATGCTTTTGAAAACGGAGGGAGATCCGGCGTCCGCGATCCTGTTCGGCTTCATGGCCTACATGTTCGTCTACGTCCTGTACCTCATCAGGCTCCTGGAACAGCCCTTCGCGAAGGGGCACGGGTCCGTTGACGACGTCAGCCTGTTCCTGCTGGACGAGCTGGAAGAGAAATTGCGTGCCTCGTTGAGTGCGCCGGAAGCAAAGGAAATCTGAGATGCACGGTGGCGGTTCACACGGGACGGCGGCGGCGAAGCATTCGAAGAGGCTCGCGATCGCGCTGGCGATGACGGCGACCTACATGGTCGCGGAGATCATCGGCGGTCTGATCACCGGAAGCCTCGCGCTGCTCGCGGACGCGGCGCACATGGCCACCGACGTCGCAGGGCTCGGCTTAGCGCTTCTGGCGATCAGGTTCGCAGCGCGGCCTGCGACGCCGCAGAAGACCTACGGTTTCCTCCGCATGGAGGTGCTGTCGGCGGTGACCAACGCGGTCATCCTGCTGCTCCTCACGATCTACATCATCTATGAAGCCTATCAGCGCTTTTTGGCGCCGCCGGAGGTGTTAAGCGGTCCGATGCTGATCGTTGCGCTCATCGGCCTCGCCGTGAATCTCGTCAGCATGTGGCTGCTGATCGGCGGATCGAAGGAAAGCCTCAACGTGAAGGGCGCGTACTTCGAGGTTCTCGGTGACATGCTGGGTTCCGTCGGCGTGATCGCGGCGTCGCTGATCATCATGTTCACGGGTTGGCAGTTGGCGGACCCGCTGATCGGGGCCGGCATCGGTCTGTTCATCGTGCCTCGCACCTGGATCCTGCTGAAGCAGGCGACGAACATCCTGATGGAGTCGACGCCGGCCAACGTCGACGTGGAGAAGATGACCGCGAGCCTGGGCTCGATCCCTGGTGTGAAGGCGGTCCACGATCTGCACGTCTGGACGATCACCTCGGGCACCGACGCCATGAGCGGCCATCTGGTCGTCGAGGACGCGGCCCAGTGGCGCGAGGTACTGCGGGAGGCGCAGTCTCGCGTCCGGAAGGACTTCGGCATCGATCATGTGACCATCCAGGTCGAGGACGAAGCGATGAGAAGCGCCGAAGCGCAACTCGGCTTCTGATAGCGCTGACCCGCCGGAGGACGTCATGAGCGACAGGCAGATGATCGGACTGTCAGGCCTCATCGCGATGAGGAGGAATTTGGACTTGATCGCTAACAAGACGACACCTGCGTTCAAGGCAGGGTGGGTACAGTTCAGGGAGTTTTTGAGCGACGCTAAGGAGCCGGAGGTTCCGGATCTGGCCAAGCGCTCGTTGGTCTCCACGTTGCAATTCACCGACTTCACCGTCGGCGGAGTGAAGGCGACCGGCAACTTCCTGGACGTGGCACTCATCGACGACGCGTCGTTCTTCGTCGTCGATACGCCGGCCGGTCCCCGATACACGCGCTCCGGAGCCTTCACGCTGGACGGGAAGGGCAAGCTGACGACGCTCGACGGGGCGGCCGTGATGACGAGCAGCGGCCAACTCGTCGTGCAGCAGCGCGACGGCCCGGTCGCGATCTCCGGAGACGGCTCCATATCGACGGCGCAGGGGCGCGTCGCCGGACTGCGGGTGGTCCGGTTCGCCGATCGCCGGCAACTGACCCCGGAAGGCGGCGGACTTTTCTCATCGACGACGCCGCCCATCGAGATCCCGTCCGGCAAAGGGCGGGTGGCGACGGGCGTCCTCGAGATGGCGAACGTCGGTCAGGCCGACGAGATGGGTCGGATGATGGCCGCAACGCACGCCTACGACGTCTTGGCGAAGACGGTCTTCAAAAGCGAGCCCGCCGAGGAGCTTCGCAAATTGGCGGGAGCGGGAGAGGAATGACGGGGCGGCGCGCCGGTGAGGAGGCGAGGTTCGAGATCGGACGCGATGCGGACGGGTGGTACGTTCGCGATCGGGTCGCAGGTAGGGTGGTGACATCCGTGCCGTCGTCGCTTACGGGCCTGTTCCGGATAGAGGCGGAGCTTCTCCGCGACGTGTTGAACCAGACGCTGCAGCGCCATTCCGGCGCGCGCCGCGATGCATGAAAGGTCGGCCATGAACGCTGCGACAGCAGAAAAGACCCGCATGCGGGTGGAGGGCATGGATTGCGCCTCCTGTGCCACGAAAATCGAGAATGCCCTCCTGCGGGTCGAGGGCGTGTCCGAGGTCACGGTGTCGGTCCCGGCGGGCACCGTGACGGTCCATCATGCGGCTTCCGACCTCCAGTCGCTCCGGAAGCGGGTCGAAGGACTCGGGTACAAGGTGCTCGACGTCGGAGGGGAAGGCCACCACGCACACTCCGAGCCTTCGAACCATCATCACAGTCATTCCCATGATCATCATGATCATGGAGGCGTTGCTGCCGACGATGCGTCGAGACCCCGTACGCCATGGTGGAGGACGGCAAAGGCCACGATGACCATCGCCGTGGGCGCCGCGCTCGCTGCGGCCTTCGTCCTGGGCAAGCTCGTCCCCGCTGTCGAGACCTCGGCGTTCCTGGCGGCGATGCTCATCGGCCTGGTGCCGATCGGACGTCGGGCCTTCAATGCCGCCATCTCCGGAACGCCGTTCTCGATCGAAATGCTGATGACGATCGCCGCCATCGGCGCCGTTTTCATCGGGGCGACGGAGGAGGCGGCCACGGTGGTCTTTCTGTTCTTGATCGGTGAACTCTTGGAGGGCGTCGCCGCGAGCCGAGCCCGCGCCAGCATCCAGGACCTCACCAAACTTGTTCCGGAGACCGCCAGGCTCGAACGGGACGGCAGGGTGGATGAAGTCCCGGCCGCAAGCCTTGAGGTCGATGCGGTCATCCAGGTGCGCCCGGGCGACCGCATTCCGGCCGACGGGGTCATCATCGCCGGCGAGAGCGCGATCGACGAGGCGCCGGTCACCGGCGAGAGCACGCCGGTCCGGAAGGGTATCGACGGCACTGTCTACGCGGGAACGATCAACGGCGACGGCGTTTTGCGAGTCAGGGTCACGGCAGCCGCCGCAGACAACACCATCGCGCGCGTCGTCCGCCTTGTGGAGGAAGCGCAGGAGTCGAAGGCGCCGACCGAGCGTTTCATCGATCGCTTCTCGAAGTATTATACGCCTGCCGTGGTGGTGGTGGCCGCGCTGATCGCCATCGTTCCGCCGCTGCTGTTCGGCGGCGAATGGCAGGAATGGATTTACAAGGGCCTCGCGATTCTCCTTATCGGCTGCCCGTGCGCATTGGTGATCTCGACGCCGGCTGCGATCGCGGCGAGCCTGTCGGCAGGCGCCCGTCGTGGTCTTCTGCTCAAGGGGGGCGCCGTCCTTGAGGAGATCGGGCGGATACACGTGGCGTGCTTCGACAAGACCGGCACGCTGACGGCCGGCAAGCCGCAGGTGACCGACGTCGCGTCCTTCGGCGTTCCGGAAGCCGAGGTGCTGCGGCTCGCGGCCGCGCTCGAGTCCGGTTCCAGCCACCCGCTGGCTACCGCAATCCTGGCCGCTGCTGCCGATCGGGGCATCGAGGTGCCGACGGCTACCGACGCCAGCGCCGTCGGAGGCAAGGGCGTCCGCGGGACGGTGGAGGGGCGTCTCGTCTTCCTCGGCTCGCCACGGGCCGTCGAGGAGCATGCTGCGCTCACCGATCAGCAGAAGGAGCTGATCGTCGCCTTCAACGAGGTGGGCAAGACCGCTTCGGTCCTCCTCGTCGATGGTATCCCAGCCGGCGCCATCGCCATGCGGGACGAGCCGCGTTCCGACGCGGCCGAGGGGCTGCAGCGCCTGCGCGATCTTGGCATCGAGACGATGATGCTGACCGGGGACAACGAGCGGACGGCGACCGCTATCGGGCGCTCCATCGGAATCAGCGTGCGCGCCGGACTGCTACCGCAGGACAAGCAGAGGATCGTCCAGGAACTCAGGAGCGACGGGAAGAAGGTCGCCAAGGTCGGCGACGGCATCAATGACGCGCCGGCGCTCGCGGCCGCCGATGTCGGCATCGCCATGGGCGGAGGAACCGACGTCGCACTGGAGACGGCCGATGCCGCGGTGCTGCACGGGCGGGTCGCCGACGTCGCGGCGATGGTCGAGCTGTCCAGAAGGACGATGGCGAACATAAAGCAGAACATCGGCGTGGCCCTCGGGTTGAAGGCGCTATTCCTCGTTACGACGGTCGCGGGGATCACCGGTCTCTGGCCTGCGATCCTGGCGGACACGGGGGCGACCGTGATCGTCACCATGAACGCGCTGCGGCTGCTCAGGATGCAGGTGCGATGATTGCGGATGCAAACTGGTGGCGTCTTGCAGGCTCCGCCGGATGGTGAATGGCATGCAAATTCAAGCAAAGCGACACCGCTGTCGCTCATGCGCCGTCGTCGAGCGGCCGAGCTCGCTTGGGCTGGACGACCTGTGTTTGGAAGGCAAGGAGGAGGCTGCGTTGCGCTTGGTTCGGAATGCGTTGTCGTGGGTGCAACCGGCAGAGAACGAAGAAACTACCGGTCCGCCGGCCCTGCGAGCATTCAAGCTCGAGCAATCCACACGGGCGGTCTCGCGACCGACCAATCCTTCTATTTTGCTGTCGCCGAAATCGGCATTGGTCCGGGGTAGACGGTCTCGATTTGATGGATCCCGAATGATGACGGCAATTAGGGCGGCGTGTATGCGGACGAACGGCGGCGCAGCTTCGAGCTGTCGACGGGAATGCAATGCGATCTACGGCGTTTCCAGATGCGCCTTCTGGGCAGCAATGGTCGTGTTTCTGAGCTTGGCGTCTCCGGTGCGGGCCGAGACGGCGCCTGCCCAGACTATCTGGCGTCTCCTCGACTATGTCGCGGTCGACTATCCCGAGGCCGTCGCGAACGGTGAGATCGTCAACCAGACCGAGTTCGACGAGATGCGCGAATTCACGGCGACAGCGCGCAAGTTCATCGGCGGTCTTCCGCCAACTGAATCCAAAGAAGCTCTCGAGAGAAGATCGCTCGAGCTTCAGGATTTGATTTCAGCCAAATCGCCGGCGCCGCAGATCGCGAAAGCCGCGCGTTCGCTCGCAGCGGATCTGCTGAAAGCCTATCCGGTTCCTCTCGCGCCTGCGACGGCCCCAGATCTTGCGCGCGGGAAGACGCTCTACGTCGAGCATTGCGCAAGCTGCCATGGATCCACCGGGGATGGAAAGGGCCCGCAATCGGTGGGGCTCGACCCGCCACCTATCGCGTTCGCCGACGAAGCGAGAGCCCGCGAACGCAGCATTTTCGCTCTGTATCAGGTCATCGAACAGGGCCTCGACGGCACAAGTATGGCCAGTTTCGCTGAGCTTCCTTCGCAGGATCGGTGGGATCTCGCCTTCTATGCGGGCACTTTCGCTTTCGCGGAAGACGCCAGGGCAGAAGGCAAGGCGCGTTGGGAGGCCGATGCCGCGCTCCGGAAGCGCTATGATCTCGAAAAGCTGGTTGGAACCACGCCCGCAGCGTTCGCGGACGAAGTAGGGCGCGACGATGCCGACAAGCTGGTGGCGTTTCTCCGCCGTCATCCGGAAGCGGTGGAGCCCGGCAAGGCATCCGGCCTGACGCTCGCCCGGACAAAACTGAACGAAGCTCTGGCGACGTATGGCCGCGGGGATGGAAAGGCCGCGTCCGCGATAGCGCTTTCCGCCTATCTCGATGGGTTCGAGCCGGTCGAAGCGCTCCTTTCGGCCCGCGATCATGCGTTGATGGTGCAGATCGAGAGCGCGATGGCCGAGCTTCGTGCCGGAATTGCCAAGGGAGAGACGTTCGATACCCTCGGCCGTCGCGTTCGGACGCTCGACGGCCTTTTCCAACAGGCGGAAGCTACGCTCGCCGCCGCGGCCTCGCCGGCTTCAAGTTTCGTGGCAGCATTCACGATCCTGCTGCGCGAAGGACTTGAGGCGATACTGATCGTCGTTGCGATGATCGCGTTCCTCAACAAAGCGGGACGGCGCGACGTGATGGGCTACGTCCACGCAGGATGGATCGTAGCTCTGGTCGCTGGCGCGGCTACCTGGGTAGCAGCCACGTGGCTGATCACGATCAGCGGAGCAAGCCGCGAGCTCACCGAAGGATTTGGGGGAATCTTCGCCGCTGTCGTGCTGATGTGGGTCGGCATCTGGATGCACGGCAAAAGCAATGCGGAGAGCTGGCAACTCTATATCAAGGAAAAGCTCGGTGACGCACTTGGTCGCCAATCGGCTTGGTTTCTGTTCATCTTGACCTTTGTCGTTGTCTATCGCGAGGTATTCGAGACAATCCTGTTCTATGCGGCGATCTGGAGTCAGGGGCAGGCAGGCGCCGTCGCGTCAGGCGCGCTCGCAGCCGTCGCCATACTCGCGATCGTTGCCTTCGCGATGCTTAAGTTCAGCCGTTCGCTGCCGATCGGCAGGTTTTTCGCCTACAGCTCGATATTGATGGCGATGCTGGCTGTGGTGCTTGCTGGCAAAGGTGCTGCGGCACTACAGGAAGCCGGGTATCTGCCGGTAACGCTTTGGCCCGGCCTGTTTCGTAACGGTTTCCTCGGCCTCTATCCGACCCGCGAGACAATGCTTGTCCAACTCGCGGTGATCGCTTTGCTCGCGGCCGGGTTCGCGCGAAATCGGATTGGCTCCCATGCAGCAGTACGCGATGCGCAAAATCGGAGTGCCGAGATCGAAGATGCGCGGCGGAGCAGATGAAGCGCGTTCAGATTCGTTTTGCTTGTCGATCGCGGATGGCTTCAAAAGCGGCCGTCCGCGATCGAATGCGGAGAAGCCGCCCCACCTGTGCTCCGGTCAAGGTAGCGGATTGGCGGCGTGCCCTGATCAATCCGCGAATCCGCCGGAAAGGTGCGGTTTCAACCCAGCGATCCTAGAGCCGGAAATGTCTCCAGGAACCATATCGCCAAGGTCGCGAGGTCTCCGGTCATCATGGCGCCGCCCATTGCGATCATGGTGGCTCCGGCCATCAGGCGCAGCACGTGTCCAGCCTTGCGCAATGTAACCGCGCGCTTCGTGAACCCGGCCAGAAAGATCGCCGCCAGAACGAAAGGTAGACCAAGGCCCAGCGAGTAGACAGCGAGCAAGGTGACGCCGGCCGAAGACGACGCGGCCAGGGCCAGGATCGCCCCGAGGACAGGTCCGATGCAGGGCGTCCAACCGAAGGCGAAGGCCACGCCCAACAGAAATGCAGACAGCGGCCCGGTGCGCAGCAACCGCGCATGCACGCGCACGTCGCGTTGGGACCACGCTGGTCTCCACAAGCCGAGCGTGAAAACACCGAAGAGGATCACAAGGGCACCGCTTAGCACGGTGAGCTGATGACGGTACGGTGCGAGCGCGGCATTGAGAGCATTCGCACCGGCGCCGAGAACGACGAAGACAGTCGTGAAGCCGAACACGAAGAATAGGCTGAGCCAGAGCGAACGCGCCCGATGCTCTGGCCGAACTTCTAGCGTTTCACCGGCGATGTATGAGATATACGCCGGAACCAGAGGCAATACGCAGGGGGAGAGGAACGAGATCGCGCCGGCCGCAAACGCGGTCGCAATCCCCACGGACGAGAAATCAACCGTCATGATCAACGCCGCGTGCAGGCATCATCGCTAGGAGTAGCAGAACCACCCCGGCCGAAATCGATGCGTCTGCGAGATTGAATATGGGAAAATGGTATTCGCCTAGCCGTACCGCGATGAAGTCGGTCACATGCCCATCGGGTATCCGATCGGCGATGTTGCCGAATGCGCCTCCTAAGATCAGTGCCAGGGCAATGCGTTCCATAGCCATCCGCGCGGATGTCATCATGAAGATGATCGCCAGAGACGCCAATGACGTCGCGGCCAAGATGTAATGCCTAGTCGTCCCACTGTCGGAGGCGAACAGGGAAAACGCGATGCCGGAATTGAATCCGAGACGTAGACTGAGAAAGTAAAGAAGCTCAGGCGCGCTTTCGACGAGATTGCGCTGGGCCCATGCCTTCGAGGAAACATCGAGCAAGAATGAGGTGGCTACGACGCCGATGGGAACGAACCACTTCACGCTTCGACGCTTTCGTGGGCGACCGTATCCAGATCGCGCCGTGCATCGCGAACGATCACGAAGGCGGATTGGAGAAACAAGCCGGCGATAACTGCGGCTACGATCAGATCGGGCCAGGGTGAATTTGTCCATGCGACCAGAACGGCGGCGCTGACGACGGCCAGGTTGCCGAGCGCATCGTTACGGGAAAACAGCCATACCGCACGGACGTTCGCATCTCCGTGACGATGAGGAAGAAGCACGATCGCAGCGAGCACGTTCACCAACAGCGCGATCGCACCGAAGGCGCCCATCATTCCGGCGACGGGTATATGGAGGACGAACACGCGGAAAACCGTCGTCGCGATCACCCCGATGCCCAGCAATCCCAGAAATACGCCTTGGATATAGGCGGTCTTGGCGCGCGCCTTCAGGCCCCAACCTATGGCGATGATCCCGAGCCACGAAATGACACCGTCGCCGATAAAATCGAGCGCGTCCGCCTTCACAGCTTGGGAACTGGCGACGATGCCGCCAGCCAGTTCGGCTGCACCGTATCCAGCATTGAGCAATACCACCATCCACAGTGCCCGCTTGTAGCCTGAGGCGAGATGTAGCGCGTTCCTGTCGCGAGCTTCGCCTTTTTCCAGGCGTGTCAGTTTATAGCCATGCGCAGCGACCACGCGCTCCACGCCGGGAAGATGCCGCGGTTCGTCATCGAGCTGCAGGAGCATTTCACCCGACGCGATGGAGACGCGCACTTCGGTCACGCCGGGCTGCGCCCGCGCGGCGCTTTCAATCTTGGCAGCGCATGCGCTGCAATCCATTCCGGTCACGCGGAAACGCATAGCCGCTCGGGACATTGGAAATCCTTGTTTTGATTCCCGGAAGCGTACATCCTGTAGCGACTACAGGAGCAAGAGAGATGATGTCGATCGGTGCGGCTTCAAAGGTTTCAGGCGTTCACGTCGAAACCATCCGGTACTATGAGAAATCAGGGATATTGCCGAGGCCGGAGCGCGCCGATAATGGCCGCAGGATATACGCTGCCAACGACGTACGTCGGTTGCTGTTCATCCGTCATGCACGTGATCTTGGGTTCGAGTTGAATGCGGTGCGCGACTTGCTGCAGTTGCAGGAAAAGCCGTATCAATCCTGTAACAGTGCCTGGCGGTTGGCATCGGCACATCTCGAGGCCGTCGAGGCCCGTCTCCGCCTGCTCGAAAGTCTCCGAGCGGAGCTGACCCGGATGGTCGCTTCCTGCAGAGATGGCCGGGTCGCGGAGTGTCACGTCATCGACGCTCTCGCATCACCTCGATCGGGCCAAGCGCCGAAATGACGTCGGCGTCGTCGTGTCGGTTGTCTCACCGACCGATCGGAAAGCCGGTCAGCAAGAACTAGGTCTACGGCGATCGGCCGATCCCGATCTCTCCCTACGATGCCATTCGGCACCCTGCTGGAGAAAACACACTCCGCTTCGGATCCCGCCGGGCACCAGTGCGGAAAGGTCGGCTCGATTCCGGTCGAGATTCGGAAAGTCTCGGGATCCGCCAGCAGCCCTCGTCTTGCCGGCGACGGTGCGTTGTCAGCAGCCACCGCGCATCGAGCGGGTCCCGGCGTCCCCAGGTCGCATGCCGCCCGTACTGGCGCAGCGCATCCGTCTGGATTTCGCCAAGCGGTCGCAGCGCCGCGGAGATGTGCGGCGGATTCGCGCATGCCGCTTTAGCCGCCGCCGAATAGGCACGCTGGCCGATCCGGCGTGGAAAGAGGTGTTCTGCCCCGATTACCAGTGTCGGACGACCGACCGGCCGCATCGATGCCGGCCGAGTCTGCAGCCGGCCTTCTCCAGACTGCCTCGTTGGCCGCCTCTTTCATCGGGGCCGGTGTCGACCATGATCATTCGATCACGGACAGGACATGAACACAAATCGGGTCCGAATTGGGATGGCACGCCCGCTTCCATCGGTTGACTTGGGAAATCCCGCGGCCTCTACATGCGCGGTTGGGGAAGGGAACGATGGGAATAAACATAACGCGCGACAACTTCGTCGCGCTCGATCAGACGCACGAAAAACGCGTCAATACCTCGTTGCAGGCCAATCCAACTTCGAAGAAAATGGGCGGCGTGACCGTCCACCATGTTTTTCGCAGAAACAGGACAGGCGATCTCGATCGGGACGGGAACCCTCTGATTTATGCCCTGAAAGCCATGGGCGGTTACAGCATCATGCCGATGTATCGCACGCAGATCCTGACGCGCGCCCGCGAGATTCTGACTAAGTGCACCGACCTCCAAGGCACGGACTACGTCATGCCTATGCCGTCGAGCTACGGCTTGTCGGAGGAGTTCGCGCAGATGGTTTGCCAAGTCACCGGGACGCCGTATCTGGCCTGTGGGTTCCTTAGAAAGAAAACCGTCGCCGAGATGGTCACGCAGTATGGCGGCACGGTTCCAGCCGAGCTGGTGGGGCAGCGCGCGAAGGATTACAAGAGCCAGATTCACGCCTGGAAACAGATGAAACCGGGTCAAATGGTCTCCATGAAGGAGATCAGCACGAAAATCCGGCGGTATTTCGATCCGTTTGAAATCGGCACAGGCGCACCTGATATAAATGGAAAGAACGTGCTGATCGCGGACGACATCATGTCGTCGGGAGCGTCGCTTTCTGCCATGATCGATCTGCTGACGGTGAAGACGAATTGCAAAATCGATAGGGCAGCGTGTTTCCTCAGCGGGTTGTAGTTCCCGTAAGTATAGGAAATTTCGCTGAGATCCTTCCTTGACTTGGGATGCGGAGCGACCGATATTCACCCTACGCGGTGGAAACACCATGACCGTATTTACGCCTTACGGTCATTAAACATCAGGTGTGGTGAAAGCTGCACAGGTCCGAGCGAGCGCCAGATGAGGCCGGCCCATAGGGGGCGAGTATCACAAGCCATGGATCGGGTGGCAGGTATAAGGGAAGCCCGTCAGCGATGACGGGCTTTTCTTTTTGCCTCAACCTCTACCGGCTGCGAGCATGGTCTTGTCTTCGACGAGGACCAGGCTGAGTGTCTCGTCGCGGGCGGTTCGGATGGTCTGTTCGCGCACATCGAATCGATTGGCATCGAAGCGGTTCAGCCAAGCCGCAGCGCTCACCTTGCGGGGCGCCGCGTCGTCGGGCCGGCCGCCGAACTGCACTCCGAAAGCCGAGCTCTTGGGATCGAGGTCGTCGCGGGGAAACCAGGCCCGGTCGATGGCTGGGGCGCGTGCGAACCATTTGCGGCCGCGGGGCGTGTGGCACACGACGAATCCTTGAAGATGGCCGAGATCGACGAGCCGGATCGCCGTCGCGGTCAGACTCGTCCTGAAGGTCTCGGCTAGTTCGCCGATGGTCCCGAACGTGAACCTGCCGATCTGCCGGGCCAGCGGTTCGAAGAGATAACGGGGCATCAGGAGGTCGGCAGCGTATCCATCGGCCACCTTCTCGGCGGATTGAGCTTCCCGCGGTCGATACTCGTCCACCCGGCAGACCAGGGTCCTGCCGCGATGGAAGCGCCAGTGGCCGAGTTCGTGCGCGATCGAAAACCGCTTCCGGCGTGGCGAGCTTTCGGATTTCACCGTGATAATCGCCTTGCCGCCGCACCCAAGGATGTGCGCCTCGCAGCCGTTGAGAGCGCAATATCTGACACGGGCGCCCACATGATGCGCGATGGCGTCGAGTTCGATCTCGTCCGGCGACGTGATGCCGAGTTCGCGCAGGAGGACTTCGGCCGGCGTCACGGGTGCGGACTCACTTGAGGATCCCCAATTCGCGCATCACCTGCAGCATGTCGAGCACGTCGGCGTCCGACAATTCGGTCTCCTTGCGGGCGGCGAGGGTGAAACTGTCGTCGTGGGCATTGGAGGCGAGGGCCTGCCGCAGCCGTTCCCGAGCCTCGGCGATGGGAATGACCGCCTGAGGCTCGGTCGCCTTGTTCGCGGCCACGCCGGCACGGGCGGCGTGAAGCCTATCCTTGTTCGCCAGCAGAACCGTTCTTTCGACCATCGCGCGCATGCGCGCGGCGTTGGCCTCGGGGTCTCCGATGTCCTCGGCGTACTGGGCGAGGATCTCGTCGTCCGAGGCCTGCATGATGTCTTCGACGAAGTGCCGTCCGATGCCTCGGAAACCGCTCTGTCTCTGCTTTCCGCGGGTCATGTCCGGTATCCCTTGGGACGGAGTTTGAGAAGTCTGCGCCGTATCAGGGTTCGCTTGGTTGCATAGGCTGTGCCGTCCAGTCCCGTGAGCTCCTTGAGCTGGTCGGCATCGAACTCGGCCAGGATACCCTCGACGAGATCGCGCGCCACCGTATCGTCTTCGAAAATCGCCAAGATTTCGTTCCGTCCGTCGTCGTATGCCTTCTGCTCTTCTACCGACCACTCTGCTGCCGGCAGGTCGATCGCATCCTCGACCCCCGCCTGGACGGTGGGCAGATGCACAAGCTGATTGTGCGCCTTTTCCCGCTCTCCGTCAGCGATGCTGCTCATGGTGTCGATCAGGTGCTTCACGACATCGACCTCCACGGGACAATTCCGGGTGCCCCGCAACGTCCGGAGGACGGCCTCCTGCGACAGGTCGTCGGACTCCCATCCCGTTCCGAACGAGAACGACCTCGCGACGGAATCGATCCTCGCCCATTCGGCGGTGCTGAGGCTGCAGATCGCGGCCTCCACCTCCTGGCGGGATCGGACGGCCTTGTGGTCCTGGCGTTGCAAGCGTTCCCCCTCCTCTCCCATGCGGCGCCCTACGGCGGGCTCGGACATCCTCGCTGATTATTTTTTATGGCGCATGTCCGCGGGCGGGGTTCGGCCCCGCATAGGTCAATAGGAACCGCCTTCTTGGAGCAACCCAAGGGCGAATACAACCGTCGGCTCCGGCCGAACGATGCGATGGGCGAAATCACCGTCAGCCGTCGCCGATGGAAAACGGACTGACGGATCATGAGGACCACGATGGCGATCAAGACATCACATTTCAAAGTCGACAACGGAGACATGACGCTGATCGAACTGGAGTCCGGTCGCCGGATCCTTGCGGACATCAACATCCGGTGCGCCGCCGACGACGAGGACGACGACACGCCGGACGTAGCCGCGCAACTCCGCAAGAAGCTGGACCGCGACGACGAGGGCCGCTTGTTCGTGGACGCCTTTCTCAACACCCATCCCGATGCGGATCATATCCGCGGCCTAGAGACGCATTTCCATCTCGGAGATCCGTCGACATGGTCGAAGGCTGACGACAAGATCTTCATCCGCGAGATGTGGTCGTCGCCGATCGTGTTCCGCCGGGCCAAGGCCAAGGACGAGGACCACGTGCTCTGCGCGGACGCGGAAGCCTGGCGCGACGAGGCGCGCCGGCGCGTCAAGAAGTACAGAGCGGACGGCTCGCTCGCCGACGGCAACCGCATCGTCATCCTGGGCGAGGACGTCGACGGCAAGACGGACGATCTCGGCGCGATCCTGGTGAAGGTCGACGAGGTTTTCTCGAAGATCTGCGGCCAAACCGACACGTCGTTCGAGGCGCGGCTGCTGGCGCCGATGCCCGCGGCCGACGAGAAGGAGGAGGACGTCCTCACCAAGAACAATTCCAGCGTCATCATCCGCATCGACCTGAAGGTCTCGAAGGCCGTCAAGGCGCGCTACCTGCTCGGCGGGGACGCCGAGGTGGCGATCTGGGACCGTATCTGGGATCGCAATGCGAAGACGCCGGAACGTCTGGAATACGACGTGCTGATCGCGCCGCACCACTGTTCTTGGCACAGCCTATCGTATGATAGCTGGTCGAAGATGGGCGAGAAGGCGGAGGTGTCGGCATCCGCGCGCAACGCGCTCGGGCAGGCCCTGAGCGGCGCCCTTGTCGTGTCCAGCAGCAAGGCGGTCGTCGACGACGAGAGCGACCCTCCCTGCATCCGCGCCAAGCGCGAATATCTCGACATCCTCGACGACGTGAAGGGCGAGTTCAAATGCGTCGCGGACGGTCCGGGCGACGATCCGCTGGTGATCGAGGTGGGTTCGGCCGGACCGAGGTTGAAGCGGGCGGTGTTCGGCGTGAGCGTGGCGGCCGGCACCGGCATCGGCAGCCAGCCGTTGGCCCATGGATGACCCCATGCCGCCGGTGCTGACGGACCAGATCCCGGTGAGCGTGCGCCGCGCGCTGCGCTTCTTGGAATCGCATCCCTCGGTCGTGCGCGTGACAACGCACCGGATCGAGGGAAGCGGGGCGACGGTCGCCGTCGTCGATATCCGCACCGAGCTTGCGAACGCCTGGAGGGCGGTGGGCGCCAGTCCGTCCGGCGTCCGTGCCGTCGAACCGGTATCGTTCGTGTTCTCCGCCGCATATCCGCTGGGCGCGCCCAAGATCCTGCTGCGCCGCGACTTCAACCGCAGCCATCCGCATATCCAGCCTGCGCGCGGCGATACGCTTTCCGAACCCTGCCTCGTCGCCGGCTCGCCACGCGAGGTGCTCCGCGTCAGGGGGATGGCAGGGCTCTTCGAGCAGCTCGTGGACTGGCTGGAAAAGGCTGCCTCCGCGCAATTGATCGATCCGCAGAACGGATGGGAGCCGGTCCGGCGCGACGGAATCGACGATTTCGTGGTCGCGGATGCGGACTGGCTGACGTCGCTGCCCGGCCGCGATGGCCGCTGCGCCGTGTATCGGGCCTGGTACTATGCGGTCACCGACGGCGAGCAGACGACCTACCGCATCGGCCTGCCCCAAGGGGATCCGGTGGCGCTCGGGCCCAAATTCGCCGTCGGATGGAGCTATGAGCCCGCCGGTCCCGGGGCGCGGACCGGCACGACCCATGCGATCGTCGCATGGTCGGGCAAGCTGCCTTCCGGCAGACCGTTCGTGGCGGGCGAGTATCAGCCGGAGAACGTCTCGACGATCGACGAGCTTCTGGCCAGGTCCGAGACGCTGGGCTGCCGCGACTTTCTTACGCCGAAGCTCGCGATGCTGCAGAGCCGGATGCCGGAGGCCGGTCTCCGCATGAGCCAGCCGGTGGCGGTGCTGCTGCTGGCGCGGCGCCCCTGCGACGTCATCGGCACGGGTTCCCCGATCGAGATCTGCCCCTACGTGGTCGAGCTTCGGAAGGACGAGACCCTCACGCCGGGAAGCGGCACGGCCGTCCGGACGGCGATGCACCGCGACGAGATATCCTCCCGTCTGCTGCGGCGCGCGGCGGGCGATGATGGCGATGCCGTCCGTCCTTGGACGCTGATCGGCTGCGGGAGCGTCGGGTCGAAGCTCGCCGTGCATCTGTCGAAGTCCGGGCGGGGACCCGCCTCGCTGGTCGACAGCGCCGACATGCAGCCGCACAATTTCGCCCGGCACGGGACGCTGCCCTCCGACAACAAGGTGGAGAGCTACTGGTTCGTTCCGAAGGCGCTCCACCTGGCGGAATCCTTGGGTCCGCTCCGTCAGGAGGCGGCCCATCATCAGACAGACGTCGTCGGCCTCGCCCTTTCGGAACGGTCGGTCGCTTCGGTCGTGGCGACGGATAGCTTCGCGGTGGTGAACACCACCGGATCGGCCAGCGTGCGCGAGGCGCTTGTCCTGACTGACGTCGCCACGGCCCGTCCGCGCGTGATCGAGGCCTGCGTGCTCGGCATCGGCAGCGTCGCCATGCTGTCGGTCGAGGGACCGGACGCCAATCCTTCCTCGACCGACCTGATCTGCGAGGCCTACCGCGCGATCAACGCCGACGCCGCCCTGCGGGCCGAAGTCTTCAACACGGCGGCGGAGGCGATCGCGATCGGGCAGGGCTGCTCGGCCGTGACGATGCCGCTCTCGGATGCGCGGCTGTCGTCGCTCTGCGCGCCGATGGCGGAGCGTCTTACGCAGCTTCAGTGCCGGGGATTGCCGGAGGCCGGCGAGTTGCTGCTCGGCCGGATCGCCGAGGACGGCCTCGGCCAGACCTGGCAGCGCAGCGAGGTCGCTCCGCGCATCCTCGTCCGCAAGGAGGGGATCAGCGAGGTTCGGATCGCGCCCGACGTCGATAGGCGCATCCGGGAGGCGGTGGCGGCGCGTCCCGGCTCGGAGACGGGCGGCATCCTGGTCGGGCGGTATTCCGACGTGAGCGACGTCTTCCACGTGGTGGACGTACTGCCGGCCCCGCCTGACAGCAAGTTCTCGCGCGACGAATTCGTTCTCGGCACGCAGGGCTTGCGCCCGTTGCTGCGCGATCTCATCGAAGGGTCGGGCGGAGCGCTCTACGCGCTGGGCACCTGGCACAACCACTTGGTCCCCAGTGGACCGTCGGCGCGCGACGTGAGGACCGCCGCGCTCCTCTGCGTCAGCCAGTTCTTTCCGCTGCTGATGCTGATCCATACGCCGGCCGGATACGTGCATTTCACCGCGGAGGCGCTGTCCGACGCCGTTGCGCCGCTGGTTCAGGATGACGGAGGTCCCGGATGAAGAACCCGATCGATGCCTACACGGTGCGCGCGCGGCTCGTTCCGGCCGTGATAGGCGGCGCGCCGGCTTTCGCATTCGTCGCGATCTTCATCGCCTGGGGCGGCGTCGCGCTGACCAATCTCATCGCAGGCACCGGGCTCGCCGTCCTGTTCGCCGTGTTCGCCGACGTTGCGCGCCGCCGCGGCCGTGCGATCGAGCCGGCGATCGTCGAGAAGATGGGCGGTCTGCCGACGACGGTGACGCTGCGGCATCGCGACCCGACATACGACGCGGCGACCAAGACCGGCTTCCACGCGTTCCTCGGACGGAAGCTGGGCCAAGCCGCCCCGTCGCCGGCGGAGGAATCGGCGGATCCCGGCGCCGCGGACGCCTACTACGCGCGGGGCGCCGCCTGGCTGCGCGAGAACACACGGAACAGGAAGAAATTCGGCATCCTCTTCAACGAGAACGTCGACTATGGCTTCCGGCGGAACCTGCTCGGTCTGAAGCGGCCGGGCCTTCTTCTCAACGCCCTGATCGTCATGGTGTGCATCGCGATCTTGCGGCATCGTTGGCCGCTGGATCTGTCGAACGGCTTCGACGCCAAGGTGGTTATGGTGGTGGTGGTCGCCGTGATCCACGCAGCGTACCTTGGGCTCTTCGTGACCGAGGCGGGCGTGTTCGAGGCCGCACGGTCGTACGCCCGCCAATTGCTTCTCAGCATCCAATCGCCGCACCTGAACAAGGATTCGAGAAAGACGACCCCGGCACCCCGGACATCCAGGAAAAAGCTCTCCGGCCCGATCACCGAACGCGGAGTACGACCGTCATGACTTCTTCCGAAAAGCCCGCCTCGGACCCCATCCAGGTCTCGCCGGACGGATGGGACGACGACGACACCCCGTACCGGATGCCGGAGTTTTCAGGGCGCAACATCGTCATCTTCTCCGACGGCACGGGACAGGCGGGTGGCGTCGAGGTCGATGAATTCCGCAGCAACGTCTACAAGCTGTTCAGGGCGACCCGTTGCGGTCCGGACACGACCATCGATCCCGACCGTCAATTGGCCTACTACGATCCGGGGCTCGGCTCGCGGCTCGCCGGGGACGACATCAAGGTGCCGTTCCTGCGCCGCATCTACAACGGTCTCGGCAGCGCGACGGGTCTCGGGATCACCGGCAACCTGGTCGATTGCTACGTGGCTCTGATGCGGCTCTGGCGCCCCGGCGACCGCATCTTCCTGTTCGGCTTCAGCCGCGGCGCCTACACGGTGCGCTGCCTCGCCGGCGTCCTCGGGCTGTGCGGGATCCCGATCCGGATGCCGGACGGATCTCCGCTGCTGCGTGATCCGGAGACGCTCAGGGCGATAGCGGTCGAAGCCGTCAAGCGCGTCTACCGGCATGGCAGCGGCGCCGCCGACCGCGACGACGACCATGCCACGGACCGCACCCGGTCGCTCAAGCTGCAGCGGACCGCGTTGGGCGATCAGTTCAGGCAACGCTACGCGTCGCAGGAGGCGGGCGTTTCGAACGCGGTCCCGCACTTCATCGGCGTATGGGACACGGTCGCCGCGATCGGCGTGAGTTCGTCGCTCGTTCCCTGGCTGTGGGCGGGCGCCGCCGTCGTGGTAGGCGGATTGTCGGCGCTCCTCGCCTGGTTTCTCGGACGGTTCGGATACGTCTTCTGGATGACGTGGATCGAGGCCATGGCTGCCGTGGGCATGACCGGGCTGGCGTCGTACTACCTGCTGCGTCTCAAGGTCTCGTTCGGCGTGCCGGGCTTCGGTTGGTGGCAGACGGTGCATCTCACGAACTTGCAGATGAAGTTCTTCGACCGCCATCTGAATCCGCTCGTCCGCTACGCGCGCCACGCGCTGGCGCTCGACGAGCGGCGGGCGGATTTCGACCGCGTACCGTGGGCCAACGACGCCGACCCTCCGAACCGGGAGATCGAGGAAGGCGCCTATCTCAGGCAGCTATGGTTCGCCGGCAACCATTCCGACGTCGGGGGCAGCTACCCGGAGAACGAATCCCGGCTGTCGGACATCCCGCTGAAATGGATGGCCTGCCAGGCGAAGAAGGCGGGTCTGCTGGTGAACGAGAGCCTGCTCGCGACCTACGGCCGACACACCGGTCAGCAGCATGACGAGTGCCGCGTCGGCGTCCGGCTGCTGTTCTGGCGGTTGAACTGGAAGGAGAAGTCCAGAAAGGTGGTGCCCAAGGCCACCTACCATCCATCGGTCATGCGCCGCTTCAAGGAAGCCCGCGTCCTCGTCTATGACAAGGAGCAGCCCTATCGACCGGGTCTTCTCGCCGGCCACGTCGATTTCAAGGACGTCTACGCAGCAGAGACGAGCGTCCCGGCAGGCACTGCGGCCAGCTAGGCGCTCCGGCGGCCTCCGCCGTGCCGGCCTAGACGAATGCAGCCCTGCGCTCCGGAGCGACTTGCCCCCGGCGAAAATGTGGTACACAGTGGTGGCCACAAAAAATGCGCCGGTCTTTCGGAAGTGCCTTGTTTTACGGGTTTTCCTGAGTGTCCGCGACCGCTGGCTGAGAATCCCCCCCTCTCCGCCAGCCCGACGACATCGCAGTTAAATCAATAGGCCATTGAAAGAAATAAGCTTTCCGCAGCCGGTCGCACGCACGGGTGTCGTACGTGAGTCGATCGAGGGCCGCCCCCGGATAGGGATTTCTTGCGTTCCGCCGCGGGACATGCGGCGGGGCCGCTGTTCCGTCAGATTGCAGCCGATCGATTTGGCTCACCGGTGGTTTGTTTCGCGCCGTCGCGGTGCTCTTGCGATAAGGCCACGTTCCCAAAGTGCCATGGACTTCATCGCGCTGATGTCCTTCGCCAACTAGGTCAGTCATCCGGATGGACCCCGGCATCTGATCTTAGATCGGAGCGGTCACGGCAGGGGCAGCATCGCCATGAAGATGCGGTGATTGGATTTCGCCTGTCCGGTGACAGGCGACGAAGTGGTTATCCGTTTGGGACCGCAGTGTCGGTAATTCGTCGCGACAGCGTTCGAGCACGAAGGGACAGCGCTGCGCGAAGCGGCAGCCTGGTGGCGGATCGACCGGGCTCGGCGGATCGCCTTTGACCAGATAGTCCTTCTTCAGTCGGTCGCGCAGCGGACCGGGCGGGGCCGCTGCCGCGATCAGCGACCAGCTATAGGGATGTGTCGGAGCCGAGAAGAACACGTTGCTCGATGCCTGTTCGACGATCTTGCCGAGATACATCACTGCGATCTCGTCGCAGAAATGCTGGATCACGCCGAGATCGTGCGAGATGAAGATATAAGTGAGGCCACGCTCGCGCTGTAGCTTCTTCAGCAGGTTCAGGATCTGCGCCTGGATGGCGACATCGAGCGCCGACACCGCTTCGTCGCAAACGATCAGGTCCGGTTCAGGCGCCATCGCGCGGGCGATGCACAGGCGCTGGCGCTGGCCACCGGAGAACTGATGCGGGAACAGGTCCGCGGCTTGCGGTGGCAGGCCGACTTCGGCGAGCAACTGCTTAACGCGAGAATCGCGCTCGCGCGGCGTGCCGATGCCGAGCAGGTCGAGCGGTTCGCGGATCAGCTCGCCGGCGCGGCGGCGTGGATCGAGGGCCGAAAACGGGTCCTGGAATACGATCTGGAATTTGGCGCGCGCGAGGCGGAGTTTTTCGCCACGATAGTCGGCGATGTTCTCGCCGCCGAACACGATCTGGCCCGAGGTGGACGGGATCAGCCGCATCACCGCCTGCGCGGTGGTGGATTTGCCGGAGCCGCTCTCGCCGACGATCCCGAATGTCGTACCGCGGCGGACGCGAAAGCTGACGCCATCGACCGCATGGACCTTGGACGGCGTGCCGAACAGGCCGCGCCGGCCGGCAGGGAAATGGACCACGAGGTCATTGACGTCTAGCAGCACGTCGGCCGATGGGGGGAAATGCAGGCCGTCGCTCATGGCGCGATCTCCTGATGGCGCCAGCATGAGACGGCGGCTTGCGCATCCACGCGATCGAGCGGCGGCTGTGGCTGGGTGCGGCAGATGTCGGCCGCGAACGCACAACGGGCGAGGAAGGCGCAATCCGGTCCGCGCGCACCGAGCGGCGGCACCATGCCGGGGATTTCTTCGAGCGCGGAAAAATGGCCGTCGGTCTTGCCGAGCTGAAGATGCGGCACGCAGCTCATGAGACCGCGCGTATAGGGATGGCGCGCATGGGCGATGATCTCGTCCGCCGCGCCCTGTTCGATGCAGCGGCCGGCATAGAGCACGGCGACATCATCTGCCATTTCGGCGACGGCGCCGAGATCGTGGGTGATCAGCACGATGGCGGTGTCGGTGTCGTCCTGCAATTCGGCCAGCAGGTCGAAGATCTGCGCCTGGACAGTAACGTCGAGCGCGGTGGTCGGCTCGTCGGCAATGAGTAGCTTCGGCTTGCACGCCAGCGCCATGGCGATCATCACGCGCTGGCGCATGCCGCCGGAGAGCTGGTGCGGATAGACATCGACGCGTTTCTCGGCGGCAGGGATCTGCACTGCCTTGAGGAAGTGGATGGCCTGTCGATACGCGTCGCGCCGCGACAGGCCGCGGTGCTGGCGCAACACTTCGCCGATCTGGTCGCCGACTGTATAGAGCGGGTTCAGCGCCGTCATCGGCTCCTGGAAAATCATTGACATCTTGTTGCCGCGCAGGCTGCGCAGCTCTTTCGGCGTCGCTGTGAGCACGTCCTGTCCGTCGAGGACGATACTGCCGGAAGTGACGTGAAAATCCTCGGGCAGCAGCTGCATGATCGCCAGCGCTGTCATGCTCTTGCCGCAGCCGGATTCGCCGACCAGTGCCATGGTCTTGCCCTGGACGACGTCGAAGGACAGATTTTCCAACACGGGTACGGGGCCCTTGCTGCCATTCATGGTGACGGTGAGGTTCTGGACGGAGAGAACCGGGCTCATGATTCAGCCTCGCTTCCGTAGGCGCGGATTGATGGCGTCGTTGATGCCGTCGCCGATCAGGCTGATGGCGAGCACGGCGACGAAGATGGCCAGACCGGGGAAGGTCACGGTCCACCAGGCATCGAGCACGTAGTTGCGGTTCTGGCCGAGCATCAGGCCCCAGCTCATGGTGTTGGGGTCGCCGAGGCCAAGAAAGCTGAGGCCGCCCTCAAACAGGATGGCGACGCCGATGGCCAGCGTCGCCGAGACGATGATCGGTGGCAGCGCATTGGGCAGCACCACGCGCAGGATGAGATGGCCGTTGCCGCCGCCGGCCGCGCGCGAGGCCTTGACGAAATCGAGGTTGCGCAGCCGCAGGAACTCGGCGCGGGTGAGGCGCGCTGCCGACGGCCAGCTGACGACGCCGATGGCGATGGTCACCACGGTCAGGGTCTGGCCGAACAGTGTCACCAGCACCATCGCAAACAGGAGTGGCGGCAGGATCTGGAAGAATTCAGTGATCTTCACCAGCGCGGTGTCTATCGGTCCGCCGAAGAAACCGGCCAGCGAGCCGATGGTGACGCCGATCACGATGGTGATGATGGCCGCGGTGCCACCCACGGTCAGCGTGGCGCGGCCGCCCTGCAGCAGGCCGGCGAGCACGTCGCGGCCGAGATAGTCGGTGCCGAGCCACGCATCGGCATCGGGCGGCGTGAACGGCGCGCCGGCGATGTCGATGGGATCGACGCCGTAGAGATGCGGCCCGAAGATGGTGGCGAGCACGATGATGAACAGCACGGCCAAACCGGCGACGCCCGAAGGGCTGCGGGAAAACTGGCGCAGCGCGGCCGCCATGGGCGAGGCACCGGTCTGCACCGGCAGTGCGGTCTTGCCGGGCTGGATGGCTGTGGCCTCGATGGTGGTCATCGGCCCCCCGAACGGATGCGCGGATCGACCAGGCGGTACACCAGATCGGTGATGATGTTGGCGGCCATCACGATGACCGCGGAGAAGAACAGCACGGCGAGCAGGGTCGGATAGTCGCGGCGCAGGATGCTGTCGAACACAAGCCGCCCCATGCCGGGCCACGAGAACACGGTTTCCACCAGCACGGCGCCGGCGAACAGGTGGCCGAATTGCAGGCCGGCCACGGTGACGATGGGGATCAGCGTGTTGCGCAGTGCGTGCTTGCCGATCACGATGACCTCCGGCAGCCCCTTTGCGCGCGCCGTGCGCACGTAGTCGGCGGTCAGCGCGTCGATCATGTTGACGCGGGCGAGGCGGCTGTACTGCGCAATATAGACGAGGCCCAGCGTTGTTGCGGGCAGTATGAGATGCTTGAAGACGTCAAGCACATAGGCGAAGCCGGCCTTGGGCCGCGCCACGTCCGTCATGCCGGTAACGGGCAGGATCGGCCAGATCGAGCCGAACAGCAGGATCAGCATCAAGCCGGTCCAGAACACCGGCGCCGCATAGCCGGCGAGCGAGACGATTGTGACGCCCTGGCTGAAAAAGCCATTCGGTCGGCGGGCACTGATGACGCCGAGCAGCGTGCCGATCGTCACGGAGATTATGAGCGCGGACAGGACGAGACAGAGTGTCGCCGGAACGCGCTGACCGATCAGGTTGAGCACGGGCTCGTTGAAATAATAGGAATAGCCGAAATCGCCGGTGGCGACCTTGCCGAGATAGGTGAAGAGCTGCTCGAGCATGCTCTTGTCCAGCCCGTATTTCACCCGTAGCGCGGCGATCACCTCGGCCGAAGCGCCGCCCATCTCGCCGGCGATCACCATCACGGGATCGCCGGGCGCGGTGTGGATCAGACAGAAGTTCAGGACCAGCACGGCAAGTAGCAGACCAAACGCATTGGCCAGCTGCCTGAGGACGTGGAGCGCGAGGTTCATGGTGCCGTACCGTTCAGGAAACGCCGTGGACTCAGGTCCGCGGCGGAACCTCCCAATAGAGTTCGTCAAGCGGTGACATCATGCCCCAGATCGAGGTGGGTAATCGGCCGAGACCCTTGGAGAACGCGTTGTGATAGGGCACAGCATTGATGAAATAGATCGGAGCGTCGGTGACGACCGCCTTCTGGAAGTCCGAATAGAGCGCCTTGCGCTTCTCCGGCGACGTCTCCTGCGCGGCCTTGGCCAGTAGCTCATCCACCTTGGGATTGCTGTATTGCTGCGTGTTCGACCAGATGATGCCCTTGCGGATATTGCTGCTCAGATAGGTGCGATCGACACCGATTACCGGGTCGCCCCAGTTGAAGACGGTGTCCATGGTGAGGTCGAAGTCGTAATTCGAGACACGCTGGGCCCAAGTCGGGAAGTCCGCGGCAGCGCGGACTTCTAGATTGATGCCGGCGCGCTTGAGCTGCGAGCGCAAATATTCGGCGACGTTGCGCTGCTGCTCGTCGCTGCCGGGGATGTAGTCGATGGTCAGCGTCATGCGGGAACCGTCCGGTTTTTTTGTCAGTCCGGCGTCTTCGAGCAGCTTTTGCGACTTCGCGAGATCGAGCTTGTACATCTCGACGCCGGGCTCATCGAGCGGTGAGCCCGGCGCGATCGGGCTGGTCGCGACCTTGGCTTTGCCGTTCATCAGTTTGCCGGTGATGAAGTCGCGGTTGGCGGCATAGGCGATGGCCTGGCGGACACGCACATCGTCAAGTGGCTTCTTCTTGGTGTTGAAGGCGAGCCAGTTGACCGGGCCGACGCCGTCAAAGCCCTTGTTGGTGATGACGACACTCGGCATCTTTTCGATGCGCTCGATGTCGCGCACACCAGCGACGAAGGGCAGGATATTGACGTCGCCTCGCTCCAGCGACACGATGGCAGCATTTGCGTCCGACACCAGCTTCACAACGATTTTGTCGAGCTTGGGCCGGCCGGGGATGAAGAACTTGTCGAACTTCTCCAGCGTGTAGAATTCGCCCTGCTTGTAGTCGGTCAGGCGATAGGGGCCAGAGCCCACCGGCTTGAGATTGGCTGGATGTGACTTGACGTCCTGGCCATCACCATAGACGTGCTTCGGCAGGATCGGCATCAGCGCCGGAGACATCGCCAGCAGCAGCGCTGGATGTGGATGCTTGAGGCGAATGATGGCCGTGAGCGGATCGGGCGTATCGACCTTGTCCACCGCGGCCAGCATGGTCTGGAACGGGTGATTGGCCTTGATGGTCATGATCGAGAAAGCGACGTCCTCGGACGTGACCGGCTTGCCGTCATGAAAGAGCGCGTTGTCGACCAGCTTCAGGGTCACCGATAGGCCATCTGCTGATGTTTCCCATGACTTTGCGAGATAGGGTTGCGGCTTCCAGTTCTCGTCATAGCGCAGCGGGCTGGCGAAGATCTGGGTCGATGGCATCGCGGTGGCCATGCCGGACTGCACGGCGCCATTGAAATGGCGCGGCACCTGGGTGGAGGCGACGACCACCGTTCCGCCATCCGCGGCAACGGCTGGCTTGATGCTCGGCGCGATGGCGGTGGCCACCAGCGCAAGGCCAAGCGCGGCGGTGAGAAGAGAGGCTTTCAGCGAGCGGGGTCGATCAGACCGGGTCGGAGACATGGAAGGTGTCCTTCTCTCAGAGGGTGAATGTAGCGTGCCGGCGGTTGGGGTCCGCTGTTGTCATGGGAGCCGATTGAACGAGGGCGGCGTCGAGGATCGTATCAAGCAGGCGCGTGTCGGGTATCGCATCGGTGCCGACCCCAACGAGCAGGATGTCGCTGTCTTGCGACAGGCCGTCGGATAGCGGCGTCAGTGTCCAGTCCTGTCCGACCATCTGAAGCAGCGAAAAGGAGGCATCATCCGCGATGCGGCATGGGCCTTTCAGCCGCAGCAATTGTGGCGGTAATGCCTTCAGGGCTTCGGCGAGCGCATCGCGATCGAAGGCGCCGCTGCGGGCATAGGACCAACGGCGGAAATCCTGCTCGTGATCGGAGCGGACGGCGTGCGTTGCAGCGAAGCGTGAGACAAGTTTGAATACGCCATCCGGCAGGCCGGGCAGCGTATGCTCGGTCGTCTCTACGATGGGAATGCCTGGGCGCAGGCCGGTGATGATGCCGCGGGCGGCATCGACGGCAGAGCGGTCCAGCAGATCGACCTTGGTGAGCAGGACGAGATTGGCGCGGTCAAACTGTCCGCGCACGGTATCTCCGACGCGGGCGTCGTCCAGCAGGCTCGCGATGCGCGATGCATCAGCGAGTACGATCACCGCATTCAGCTGCAGGCTTGGCTCTATCAACGCGATCTCGGCGATGCGCCAGGGATCGCCGACGCCGGAGGCTTCGATGATGATGTGATCAAAGGCGACGCTCCTGTCGAGGACGCGGCCGAGCGTATCGAGAAAGCCGCTCCCGATGCTGCAGCAGACGCAGCCATTGGCCAGCGTCATGGTCTCGCCGTCATGTCTTGCGATCAGCGCGGCGTCGATATTCACTGCGCCGAAATCGTTGACCAGCACGGCATAGCGGCCGCTGGCGTTGCGCAGCAGGTGGTTCAGATAGGTCGTCTTGCCGGCGCCGAGAAAGCCGCCGATCACCGTCACAGGTGTTTTGCAGGGCGACGCCATCATGCCCGCGGCGCCTGCCGGACAATCCCGCCAACCACGGTTCCCCAGATATTGATATCCTTGATCGTCTCCGGCGCAACCTCGAGCGGGTCTGTGTCGAGCACCACAAAGTCGGCATATTTGCCGGTCTCGATGCTGCCAACGAGATGATCGAGCTTGAGCGTATAAGCAGCATCGATAGTGATGGCATTTAGCGCCTGCTGCACGGTGAGCGCTTCACTCTCCTTGCCGAGCACGCGGCCTGACGAGGTCACGCGGTTGACGGCGCACCATGCGGTGAACAGCGGACTGAGCGGCGTCACCGGAGCGTCCGAATGGATCGCGAAGGGGACGCCGATGCGTAGCGCCGTGCCGGTGGCATCAAGGCGGTTCGCGCGTTCCGGGCCCATGGTGAGGTTGTAGTGCGAGTCGCCCCAGTAGTAGACGTGATTGGCGAACAGATTGACGCACATGCCGAGCGACTTCATCCGCTTGAATTGCGCGGCATCAGCCATTTGGCAGTGTTGCAGCGTGTGGCGATGATCGGGCATCGGCGTTGCGATCTGTGCGGCTTCCACCGCTTCAATGGCGACCTCGGTGGCCTCGTCGCCATTGGTGTGGATATGCATCTGGATGCCTGCCGCATGATAGGCCGCGACGATGCTCGGTAGTTCTTCCGGCGCGATATACCAGAGCCCGTTGGGGGCGCCATTGTGATAGCCGGGCCAGCGCAGCCGGGCGGTAAAGCCCTGTATCGAGCCGTCGACCACCAGCTTGACGATACCGTAATGTAGCTTGTCGTTATTGGTCGCCTTCAAGGCCTTGATCTTGGCCACGCCCTGTTCCGGGCTGTGTGACACCGAGGCCATGGCCGGCACGAGGCGCACCGAGAAATCCTCGCGGCGGCTGGCGGCGCGATAAACCTCGACGGTGAGGTCGGCGAGATCGTTGTGCAGGTCGGTGACGGTGGTGACGCCCTGCACACAGCAGGACGATGCATAACGATTGACGTCCTCGGCGGTGAGATTGCCCGACAGCGGATTGGTGCCGAGCACGCGAAATACGCGGAAACGTGCCGCAATGCCTTGCACCTCGCCGGAGGGCTCGCCGTCCTTGCCCATCACGACGCCGGAAATATTTGTCGTGCGGTCGAGTTCCGCGCGCTTGAGGACGAGAGTGTTGACGTTGCTGATATGGAACGAGGCATGCACCACCATGATCGGGCGCGTGGTGGACACGCGATCAAGATCCTGCCGGGTGAGCGAAATGCTGCCGATATGCAACGGGTCGAAACCCCAAGCGAAAAGTGGCGCTTCGGGATCGGTCATCGCACGCTCGGCTTCCTGCAGCCGTTCGACAATGGCGTCGATGCTGGGCACGCCTTTCACCACTTTGCCCTCCGGCGAACGGCGATCGAAGGCACCCACATAAGGCAGCGACCACATCATGCCCTCCATGATGTGGCTGTGGCCTTCGACGAAACCGGGCAGCAGCACCTGGTCCTTGAAGCGGTCATCGACCTTGCCGCCGAGGCTGGCGAGTTCATCAAGGCTGCCGACGGCGACGATGCGGCCCTCGCGCACTGCAACATGCGTGGCTGCAGGGCGCGACGGATTCATGGTCACGATCTTGCGGGCGGAAAAAACAACCGTATCCTTGCTCACTTGACCATCCTCAGTTTCCGTTACGGGAGCGTGAGGCCAGTCACAGCTCCGAGCCAGCGCCAGATCGGATGCACGAATGGGGCCAGTCATGCAGACTGGTATGGTCAGTTTGGCGTGGCTCTTGCTTTGCGTTTGGATCGGCGGTCATGAGCGTCAGCTCCGTGTGCCGGAATTGATGGGAGCGGTGATGGCGAATCCGGGGAGAGTAACCAAGGTCACGCCGGCGGACGGCCGCACTGCGGCGTCCGGCATCGGCGATGCGCTTTTCTGGGGCTCTCTGTTTCAGGGGCTGGACCGTCGTGGCCCGTTCCTGCAGTTGCAAATCCGCCAGCTGATTTGTACCGCCATCGAGGAAGGCCGTCTCGCGCTCGGTGTGCGGATGCCGTCGAGCCGCGAGCTCGCAACATTGCTGGAAGTCTCGCGCAATACGGTGGTGATCGCCTACGAACAGCTGGTCGATCAGAACTTTCTCGTTTCTCGCGAGCGCAGCGGTTTCTATGTCGCAGGTCTTCCCAAGCATCTGGGGGCGCAGCGCGAACTTCGCGCTGCGCCCGATGACACCGGCGCGGCGCGCTGGGCCGATCGTTTTGCGGTGCGGCCGTCAGGTCATCGCAATATCGTCAAGCCACTCAACTGGCAGGACTATCCGTATCCGTTCATCTTTGGCCAGTTCGATCCCAGCCTGTTCCCGACCAATGACTGGCGCGAAAGCGCGCGCGCTGCGCTCAGCGTGCCCGAAATCAACAACTGGGCGCGCGACCTTATCGACGAGGACGATCCGGCCCTGATCGAACAGCTCAGGCTTCAGGTGCTGCCGCGGCGCGGCATTCGGGCGCGGCCGGACGAGATCATGATGACCATGGGAGCGCAGCATGCACTCTATCTAATCGCCCGGTTGTTTACGAAGCCGGGTACCCGCGTCGGGATGGAAGATCCCGGCTATCCGGATGCACGCAACATCTTCGGTATGCTGACAGAGAATATAATGCCACTGGCGGTGGATGCTGACGGCATGGTGCCAGACGCCAGTTTCGAGAGCTGTGATCTTGCCTACGTCACCGCGGGGCACCAGTGCCCGACGACTGCCGTGATGCCCGAGGCGCGGCGGCTGGAGCTGCTGCGCAAGGCGCAGGAGCGCGACATCGTGCTCATCGAAGACGATTATGAGAGTGAGCTGATCCAGGAGGGGCCAGCGCTGCCGCCACTGATGAGTCTCGATCGCAACGACCGGGTGCTCTATGTCGGTAGCCTGTCCAAGGCGCTCGCGCCCGGCCTGAGGCTCGGTTATGTCGCGGCGCCTGCGCCGGTGATCCGCGAGCTACGCGCGCTGCGCCGGCTGATGCTGCGGCATCCCCCGCTGAATAACCAACGGGTTGCGGCGCTTTTTATCGGCCTCGGGCATTATCGTTCCCACCTGCAGCGTGTGTCGCGCGTATTGTTGGAGCGCGCGCGTATTCTTGATCAGCTGTTGCCGCAGCATCTTGGTGAATGCCAGTTCGTGCGCGGCGTCGGAAGTACGAGCTATTGGGTGACATGCCCCGCTGGTGTTGACGCAACCGAACTGGCAAAGGCCGCGCTGGCGGAGGGCGTGGTGATCGAGCCCGGCGACGTGTTTGCGATGACCAGAGGCAGTCGGGCAAACAGCTTCCGCCTCGGCTTCTCGTCGATCCGGAACGATCGTATCGAGCCTGGCATCGAGCGCCTCGGACGTATCATAGTGCGGATGGGCTAAGTCAGCTCGCCGATCCCCTTCACCGCACTGACGAGTGCGATGACGCCGAGGCTCGCGATCGAGACCTGGCGATGCAGGGCGTCATTGCCACGGCGAAAAGCGAGTTCGCCGAGCCGCGTGCCCAACCACATCACCGGCAGGCCGAGCAGTGACAGGCCGACAGTGTGCAGGGTCATCAGTCCGACGCCGACAAAGCTCACTGTGGCGGTGATCGAGGTCATCAGGAAGAACACCATCAGCGACGCGCGGGCCGCCCGGCGTGGCATCGGGAGCGACATATAATATGCCACGACCGGCGGACCGGGCATCGCAGCCAGGCCGTTGAACAGGCCGGAGAAGAAGCCCGTCACTGTTGTCAGCGGACGAGGCGGTGTGTCCGGCAGGGCAAAGCCGCGCTGCAAGGCGAACACTGCCAGCAGCGTGATGGCGCTGATGGCGAGACGGGCAGCCGGCGCCGAGATCGCGCTGAGAATCAGTGTGCCCAAAGGCGAGCCGATCACGGCGCCCAGCATGAGCCAGCGCAGCGAGGGCCAATCGCAAGCTTTGGAGGCCTGGCGCAAATCAAGCAGACTCCCGGCTAGCTGCAGTCCGATGGCTACCGGCACCGCCTCAGTGGGATCCATGAACAGGCTCAGCAGCGGCACGGCGGCGAGCGCGAAGCCGAAGCCGGTATAGCCGCGCAAGACCGCTGCGATGAAGATCGAGGCGATGGAGAGCAGGACCAGTTTTGGCGTCAGTGCCGCGCCGAGATCGCTGATTGCGATCAGGAGATCATGCATGTCCATCCAGCCTTCGTCATAGCGTCACCATGACCGCGCCGGCTGAAACAGGCAGGGCCAGCCTTAAGTCAATGCTTGGTCCAGATCTGGTCTGGCCGGGTGGTTCGGGACAACTGGCCCTAATCGCCGCGCAAAGCCGCTGGCACCTTCGAACCATCATCGGCCTGCCGATGCCTGCTTCAATGACCGAGAGAGCCTTGCCATGTCCGATTCGTCTGCGCGCCACCAGCTTCTCGTCACGTTGTTCGAGGCGTTCAACCGCCACGACGCCGATGGCGTGATGGCCTGCATGACCGGCGACATCGTGTTCGATACCGCCGTCGGCACCGAGATGTATGGCAATCGCATCATCGGCACCGCCGATGTGAAGGCGGCGTTTGAAAAGGTGTGGAGGGGCATGCCCGATGTGAGCTGGACCTGCACCTCGCATAGCGTATTCGGCGATCGCGCGCTGTCCGAATGGATTTTCCGCGGCACGGCGGCCAATGGCACGCGGGTCGAAGCCGAAGGATGTGATCTCTTCACTTTCAATGGCGACAAGATTTCCCGCAAGAGCGCCTTCCGCAAGGACCGTCCGCCGCTACCGGCCAAGGCAGCGTCGTAAGGAGGCGGTCATGTCGATCGCGCCCTACGACCAGCATCACGATCCGCTCGTCTCGGCCGGCCCCGGCCAAAACCGCGACTATGCGCCGACCTACTGGACGGCCACGGCTGGCGTGCTGCCGGAGGACGACGGTCCGATCACCAGCGATATCGATGCGGATGTCGCGATCATCGGTTCCGGCTATACCGGCCTTGCCTGCGCGATTTTCCTCGCGCGCGAGCATGGCATCAAGGCCGTGGTGCTGGAAGCCAACCGGGTGGCCTGGGGCTGCAGCACGCGCAATGGCGGGCAGGGGCAGAATGCGTCGGGCCGGCTGTCGCGTTCACAATGGATCGCGCGCTGGGGGCGCGACGTGGCGTTGCGCCTGCATGCCGAAGTGCAGGATGGCTTTGAGACATTCGAGGACCTCATCGTCTCGGGCAAGATCGATTGCGAGCCGCAGCGCGGCGGACATCTCTATCTCGCCCATCGCCAGCGCATGCTCGACAAGATCGCGGCCGAGTCGAAGGTGCAGAACGAGATCTTCGGCTACAAGACGCGAGTGCTGTCGGCGGACGAGGTCCGCCGCGACTATGTGAACGAAGCCGAATGCGTTGGCGCGGTGCATGAGCCGCTCGGCACAGGTGTGCATCCCGCGAAACTCGCTTTCGGTTATCAGCGCATGGCACGCGAGCTCGGCGCCAAGGTGCATCCGGGCAGCCCGGTGCTCGAGATCACGACGCGCGGCGGCACGCATCATTTGCGCACGCCCGGCGGCACGGTGCGTGTGCGGGCGGTCGGCATCGCGACGGGCGCCTATACGTCGCTCGGTCTCACGCCGTTCCTGCGTGGCCGCTGCATGCCGATCATGTCCAACTCCATCGTGACGCGACCGCTGACCGAAGCCGAACTGGAAGCCACCGGCTTCAAGACCTCGCAGGTCATCACCGATACGCGTACATTGCGCTTCTACTATCGCCGTCTGCCGGACAATCGTGTTCAGATCGGCAGCCGCAGCGCCATCACCGGCGCCGATGCCGCCAACCAGAAACATCTGCAACTTCTGATCGACGGATTGCATCGGAAATTCCCGGCGCTGAAGGGCATCCAGATCGATTATTCGTGGTGGGGATGGGTCGATGTGAGCCATGACATGATGCCGCGCATCTTCCGGCCCGATCCGGCGCAGACTTTGTTCTATGCGCTCGGCTATGGCGGCAACGGCGTGTCTTATTCGGCGCAGGCCGGTCGCCGCATGGCAGCGATGATCGCAGGCAAAACCTTCAAGGGACAGGACCTGCCCATCTTCACCTCGCCGCTCCCGACGCATCCATTCACGCCGTTCCGTCGCATCGGACAACGGATGCTGTACAAGCTGTATCAATCGCGCGACGAGGCGGCGTAGCGGCGATCTATCTGAAACCGTATCTGCTTGACGCGGGAGGCAGCTCTCAAGCGCGACGGGAGGCGGCTGCGTATCGAAGGCACCGTCATGAAATCCGTGTCTCTCGCAGAAAAGCGAAACATGGTCGCCCGCTTCGCCGAGCGATGGACCGATGCGCTCGCCACAGGTCAATTGAAGCCGATCATCGATCGTACGTTCGCCTTGAGCGAGGCAGCTTCTGCGCATCAGCGCATGGAGTGCGCAGACCATTTTGGGAAAATTCTTCTGATCCCGTAACCTTACGACGACGACCCGACTGACGAACAGGCCGATCGGGCAAAAACAACATACTAATTACGAACCGACGTTGGGCACCGAAGAACGTCGGTTCGCTATCGAAGCTTTGCTGCGCGAAAATCTGTCGCCCAATCGATCGCAGATCTTTTGAGATTCGGCAGTACATCGCTCGCGTTTCGGCACGGTCCTTGGTCTGGCCCGTGCCTGCGAACACTGGTCCCGCAACGATTGCGAGCCCTGGGGCGGGTCATTCAATTTTGACGACGATACGGCCTCGCACTTGCCCGGCGAGCACCTTGGCGCCGGCGTCGATCACCTGGTCGAGTGAGATTTCGCTGGTAATGTCGCGGAGCTTGCTTGCATCCAGATCGGTGGACAGCCGCGCCCAGGCGGCCTTCCGCAGCTCGATCGGGCACATGACAGAATCGATACCGAGAAGACACACGCCGCGCAAAATGAACGGCGCAACCGAAGATGGCAGGTCCATGCCCCCCGCCAGA
>WPCJ01266676.1_pt1 | contig 51273 bp, 55 predicted proteins | sample 5399831 | NCBI WGS metagenome assembly WPCJ01 (sample SAMN12869470, study PRJNA574797) | sludge metagenome | isolation source: wastewater treatment of pH10 | place: China:Beijing | collected 2019-05-20
CGAAACGCCATCGAGCGCATGTTCTGCCGCCTCAAGGACTTCCGCCGCGTCGCCACGCGATACGACCGAAACGCCGTCAACTTCCTCGCCGCCGTCTGCATCGCTGCAACCGTCAGTTACTGGTTATGAGTCCAGGCCCTATGGTTCCGTGTCGAGGGAGCAGCGGACCTTTTCCAGAAGGTGGAAAAGCTGCGCTACTTCGGCATCCGACAGCAGTTCAAGCGACTTTTCATTAATTAGCGTCAGCTCCTCATAGAGCTGCGGCCGGAGTGCGTGCGCCTTTTCCGTGAGGAACACCTGAACGGCGCGACGATCATCGGAATTCCTGCGCCTAGTGATCAATCCCGCCCGCTCCATCTTCGACAAAGCCGCGAAGGCCGTAGGACCGACGTTGCGAACCCGTCGAGCCAGCTCCGCTTGACTCAGTCCATCCTCCAAATAGAGCGCCCAAAGATAGTACCAATAGCCCGCCGTAACGCCGAGCTTCGCCATATTCTCCATCAGACGGTCTCTGCCAAGCCGATGCAGCAGGCGCAGCACAAATCCGATGTTCCAGTTGCCCGCATAGGCATCGATCTTACGGTCCAGCGGCCAGTTCTTCCGGTTCTCGGCTGTGCTGCCGGTGGCCATTCTGTTCCAGGACTGCGTGAGCTTGATCATGACCTCATGCCTTACAGCTCCTGTGCCGCAACGGCCACCCCCGCATTTGGCGATGACATGATATCGAGGCAAGAATATAGAGGGCAGGGTTTGATAAAGCCTCCCCCGCCCCATCGTCAGACCGGGTATCGAGATTGTCACGGGGACGGGCCAGTTTGGCGACGAGATGACGTTAGGCGTCGCTCGCAAGGTCTTTGAGGGTCGCGGAGAGCATCCCGATCATTTCGTCGACCTCAGCCGCCGTAATGATAAGCGGCGGCGAGAGTGCTAGCCGGTTGCCGATTGCGCGAACAATGAGACCGTGCCGGCGCGCGCGCTGCATAAAAACTTGGCCGATCGCGGTGCCATGGGCTGTGTCCTCTCGCAGCTCGATGCCAGCGATCAGGCCTACGCCTTCCGCATTTGCCACCAGTGCGTTCTCCCGCAACCCTACCAACGCTGCCTGGAGATGTCCGCCGGAGAGCGCCACGTGCTTCAAGAGATCCATCTCTCGGTAGATGCGTAGAACCTCGAGCGAGACTGCGCAGGCGACAGGATGACCGGAATAGGTGACACCGTGGGCGAAGGACCCGAGCGAGCGGCTGCGTTCGCGCATGGCCTCATAAACACGCTCGCCGATGATCAGTGCCGAGATCGGCTGCATGCCGGCGGACAACGCTTTGGCACAGGTGATCAAGTCGGGCCTGATGTCATATGTCTGGGATCCCCACATTGCGCCAGTGCGGCCGAAGCCGCAGATGACCTCGTCGGCAATGAACAAGATATCGTACTTCTTCAGAACGGCTTGAATCTTGGGGAAGTAACCGGCCGGAGGCAGGATCGCGCCACCAGCGCCGATAACTGGCTCCGCAATAAACGCAGCGATCGAATCCGGGTCCTCCGCGATAATGAGCTCCTCAAGGCGCTGAGCGAGGCGCAAGGCATATGCATCCTCGCTTTCCCCAGGCTCGGCCTCGCGGAAATAATGGGGTGTATCCGCATAGATGAAGCCCCGCAGGGGCAAGTTGAAGCCCTTGTGCAGATCCGGCTTTCCACCTGCACTGGCGGCGGCGATAGTGCTGCCGTGATAGCCGCGATGGCGTCCAATGATCTTACATCGCTGCGACTGCCCCCGCGAGGACCAGTAATACCAGCACAGCTTTATCGCTGTGTCGTTGGCTTCGGAGCCGGAATTGTGAAACAATACTCGCGCCATCGGCACCGGCGCGATCGCGAGCAGTTCTTCCGCCAATTCGATGCTGCGCTCGTGCCCCGTGTGCCAGTAGTTATGATAGAAGCCAAGAGAGCCCATCTGTCGCGCGGCCACCGTGGCTAAGCGCTCGTTCGAGAAGCCTAGCGAAGCGCACCACAGGCCGGCTGCAGACTCAAGGAAGCGTGCGCCATCCGGGCTGAAGACGTAGATGCCCTCTCCCCGGCTTACGATCTCAGCGCCGCGGTTCATATGCGCATCGAGATTGGTCTGCGGATGAATGATGGCCACCGTGTCTCGGGCGGCAAGAGAACTCTGTTCGACTGATGCCAACATCCCATGCTCCTTCAGGACGAACGGCCGGCTTTTGGGCGGCCGGCGCGAGCATGCAGATTTCTGGCAACCGGTAAAGAAAATTCGTTTGCTATCGAATTATTTTTGCGCGTAGGATTTGTTCGCTACGAGGTGCCGTCACAGGCCTTCCCGACCTGCCGGGAAATCGCAATGAATGAGGCTGAAATTTCCGAAAGCAAATAAAAACAACGAGATAACTCTGAACTGGCTGACCGGGAATGCTGTCGTTCTTTGACGGCGGACACTGCAAGAAGAGGGATGTCATGCTGGACCGTCGTCAGATTCTTAAATCCAGCGCCGCGCTTGCCGTCGGTGGCATCGCCGCGCCCAAGATTTCGCGGGCGCAGGCGCCCTCCGTTCTGAAATTCGTACCGCAGGCGGATCTGTCGTTACTCGATCCCATCCAGACCCCAGTCTTCGTCACGCGCAACCACGCTTTCATGGTCTACGACATGCTCTATGGCGTGGACGAGAACCTCGTAGCGCGGCCGCAGATGGTCGAAGGCCATCTGGTCGAGAACGATGGGCTGACCTGGAAATTGACCTTGCGCGACGGGCTGCGCTTTCATGACGGCCAACCTGTCCTGGCAAGGGACGCGGTCGCGAGCATTAGACGCTGGGGTAAACGCGACCTGTTTGCGCAAGGGCTTATGGAGGCGACCGTTGAGTTGTCCGCACCGTCGGACAAGGTAATACAGTTCCGGCTGCACCGGCCATTCCGTCTCCTGCCCGACGCGCTTGGCAAGCCGATCTCCAACATCTGCCCGATCATGCCGGAGCGCTTCGCCAATCTCGACCCGTCGCAGCAGGTGACGGAGGTCGTCGGCAGTGGACCCTTCCGCTTCGTGGCAAACGAGCGGGTGCCGGGATCCCTCAGCGTCTATGAGAAATTCACGGGCTATGTTCCAAGGGCTGGCGAACGGACGAGCTTCCTCGCAGGGCCGAAGGTCGCTCATATCGACCGCGTCGAATGGCACACAATGCCCGATGCGGCGACGGCTTCTGCGGCGCTGATGTCGGGGGAGATCGACTGGTGGGAGCAGCCGCTAATCGATCTTCTGCCCGCCCTGCGTCAGAAGCGTGATCTTCGGGCCTCAGTTCTCGACGATTTCGGCAATCTTTGCCTGGCCCGCCTAAATACCTTGCACCCTCCCTTCGACGACCCGGTCATCCGCCGTATCGTGCTGCGTGCCATCCGGCAGGCCGATATCATGGCGGCAGTGGCGGGCGGGGACCCTGAATACGCTGTTGAGAATGTCGGCTTCTTCGCACCGGGTAGTCGCCTGGACAGCCCAGCCGGCAAGGAGGCGCTCAACGGAGAAAGGGACTACGCCAAGCTCAAAGCCGAGCTGTTGGCCGCCGGATACGATGGCAAGCCAATTATCTTCCTTTCGCCTGGGGACTATCCCACCATTTTTGCGCTGGCCGAGGTCCTGTCCGACGTCATGCGCAAGATCGGCTTCAGCGTCGATTATCAGGTCCGTGATTGGAGCACGGTAGTACAGCGCGCCGCCTCGAAGGAGCCACCCGAAAAAGGAGGTTGGCATGTCTTCGTCTTCTTCACCGCTGCCCTTGCATCGGTGAATCCAGCCGGTCACACCTATCTGCGTGGCAACGGCCAGTCGAGCGTCTTTGGCTGGCCAAGTATTCCTAAGCTCGAAGAACTTCGTACCGCCTGGTTCAATGCGACCGACGATGCGCAGGAGAAGACAATCGGGAACAAATGCAGATGCTTGCCTTCGAGCAGGTGCCCTATGTGCCACTTGGCAACTTCAAGCAGCCGACAGCCTACTCTAGCCGGTTGAGCGGCATGCTGAAGGGCGCACCACTCTTCTACAATCTCCGCAAGGAGACAGCTCGATGAATGGCGAGGAACTCGCTTGGATGCCAGCTTTCGAGCTGGCTTCCCTGGTCCGTAAGCGGCGAATAAGCCCGGTCGAGATCATGGAGGCCGTATTGCAGCGGATCGAACGGCTCGAACCGCAAGTGAATGCCTTCGCCTACATCGACCATGATCTTGCTCGTAGTGCCGCACGAGAATCAGAAGACGAACTCATGGCGGGGCACCTGCGCGGCAACCTGCACGGAGTACCGGTCTCGATCAAGGACGCGGCCCATCTCGTCGGTATGCCGACGGGCTACGGCACGAGGCGCCAGATACCGATCATGCCTACGGAATCGGCGCCGCTCGTTGAACGGCTGCTCTCCGCCGGCGCCGTTCCCATCGGTAAGACGACTGTCTCCGAGCTGTGCTGGTCCGGCGTCAGTATGAGCCCTCGGACCGGTGTCACCAACAATCCCTGGAGGCATGGTTACAATGCCGGAGCATCCTCGGCTGGGGCAGGGGCTGCTGCCGCAGCAGGCTTCGGCCCGCTCCATCAGGGCAGTGACGGCGCGGGCTCAATCCGCATGCCGGCGCATTTCTGTGGCGTTGTCGGCATGAAGCCGACCTTCGGGCGAGTGCCGTATTGCCCGATGCCACTTGTCGAACCCGTCGCTCATGCTGGTCCGATCACGCGTCATGTGCGGGACGCCGCGCTGATGCTCGAAGTCATGGCAGGCCCACACCCCCTCGACACCACAACGCTCGACTCCGAGCCGCCACCCTATGCCTCGTTGCTCGATACCGATCTGTGCGGCAAGCGCGTCGCCATCAGTCCCGACTTCGGGGAGTTGCGCGTCGACCAAGAGGTTCGCCGGGTCTTTGCGGAGGCTCTGCCGGCCCTCGAAAGCCTCGGCCTTGAGCTGATCGAGGTCACACCGCCTTGGGTACCCGAGGCGCGCGAACTGATCCGGGTCTTCTGGCCGACCAATCACCTCCATCTTGTTCCGACGCTCGACGAGTATCGAGCACTCATGGACCCTGCGCTCGTCGCTTGCGCCGAGGCCGGTACAAGGCTGTCAGTGATCGAGCTCCACATGGTACGGCAACGCAAGAATCGTTTGGTGGAGACGATGCATGCTTGGTTCCGCCAGTTCGACTACCTAATCACGCCTAGCGCGTCCGTCGCCGCCTTCCCCGCCACGCTCTATCGACCCGAACACTGGGGTCGGCACGAGTGGGACTGGATCGCGTGGGCCGAATTTCTTTATCCATTCAACTTATCGGGTAACCCAGCGATCAGTGTTCCGGGTGGGTTCACCGCCGACGGGCTACCGGTAGGTCTCCAGATCGTTGGTAGGCGGCTCGACGATCTTGGTGTGCTGCAGATGGCAGCAGGCTGGGAACGAGTCCGACCGTGGGCTGGACGCCGTCCACCAGATCTAGCCGCACAAAGCCTCGCTTAAGCAACATAAGATATTGCGCTAAAATGTATCCATTCTTGATGGACGTTGTATCTTAAATAACTCAACAAAAGTCTCGCGCAACCATCTATGGGGCGCATCTTCTTGTAATCGCTCGTGCCAGAACATTGAGATGCCGATATCTGGAGTCTCAAATGGCAATGGAATACTAACAATATCTTTGGAGCTGTAGGCATCGACGAGCTTTCTGGGGACTGTCACCGCCAGATCCGTTGCCGCAATGATCTGCGGGGTACCCGCAAAGTGGGGAATGACGAGTGCGATCTGTCGCTCGACGCCTAATGCTGCGAGGCTTGCTGTGACAAGACTCTCTCTTGCTCCTGCTTTAGCAATCGAAATGTGAGCCAAGTCGAGATATCGCTCAAGTGTCAGCGGGCCGTCCAGAATAGGATGGCCCTCTCTGACCATGCAGACAAAGTTGTCGCTAAATAATTGCCGCGATTTCAGGCTGCCTCGTGGATTCAAGAGATAACCGATAGCCAAATCCGCGAGGCCGCCTTCGAGCGCCTGCGCATACCCTCCTCGCGCCAATTGACGCACTCGGATGCGAATACCAGGTGCTTTGGCCTGCAAGTGGCGCATCAACTTAGGCAGATACACAATCTCGCCGAGATCGGAGATGAGAAGCTCGAACATGTGATCCGACGTAGCCGGATCAAAATGCAGGAGATCGCTGAGGCCATGCCGGATCAGGCCCAGGGCCGCATCGAAAGAATCCAGCACGCGCCGGGCACGCGGCGTCGCCTCCATTCCCGCGCTGCTGCGCACGAACAGCGGGTCGCCCAGCGTACGACGCAGCCGAGTGAGAGCGTTACTGATGGCAGGCTGCGACAAGCCCAGCCTTTCAGCCGCGCGCGTTACGCTTCCCTCTTGGTCGACGATACGCATCACGCGGAGAAGATTTAGATCGATCCGGTCAGTATCCATTCGATGAATATTGCCTATTACGTCTTCGGATTCGTCGATCGCCTGCGCTCGGGATAACGGTCATCGCACGGCGCGCATTTCAAGACCTTTCGTCTGACAGGCTATGCGCGCCACCCCTATCTCACCAAGCAGGATTTCGAGCTCATGGAAAACGGGTCGGCAGGCGCCGCAAGCGGCGTTACCTTCGAAACTCTCTTGGTGGATGTCGCGGAAGGCGTGGCGAAGATTACGCTGAACCGCCCAAGGAAACGCAACGCGATGAGTCCATCGCTGCATCGCGACATGACGCGCGCACTCGCCTTGTTGCGTGACGACGATGCGGTGCGTGTTCTCGTCATCACCGGGGCGGAGGATCATTTCTGTGCGGGCATGGACCTGAAGGAGTTCTTCATCGCGCTGAAGGACAATCCCGCCGAATACGAGCGCGTTTGGCGGATGGCGGTCGAATGGCGGGCTCGGACGCTGCGCAATTATCCGAAGCCCACGATCGCGATGATCAACGGCTTCTGCTTCGGCGGGGCCTTCTCGATCGTTGAGGGATGCGATCTGGCAGTCGCTGCGCAGGAAGCCGTCTTCGGCCTCTCGGAGATCAACTTCAAGCTCTTCCCGGGCGGCAGCGTCAGCAAGAGCCTCGCAAATCTGCTGCGCCCGCGCGATGCGCTCTGGTACGGCATGACGGGCAGGCCCTTCGACGGGCGGACGGCCGAGAAGATCGGCCTCGTCAACCTCGCGGTTCCCAAGGCCGAGCTCGAGGACAGCACCATGGAGCTGGCCCGGGAGCTGGCGGCGAAGGATCCTCATGCGATGGCGGCGACGAAGGAAGCCTACCGCATGTCGCTGGAGATGAGCTGGGACGCGGCCATGGCCTATTCCTTCGCCAAGGAGCAGGAGCTGGTCGTCCGTCAGGGCGATGCGTGGAAATCCGAGGGGATCGGCGACTTCCTCAAGGGAAAGTTCAAGCCGGGCCTGGAGAGCCACGACGCCAAGGTCGGACAGGGCTAAGGGCCGCGGGAAAGCCGCGAGCCCGAGCGCACTTGATGAGGATTGATCCGGCTGATGGCGTGTATTCACGCAGGTGATGCCTCAGGACGCTTCCCGCGTTGAGGCGCGGTGCCGTCGGCCGTATCTAGATAGCAATAATACAAAATCGGGGAGGATAGGCAGTGGCTGGAGTGACGCGCCGCGCACTCGCGGGACTGGCAGTTCTGGGCGCGCTGCCGCGGCGCGGCTGGGCCCAGGCATCGACGGATCCGATCCGGATCGGGGTTCTCAACGACCAGTCGGGCGTGTTCTCGGACAGCACCGGGGAGGGCTCGGTGATAGCAGCCCGCCTGGCTGCCGAGGAATTCGGTGCCGCCACCGGCCGGCGCGTGGAGATCGTCGCGGCCGATCATCAGAACAAGCCCGATCTGGGATCGATCATCGCCCGGGAGTGGTTCGACAGGGACGGCGTGCATGCCATCGCCGATCTCGGGAACTCGGCGGTCGCCCTCGCGGTGAGCACGCTGGCCCGCGAGAAGGACAAGGTCTGCCTCGTCTCCGCCGGAGGCACCACGGCCCTGACCGGCGCCCAGTGCTCGCCGAACACGATCCAGTGGACCTACGACACCTATGGGCAGTCGACCTCGCTGGCGGAGTCGCTGGCGAACGCGGGCAAGAAGCGCTGGTTCTTCATCACCGCCGACTACACTTTCGGCCACAGCCTGCAGGAGGAGGCGACGCGCGCCCTGACGCGGCTCGGCGGCGTCGTGGTCGGCTCCGTCCGACATCCGATCAACAGCAACGACTTCTCGTCCTATCTGCTCCATGCGCAGGCATCGGGCGCGGAAGTCGTCGCCCTCGCGAACGGAGGCGAGGATACCGGCCGGGCCGCGAAACAGGCACGTGAGTTTGGCCTCACCGACACGCAGACCATCGTGGGCCTCGCCATGCTGATCACGGACGCGAATGCGCTCGGACTGGAAACGGCGCAGGGGCTGCTCGTCACGGAAACCTTCTACTGGGATCTCAACGACCGCACGCGCGCGTTCAGCCAGCGATGGAGCGACCGCAACCGCGGGCGCAAGCCGACAATGATGCAGGCCGGGACCTACGGCGCGGTCGTTCATTATCTGCGCGCCATCCATGCGCTCGGCAAGGCGGACAGCGGAGCGGAGGTCGTGCGCAGGATGAAGGAATTGCCTACCGACGACGATGCGTTCGGAGCCGGAACGATCCGCGCCGACGGGCGCAAGATTCACGAGAACTACGTCTTCAGGGTGAAGCGCCCGGCCGATTCCAGGCGACCCTGGGATTATTACGACCTCGTCAGCACGGTGCCGGGCGATGCCGCCTTCAGGCCCATGGCCGAAGGCGGCTGCCCGCTGCTCGGCAGCATGACGGCAAGGTGAATCCGGAACGGGCGCGGCGAGGGACGGAGGCATCCTTGAAAGGCATGGTTCTTGCCGATGTCGTCGAAAGAAACGCGCGGCTGCGAGGCTCGCAGGCAGCCTTCGTCTTCGAGGGGCGGACGCTCACGCATGAGCGCTTCGCCGGGCGCGCCTTCGCGCTCGGTCACGCGCTCCTTCGACTCGGCCTCTCCCGGCAGGCACGCGTGGCGGTCCTGTCCGAGAACCGGCCGGAATATTTCGAGATATTCGCCGGCGCCGGCGCGGCCGGGATGATCACCGTCAATCTCAACTGGCGCCTCGCGATCCCCGAACTCACCGATATCGTCGCCGATTGCGAGCCGCAGGTCCTGATCTTCGACGGCCCCTCGGAGGCGAAGGCGGCGCTCCTGAGACATGCGCCCGGCATCAGATGGCTCGTGGCACTCGATTCCGTTCCCGACTGGGCGCGCTCCTACGAGGAACTGATCGGCTCCGAGGATACGTCGCGGCCGACGGTGGAGGTGGATCCGGAGGACATCGAGAGCCTCATCTATACGAGCGGGACGACAGGCCGCCCCAAGGGCGTGATGGTGAGCCATCGCGCGCTCCTCGCGGCGGCCTCCGTGATCGCCTGGGAGGGAGAGGCGCGCACGGACGACCGCATGCTCATCGTCATGCCGCTCTTCCACATCGGGGGGAAGATCGAGCAGATGGCGTTCTGGCTCGCCGGGGCAACCACCGTTCTGCACCGGTCGTTCGATCCGGCGGCGATCCTGCATTCCTTCGCGAAGGATGGCGTCACGGCCGCCCATCTCGCGCCCACGATGGTCGCCCGGCTTCTCGATCATCCGGATCTCGACGCCACCGCCTATTCGCGACTGAGGGTGATCCATTACGCCTCCGCGCCGATGGCGGTCCCGCTGCTGCGGCGGGCGATTGAGGCGTTCGGACCGATCTTCCTCCAGATCTACGGGATGACCGAGTGCATCACGGTCAGCATTCTCAAGCCCTTCCAGCACCGGCCTGACGGCACCCCGGACGAGGTGCGGCGGCTCAGCTCCGCTGGCCAGCCCTGTTTCGGGGTGAGCGCCCGTATCCTCCGGCTGGACGGAACCGCGTGCGGCCCCGGCGAGCTCGGCGAGGTCGTGGCCAGGTCGGAAGGGCTGATGACCGGGTACTGGAACGGCAACGCGCTGACGCTCGCGGCCGTCAGAGACGGATGGTTTCGCACGGGAGATATCGGCTTCCTCGACGAGGACGGTTTCCTTTTCATCGCCGACCGCGCCAAGGACATGATCATTTCCGGCGGCGAGAACATCTACAGCCGGGAAGTCGAAGATGCGCTGATGTCGCATCCCGCCGTTCGCGAGGTCGCCGTTACCGGCGTGCCCGATGCCGAGTGGGGAGAGAGCGTCAAAGCCTGGATCGTTCCGCGTGAGGGAGCCGAGCCGACGCCGGCCGCCCTGATCGAGCACTGCCGGAGCCTTATCGCGGGCTACAAGAAGCCGCGTTTCATCGAGTTCACGACCGACCTTCCCCGGCTATTCAACGGCAAGGTCGACAAGAAAGCGCTGCGTGCCCGGAATTTCGCTGCCGATGGACTGGCTGATCGTCGTGCCAGCCCGGGAGCCGGCTGATGGCAGGGCTTTGTTATGACGAGATCGAGGTGGGCCAGCGCTTCACCTCGGACGGCCGGACACTGACCGAAACCGATCACGCTCTCTTCATGATGCTCGTCGGCGACTGGCACGCGATCCACGCCGACGCGGAATATGCGCGTATGACCGCTGCCGGCCGACGCCTGATGCATGCCAGCCTGGGTCTTTCGCTGGCGATGGGACTCCAGACCCAGGCGATGGTCTTCGCGGATCCGATGATCGGCGCGATCGGGCTGACGGCCTGGCGCTTCCGCTCGCCGATGTTCATCGGCGACACCGTCCATGTCGAGATCGAGGTCCTGCGCAAGCGGATAACGAGCGACCGGGGCCGCTACATCGTGGAGCGGACGCTCCGCCTCGTCAGGCATGACGGCATCCTCCTGCAGGACGGCACCGCTGCCGTGATGCTGCGCCTATCGCCGGGCGCAAAGGCGGGCGCCCTCCCGTCCGACTATGCCCCGCTATCCGGAGTGAAGCGATGATCCAGCCTATGACCACCGGTCTCTGCCAGGCGACGAGCGACAAGGTCGTCCTGCGCGGACACGACCTCACCAAAGACATCATGGGGACGATGTCCTTTGCTGAGGCCTTCTTCCTTCTGGTCACGGGGCGGCGGCTCGACGCGGGCGGGGCCAGGGTGCTCGACGCGGTGCTCGTGGCATTGATGGAACACGGCATGACGCCGCAGGCGATCGCGACCCGGATGGTCTATCTGGCGGCGCCGGATTCGCTGCAAGGTGCGATCGCCGCAGGGCTGCTCGGCGTCGGCGGACAGTTCGCCGGCACGATGCAGGAGACGGCGTCACTCCTCGTCCGGATCGTGTCGGCCCCTGTCGGAGAGGAAGCCGCGCGCGAGATCGTTCGCGAATATCGGCACGTGAAAAAGGGTATCCCGGGTTTCGGGCATCATCTCCACAAGCCCGACGATCCCCGCTCGCTGCGTCTCTTAGCCATCGCCCGGGAAGGCGCTGTCGCGGGCGCGCATGTCGCCGCGATCGAGCTTCTGTCGCGCGAGCTCGACGCGGCTGCCGGCCGGCATCTGACTATCAATGCGACGGGAGCCATTGCAGCCGTGCTGATGGATATCGGCTTTCCAGCCTCGCTGATGCGCGGGGTCGCGGTCGTGTCCCGCTCGGCCGGACTCGTTGCGCAGATTGGAGAGGAAGAAGCCAATCCGATCGCCAACCGGCTATGGCGGAGGGTCGAGGAGGAGCTCGTCTACGGACCGACCTAGCGGGGGATGTGGCCCGCTGCCGCAGCAAAGAAAAATCGTCACTGCCAACGGTGACTTTTGGGAGGAAGCGTAATGAACCATTTGAAGCTACTGCTCGCCGTGCTTGCTTGGCTTATGGCCATTCCTGCCGAGGCTCAGGACTGGCCCACCGGGCCGGTGACGGTCGTCGTGCCCTATCCGGCAGGTGGCGGCGTCGATACCGTGGCGCGAATACTGGCGAACGACCTTGGCCAGCGCTTGCCCCAGCGGTTCATCGTTGAGAACAAGCCAGGCGCCGCCACCCTGATCGGCACGGGCGCCGTCCGCGTCGCGAGGCCGGACGGCCAGACGCTGGGGATTATCACGGATTCCCACGCTATCAATCCCGGCTACGGCCGCCCGATGCCTTATGATTCCGAACACGACTTCGCATTCGTAAGCGGCTTGATCCGGGTGCCGCTGGTGCTGATCGTCAACACCGAGAAGGCGCCGTTCAAGACGCTCGCGGAGGTCATCGAGGCGGCGAAACGCAACCCCGGCTCGCTGACCTTCGCATCACTTGGTGGCGGCAGCCCGCATCAGCTCGCCTTCGAGTGGCTGCGGATGAAGGCGGGTATCGACGTTCGGATCGTGCCTTATCGCGGCATCGCGCCCGCGCTCCAGGACGTAGTCGGCGGCCAGGTCAGCATGATGCTCGTGGGGGTCTCCGTCGCGGATGGCTTCATCGCCGCCGGGAAGGTCAGGCCAATCGCCGTTACCAGCGCCACCCGTTTGCCGCGGCTGAACGATCTGCCCACCGTCGCCGAACAGGGGTTCCCGGGCTACGAGGTGGTCACGTGGTATGGCTTGATCGCTCCAGCGAAGACGCCTGCTCCCATCCTCGCCCGCCTGCACGATGAAATCAGGCACACGCTCGCGGTCCCGGAGGTCAAGGCACGGATCGACGAGACGGGCGCGGACGTCTTCCCCGGGACGGCTGCAGACTTTGCCGCCTTCGTCAGAGCCGAGACGAACAAATATCGGGAGATCATCGAGCAGACCGGATCGAAGCTCGATTAGGAAGCAGCCAAGCGCCGTCGACACTCCGCTCTTGAGGGACACCATGGATTTCGCCCTGCCCGAAGAGCTGCTGCAGCTCCAAGAGTTGGTACGCCGCTTCGTCGACCGCGAGCTCATTCCGATCGAGATGGAGGCTATGGACGGGGCCGATCTCAGGCCCGAAATTCGCCTTCATCTCGAGTCGAGAGCGCGGGAGCTCGGGCTTTGGCTGCTCGATGTGCCGCAGAAACATGGCGGCATGGGGTTTGGCCTGCTCGGCATGACGGTCGTCTGGCAGGAACTCGCCCGCACGATCGCCCTGCCGTCGCGAGGCCCCGGCATCTTCGGGCCCGAAGTGCGTTCGGTTCTCTTCAAGCTGGATGCGGCGCAGCGGGCGCGCTATCTCGACCCCGTGCTGCAGGGCGAGAAGCGTACCGCCTTCGCGCAGACGGAACCGGATGCCGGCGCCGATCCCGGGATGATCCGGACGCGTGCCGAACGGCAGGGCGACGTCTACGTCATCAACGGCACCAAGCGCTTCATCTCACATGCCGAACGGGCCGACTTCCTCCAGCTGGTGGCGTCGACGGAGCCGGGGCTCGGCACGCGGGGGCTGAGCATGTTCCTCGTCGACATGGACACGCCCGGTCTCTCGATCGCGCGCCGGTCTGGGACGATGATGGGCGACGTGACTAGCGAGTTGGTCTTCGAGAATGTCCGTGTTCCGGTGGAGAACCTGATCGGAAAGGAAGGCGAGGGGATGCGCCTCGGCCAGAGCTGGCTGACCTCGGGGCGATTGTACCAGGCGGCGCGCGGGCTGGGGGTGGCGCAACGCTGCCTCGAGCTGGCGACCCGCTATGCTCGTGACCGCGTAACCTTCGGATCGCCGCTGAGCGAGCGGCAGGCGATCCAGTTCATGATCGCCGACATGTTCACCGAGCACGCACTCGGGCAGCTCAACGCCTACCGGACGGCGTGGAAGGCGGACCAGGGGACGCTGGCGCGGCACGAGAGCTACATGGTCAAGGTCACCTGCACGGAACTCGGCTTCAAGGCCGCCGATCGGTGCCTGCAGATTCACGGCGGATCGGGCCTTGGCCTTGAACTGCCTATTGAAAAGATGTGGCGGGACGCGCGCAGCTTCATGATCACCGAGGGCGCTACCGAGGTGATGCGGGTGGCGCTGGCGCGCGAGATTTTCAGGAGTTTCGCATGAGCGGATGGCTTTCGACAAATCGGGAGATGGCGATGCCAGGCATGCTGGACGGTGTTCGAGTCGTCGATCTCGGAACGGTGATCACGGGGCCGCTCGCCGGTCAGATGCTCGGCGACCTCGGAGCTGACGTCATCAAGGTCGAGCCGCCCGGCGGAGATCCATTTCGCCGCACGGACGGAAGCGATTATGGCCCAACCTTCCTCGCCTACAACCGCAACAAGCGCAGCATCATACTCGATCTGGCACAGGACAGGGATCGCGCCGAGTTGCTCGCGCTCGTCGACACGTCCGACGTGCTTCTGGACAATTACCGGCCGGGCGTGCTCGCGAAGGTGGGACTGGCGCCGGACGAGCTTAAGCTCCGCAATCCGCGTCTCGTCCAGTGCTCGATCACCGGCTTCGGCGACGCCGGTCCCTATCGGCGGCGGCCGGCCTTCGACGGCATCGCCCAGGCGCTGAGCGGAATTGCTAGCCTGATGATCGATAAGGAGGAGCCGCTCTCCTTCGGCCCGACCATCTCCGACAACGTCACGGGGATGTATGCCTGCCATGCCATCCTCGCCGCGCTGGTGGAGCGCGGCCGCACGGGTCTGGGACGGCGCCTCGAGGTCAACATGTTGGAGGCCAGCATGGCCTTCATCCCAGATGCCTACACCAATGCTGCGGTGTCTGGTCGATCGCCCGACCGCTTCTCCAGGGTGGCGGTCTCACAATCCTTCATCTTCCGCTGCGCCGACAGGGAGGCGCTGGCGATCCATCTCTCGACGCGCGAGAAATTTTGGCAAGCTCTCGTCGAGGCGATCGGGGCACCAGAGCTGGCAGTGGATATACGCTTCGCCAAACACCTTGATCGAGTGCGAAACTACCCCGTGGTTCAATGCGAGCTTGCCTCTCGTTTCGCATCCCGGTCCCGGGCGCGATGGTGCGAGATTCTTGGCACGACCGAAGTTCCGTTTGCGCCGGTCTTGAGTCTCGCCGATGCCCTCGCTGACCCCCAGGTGGAAGCATTGGGAACGGCAACCATGCTAAATCATCTTGAGCGCGGCGCTGTGTCGAGTATTCATTGCCCGATTCTGGTGGACGGCGCGCGCCCTCTCGTCAAGATGCGGGCACCTCCAACACCTGGAGAACACAACAAGGAGGTCGTGGGCAGGTCACCTGGAAATATTTGGATCGACGCGAAAATAGACAATGGGGGCGATCAATCCGTTACGTCAGAATTCAGCTAGTTACCGATATCGGAATAATAAAGTAGTTTGTCTACTATTGTCGCCGAATAGATTTTCCCGTGGAAGTCTGCCATTCATCGATCCGTCGTTCTTGGGTGCTTCCTCGACCTTGTGACACAATCAACCGATGCCACCTTCCAGTGTCTCGCAACCAATCCGTCGAAGTGCCTGTCTCGGGAGGTTTTCATCCCGGAGACGGCCTGATGCGGATCGCCGTGCTGTCCAATTCGCTGTATGGCGTCATGCTGAAGCACTGGCCGATGGCGATGTCCCTGTGGCACCAACTGTTTTGGCAGATCTTCTTCTCGGTGATCATGCTTCTGCCCATCTGGGTCATGTGGCCGATCTCGCCCATCACCGCAACGAACCTGCCGCTCATCCCTTTTGCAGCAATCCCGACTCTCATTGCGCCGATATATTGGATAATTGGCGTTCATCGACTTGGCGTGGCAAGGGTCGCCCTGCTGATCAACGTGATGCCGATCAGCACCGTGGTGTTGGCGTGCTCCATTCTGGGCGAAGAGCTATATCATATCACCTATCGGCGGTGCGATTGCGCTGCTGGGCGTGAGCATGGGCCTTCGGGACACGAGACGAGCGGCAAGCGCATGCTGACACCATCGTTTGCAGCCATGCCATCCCGAGCCCCCATATAGAGCACCGGAATTCTGTTTGCAGAAGACAACACTCGAATAGAAGACATCACTCATGAAGGCCGCCTACTATTCGACCAACGGGGAACCCGACGTTCTGCAATATGGAGAGGTGGAGGAACCTCGTTGCGGACCGGAGGACATCACGATCAAGGTGACGGCGATCAGCCTTGAGGGAGGCGACCTGCTGAACCGCCGATATACCCAGCCCGAGGGAAGGATACACATTCCCGGTTATCAGGCGGCCGGCGTGGTCGCCAAGGTAGGAGATCTGGTCGAAACCATACGAGCAGGCGATCGGGTGGTTGGGTTCAACTGGTCAGGGTCTCATGCCGATCTCTTTGTCGTTCCCCAACATCTCGCTTATCCCGTTCCCGCGGAACTTGACCTTGTGACCGCAGCCGCCGTTCCCGTTGCCTTCGGAACGGCCCGCGAGGCGCTTTTCGAGTTCGGCCGCCTTGCTGTCGGCGAGACGGTGCTTATCCACGGCGCGGGGGGCAATGTGGGCATCGCACTTGTCCAGTTCGCGAAGCGTGCCGGGGCCACCGTTATCGGCACCGCGTCGTCAGATGAAAAGCTCGACCGCCTGCGGCAGCTCGGGCTTGACCACGGCATCAACAGTCGCGGAGATGACATACGGAAAACGGTGTCCGAACTGACAGGCGGTGCTGGCGTGGATCTTGTCGTCGACCTGGTCGGGGCTCCGGGTTTTCCTGAGGTTTTTGCCTCCTTGCGGCGCCGTGGCCGCATGGTGCTTGTCGGTGCGGCCAGCGGCCAGATTCCCAGCCTCGACTACCATGGAATTAGAAAGGCGGGTCTTACCGTCACCGGCCTTCTCTTCGGGAAGGAGATGCACACGCCCCGCGTTCATTCCATGATCTCGGAAATCTTCGCCGACGTGGTAGCGGGGCGGCTGGTTGTTCCAATCGAAAAGAAGTTTGCCCTTGGCGATGCGGCGGCGGCACATCGCTACGCCGAGCAGAGCCGGCCATTTGGAAAGGTCATCCTCGTGCCGTGATCTACGCGGCGCGACGACGCCGGCTTTCGAAAGAGCCCTGGCAGGGATCGCGCAGCGGTGACGCCGTCTACTGCGAGATCTGGGTAGGGGTCGTGCCGGTGAGGCGGCGGAACATGGATATGAAGGCGGAGGGAGTGCTGTATCCCAGCCGGGCGGAGATGCTGTGAACCGGCTCCTTGTTATCCAGCAATGTCAAGGCCGCAACCAGCCTGGCGCGTTGGCGCCACTCGTTGAAGGAGATGCCAAGCTGGCTCTGGCAACGCCTCGATAGGGTGCGCTCGGTTGTATTGGAGCGCCGCGCCCATTCGGCCAAGGATGCCGGATTTCCCGGCTCGGATTGCAGCTCACGCAGGATTGGGCTTAGCAGCGCGTCATCCGAGAACGGCAGGTAGCTGTCGAACCGTGGCGCCAACCGGATCTGATCGACCAGGGCCATTGCCAAGCGCTGATCCTCAGGTGTTTTCGGCACAGTGATACCGCGAGCGGCAAAATCGGCAAGAATCGCCTTGAGCAGTCGGCTGAGACCCAGCGTGCTTGGCCTGGTCGGCAACGTCGCGCAGAGATCGGAGGCGACATAGACCGACACATAGTGCATGTCCTGCCGATTCCGCGCCTCGTGCTCGATGCCGGGTGGAATCCAGATGCCGTATTGAGGTGGCGACATATATCGGTCGCCGTCAATGTTGTACTCGCACATGCCGGAGAGCGCGTAGTTCAACTTCCCCCATGGCCGTTTCCTCGGCGGAAAGACGGTTCCTCCCTCGAAGAACTCCGTTCTAAATGAAACCGGATCAGGCCGCTCACCCTCTGTGCGCGCTATCGGCCGCATTGGTCGTCAATCCGCCATTTGATGTCCGAAAATCATTATATCTCTATTATCAGACATCAGCTAGAATGAAAGAGACGAGCCGCCTTGGCCGAGGTTTCAGCACGGATTTCTGAGCAACTCTGATGTCCTTGTGCGGGAATCGGCGTCAATGTCGGTAGAATGGAAGAACGATGAAAAGCACTCCCAGTATTACGTTGAACAACTACATAAGTATGCCGGTTCTAGGACTTGGCGTGCTCGACCGCGCGAACCGCGCGTCGACGACCAACGCGGTTGAGGCGGCTATCGCCGCCGGTTATCGCCTGATCGACACGGCGGCGTCCTACCTCAATGAGCGTGACGTGGGTGAGGGCCTGGCCCGCAGCGGCATGGCCCGCTCCGAATTGTTCATCACCACCAAGCTCTGGATGAGCGATTACGGGGAGGACAAGACCCAACGCGCCTTCGATGCCAGCCTGCACAGGCTGGGACTGGACTACATTGATCTCTATCTGCTGCACTGGCCGGTGCCATTGGCCTTCGAGGCGACCATCGCCGCCTACAAGGTCCTGGAAAAACTGCTTGCCGAAGGCAGGGTCCGGGCGATCGGCGTCTCGAACTTCGGCTCGACACATCTCAGGACTCTGGTGGAGCGCACCAACGTCGTCCCGGCCGTGAACCAGGTCGAGTTGAATCCGAGTTTCCAGCAGCAGGGGCTGCGTGAGACCCACAGGCAACTGGGAATCGTGACCCAGGCATGGTCGCCGATCGGTGGCGGCTTTCGCCGTTCTGCCGATCAGAACAACGGCAGCGATCCGCTCACGGATCCGGTCATTATCGGGCTAGCGGAAAAACACGGCAAAACGGCAGCCCAGGTCATCCTGCGCTGGCATATCCAGAAGGGTGCGTCGGTGATCCCCAAATCCTTCAATCCCGAACGCATTGCCGAGAACATGGACATCTTCGATTTCGAGCTGTCGGCCGAAGATACGTCTGCGATCGACGCACTCGACAAGGGCGTGCGGACCGGCCCTGATCCCGAAACGACGACTGCGAAAAGCTTCAATCTTAACCTTGAACAATGAGGGCAAGGTAACGAGCGCGATCTAGAGACCGGAGAATGCGGACATCGTCCAGCTGGCCCAAAATACGTCATATTTCTGGCGGGTTCGCCAGTTCTGGCTCCGACAAATGGGCTGGAGTGTATTGGTCCGAGGCGCCATGGAGTAGTCCGGTCATCGACGAGGCTCTTGCTTGGCTCGACCGCCGCCTTCATGCCGAGCACGACGCGAGCGACCATCTGATCGTGTTGTGCCGCGTCCAAGCAATGATCGGCGAAATCGCTTGAGCCACTGCTCTTCTCCTCGGGGAGGTATCATGCCCTCGCAGCGATCTAGTAAGGCTTCGCCGAGACCTCTTGAAAAACATTGGGCAGGCCAACTGAAATTGTCTTGGCGGACCAGCCTCGGCGATGGTTCAATTTGCTGCGAATAATGACCACGAAAATAACAGGCCAGCTTAGTGCTTGAATGTGGTGACGAGGAAGACGCGGGAGGTTAATCGGCTTATGCGCGATTTGGACGGCCACGTGGTGATCGTGACCGGCGCGGGGCAAGGTTTGGGTCGCGCTTATGCGCTCGGATTGGCCGAGGCTGGAGCTCACCCTATCATTGCGGATCTCGACGGAGTGGCAGCGGAGCGCGTCGCCAACGAGGTTCGAGCCAAGGGCCATGATTGCGCAGCCTTGACCGTGGATGTCGGTGTCATTGACTCGGTCGAAGCCATGGTCTCGGCGACGATCGAGCGATATGGGCGCATCGATGCCCTCGTCAACAACGCCGCCATCTTCTCGACGTTGAAGATGCGCCCGTTCGACGAGATTCCGCTCGATGAATGGGCTCGTGTCTTGCACGTCAACATCACCGGCTGCTTCTACTGCGCGCGGGCCGTGGCCCCCCATATGCGCGCCGCAAGGGCAGGCAGCATCATAAACATTTCTTCGGCTGCCTATGTGATGGGCCGCCCGAACTATTTGCATTACACGACGTCCAAGGCCGCAGTGGTCGGTATGACACGCTCCCTCGCCCGCGAACTCGGTCAGTACGACGTGCGCGTCAACGCCGTGCTGCCCGGTGCCGTCGAAACAGAGATCGCTCGCGAGACGGTCTCGCCCGAACAGATGCGGTTTCAGATCGCGCAAAGATCGCTGGCCCGCGTTGAGGAGCCAGCCGACCTCGTTGGGGTGGTTCTCTTCCTAGCTTCCAGCGATAGCCGGTTCATCACGGGCCAGTCGCTCGTTGTCGATGGCGGCCTGACTTTCCTGTGACAAAACCATAAGCGGGAGGAACAAGACCATGTGCCTGTTGAACCGCATCCATGCGGCCGTAGCGCTAGCGATCATGACGGTTGCGCTAATCGCTTTGCTTGGCACAGCCCGGGCCAATGAAGTCACGCTTCGTGCCGTCAGCGCCTGGCCGGAGAAGAATTTTTTCTCGGTCAACTTTGAGCGGTTTATCGAGCGGGTGAATCGGGACGGCAAAGGCGTGATCCAGATCCAGTATCTCGGCGGCGGGGCAAAGGTGATGCCGCCGTTCGAGGTTGGCAACGCAGTGCGCAACGGCGTCGTCGACGTCGTGAACGTAACCGGCAATTTCTACACGAACCTGCTGCCGGAATCGGATGCATTGTCGCTGTCGAACATCCCCGTTCAGGAACAGCGCAAGAACGGCGCAATGGACTACGTCGCGAAGGTCTGGAGCGAGAAGATGAACGTCTTCTATCTGGGCCGCTCGCTCGACATGACGCCGTATCACATCTTCCTGAAGAAGCCGATCGACAAGCCGAGCCTTGCGGGACTGCGGCTGCGGGGCATCCCAATCTATCGCGAATTTATCCAGTCCCTAGGCGGCTCCGTCGTTACCTTGCCGCCAAACGAGCTGTATACGGCTCTCGAGCGCAACGTTGTCGACGGCTACGGCTGGCCCATAACCGGCATCTTCGACGTAGCGCTGCAGGAGCATACGAAATACCGCGTCGACCCTGGCTTCTACAATGTCGAGGTCGGCGTGCTGGTGAACCAGGCGACTTGGAACCGGCTCGGAGCGAAGCAGAAGGAGATCCTGCAGCAGGCGGCACTCTGGATGGAAGATCTCAACCTCGACAATTCCAGGCTCTTCGCCGAAGAAAAGGTCCGTCACGAGAAGGCCGGCATCAAAGCGATCGTCTTCGAGGGTGATCAGGCCAAGGACTATCTCGCTAAGGCCTATGACGCGATCTGGAAGGCCATGGAGCAGCGCAGCCCGCAGCATGGCGCGAAGCTGAAGGAACTTCTCTACAGGTGAGCCTCTCGCGCGGGAGAACACTGATCGTGCCGAGGATCGTCGACGCGACGCTTGAGGCCATCAACCGTTGGCTGGTCGCGGCCACTGCTGCGCTGATCCTGGGGATGGCCGTGGTCATCACTACCGATGTCCTGGGCCGTAACCTCTTTGACCGTCCCGTTCCGTGGTCGGCCGAGCTTTCAGAATACGGGCTGTACCTTAGCGCCGTCCTAATCGCGCCCTGGCTACTCAGGCGCGGCCAGCATATCAGCATAGGCATCATTATCGACGCCTTGCCCGTGCGCGCCGCCGGGCCGATCGTCAAGGCCGGCGACATCCTGTGCGCGGCGGTGTCCGCTATTCTCGCTTGGTACGCGCTCCAGGCAACGTTGCGCAGTCATTCGGACGGCTCGCTCATTATCAAGAACGTAATCTTCCCGGAATGGTACGTTTTCGTGCCATTGACCGCAGTCTTCGCCCTGATGACCGTCGAGTTCCTGGTCCAGTTCGTTCGCGGGTCGCTGGACGACGCCCGCGGGCCGGGTTGAGGCGCGGATGAGCTGGCAGACCGCTCTTCTTATGCTGCTCGGGGGCGTCGTCGCCCTCCTTGCGCTGCGCGTTCCCGTCGCCTTCGCCTTTTTGGCGGTGAACGTCGTCGGCGCGCTTTTCTTTCTCGGCGGAGAGATGGGGCTGTTGCAGCTGACTCGCAACGCAGTCTCATCGGTGTCGAGCGCCAGCCTGACACCTATCCCTTTCTTCGTGCTGATGGGCGAGGTCCTATTCCATACCGGGCTCGCCGGCAAGGCGATCGATGCGGTCAACCGCGTCATCACCGGCGTGCCGGGCCGGCTCGCCGTCGTCGTTGTGGTCGCCGGAACGATATTCTCGGCGATCTCCGGTTCGACCATCGCAACGACCGCCATCCTCGGCAGCCTGATGTTGCCCGTGATGCTGAAGCGCGGCTATGATCCGATGCTGGCTCTTGGCGCGATCCTCGCGATTGGATCGGTCGACATGCTGATTCCGCCGTCGGCAATCGCCGTGCTGTTGGGCAGCCTCGCAGGAATCTCGGTCTCTAAGCTGCTGCTCGCCGGCATTCTGCCGGGCTTCCTAATGAGCACCTTAATCGTCGGCTACATCGTGCTTCGAGCATGGTGGAATCCCGCGCTCGCGCCGCCGGATGATGTCGATCTCCCTCGGGGAGAGTCGCGCTGGCGCAACCTGCTGATCTACGTGGCGCCGTTAGTGTTCATCTTTACGACGGTCGTCGGCGTGCTGGTCGCGGGCTGGGCGACGCCGACGGAATCCGCAGCGGTCGGGGCTCTGTCGACCGTGGTTGCCGCCATCCTCTATCGCGCTCTGACTTGGGAGACGTTGAAGCATTCGCTCGTTGCCACAGCCGAGATCTCCGGGATGATCCTGTTCATCATCCTGGGCGCGACGACGTTCACCCAGGTGCTCGGTTTCTCCGGAGCCACCAACGGGCTGGTCGGCTCGATCCTGGGATTCGAGCTGTCGCCTGGCGCGCTGGTGCTCGCGATGATGGCGATCCTGCTTTTCCTCGGGCTCTTCATCGACCAGATCAGCATCATACTGGTCACCGTGCCGTTTTTTATGCCGCTTGTGCAATCGAACGGAGTGGATCCGGTCTGGTTCGGCACTCTCTTCCTGATCGCGATGCAGACTGGCTTGCTGACGCCACCCTTCGGGCTGCTACTGTTCGCGCTGAAGTCAGTCTCACCCGAAGGCATCACGCTACAACAGATCGCGATGGCGGCCCTGCCTTACGTCGGCATGTGCATCCTGCTGCTTGCCCTAGTGTTCCTGTTCCCCGGACTAGCAACTTGGTTGCCAAGCCTCCTGTAATAGCTGTTGTTGAACAGCGATTTCCTTAAGAGATCGGGTTGTGTGCCCCTAAGACCAGGGCAACCACCCCATCTGAGCACGATCGAAGCGACGAATACTCCAAATGCCTCATCGGGTAGAAAGCCATGCCCCTGGTGCTCCGGCTGCCAACGCCAGGGCAGCCATCCGGAGCGGCGATAAGCGCCCGGGGGGCTGACGATCCGATTGGGCGGTCCATCGAATTCGTTGTTTGTCCGAACTGAGGTTTCGGTCAGAATTGACGAAGGTGCCCGTTCCGCGACTCTGTCACGCCGGATCGTTGACGGTCCCACGCTGAAATTTTCCATGAGCATTGCTGCGACAGTCTTAGATGTCTGACGTCGCGCGAGGCCGACTCGAGATTGCAGGTGCTAGAGCGGTTCCGGTTTAATCTGGGTCATATCCGGCGGCCTTGAAATAGTTTGCGCATTCGGTCGGTTCGAAGAGATCGACGATGGCGCCGACGGCATCCCAGAGGGCGCCGATCGAGCGCTCGGCTCTGGCGTGGAGCATGGCCTTGAGCTTGGCGAAAGCGTTCTCGATCGGGTTCATGTCGGGACTGTAGGGCGGCAGGAAGGACAACGTCGCGCCGGCGCGTTCGATCGCTTCGCGGACACCGGCCGGCTTGTGGGCGGGCAGGTTGTCCATCACGACGATGTCGCCCGGCAGCAGTGTCGGAACGAGAACCTGCTCGATATAGGCGAGGAAGACCGTTCCGTTCATGGCGCCGTCGTAGACGAACGGGGCCGTCATGCCGCCCAGGCGCAAGGCTCCGGCGAAGGTCGTCGTCTTCCAATGATGGGGTGGACGCCCCCCGACGGCATCGACGTGCCAAGGTGGTGGTGTTTCAGAGCCACCACAGGAGAGCGTCCGTGACGGAAGTTAGCACCATCGGCCTGGATCTGGCCAAGAACGTCTTTCAGGCCCACGGCGCGGATGCCGCCGGCGCGCCGGTCTTTCGTAAGAAGCTGCGGCGCGAGGAGGTTCTGGGCTTCTTCGCGGCCCAGCCGCCTCGTCTTGTCGCGATGGAAGCCTGCCCAGGCGCTCATCATTGGGCCCGCGAGATCGGCAAGCTTGGCCATGCCGTCAGATTGATCGCGCCGGCCTATGTGAAGCCATTCGTGAAGCGTCAGAAGAACGATGCGGCTGATGCGGAAGCAATCTGCGAGGCCGCGCAGCGCCCGACCATGCGCTTCGTGGCGGTAAAGAGCGAAACCAAGCAGGCCTCCGCCGTGATCTTCCGCACCCGCGACGTGCTGGTCGGCCAGCGCACCCAACTCATCAACGCGATCCGCGGTCATCTGTCCGAGTACGGCTTGATCGCGCCACAAGGCCCATTCCACATCGAGAAGCTGATCGCACAGATCGAAGATCCCGCCTCGGGCCTGCCGCAGGCCGCCCGCACCTGCCTCGCCGTGCTCGTCGATGCGCTTCGCCATCTGCAGGAACAGACTGCCGCGCTCGATGCCGAGATCGCCGCCCGGGCAAAGGCCGACGACGTGACCCGCAGTCTCATGACCGTTCCCGGCATCGGCCCGCTGATCGCCACCGCCATTGAAGCGTTGGCGCCGCCGCCTGAGACGTTCCGCTCGGGGCGCGACTTCGCCGCCTGGGTCGGCCTTACGCTGGTGCAGCGCTCGACCGGCGGGAAGGAACGCCTGGGACGAACGTCGCGGATGGGCGAGCGGACGCTCAGGCGCCTGCTGATCATCGCGGCCAGCGGCGTCGTGCGCTGGGCCAAGCGCAAGGGCACACTGCCCGATTCCTGGCTCGGCCGGATGCTCGCGCGCAAGCCGCCGATGTTGGTGATTGTCGCCTTGGCCAACAAGAACGCGCGCGTCGCCTGGGCGTTGCTGACGAAGGGAGGAACCTATCGAGCTCCGGCCGTCGTCGCTTGAGCGGCCGACGGGTGTGAGGCTGTCGATGGCGTGAGCAGGTCGAAGGACAGGTATGGCGCAACGTCGGTAAGGCGGGATCAGGAGAACCAGGCGCATGGGGAGCGCTTCGAGCGCGTTCCAGTGATGTGGACCTGATCCTCGCACTCCCATACGGGCCCGCGGCACATAACCCGCCGCATCAGAGGCCGGACACATGGCAGCACCCGATCACGCGAAGCGCCTGTCCCGAGATTTTGCTTGCGCCAGAGGGGGCGTCCACACATGGCCGTGCGGAACGCCCGCCCGGCAACGTTCTCCGCGTGGGGCACGGCCGCGCAGGCGGGCCATCTTGGTGGAGAGACCAGTCTCGTCGATGAAGACGAGGCGCTGAGGATCGAGATCGAGCTGTGCCTCGAACCAGTCCCGGCGCCGCTTCAGGACGTCGGGGCGCTCCTGCTCCAGTGCATGGGCGGACTTTTTTTGAACGTCCAGCCATGCGACCGCAGCCAGGAACTGAGCGCGCTGTGCCCGATGACGACCGACCGCTCGGCCGATAGGCGCGCCATCATCTCGTGCAGCGTGATGTCCCGGCGCTCCTCGATCAACCCCACGATGAAGCTTTCATGCTTATCCAGGCGCGAGGCGCGACGCCGGCCCTGTATCCGCGCCGTGGTCTCGCCGAGCCGCGCCCGTGCGATCCAGCGGATCGCCGTCGAGATCCCCACCCCGAACCGGGCTGCCGCCTGCCGAGCCGACGCTCCATCCGTCGAAGCCCGCAAAACCCGTCCGCGAAGATCCTCGCTCAGTGCTCGTGCCATGCCCCACCTCATCCAACGATCAGGTTGAATCAGGCGCAGGACGCCGCGTCACTTCACAATCGATTCAATCACGGCCGGAACCGCTCTAGTGAGGCTCAGGAAGCCGCAACCCGAGACAGAGTCGTCGCCATTCCAGGCTGGCATGGAAGCAAGGGGCAATCCATGCGTGAAGCACATGGCAAAGCGAAATGATGCTGTATTGCAAAAGGCAAACTCCGCCCAATATAGCAGTCGCGGTTGTTGAACGGGCTCTGCTACTCCTCCCGGCAGCGGTCTCGTTTCAGCCGTTCCCCTCCGAGATGTTTGGCGACAACGCCAAATGTTTCAAACTTTCCAGGCCGGTTTCCTTGCGGACGCCGGCCTTTTTTGTTTCTGAAACCGCCGTGTCGAATCGAGCGGGTCAGAGTCTCGAAATGCGACGAGGCGAGATTTGCTCTCGGCCATCGGACAGGCGCCGTTCGGCCACGCTTATGCAGGGAAGTCGCGCCAAGCAAGCACGCTGGGCTCTCACCTCGGCGATGATCGCGGCCACGGTGGCGCTGCGCGATCGTGGTCCATTCAAGATCGGATGGGTTGGCTTCTGCCGCTTGCGCCCGGCAGGCTTCGCGGCTGGCCGGCGGCGTTCCGCAAATGGTGGGACGAGCGAAGCCAACCGAGGAAAGGGGCTGGATGGCGCAGGTGCTGCGGGTCCGGTGCAAGAGAAGGATGGAGAAGGAAGGTATCGATGAGTTGGGGGGAAGGTGCCTCGTGCGGCCGTGCTCGAAAAGGCCGACTTTAAGATCGACCTGGAGGAGAGCACCCGAAAGGCAAAAAAATGCCGCCGCGGCAATGGCGAGATCGTCATGCGCGGGCTCCTTTCGAGGCGATGCCGCTACCAGCTGATGTCCGGTACGACGAGCTTGATGAGTTGGTCCAGGGAATCCTGCCCGCCGAGATAATACGCGTCGGGCGCGATCACGCCAGGCACGCCTTCCCGCTCGACGTCGATCTCGGTGCCCACGGAAACAGCCTTCAGGATCACGGTGACGCGCAACTCACCGGCCAGGTTCGGATTCTCGAGACGCTCAAGATCCGGCGCGGGCGGCCGGCCAACGCGATTTCCAGAAATGGAGAATCAGCACAGACTGCATCAGCGCAACGGACGTTCGCCTAGGTCGGATTGTCTTTTCAGGGTTGGCACCTCATGGCTCCTGCTGTTGCCTTCGCTGCACGCCTCGACACCCCCGAGCCGGAATACCGCGTCCTGCCTCACAATATCGAGGCGGAGCAGGCGCTTCTGGGCGCGATCTTGGTCAACAACGACGCCTTCTACCGCGTTTCCGACTTCCTGCTGCCGGATCATTTCTTCGAGCCGATCCACCAGCGCGTCTTCGAGCTGACGGCAAGCCTGATCCGCGCCGGCAAGATCGCCACGCCGATCACACTCAAGACCTTCGTCAACGACCTCGAACTCGGCGACATCACGCCGAGCCAGTATCTCGCGCGCCTCGCCGCCGAGGCGACGACCGTCATCAATGCCGGCGATTACGGCCGCACGATCTACGACCTCGCCATCCGCCGCCAGCTCATCGGCGTCGGCGAGAACCTCGTCAACATCGCCTATGACGCGCCGGTCGAGATGGCGCCGCGCGAACAGATCGAGGATGCAGAGCGCAGGCTTTACGAGCTGGCCGAGAAGGGCCGCTACGAGGGCGGCTTCCAGAAATTCGATGGCGCGCTGCGGCTGGCCATCGACATGGCGGTGAGCGCCTACCAGCGCGATGGCGGCCTCTCCGGCATCTCGACGGGCCTGCGCGACGTCGACCGGAGCATGGGGGGCCTCCAGCGTTCGGACCTGCTCGTGCTCGCCGGCCGCCCGGCCATGGGCAAGACCTCGCTCGCGACCAACATCGCCTTCAACATCGCCAAGGCCTGGCGCGGCGAACGCCAGGAAGACGGGTCGTTCAAATCGGTCGATGGTGGCGTCGTCGGCTTCTTCTCGCTCGAGATGTCGTCCGACCAGCTCGCGACCCGCATCGTCGCCGAGCAGTCGGGCATCTCCTCCTACAAGATCCGGCAGGGGCGCATCACCGAGGCCGATTTCGCCCGCATCACTGACGTCGCCGCCCAGATAGAGAAGCTGCCGCTCTATATCGACCAGACCGGCGGCATCTCGATCGCGCAGCTCATGGCCCGCGCCCGGCGGCTCAAGCGCCAGAAGGGGCTCGACGTCCTGTTCATCGACTATCTCCAACTCCTTGCCGGTTCCGGCAAGGCCGGGCAGAACCGTGTGCAGGAGCTGACGGAGATCACCACCAGCCTGAAGGCGCTGGCAAAGGAGCTCAACGTCCCGATCGTCGCGCTCTCCCAGCTCTCACGGAAGGTCGAAGAGCGTGACGACAAGCGCCCACAGCTCGCGGACCTGCGCGAATCCGGCTCGATCGAGCAGGATGCCGACGTGGTGATGTTCGTCTACCGCGAGGAATACTACCTCAAGGGCAAGGAGCCGCGCTCCGGCACCGAAGAGCACAACAAATGGCAGATCGAGATGGAGGCCGCCCATGGTCTTGCCGAACTGATCATCGGCAAGCAGCGTCACGGCCCGACCGGAACAGTCGGCTTGCAGTTTGACGCCGAGGTAACCCGTTTCTCCAATCGCGCGGATGAATCGCGCTTGCCCGAGTGCGCAGGATCCGAAAAGGACAAGAGGTCGTTCGAACCCTCTGGGATCGTATCCCTCCAGCCCAACAGCTCATAACACTGTTCGCTTGTTTAGCGGGAATTCAACGCTAGGCCCTTGCTTCGCCTCGATATGGCTAAGCCACGTCTCGCTCGCCCGAACGCGTTTGGTATGGATCAAATTTGAGAACGCTCACTTCGCGCGCCAAGTGCTGAGCCGAGCGCGAACCGTGATTTGTCGAGCGCCTCAGCCGGGCTCAAACCGCGCATCGTGTAGTAGAGGTCACGGCCGAGTGCGAGTACATCCGGATTTCCGCTATTGGCCTGCTCGACCGCCCAGACGGCTTGAGCGACCACCGCGCTCTTCTCCACAACCTTGTTTACCAGATGCAGTGACCGGGCCTCATGCGCATCCATCAGCCTAGCATTGTAGACGATGTCGAACAGCACCTTTTTGGGGAGCGCATCGCGGACGATCGCGAGGGCCAGGAACGGAAACAGCCCGTGGGCCGCTTCCGGCAGGCCAAGCGTCGCATCCTCTGCAACAAACGCGAGATCGCAGCCCACGACGAGGCCGAAGCCGCCTGCGTGTGCGTTGCCATTGACGGCCGCGACGAGGGGCTTGCCGAGACGAGCCATCTCGTTGAGCAGGTCGATATGGGCCCGCCCGAATTCCATGCGGCCGGCCGTGGTCGGCCCCGCTCCTTGATAGTCACCGCCAAGGCAAAAAATGTCGCCATGGCCAGTGAGCACGCAGCCCGCCACCGTCGGATCCCGCCGTGCCGCGTCCAACCCGGCCGTCAGTTCCTCCGCCATCTGCTGAGTGATGCGGTTGCCCGCATCGGGGCGCTTCATCGTGAGCACGACGACGCGACCGTCGCGGTTCGTCTCCACCTGTGACATGTCTCCTCCCCTCAGCGCGTTTCCGACCCGCCGCTCAGCGTCCGGCCACATTCGGTCCTTTGGCCGGGCAGCGGTGACCACAGCGCCAGCCCTTTCGGTTCGAGATCCGCCTGCGCGAAGACGGCTGATTCCTCATGCCCAGGCCCGACGATAGAGGTCCTGAATCGTCATCGCGTCCGGGACCCGGGGATTGTTCGCCGGCGATCCCGAGGCGAGAGCCTGTTCGGCCATGAGCGGCAGGACGTCCTTCCACTTCCGTTCGTCGATGCCATACGCCTGCGGAGTTGGCACCTGAAGATCGTGGTTGAGCTGCCGCAATGCTGCGGTCAGGCGGGAGGCGGCGACTTCGTCGTCATCGCCATCGCCGGCAAGTCCCAACGCGCCTGAGATCGCGGCATAGCGTGCCGGGGCGCCGGCCGCTGACCATTCGCTGACCGCCGGCAGCAACATGGCGTTGGAGAGGCCGTGTGCGACGTGAAAATGGGCCCCGATCGGCCGGCTCATCCCATGCACAAGCGCGACCGAAGCGTTCGAAAAGGCGATGCCAGCCTGCGTTGCCGCCAGCATCATGGCTTCGCGGGCCGCGCGATTCCCCGGCTCGTTGCAGGCCGTCGGTAGATTGTTCCAGATCGTTTTCGCGGCCGAGAGCGCCAGCGCGTCGGTGAACGGATTGGCCCGTCGCGAGACATACGCCTCGATCGCATGGGTCAGCGCATCGATCCCCGTATCCGCGATCAGCCGATACGGTTTGGTCAATGTGAGCTCGTAGTCGACGATGGCGATGCTCGGGAGATAGGCGAGACCGGCGCAGAGCATCTTCTCGTCCGTACGCTCGTCCGTGACGATCGTGAAGCGCGTGGCTTCCGACCCGGTGCCGGCGGTGGTCGGAATCGCCACGATAGGCAAGCCCGGCGCGTCCTCCTGATGAGGCGCCTTGAGCGAGGCCATCTCTCCGCCCCGAAGGCTGAGAACCGCAGCCGCCTTCGCGGTGTCGATCGGACTGCCGCCGCCAAGGCCGATCACGCAATCATGACCGCCTTCGCCGATGAAGGCGGTTGCCGCAACAACGGAAGCGACGGTCGGATCGGGAACGGCGTCGGCGAAGACCCGCACCTCGATTCCGGCGTTGCCGAGCCCCGCCTTGAGCCGCGCAAGAGCACCGCTATGGGCGATGAAGCGATCGGTGACGACAGCCGGACGCCCGAGGCCGAGCTGCGCAAGCGCCTGCGGCAAATCATCGAGGGCGCCGGCGCCGATCCGCATGATGCGGGGCAAAGCGATAGCGTGCACGTCTGCTCTCATCTCCAGGATTCTGGCTGAGGCGGCTCGCCGGAGCCGGTTGCCAGGAACGTCGGCTTCCAGCGATCGCACTGGCAAGCGTCGCGGGCGGGACGCCGATCGGTCTCTACGAGGCGTAGCTTTGCTCGCGTGCGACCATTTCGGACAGACCGACGAACTCGTTGAAATCCTCGAAGGGCGTCAACAGGTCGGCCACGGCGTTGGTGGAACAGCCTTCGGCCATGAACCGCTCCATCATCGTCTTGACCGCCTTGTGCATCGCCAACATCGGCTCGACGGGGCACAGCGCATAGTCAAAGCCGAGCTCGTAGACTTCCTTCAAGGACAGGAAGGGGCTCTTCCCCGACCGCACCATGTTGAACAGCAATGGCTTGCCGAGAGGACGCAGGCGGTCGCTGATCTGCTTCATCTGCTCGACGCTCTCGATCGCGTCGACATAAAGCCCATCCGCCCCGACATGGGCGTAGCCGGTGAGCCGGGCGATCGCGTCGTCAAGGCCGGTGACCGCGAGGGAATCAGTCCTCGCCACAATGAAGAAGTTCGGATCCCGCCGCGCATCCAACATCGCCCGCAGCTTCTGCTGCATCTCCTCGGGGCTGACGAGCTGCTTGCCGGCGAAATGCCCGCATTTCTTGGGAACGGCCTGATCCTCGAGGTGCAGGACCGAAGCGCCGGCCTCCTCCCAGAGGGAGATCGTGCGCGCCGCGTCGAGTACGCCGCCATAGCCGGTGTCGGCATCGGCGAAGACCGGCACGCTGGTCACACGGCAGATCCGGCGGATGTGCTCGAACATTTCGGTCTGACTAAGGAGGCCGACGTCCGGCGCGCCAGCTACGATCGCCGAGGCGACAAAGCCGCTGACATAGATGGCCGGGGCTCCGGCTTGCTCCGCGAGCTTGGCGGTGACTGCATCGTGCGCGCCCATGCAGACGAAGGGAGGGGTTCTCAGTAGTTCTCGGAAGCGAGCTGAGCGGCTCAAATCGGCTCTCCCATTTGGATGTGCGGCGTTCAGCGCGGGCGCACGGAACGCATGTGGTCAGTCGCCACGTTAGCGCGAACGTAATACAGTGACTTAATTGGCGCAAGAGCCTTCGAGATGGCTTCTCTCAGTCCGGCGAAATTTTCGGTAAGCTGGTGCAGCATGGACGATATCGAATGACACCGAACAACGAGCGACCCGAGTGACAGCAGCGTCGGAAAAAATCGTCGGGCGCGGAAAAGCCCGCATGGCGGACGTCGCCGCCATGGCAGGCGTTTCCGCCATGACCGTCTCTCGCGTGCTGCGAGATCCCAATTGCGTCACACCGGAGACGCTTCGCCGCATCGAAGCGGCAATCGACGCGACCGGCTACGTCCCGAACCGGATTGCCGGCAGCCTCGCGTCGCGGCGCACTGACATTGTTGGGCTGATCGTGCCGAGCCTGCGCAACTCGCTCTTCGCCGAGACGATCAAGGGCGTCTCAGACATCCTCGGCTCCGAACATCACCTTATGATCGCCGACAGCGGATATACCCTGAAAGGAGAGGAGGTCGCGATCCGCGCGTTTCTCGGCCAGCGCATCTGCGGCATCATCCTCCACAACACCAAGCACTCCCCTCGCAGCCGGGTCATGCTCCAGGAGGCGGGAATCCCCTGCATCGAGACGGGGAATCTCATCCGGCAACCGATCGACATGACGGTCGGCTTCTCAAATCACGACGCGGCCTGCACCATGACGGAACATCTGTTGGGCCGGGGTTACCGCCATATCGGCTTCGTCAGCCTGCCGACGAAGGACAACGACCGCGCCGCCGAGCGCAAGGCCGGCTATCTCACCGCGCTCGCCCGCGCAGGCGTTTCCGCCAATCCCGCGCTCGTCCTCGAAAGCCCGCCGGGATTGAAGAGTGGCGGGCAGGCGCTCGTCCGGCTCGTCGAAACCGCGCCCGAGGTCGATGCGGTGTTCCTGTCCGGTGATGTGCTCGCCACAGGCGCCCTGCTCGAGGCCAACCGGAGGGGCTGGGACGTTCCCGGGCGCATCGCCATCGCCGGGTCCGACGACAACGAACTGCAGGAGTGCGTGTCTCCGCCGCTCACGACATTGCGGTTTCCGCGCTACGAAATCGGGCGACGCGCGGCCGGGATGTTGCTCGATCGTCTCTCTGGGCGCTCGACGGGACCGGCCATTCTCGATCTCGGATACGAGATCATCGAACGCTCCAGCACCTGACAGTCGCCTTCGTCGTCGGCAGCTCTTGCGCTCGGTTTCGTTCTCTGTCAGGTTATCGCTAACGTTGCTTGCTCGCCACGTGGCGACGACCAGCCGAACGGGAGCCACCAGGTGCCGGCAGCCTCTGCATCACGTGGATCGTCATGCCGATAGTCGTGACCGATCCTCATGCGGCCCGTCCCACCCCTCAGGCAGGGATCGTGTCCCATGTCGAGCTCTAGCGCCGACCTTCGCCGGAAGCTCGACGAATTGCAGGGCGCAGGCGCGTATTGGGCGCCCACGCTCGATCCGCTGATCGACAGGGCTCCATCTTTCGTCGAAGCCTATCTCGCGATGGCCGGCCACCCCTGGCGCTCCAACCATCTCTCGCCGAAGACCCGCCACCTCGTATCGCTCTCGCTCTACGCTGCAGTCACGCATCTTTACGGACCCGGCATCAGGCACCATTGCCGGGGAGCGATCGACGCCGGCGCCTCCGTCGACGAGATCATCGAAGTGCTTCAGCTTGCCAGCAACCTCGGTGTCCATGCATGCGTGCTCGCCGTCCCCATCTTGCAAGAGAAGCTCGCATCGATCCCGGAAGAAGCGAAAAAGCTTGCCAGGAACGATGCCAGGCGGGTGCGCCTGAAAGAAGAGTTCATCTCGTCACGCGGCTATTGGAGCGGTATCTGGGATGGCCTGCTTGCGCTCGATCCCGACTATTTCGAAGCCTTCACAACGTTCTCATCCGTGCCGTGGCGTTCAAAGGCCTTGGACGCCACGGTCAAGGAGTTCGTCTATATCGCCACTGATGTATCCGTGACACATCAGTTTTCCCTGGGCACGCACATCCATATCGAGAACGCCCTGAAGTACGGGGCGACCGCTGAGCAGATACTGGAAGTCATTCAGCTCGCCAGCACCATGGGCATCTCGACCTTCGAAGCCGCGCTTCCGGTCGTTGCCGAGGAGCTCGCAAGGCGCGCCGCCGCCGAGCCCGACCCCTGAGGCGCCTTCCGATGACCGTTGGGATGCTTCGTCGCCATTCTCGTCCGTTGGAACAGTCCCGGCCGTCCGGATGTCCCGGCTGCGCACCATCGCAGCATCGACGTCGGCTCAATCTGGTGCCGTCCAGCGCCCCGCGAGAGGTGATCCATGCAGCGATGAGCGGGCGGCGTTCGGCGCGCGGCAGACCTCATTCCGCCGAGCAGCGGTCATGGTGGTGGCACGCATGGCAGAAAGGTCGTCCCGATGAGTAGTCCCGCGCTCAAGCGGATCGCCGTGGTCACGGGGGGCGGCTCCGGCATCGGCGCGGCGGCTGCCGAGAAGCTCGCGCGCGCAGGCGACCGCGTCGCGATCCTGGACATCGACCAGAGCGCCGGAGAGCGCCAGGCGCGGTACCTGTCCTCCGAAGGATTCGCGGCGGAGTATCTCGCATGCGATGTCGCCGATGCCGGCCAGGTTCAAGCCGTGGCCGACGAGATCGCTCGCAAATGGGGCCCCGCCGAGCGCCTGGTCACCTGCGCCGCCCTCATGCCGGATACGGAATCCGCCATGACCATGCCTCTCGATCGGCATGATCGCGTCTGGCGGGTGAACTATCACGGCACTTTCCACGCATGTCGCAGCTTCGGCGCGCAGATGGCGGCGGCGGGGGGCGGAGCGATCGTCACGCTGACCTCGATCAACACATACGCCGCGCTGCCGCTACCCGCCTACAACCCGAGCAAGGTCGCGCTCGCCCGGCTGACCCAGCTGTTGGCGGCGGAGCTGGGCAGACACAACGTTCGCGTCAACAGCGTCGCCCCGACCTATGTGATGATGCCGAGCCTTCGCCAGAAGGTCGAGAGCGGCCTGCGCGACCTGGACAAGCTGATGTCGGCCCATGCGCTGACCGCGCTCCCGACCCCTGGGGACGTCGCGGATGCGATAGGCTTCCTGCTCTCGCCCGAAGCACGCTTCATTACCGGCGCCGTGCTGCCGGTCGACTCCGGGTGGTCTGCCTGCACCGGATACATGACCTATGCCGGCGGCGTGCCATGGGCGCAGGAGGCGCCTCCGTAGCGGTCGGCTGGGAGGCCGAAGCTCTCCACAAGCCCAATCTCTTGACGATGGGCAGCGAAAAAAGAACCGAAACTCGGGAGGAAGCACATGACATTCAAGGCAGCATTCTTCGGCGTCCTGGCCGCCTGCGCGGCATCCGCCGCAAACGCGCAGACCATCCTCAAATTCGCCCATGCCGACCAGCAGAACAGCGCACGTCATGCCGGCGTGACCCTGTTCGCCCAGAAAGTCGAAGAGCTCACGCAGGGCCGATACAAGGTTCAGGTCTACTGCTGTGGCCAACTCGGCAGCGACCCGAAGGTCATCGAGCAATTGGGACTGGGTGGCGTCGATCTCACCATCTCGTCGACGGGCTCCTATGCGCCCTATATTCCGACGCTCAATCTGACGATGCTGCCCTTCGCCTTCGAGACCTACGAGCAGGGCTGGAAATTCTACGACGAGTCCGCCTGGCTCAAGGAGCAGTTCGCCAAGGCGCCGACGAAGGGCTTCCGCTTCCTCGCCCCCTGGGAGGGCGGTTTCCGCAACATGACGACCAGGGAGCCCTTGAACGGCCCCGACGACGCCAAGGGCAAGAAGCTGCGTAGCTTCGCCAACGAGATGATGCGCTGGTCGCTCGAGGCAATGGGCTTCGGCGTCCAGATCATGCCGTTGCCGGAGGTCTACATGGCGATCCAGCAAGGTGTCGTCGCTGGTCAGGAGAACCCGATCGACATGATCAACGGCCAGAAATTCTACGAGGTCGCCCCGCATGTCACGATCACGAACCATGTCTACAGCCCAACACCCGTCGTGATCTCGGAGAGAACCTGGCAGCGGCTGCCCGAGGCGGATCGCGCCCTGATCCTTCGTGCCGCCCAGGAGGTCACGCCCTTCATGCGCAAGCTCATCAAGGACAATGACGAGACGCTGCTTGCCGAAATGGAGACGAAGAACGCCAAAGTGAACCGCAAGCCGGACATCGCCGCGTTCCGGCGCAGCGTCGAGCCCGTCTACGAGAAGGCTCGCGAGAAATATGGCGCGGATGCGAAGGCCGTACTCGAGGAGGCGGCTGCCATCCGCGCCCAAGCAAAATAACAGCGGTCGCATGTCGACGAACCGCAGGGACATGGAAACGCGACGAGGAAGCGTCATGACACTTCGAAAACTGATATCCGGCCTCCTGGCGGCGACCGTGCTTTCGGCGGCGCCCGCGGCCATGGCGCAGACGACCCTGAAATTTGCGCATGGCGAGCAGCAGACCAGCGCCCGTCATCTCGGCGCGCAACTCCTCGGCAAGAAGATCGAGGAGATGACGCAGGGGCGCTACAAGTTGCAGATCTATTGCTGCAGCCAGCTCGGCGGCGATCCCAAGGCCATCGAGCAACTGGGCTTGGGCGGCGTCGACTTCACCATCTCGTCGACGGGTTCCTTCGCGCCCCATATCCCCGCGCTCAATCTGACGATGCTGCCCTTCGCCTTCGAGACCTACGAGCAGGGCTGGAAGTTCTACGATGAATCGCCCTGGCTCAAGGAGCAGTTCGCCAAGGCGCCGGCGAAGGGCTTCCGCTTCCTCGCCCCCTGGGAGGGCGGTTTCCGTGTCATGACGACGCGCGACCCGCTGAACGGTCCCGAAGACGCCAAAGGCAAGAAGCTGCGCAGCTTCGCCAACGAGATGATGCGCTGGTCGCTCGAAGCGATGGGGTTCGGCGTCCAGATCATGCCGCTGCCGGAGGTCTACATGGCGATCCAGCAGGGCGTCGTCGCGGGCCAGGAAAACCCAATCGACACCGTCAACGCCCAGAAATACTACGAGGTGGCGCCCCATGTGACGCTGACGAACCATGTCTACAGCCCGACCCCGGTCGTGATCGCCGAGAAGACCTGGCAGGGGCTCTCCGAAACGGATCGCGCGCTGATCCTGCGCGCGGCGCAGGAAGTGACCCCCTTCATGCGTGATCTCATCCGCACCCGCGATGCGGATTCGCTGAAGGAGATGGAAGCCAAGGGCGCCAAGGTCAATCGTACACCCCGGATCGACGCGTTTCGCCAATCCGTTGCCTCCGTCTACGACAGGGCGCGCGAGAAATATGGTGCCGACGCCGATGCCTTCATCAAGGAGGCCGAAGCGCTTCGGACGCAGCCGAAATGACGAATCCGCGACCGGCCCATGCTCCCGAGGCGCCCCAGTTCGGACGCGCCGAGCCTGTTGTTGCAGATAGTCGTCGGCTGCCGCTTCCCCTGGAATGGGTGAGCCGGATCGTCGATCTGGCGGTGATCATGATCGGCGCTTCACTGATCACGATCGTCCTGATCAATGTCGTGCTGCATTTGCTGGCGCACGATCTCGCCTGGGTGACCGAGCTCGGCGAGTTCATGATGGTCTGGGTCACCTTTCTGGGCGGCGTCGCCGCCGCCCGGCGCAATGTGCACATGTCGATCACCGAGCTGCTGGACAAGCTTCCGCCGGCCAGGCGCCGCTGGGCGGATGCGGCCGTTCAGACCTTCTGCCTCACGGTGCTCGCGCTGCTGCTGTTTTACGGCTGGCGCATGGTGGAGAGCAGCTGGGGCAGTGTTCTGACCACGCTCGATTGGCCGATGGCCTGGCAGTACATGCCACTGCCGCTGTCGTCCGCGCTGATGATCCTCTTCATCGGCTACGACCTGATCCTGATCCTCCGCGGCATTCCCCGCGACCAGCGTTATCAGGAGAACTGATGCCATGCTGGCCATCGTCATCTTCGGTGTCTTCTTCGCGCTCGCGATAGCGGGCATCCCGCTCATGTTCGCGATGCTCGCGACGACTCTGGGCATCATCGCGCTCTACGGCATGCAGCATCCCTTCGAGACGCTGCTCCTGTCCTTTGTCAGCGGCGTCGAGCCGTTCATGCTCATCGCGGTTCCGCTGTTCGTCTTCACCGGCGAACTCCTCGCCAGCGGAGGTGTCGGCCAGCGCATCGTCGCCTTTGCCTATGTCATGTTCGGCTGGCTTCCGGGCGGGCTGGGAGTCGTCACTGTCGTCTCCTGCCTGATGTTCGGCGGGATCTCCGGCTCGGCCATTGCGGATACGGCCGCGATCGGCTCGCTGATCATCCCGACGATGATCGCGCGCGGCTATTCACGCGGGTTCGCCGCTGCGCTGCTTTCGGTGGCGGGCACGCTGGCGTTGCTGATGCCGCTTTCGGTGCCATTCCTCGTCTATTCCTTCATTTCCGGCACTTCGATGCGGTCGCTGTCGATCGCGGGGCTGATACCGGCGCTCCTGAGCGCGGCGGCGATGATCGCGATCTGCATCTGGCACGGAAAATCGACGGCATGCGACCCCGGCGGCCCCCGCGCGCCGCTGCGCGAAGTTCTCACGGCGGCCTATGCCGCCGGACCGGCGCTACTCCTGCCGATTCTGATCGTCGGGGGTATCTGGAGCGGCTACTTCACCCCGACCGAGGCAGCGGCTGTGGCGGTCTTCTACGGGATCGTCATCTCGATGTTCCTCTACAAGGACCTGCGCTGGAGCCAGATCCCCGACCTCCTCCTCAAGGCCTTCATCACCAGCGCCACCGTGATGCTGGTGATCGGTGCGACGGGCGCTCTGGCCTGGCTGCTGACGGTCGAGCAAGTCGCCTTCCACATGTCGAACTGGGTCGCATCTGTCGCGCAGTCGCCATGGGTGTTCCTGCTCCTTCTGAACGTCGCGCTGCTCTTGCTCGGCCTGTTCATCGAGCCGCTGCCGGCACTGCTGATGGCCGGACCGCTGTTCATTCCCATGGCAGCGGCGTTCGGGATCAATCCCGTCCATCTCGGCGTGGTGATGACCGCCAACCTGGCGATCGCCTTGTATACCCCGCCGGTGGGAGGCACCCTGTTCGTCGCCGCCAAGCTCGCAAAGGCCAGCATCGCCGAAATCACCCGCCATCTCTGGCTGCTGATGGGCGCGACCTTCTTCGTCACGCTCTTGCTGACCTACTATCCGCCGCTCACGCAGTGGCTCCCGCAGCTGGTGATTTCGCTCACCAACTGAACCGGGGTCGGCAGCCGAGACGTCTGGCTGCCGACCTGCACATTCCTCGCTGTCGCGCCGGACGGCGAGCGACCCGGCGATGGCGAGGGTCGCGCAAGGACCGATGGCAAAGCCCCGAGGCGATGGACGAATGGGACGCACGGACATGGTCACGATATCCCTGCGTGGCGAGGACATTCTTCTCGACGGAGTTCCGACCTATCCAGGCAGGTTCTGGAAGGGGCAGCGCGTCGAAGGCCAACTCATATCGATGCGCATGGTCAATGCGATCTTCGATGACCTGAATCCGGAAACCCGGGCGCCCTGGATCTACCCGGACACGAGAACATGGGACCCCGAGCGGAACGTCACCGAGTTCCTCGGCATGCTGCTGGCCTACCGGCGGTTCGGCGTCCTGGGTGTCACGATCAATCTGCAGGGCGGATCGCCGGAAGGCTATTGCGAAATCCAGCCCTGGATCAACACGGCCTTTACGGCCTATGGCGAGTTGCGGGACGCCTATATGGATCGCTTCGATCGCGCGCTGAAGCGGCTCGATGAGCTCGGCATGATCGCGATCGTCGGTCTCTTCTACCACCTCCAGGATCTGCGGCTGGTCGCCAATGAAATGGTTATGCGACACTGGAGTCGATGGGCTCACGCTCCTTCGCCGTGAGGGCTCGCTCAGCCCCGATCGACCCGGGCGGCAGATGCAGCTTCGCAGGTCCAGCCTCGCCGAAACTCGCCACGGTTGGTGCGGAGCATTCCCGTTGCATCTCTTGCGCGCAGTTGGCTGGCGGGCGGCGGGTAGCGGGGCGCGGTGGAGAGGCAGAGGAGGGTGAGAGATCCGCGACGGGTCTGGAGGTCCGGCGGGAGATTCCGGTCCGCCCGTCACGGAGATGCCACCATGGCGAAGACCACGTTCAAGCCTCATCTCAATCCCTCGAAGAACAACCGCGTCGGCTCACCCACTGCGGGAGAGCCGTCATGACTTTCGGAGCAACGGTCACCGACCAGGAGTATTCTCGCCTCGCGCCCATCGAGCGGGAACTGGCGACGGCATTCGCCGCCGAACGTGGATACGCGCAGCCCACGGCCAAGCAGCCGGCATCAGAGCGCAGCGCCGTCGCCATCGACCTCGGACTATCCGATCTCGGTGGCATGATCCGTCTGGATCTCGAGAAGATCCTCGATGGCCGTCTGCTCGTCCAGGGCACATCCGGGGCCGGCAAGAGCTGGACATTGCGACGCATCCTCGAACAGACGCACGGCCACGTGCAGCAGATCGTGATCGATCCCGAGGGTGAGTTCGTCTCGCTGGCGCGGCGTTTCGACTTCCCCGTCCTCGACGGCGCTCGGCTCGACGCCGCAGCTCTTGCGATCGCCGCGACCCGCGCCCGGGAGCATCGCCTGTCGCTGTTGCTCGATCTCTCGCAGATCGACCGGGAAGCCCAGATGCAGCATGTCACGGCGTTCGTCGGTGCGCTGATCGCCGCACCGCGCGAACACTGGCACCCCCTGCTGATCGCAATCGACGAGGCTCATCTGTTCGCTCCATTCGGAGGTGCGGGACTGGCCGCGACCTCTGTCCGGCAAGCGGCGACGCAGACGATCACCGATCTAATGAGCCGCGGCCGCAAGCGCGGTCTCGCCAGCGTCCTTGCTACGCAACGTATCGCCCGGCTCGCGAAATCGGTCTCTTCGGAGGTCCTCAATTTCCTGATCGGCCTCAATACGCTCGACATCGATATTCGACGCGCCGCCGAAACCATCGGGTGGGATGCGAGCAAAGCGTTCGATCGGCTGCCATTGCTTCTGCCCGGCGATTTCGTGGCGTCCGGGCCGGCATTCTCTCGCGCGCCGGCGATGCTGCGCATCGGCCCTGTCGAAACCCGCCACATCGGAGCACGGCCGGAGATCGCGACGCCGTCGCCGATCAGCACCGAGGACGCCGTCCGCCTGCTCGACCTCGACGAACTCCAGGCGGTCTCCGAAGCTGACGGCGAGGCTCGATCCGACATGAGTTTGCCCGCCGGCGCGCGCTCGGTGCGTGCCTTCATCCGGGAGGCCGCTTTCGCCGACGCCGGCCGGGTCTGGGAGGTCCTAGCGCCGCTCGTACCGCAGGGCGCGGCGGTCGCTGACCTCGCCGATTATCTCGGCATCGATTCCGGCCGCGTCAGTGCCGCGCTCGCCCTGCTCGACACCTGCGGCGCCATCGACATCGACGATGTGCACGATGGCCGCGCCGTGCGGATCGCGAAAGGAATGGCGCCGTGAGCCTCAAACCCGTCTCCTTCGCAAAGCCCCGCCGCCACGAACCCCGTCTTTCCGTTCCCTACGTCCCGGGCAAGCGCGACAAGCGCTTCTGGACCGAGACGGAAAACGAAGTCCTCCGGCGCTATTTCCCCGATGGCGGGGCCGCAGCCTGCCTCGCCAGGCTCGCCGAGCACCGCACGCTTGCCGGCGTCTACGGGCAGGCACAGAAGCTCGGCCTGAAAGCGAGCACCTCGCCAGCGGCGCGGCAGCGCCACCGCACCAGTCCGGAACTCGATCAGCTGATCCGCGACGGATGGATCGACATGGATCCCAGCCGAAAGGGCGCCGTTTCGGATCTCGCCACCCGCCTCGATGTTCCCCGCTGGTGGCTGACCAAGCGCTTGACGATCCTCGGCTTGACCGTCCGGCATAAAAAAGAGCCGCGATGGACGGTAGCCGAGGATGCCCTGATGAGCAGTGTCCCGCTTCATCAGCCGGACAAGGCCGCGGCCATCTTCCGTGAGCACGGCTTCCGGCGCTCGCCGACGGCAATCGTCGTCCGGGCGAAGCGGCTTTCTCTCTCCCGGCGAGCGACCCGGCCCGAGCTCTCGGCAACGCAAGCCGCGGCGATCCTCGGCGTCGACGGCAAGTTCGTGACTGCGCGTATTCTCGCGGGCGATCTGCCGGCCGAAAAGCGAGGCGACAGGCGGCTTTCACAGCAGGGCGGCAGTTCCTGGGACATCGAGCCTGTCGCCCTTCGGCGATGGATCATCGACAACCTCGAGGTCGTCGATCTTCGGAAGGTCGACAAGATCCCTTTCGTCCTTCTGATCGCGGGCGAGTGCTCGTGAGACACGTCATCGAGCTGTTGGCCGAGCTCGGAGGCGACCATCGCTCTTCCTGGGCTCCTCGCGACGAACTTGTCCCCGCCCCGATCGCCGAAGGCAGCTCTGCCGCCTGACGTAACCCAACAATTCCTTCAACCCCCGCGCCCGGCATCGCTTCGCGATCGCCGGGCGCATCCGTTTCAGGGAGATCCCGATGTTCGACTGGACGAAATCCTGTTCCTACGACGACGCGCAAAAGCGGCGCTTCCATGCAACCGCCCGTTCGCGCGTGAAGCAGCTCGCCGCCGAGCTGGGCCTGCCCCCCGGCTCCTACGATATCCGCGCCAATAAGGGTGGCATCGCCGTCTCGGGCGAGATCACCCTCCATCATGACGCAGCCTATGTGCAGGTCGCGCAATACGGCCTGTCCTCAGGACACGGCATCCTGATCCGATCCTGCAAGGGCAGGCGCGATTTCATCGGTGGTCCCAACACCTTCGCGCCGCTCGCGCTGCTGGACGATATCCCGGCCCTCGCCGCCAGGGTTCGCAGCATCACCGGCGTCGGCAAGCCGACGCCGACCAACGCGCACGCGGCCTGACGCTTCATCGCGCCAAGGCCGGGCCTGTCCGGACCTTCCTCACCTTCACAAATTGCAAGAGGTCGTCATGCCCACCTATCGGCTTGGCTCCAATGAGCTCGTCCACGCTCCAGGCGTGATCGCCTGGGCCATCAATGGCTACGCCTTCGAACACGATCGAGCGGCTCTGCGCCGCGTCGTCGTCGACGGCTGGCCGGGCGTCCCCGCCGCGGCCGTCGATCAGCTCTTATCCAGGGCGGTTCCTCATAGGATCGACGGCGAAACCGTCGTCTTCACCGTTGCCGAGCCCGCACCACCTCCGTCTCCGGTCGAGGAGGCATGATCATGCTCGGCACCTATCGTCGGCTCAACCTCCACGTCCTCGCGCCGTGGCGCAACGTGGTGCGCGCCGCGCACAACAAGCTCGATCCCGCCTCGCGACGCGATCCCGACAGGCGCGAAGCTCGCAAGAGCTTCTATCGTCAGATGCTGAAGCATCACCGCGACGCACAGCAGATCGTTCATCGCTTTCGGCTCTGACGCCGCAGCACACCCGCCACCTCGCCGATCCAGCTCCATGCCCGCAAGGGCATGGACGGTCGGTGCGCGCCTGCGAGGCAGGCAGACATCCGAGGGCATGCCATGACGACCGATCGACCTTTTCGGAAGATTTTCCCGACTCCCACTGGCGCCCAGCAAATGTATCAGCTCTTGGGCCTTGGAGAGGATCCGCCTATCGAGCAACGCCTCTCCGATGACACCTGTTCAGCAGGGTGGTTCGAGGTAACGGAGGATTGCTACCAGTTCGCGCGCATGATCTGGGGGCCGCTCTTCTCGCGCCCGGGCATGTTCGCCGTCACCAAGCGCGGGACCATTGCCTCGATCTTCTTCGAAATCACCGTCCGCGGACGGCGCCGATGGTTCCACGGCTATTGCGATCTCTCCGACCCCCAGAGCCCGGAGCGCATGCGCGCCGCGATCATCGCCTTCGAGACGCGGGCTTTTGACAGCATGACGCGCGCCGAAAAGCTTGAGGCAATCTGGGCATGGGCACCCGACGATTTCAAAGGGATCGCCGGCGCTGTGGATCCCAAAGCCTGGCCCACTGAACATCTCGGCAAACGCACCATCCTGGTGAACGGTGGAGCCCTCGGCACGGTCCTGAAGCTGCTCGAGCAGCTGACCGACGCCGAAATCGAAGAGAAGCTGGCGCCCCAGGCGAGGTGGAACGCCTCGGATGACGATGCCCCGGCCTGAAGGCCGCAAGGGTCCACGCCTCGGCTGACACCACGAATGGCCCGAGCGTCATGGGTCTGGCGTGCAGGTCGGCTGCGGGCCGGCGTCGCGAGAGGCGGAGGTGGGCTGGGGAGGGGCGGGCGCTGGGCTGGAGAGCGCGCCACTGAGAGATCGTTCGCGATCCCGGCCTCCATGGGACTCCAGCCGAGTCCGACCACCCCAAAATCAGGAGAACTCCATGTTCACGTTCCCGCTTGCCGCGGTGCGCGCGGTCATCGCGCGTGGCGAATCGGATGCTGCCGCCAATGGCGGCTTTCGCGATCCCCATGGCGGTCTCGTGCCCGGAAAGGGCCTACGACCCGGCCTTTGGCTCGTCGGAGATCAGAGTGTGTATCTGATCTCGAATGGTCGTCTTCCGGACGATGGCAAAGCACTGGTCTGCTACGCCGATCAGTGCAATCCAAGCACCAATCCGGATTGGTTCGAATACAAGACTCGCTACTTCGGCGGGGATGACGGCGTCGAGTTCATCGCAGCCGAAGAAATCCTCCCCGTTGCCGATCAGCGAGACGCCGCCACCCATCTGCGCCTCGACCTAGACGAGAACAGCATCGGGATCAGCGTCATCGTCAAGCACTGACACCTTTCTTCAGCTCAATCCGCCGCCCCGCCTTCGCGCGGGGTTTTTGCGTTTTTTCGACCAGGAGAACCGATCATGCCGCACTTCACCATCGAAACCACCTATCTCCTGCCCGTTTACCGCCAGCGAAGCTACGAGGCGCCGAGCCTGGCCGAGGCCTGCCGGCTCTCCATCGAGGACGACGACTGGGACGGCTCGAAGCAGGATCACGAATCCGCCGGCGACACCTATGTCAGCGACATCTGGGCCGGCCCTGACGTCGCGGATCGCGGCGAGCCTGTTCCGATCCCGAGCCAATGCCGCGATACGGTTCAGCGCCAGGTCGAGCATTTCGGCGAGCTCCTGACCCAACTCGCCATTCCCGCGCAGCCCATGGGCATCTCAGCGGTCGACTTCCAGCGCTGGCTACCGAACGCACAGGCCGCCGTCGCCAAGGCCAGAGCCATTCTCGAGGGACGGCGCGATCCAGACGACGTCACCGCCTGAATCCACCTGCGATTGACCCCACAACGCCCGGCCCCGTGCCGGGCTTTCTCATTTTTGGGAGCCAGCCATGGCCGATTACAATTCCCCGACCGTCATCACGCCGACAATCCCCGTCTCAGACATGACGGAGCTCGAGCGCCTCATCCTGACGACCATGTTCGACCATGAATATGACGGGGACCGGATCTATTTTTTCAGCAACATCGGGCCAAGCGAGATCATCTCGATCGATCGCGATGACCTGCTCGGCGCTCTCGAGCGCTCGGTGACGACACCCGGCGGCACTGCTTTGAGCCTCGCGATCGCCGCGCTTCGCCGCGAAGATCGGGAGGTCGATGCGACCTATCTCGACATTGATGTGTCCGAGACGCCGTGGACGTCGATCCTTCACGACATCGTCTGGCGTTCTTCGCTGCTCGACGAGATCGTGGTGACGACCTGCTTCACCTGCACGCGGATGCGCTCGGACGGCTTTGGGGGTTCGGTGACGCGGATCACCCCCGAAGGAATCTCAAGCCGGTCCACCCTTGAGATGCTTGCGGCGTTGCGGGCCGACTGGGAACGCCACGGGGCCGAGAACGTGGCGCATTGCGACCATGACGCGCGCGCCCCTTGGCCCAGTCGCGATCCCATCACGCGCATGGTGCTGGCGATCGACGAGCAGGCGCGGAATCCCAATCCGTTCGCCACCTACCTCCTGGACCGCGGCGACACCAATTCCCTGGCCACGATCAGGCGTTTCGTCGCCTCTTTCCGCGACCCGCGCGATGCACTCCGCGTCGCGACTGGCGCTGAGCTCGAGGCGGCGCTTTGCGTCTGGGAGGCGATGCTGGAGCTGCGCCGCATCCATGAAGACGAGGCCAACCGCGATCCCGTTCATGAGAGCATCCACGAGATGCTGAACGTCTGGGATGCGATCGGCTCCCACCGGATGCGTCGTTTCGCACTCGACATCGCCGGCCTTGCGCTCCAGGTCTTCAGCGACCTCCAGCACGAAATCGCCGACACCGCCTGGGCCTTCGATTCCAACATCGTTCCGGCCGTTGTCGAAAATCTCGACTGGTCGTTCGATGGCCCGGAGCGCCGCGGTGAGCCGGAACTGTTTCTTCATGCCGTACTCGACACCCTTCGCAGAACACCATAGCGTCCGCTGAAGCAGTCAGGGAGCCGTCCATGAACGAGCCGACCCGCGCCGCCTTCGAGCGGCTGCTCAAGGTGGCGCGCAGCGACACGGGACAGGCCCACCGTGTCGCGGACTTCATCTTCGCCTGGTGGAATGCCGAGAGCCTCGGACGGTTCGATCTGGCAGACCTCTTCGCCGTCGACCTCGCCATCTCGCAGGATATGGCGACGGTCTTCTCCTATATGGCGAGCCGCTCCGTGGCCGAATATCCGGACCTCTACCGGGGAGAGATCGAGCAGTTGATCGCCCAATGGCGGCCGGAGATCTGGGCGAGGTCGAAGGAAGTCGCCTGACCGTACCGACGTCTGAGGGCTAGCGCGCCGGCAAGGCCGGCATGTCGCCATGTGCGGTCCGCCAGATCCAGCTGTCCATCTCGGGTCGGCTCGCGATCAGCTCCTCCAGCGCGGCGTCATAGGCGTCGTCGGCGCCGGCCGGCACGACGAACAGCGCCACCGGCCGTGGCCGATGCTGCATCAGGAGCGCGGCGACGATCGGCTGCTCGGCCGGTGCCGCGTAGCGTAATCCCTTGATGCTCTGTTCCCGGACCTTCGCCAGGGCCTCGACCAGGCGCTGCTCATGCGCGGATTCATAGGGAATCCAGTTCTCGGCCACAGCCATCAGCGCGATCTCCTCGACGATGGCGAGGCCGGCCGCGTTCATTCCGAACGTCGCGATCGCCATCAGATGCGAGGCGTCGTTCGCCGCCCACAGCGCGAGCTCGATCTCGAACCGAGTCTGCACCCGCTGCCAACTCTTCTCATCGAGGAGGAACGGGAATCCCGGCATGTGCTTCACGACGAGCCGGTGGCCGCCGCGTTCCGGCTGAAACTCCTTCACCTCGCCGACGACCAGCATCAGCTTGCGTGGCCCCGCCTTCTGCGGCTGGATCTCGCTCAGCTTCGCGGCGCGCCGCTGCTCGATCGCCTCCTTGTTCGCGGCGCGGAACGGCTCCGGCACCAGCAGCATGTCGCTCAGCGGGCCTCCCTTCACGATCATGGTCTGGCCGCCTCGATCAGGTGCCAGCGGATATTCCACCAGTGGCGCTTGTCGGCCCAGGCCGACGTCCATTTGGTCAGGCCCGCTTCGTTCCAGAGAAAATGCAGCAGGGCACGCAGCGACAGCCGACGCGCCTCGCTCTTCACCGAGCTCGTCTCGGCCGTGCCCGGCGTCGGCGCCGCCCGGCTACCCGTGCGCGTCAAGCTGAACTCCAGCCGCAGGGCCGCCATTCCCGTCGCCGGATCGAGCCGGATCGCGCTGCCCATCATCGGGCCAAGACCGGAGAGATCGATCGGCGGCTCGTAGGACTCGCAGGATGGATCATGCTGTCCGCCGGTCAGCGGCATGCGCTTGATGACGAGCTGCTCGCCGAGCGCGGCGACATACATCGGGATGCCCGGATTGCGGCACAGGCACAGTGGCCGCAATCGGTCACGATATGCACTCGAAAGAGCCGCCGGCAGAGCCGGATCGTCCTCATCGAGAATAGTGCCTGCGATCTCGAACCGGCGCATTCCGCTCCGCTCCCCGGAAACGCCGAATCTTCCCCGACCAAGCCCGTCAGGGCAACCGGTCATTTGTGACGGGTTGCGCCGCCCAGCGCGCAAGAGTCGGAGCTGGGTCGGGAAGGGCTCGGCGGCGCGGCAGGAAAGAGGGCGCTCCTGCGCGGCCGGCGGGCAGGCGCCCGCCTGATGGGCCCTCCGCTCCTACGCCTTCGCTGAAGGCTTTTCCCTGCTTCTCGCTCACCTGTTCAGAAAGGTCTGACCCATGCCCGTTTTCACGACGAAGGAAGAATATTTCTACGCCGAATGCCTGCCCATCACGATCTACCGTGAGGGCGAACCCTTCGCGGCCGTCATCGGGGACGGCATTCCTGGCGAGCCTGCAACGGAAACCGACAAGGCGCGCGCCGCGCAGATCCGCGACGCGTTGGCAGCGAGCGAGCCCACGGTCGGCTCCTTCCACGGCGCGAGCATTGCGGAGCAGGTCCGGCTTGCCTCGTCACTCGCCGGAACAGAGGATGAAGGCGGGCGGCAGGATCTGCGCGACATCATCGCCTATTTGGGCCGGCGCGCATCGGTCCAGCAGAACGCGCTCGCCTCGCTCGCCATCGTGGCTGGCGAGATCGTCTTTGGAGACGGTACGGATGCCAGTCAGCAGAGGGCCATCGACCATGCGGTCGCGGCCCTCAAGGTCCACGGCATCACGCGGGACGTCTGGGCGCTGGCGCTGGCGGGCGAGCCACCCAAGCCCGACCCGCTGCGCGACGCCGCCAGGGATATGCTGGCAGCGCTGAAGAAGCGCTCCGCACAAATGGAGCAATTCCACAGGCGGCTTTCGCCCGCTGATAGGCTGGGCGGCTATGGCGTCCTCTTGAAAGCCTGGATGGACGAAGACGGAGCCCTCATCGCCCGCGCCGAAGCCAGCGGGATGGCGGACGCGTCGGAGAAGAATTCCCAGCCGGCCGACTTCGAGCAGCGCCGCGACGGGTGGCTCATCGCCTTCATCCCGATCAGTTCGGCAGCGCGACAATGGAGCATCGATGCCGGTCCGAAAAACGCGCGCTGGGAACACCAGCGCTGGTATGCCGCTCGTCGCGATGCGCCTACGACGCGACGCGAGATCGAAGCCGAAGGCTTCACGGTGCGGGATGCCTGAGGCGATGCCGTTTTTCCACCCCACATGCACCGATGTCGAAAAGATCGTCGCGTTGCCTCGTCCCTGCTTCGGAGCCCAGATAGGGCGAAGACGATCACCATCAGGCGAGACCGTGGTCCCGGAAGGCGAGGAATCATGCCGATAGTCAGCATTGCGTATCGCCGCAAGACGAACGAGATCCGGGAAGGGTCTGTCGAGATCACCGTCGACGAGGAGGTCGCCGATACCCTGCGCCAGGGTAAGAACATGGAAGCCTGGGCCATCTTCACGATGGTCGGGCAGGTCAAAAACTGGCGGACCGTCCCGAGCGCGCTTCAGCCCGATCTCGAATTCGTCGCCAGGATCGATGGCGTCGACGTCAAGGCAGAGGCGCCGCCCAAGCCGATGCGCAGGGAGCCGCGCGAGATCGCGGCTCGCGCATTGTGCCGCCGTGCCGGCCATCCCGAGAACACGAAATTCCAGGGCAAACCGATGTGGATGAGCTTTCTGGCCGATGCCGACGCCGTCATCGCCGCGCTCGACAGCACGGGATGAGACGGCGGAATGCCGACGAAGGAGCTGGCCGCGTCGCCAGTGAGCCAAATCCTGCCTCCGTCACCGGACTTGGGCGGCTTTGTAGACCTCCGAGCGCTCGCGCTTGCCCACGGCGATGACGAGCACGACGACTTCGGCGTCGCGTACCTCGTAAACCAGCCGATAGCCGCTGCTGCGCAGCTTGATCTTGTAGCGATCCTTGCTGCCATGCAGCTTTGCCGACGGGATGCGGGGCGTCTCCAGCCGTTCAGCGAGCTTCTTCTTGAACTGGGAGCGGGTATTGGCGTCGAGCTTGCGCCATTCCTTCTCGGCTTCGACCAGGAATTTGAGCTTATAGCTCATCAAGGCTGACCTCGATCGCCTTCTGTCCCTTGCGGGCATCCGCGATCGCGTTCAGCTCGATATCTTCCAGACGGTCCATCAAGGCCTCAAAAGCGCGGGCCGGCACGCAATAGAACGCCGGTTCATTGCGATTGAGGATCGCGACGGGAAAGCCCTCGCCGGCCGCGACGGTTCCCATGGGATTGCGCTTCAATTCCGAAACGCTGGCCGTGACCTCCGCCAGGATTGTGTGGGGCATCGCGATCTCCTCAAACAGAGCACCATAAATAGCACTCGGAACAGGGCTCTTCAAGGCTCTCTCGTATCGCCGGCCCGCCGCCGGCGCCCTGCTGCTGGATAGAGACCGAGGAGGGTCGATGCGTGAACACGCAGTGCGGACGCGAGAGCTGTCCGGTATCCAACAGGAGATTGTCCCCATGCGCTTCCGCCACTGGCATCGCCCGGAACCCTATGCCGACACATCGCGAAAGCGGGCTGCCTTTCATCGCAAGCAGCGCCTCGAGCGCGAGGCACTGCCACTTTTCGCCGATCAGATCGCCTCGACCCAGCATGATGTTGACGAAGAAATGGCGCGCCGCGCCATCTGGTGGGGCGAGTTCGAGCGCGAGCGCCGCGATGAACGGGCGGCCTGGTGGCGCAAGGGGCGGGCGCGGCTGTTCGCCATGCCGGATGGTTTGCGTGCCCGTGTCCGAACCGTCTGGCGAAGCTGTCCTTATCCCGCCGATCCGGCGAGCTTTGCCGATTTCCTCCATCAGATCGTGATCGGCAGGCTCGATCCCGACAATCCGCCCTGGGCCTTTCGGCCTGCGCTCAACCCCCGCGTCACCCGTGATCCGCAGAGCTTCGAGCAAGCCTTCCGCCAGATCGGCCGCAAGCAGGGTTCCGGCGGGACGACACCACCCGAGGAGCTGCTGTTCTGCGGCAATCTCGGCGCCGGCATCTTGTTTCTGTCGGTCCAGTTGCGGCCGATTGATCAAGCGCGTGGCCTCTGCCCCGATCATCGGCTGCACGGTTCTCATCTCCGGCGGGCAAGCCACTGGCTGGACGTCGAGGTCACCGGCCGCTGCTGCGATGCCGAGCTCGCCTTGATCGAGCGGCTCGCCCAGGCCGGAAACCCACGGCCGGTCATTGCTCGACGAGCAGCTTCATGGGCAGCGCGCTTACCGGAAGATGGCGAGCGCGACGACGTTCGGGACGCTTGCCGGCCGCCATGACGATCCTCCCTAGAAGATCGAGCGACAGATCCGCGCAATCGTCGCGCGCCAGCGCAGATTCAGCGTCGAGCCGGGCGGCTGCGCTCCGTCCGTTCGCGTTGGCGCGCGACGGGGAGCGAGAGGGCGAAAGGGCGTTGCCCGGCGGGTTTTGCGGTTCGGAGAGAGGTCTCCGGCGCCCGTCATGGAGGTTCCAGCCATGAACACGCAGGTTCTCGATGCCCGTCCGCAGACCGGCGGGGGGTACAAGGTCGATGTGTCCCGCGGCGAGCGCATCGGCCGTGTTTCGTCCGAATGGTTCTCGCGCCCGGACGACGAACGCTTCCTGTCGCTCGGCGACCTCGCGCGCATGGTCGGCGCCCGTTCCGAGCGCAGTCGCACGCGCACCGTCGAGAGCGCGCGGATTCATGTCGAAGCCAGCCGCAACGATCCCGAACGCATCACGCTGATGCTGCCGGGGGCCGAGGCTCCGGCAGCGCCGACGCATTGGAGTTTCGGTCAGCTCGCAAGCCTCGTCGGCGCGCCGGCCGCCTATCTGCGTCAGCTCCCCGCGCCGCTTGCCGGCATCAACCTGCAATATGGCCTCACCAACCATCGCGCGTTATCCTGACTCTGTGATCCTGTCTCAGAATCAGCCATGGAGATGCATCACCGGTGGTTCCGGTGAGGCTCTTCAGACGTCCGGGTCAAGCGTTCCCGC
>WPCJ01165983.1_pt1 | contig 51185 bp, 31 predicted proteins | sample 5399831 | NCBI WGS metagenome assembly WPCJ01 (sample SAMN12869470, study PRJNA574797) | sludge metagenome | isolation source: wastewater treatment of pH10 | place: China:Beijing | collected 2019-05-20
ATATCTTTTAGCACTTGTTCTGCGGGCGCTTTGCCCAGTTCGGATTTCTGCTTCATCTTCGCTCCTGACGGCTACGATGAACCAGAAATCCTCCTTTCGTGAAGTCCCTCATTTGGTCTCAGAGGCGATGACGCCGAACACGACGGTATCGTCATTTTTGCTGCATACTGCGAGCAGCACGCCTCGCTCTTTGAGTGCGAGCAGATATTTCTGAAAAGAGACGAACGCTTCACCAACTGGATCCGATGTGGACACCCGAATCCCGTCAACGCCGTCGTCACCAATAACGCCGCCCCAAAGAGTATTGTCGAGATCCAGGACAATGCATTTCTTGACGAAGCCGCAGCCGCTCGAAATACGCCGCGCCAGATAGGCGCAGACAAGGGGCAGCTCTCGCAGAGATACAGGTTGTTTGCTGAGAAAATACCCCGTTTCGTCGAACCATTCCCGCCGCCCGGCAAATGAGGCTAGGCTATCCATATCGATCAGGGAGACATGTGGGGGCCGTTGCTCGATCAGATAATCGTTCAGCGCGCGCAGGCTCTGGGTTCGGGAGAATGGGTATTGTCGTTCTAGGTTACCGAGCGGGCGCTCCAGCGGTTGAACAAAAAGCGTCTGATAGACGCGGCCCGCAGCAAGTTTGGCGGCTGCGGCATCCCAGATGGCCAGATACACCCTAGCTTGTTGCTCGACCCACCGATCGACTTCGGCCTGCGACGCGAACATTCGTGGCCAAGTCTTGATATCTTCGGTCACGGGCAGGAGAAGAAGGGCGTCGGGTTGCGTGGTCCATACCTCGGCGTTCGGTTGTAATGTACCAGACGTAACGGAGTCATAACCACCTAGATGGATGGTGGGAGCCAGACCTTCAGCGTAAAGAAAAAGCTTCAGAGTCGAGCATAGATGCTGGGCCGAGAGCGATGCGAGGATCGTCAGGCTAAGCGGTTTGTAATGGGCGCTGTAAGCCTCGATAAACTCGGGTTCTACGCGTGCGAAGCGGGATGTTTCTGCAAGCAGGTCGCGCGCGGGTAGAGATCGCAACTGCTGTGGGCGCAGCAGATGCCGGAATTTGTCGATCCGCGTGGCCGTCTCAGGGGCTACAGACATTTAATCACGCAAAGCCCTGTAGCGACTTGACCGTTTTCGGTCGTAAAATCCAGTTTCAGCTGCACGGACGACACGGCCTCGTGCACTTTGAATACAGTGGCCTGCAGCAATACGGTGTCCCCGCTATATGTCGGATTTCGAAAATCGATGCTTTCACGCAGGATAATGACCTCCGGTGTCGGAAGGTGCATTCCTACAAGTTTGGAGATTAGCGCGCCGAGGATATTTCCGTAGACGATCGGTTCTCGAAAACCATGCTTGCGTGCATAGGCGGCGTCGCAATGGACTGCGTTCGTATCTGCGGAGAGATCGCGGAATGCTTCGATATGGCGTGCCGATATGGTCATGCTCGCCGAGAATATCTCTCCTTCCTTGAAGAGACCGATGTGGCTGCTCATGCTCATTTCCTCTTCAGGACCGTTGCGGCGTCAGGAGCTGTCGACCGGTAAAGATAGATATTATGCACAAACAAGCGATTGGTGACCTCCCAACCGAGCTTGCTGTACAGGCGCATGGCTTTCGGATTTTGTTTGACGCCCTGAGCCAGATAGGTGTGTGTTCCCCGGTCGCGGAAGTGGTCGCGAATGGCATCGATTAATTTCATCGCCACGAGCGGTGTTAGATATCCGCCCTCGGTGTCGGTCACGAATGTCAGCCACTCCGCTTTTGTATCGTGACGTTTGAACGCGACGGGTACAACAAAAAGCGACTCGAGCACACCTAGAAGGAAGGTCGGGTGGCGCAGGAGCAGCAGCGCGACTTGAACAATCTTGCGTTCATAGACCCCGCGTATCTTTTTTCGCATCTCGCCGGAATTGGTTGTTGCGGTAACGAAGCCGAGCAGGCGGTTGTTACGAACGACGACATAGCCGAAAAAGTGCGGATCGCTTAACAGTGCTTTGTAGAGCTTCTGAATATGCACGGGACCTAGCTGGCCATTGAACGACCAGGACAGTTCCTTGTGATGTAGACGGGAGATGTCGTCGAGATGCTCGATCGTCATCTCGCGCAGGTCGAGTTGATCGAGAAAATCTCTGCCGCGTGAAAGCCGCTGCTCTGATTGAGGCGTTGACATCAGGCGGCCGAAAGCGAGGGGAGCGGGAACACGAGGTTGAGTTCGCGGAGTTTCGCACTCTGCTCGAAGAACGGCCGAAAATGCCACGGCAGTACGAGCGTATGGTCGGGCTTGCGGGCAAAAAGCTCGGATTCGGGAACGATGGGAATCAGGCTGCCGGGTGTGAAGCTGCCGAACTTGTCAGGATTCACTTCGCCGATGCAGGCGATATGGTCTTCGGTCAGCCCGCAATACTGCAGCAGCACGTTCCCCTTGGTCGATGCACCGAGACCGCATACGAGCTTTCCCGAGCGTCTGGCGCCATCCAGGAATTGGACCAACGCAGCGCGACTGCGTTCAACGCGCTCGGCAAAGGCCTGGAAAGGCGCGAGACCATCGAAGCCGCCGCGCTGTTCGCGCGCCAGAAGCTCGCTCAACTCCTTCATTTCGGGTTGCGGGGCGTTTTGCCGTGCCATCGTTACTGAGAAGCTGCCGCCATTGACGCCGTTGAATTCGACATCGAGAATCTTGCCGCCGGCTCGATCGGCCATCCATTTAATTGTCGATAGCGAATAATATTCGAGATGCTCGTGACAGGCGGTATCGTAACTGTTCGCCTCGATCATCGACAGCAAATAGCTTTGTTCGAAGACCCAGATGCCATCGTCTTCCAGCAGGCGAAGCACTTCCGACATGAACTCCAGTGGAGTCTCCAAGTCGTAGAACATCGAGAACGAAGTGACCACGCGCGCGCGCTTCTGGCCGATATCCTTACGCAGCGTTTCCAGTGAAAAGAAATCGGCGATGAGTTCGATGTGCGGCGGGTAGTGGTGGCGAAATTTGGCACCCGTGGGGTCGACGCCGAGGAGGCGATAGCCGTCGATCGGATACGCAGCGAGCGTGGTGCCGTCATTGCTCCCGATATCGACGATGAGATCACCGTCACGCAGCGGAGCCATGGCGCGGATACGCTCGACCTTCTGATGGAGGTGCTTCGTCATGCTCGGGTTGAGGCCCGAGCGATAGCCGTATTCGTCCCCGTACATTTCGCTAGGTTCGTGCGAGCAGGTCAATTGCACAAGTCCGCAACTGCCATCGCCCACGCATTTGACGAGTTGCAGCACACCGCGCCCCACGGGCTGCTCCCGGCTTTTGGGGAAAAGCCCGGTCAGAGCCATGTCGCCGAGATCGAGGAACTGGACCAGATGACTGTTCCCGCAGACGCGGCAGCGGGTGATCGGCTGTGGCATATTGGTTATCCGAAAGGAGATGGTGACCTTTTAGAGGCTCGTTCAAAACAATCCAGCACTAAATGTCGGATGGCCTGATCGATATTAAAATATTGATCTTGTTTGTTTATTTCTATTTCTGACAAGCGAATCCGCAGGGGGTCAGATCTCACCGTCGGCGGTGAGCTCGGAGCGATCCGGCGACGCGGTTGCGGCTTTGGAGCGGCGTTTGGGGCTCATTCTGAGCACAATCCACATCACACCGCCTGCGACTCCAACGGCAAGTTGCAGAAGTCCGGTCAGAAGGGAGATGACAAGACCGTCGGTTTGCTCCAGCCCAGCATAGGCGAAGGCGGTAACCATCGACAACTCGCGGATTCCCCATCCCGCGATCGACACCGGCAGTGCTGCAATGAGCATCACCGGCGGCAGCAACACGAACAACTCCACCAGACTGACAGGCGCCGAAATGGCGCGCGCCAACCCGTAAGTCATAACGATAGCAATCACATGAGTGATCACAGAGGTCGATATGACGAGACTTCCACTTAGTGGCGAGCGGAGGACGGCGGCAACGATCTTTGCGCAGTCATGCAGTTGGCGCAACAGTGGGATTCGGTCGAGCGCAGGGAGAGGGGCAAAGCCACTTGCCGCGAAAACTGCGCCGGCGAGAAGAGTGCCGCCTCCGATTGCGATGAGCGTGATACCCATGGCGTCATCTTTGAGGTAACCGAGGCCTATAGGCCCTACTACGACGATGATGGTGGAAATGGCCAATAGGCCGAAGCCACGGTCGATCAATATTGAATAGGTCGTTTCCCGCCAGCCCGATTGTCGTCCAAGCAGCCAAAGCCGGACAGCATCGCCGCCAAGTGAGGACGGCAAGACCTGGCTGAAGAAATTTCCAATCATCACGAGTTGAAATGTCTCCAGCCGCGTCAAATCTATGTCGCAGAAGCGAGAGAGTTCTCTCCAGCGCTCGGCGATGAAGACGAATTGAAACAGGCACGCTGCAAACGCGAAGAACAGCCAGGGCCACGAAATGCTCTCGGTGCGCGCGAGAACCGCGGTCAGGTCGATGCCGCGTAACGCAAACCACAACAAGCCGAGTGTGGCCGCGAGTTTGAGCGCCGTTATGAGTATCCGAAAAAGGTTCATTAGCTGCCTGAAGTCGATGTCGCGCGCTCAGTACCACGCCGACGTCCAACCCGATAATGCTTCTTACTACTGACGATAGACAGCGAAGCTCTCGTTTGAATAGACCAGCGGCAGGTCGATCCGGTGCTGCCGCTCGGTGAGGATGAATTCATAGGGACCGTACTTCTCACTTATGCGCTTGAAATTCTCGCGAGTCAGGGAAAGGAAAGCCTGGCGCCCTGCCTCGCCCGGATCGCCATACCGGAAGCCGGGCGACAGTTCGATCGAGTTCGGACCGGCAATCGCCTCAAGTCGGTCTAGTCCGATGCCATAATAGCCGGGAAAAGAGTACATCGGGTGTGAATCAATTTGGGTTTCCCAAAAGCTTACGTGCTTCGTGCGAGACATGACCGGAGTGAGCGAAGGCATATTGATGACCCGCGATCGTGCCGGGGCATTTGCTTCGATCCATGCCGTCGCTTCAGCGAAATCCTTCCAGGGCTTTACAACGTTCTGAAAGCCGATGCTTTCCGGTGTCGTATATGCATTGCATTCCCAAGTCACGTCGCCCATCCAGCCATAAGCGTTCGGCGCCGGGTTCAGGATAAGGGCGTTCTGGGAAAGGAGAATTGCGTATCCTGAAGCGTAGTTGCCTGTGCGAAAGTCGAACATGGCTCTTAAATTGTCCGCTTCAGGATCGCTGTTCAGCTTGGGGAAGCTGTTGTTGGCTTGTCTGAATAGCAGATTCATCTGCTCGATCGCTCGGTCGAATTCTTGGCGATCACGGTTCCAAAGAGCCCGAATTCCAGCTTCTTTGGCACGTTTGTGCTGATCTGCCAATGACGAGCATATCGTGAGTCTCGTGTAGTTGGGGACAGCGCTGACGGTGTGTTCTATGCGGTCTACGAGAGACCGGGGAGCAGGGGCCGAGGTCAGTTGTTGAATGGATCCCGTCGCGCATATCGCCAGCGCTACAGCCGCCATCAAGCTGCCAATCGGCTGTCTGGGTTGGAGCGACAAAGCCAGTGATCCGAGGACTCCAAGGGTCAGGGGGGCAACCCACAAGAAATCCCATGGTCGAAGCAAGAACACTTTCAACATGGTGGCCGAAGGCAGCAGCGACATGCCCATCGTCTCGAACCAGGCTTCGAAGGCGAATGCCAGCAGGGCGACGATATTCGAGATGAGCCCGATAGTTGCAAGCTCTCTCAGGGCGGAGATTCTGCCATAGAATGTCAGCCAGAGCGACAACAGGGCTCCCGTTGCCGCCAGTATAAATGCGCCGTAGATCTGTTTCGATGGATTGAAGAGAAACAGAAAATCATCGGGTTCGTTTTTGAGGAGATAGCCGAACGGGGAAATAAGTTCGCTCGCTCGTGCCCCGTTCAATTGAGCAAGGTGAATAGATGCGTAGACGAGTTGCCAGGCCGTGAAGGCAAAAGCCGCAAAAAATCCCAATTGAAGGAGGCATATATTTCTCCAATTCGGCCGCTTTAATGGCGCGTTACGCCAGATCGCGAGGACGACGATAATGATTGTCGTCAGCAACCATAGTTTTGCACCGAACTTGGCATGACTGGCCCCGATCAAACCCATTGCCAAGCCAGCAAGAAGCCAACGCCTCGTTGCACAGAAGTAAATAAAGAGCCCAAAAATCGGAAAAATGATCATCCGAAAATTGACATAGCGGAAGATCATAAATGGATTGGGCTCTTGCAAATAGTCGAGCGCATAGGTCGTGCCAACATAAAATGTAACAACGACAGCAAGCAGTGCCGCGAGCGGAGATATGGAAAGTCTCCGCAGGCACAAAAATAGCAACAGCCACGGGGCTGCTGCCATGACGAAGACCGCCACTACGACGAAAATCTCGTTCCTGAGCAACGAGTAGGGTAGATAGTGCAGGAGAGGAACGAAGCTGTTTGAATAGAACAGCGGATGTTGTCCAATGTTCTCCGGCATCCGGCCGAAAACAAGGACACTATATTCCTGATGATACCAAAATGGTTTGAGCTGTATTTGTCGCGCCCAAACGGCGGCGGCTGTGAAAATCGCTACAACGAATAGGCTGGCGATCTCAGATTTTTTTAACTGCCGATTGAAGAATAAGTTCATCTGCTGCCAAGACTCGCAACTTGTACAGCGCTCCTTTTAGATCGTAATAAATAGCGCGACAAATGGCAGGCGTTCATGAGATGTATGTCCCCACCTTTTGTTGAGTTTTCGGTCTGTGCAGGCAATGGTTGAGGCGTGCGAGAAGTGCTCTCTGGAATAAGGCTGGCAAAGAACTGAAATTTAGGGGGCTAGGCGGAGGCATGATCAAGGTGTTCAACGACGCTATCGGCATCTTAGTGCCTATCACGCCGTGTCGACGAATCTTTGCTGTCGTCTCTCCGCCGATCCTCCCGCTTTCTCACCTGCGTCGTCAAGAATCGTGAACCAAGGGATGCTCTGGCATGCATTCCGCAGCTTTCCGTTGAACGGTCTCAAGAAGCCGGCGTCGGTCGACTTTCGGAGAAAAATGCAGAACGATGTCTTGCTGATTGGGGGGCGTGGCCCCAGTGCCGCGGGCTCAAATCCGACGCCAGGGAGCGGCCTGATCGACATCCTGCGGTTTGCGAGAACAGAGGGCATGATCGATCTGAAATGTCGAACGGGAGGGCTTAGGCGAAACCTGCCGATCCTCGCGGGCGTGTGTAAGTTCTCGTCCGCGGCAAGAGTGCAGGGCGCTTGCGAGCGAGCGCCCTGCAACATCGCGGCCTGGGTTATTGGGGGCGCTGCGTCCCGCGCCCCACGCTCTCATACGTGAAGCCGGCCTTCTCCATCTCGTCCGGCCGATACACGTTGCGCAGGTCGACTAGCACTGGCTGCTTCATCTTCGCCTTCAGCTGCGCCAGATCGAGTGCCCGGAACTGCTCCCATTCGGTCACGATCACCAGCGCGTCGGCGCCGTCGGCGCAGGCATAGGCGTCGTCGCAATAGGTGACGGAGGAGGGCAGTTCGGCCTTCGCCTGCTCCATGCCGACGGGATCGTAGGCTTGCACGCTGGCGCCGAGATCCTGCAGGGCGGTGATCAATGGGATCGACGGCGCCTCGCGCATGTCGTCGGTGTTCGGCTTGAAGGTGAGGCCGAGCACGCCGACGGTCTTGCCGCGCAGGCTGCCGCCGAGGGCGTGCTGCACCTTGCGGGCCATCGCGCGCTTGCGGTTGTCGTTGACGGTGAGCACGGCTTCGACGATGCGCAGCGGCGCTTCATAATCCTGGCCGGTCTTCACCAGCGCGCGCGTATCCTTCGGGAAGCAGGAGCCGCCGAAGCCGGGGCCGGCATGCAGAAACTTCGCGCCGATGCGGTTATCGAGGCCGATGCCGCGGGCAACGTCCTGCACATCGGCGCCGGTGCGTTCGGCGAGATCGGCGATCTCGTTGATGAAGGTGATCTTGGTCGCGAGGAAGGCGTTGGCCGCGTATTTGATCAGTTCGGCGGTGCGGCGGCCCGTATACATGATCGGCGCCTGGTTCAGATAAAGCGGTCGATAGATCTCCGCGACCACCTTTTGCGCGCGGTCGTCCTCGGTGCCGACCACGATGCGGTCGGGATGCTTGAAGTCGCGGATTGCGGCGCCTTCGCGCAGGAATTCGGGGTTCGAGGCGACCGCAACATCGGCGTTTGGATTCTCTTCCCGGATGATCCGCTCGACCTCGTCGCCGGTGCCGACCGGGACGGTGGATTTGGTGATGACGACGGTGAAGCCCTGGACATTGGCCGCGATCTCGCGCGCGGCGGCATGGACGTAAGAGAGGTCGGCATGACCGTCGCCGCGGCGGGAAGGGGTGCCGACGGCGATGAAGACGGCGTCCGCGGCCGCGACAGGGCCGGCGAGGTCGGTGGCGAATTCCAGACGGCCGGCCTTGACGTTGGCCGCGACGAGGGCGTCGAGGCCGGGCTCGTAGATCGGGATTTCCCCGCGGAGCAGCGCCTCGATCTTGCGGCTGTCCTTGTCCACGCAGGTCACCTGATGGCCGAAATCGGCAAAACAGGCCCCCGAGACGAGGCCAACATAACCGGTGCCGATCATCGCGATGCGCATGGGAACAACCTTATCTGGAGCGCGGAAAGAAAGCTGCGGCGTCTTATCAAAGCCGGGCGACCGTCGCGCGACAATCCGTAACTTTTAAGGACCATTTCCCCCGTGGGCAAGGCGTGCTAGGGAGTGGGCAGAAGTCGTTTCTGCCCACTCCGCGCCGTGTGGCTGCCGCAAGTCGGCCACAAGTCCTGCCGCAAGAAAGCCGCAAGAGATCGCATGAAGAACGATCAGATCCTCGCCACGATCGCCGATTTCTGCCGCCAGGCCGGCATGGCGGAATCGACCTTCGGCCGCCGCGCGGTGAATGACGGCAAGCTGGTCGCGCGGCTGCGCGAGGGCAAGCGGATCACCATCGATACGCTGGAGCGCATCCAGGGGTTCATCGCCCAGTCGATGCCTGAAGGCGTGCCGCCGCCGCCTGGACTGGAGGCGCCGATCGAGCGCCGCGACCCGCGCAGCAATTTCCGATTCTTCGAAAACCGGCAGAAATACCTGCTTTTCGTGCACACCTGCTCGGAAAAACGGGTGATCGCCGATCGCGTGGCGCTGGAACTCGCCAACATCCATCCGCGCCCGCCGGCGCTGCGGGTGTTCGACGCCGGCGTCGGCGATGGCACCGTGCTGTCGCGCGTGATGCGTTCGATGCACGGCCGTTTCCCGCATATGCCGTTCTATATTGCCGGCAAGGAGCTCAGCCTGGAGGACGCGCGGCTGACCCTCGACAAGATCCCGGACAGGCTGTTCGAGCATCCCGCCACGGTCTTCGTCCTCACCAACATGCATTATGCCGAAGCGCCCGCCCTGACCCCCGCATCGCCCGCTGCGGCGGCGGCGATGATCTGGCACGAAGTTCCCTTGCGCGGGGCCTCATCGGGCGAATTCGCCGACCAGATTGCGAATCTTGGAGCTTTTCTTGAGGACAACTGGCGCGCCAGCATCAATCCGCGCTCGGGCATGCCGACCTATGAGCGGCCCGTGGCATTGGTGGTTTACCGCGAGGATCACCGCTTTCTGCTCGACAGCATCATCCCCCGCGCCGGCCGTACCGAGGCCAATTTTGACCTGATTATCGCTTCCCAGCCCTATCGGGCGAAGAGTTCCGTCCAGTTCCGCGCCCGCCGCATCATCGCGCCACTGGCAAAATCGCTGCGGGCGGGTGGGCGGCTGATCGGGATTCATTCGCATGGGCAGGACCCCGGCATGGAGATTGTCCAAGCCGTCTGGCCCAAAGAAAATCCTTTCGCCGTCAGCCGGCATGAGCTATTGCGGGCGGTGAAATACGAGCTGGGCTCCGCCGGCCGCGATCTGAACTTCAATGCCTATTCCGACCAACGGTCGATCTTTCGCTACGCCATGGAGGCGCTGCCGAACGAGGTCACCGGATCGATCGGGACCTCGACGGCATTCGCAGCCTGGAACGCGGCGGTCTATGTGGCCCAAATCGAGGATGACCGTTTGACGGAAGTGACGCAGAGCGGCCGTTATCTGGATGCCACGAGAGAAGTTTTGCGCAAGCACAACGGTCTCTGGTTCTACGACGAATCCTACGTCATCTCGCGGCGTCGCGACTGACAATCAGAACATTCAATAGCTCAGCACGAAGTCTGCCATCTCCGGCGCAACCACAGAGGATCAGTTGATGCGCGCGTCCTATCTCTTCACCAGTGAATCGGTTTCCGAAGGCCATCCCGACAAGGTGTGCGATCGCATCTCGGACGAGATCGTCGATCTGTTCTTCCGCGAAGGCCCGAAGGCCGGCATCGATCCCTGGGACATCCGCGCTGCTTGCGAAACTCTCGCCACCACCAACAAGGTCGTGATCGCCGGTGAGACCCGCGGTCCCTCGACCGTCACCAACGATCACATCGAGGCCGTCGTCCGCGCCGCCATCAAGGACATCGGTTACGAGCAGGACGGCTTCCACTGGAAGAACTGCGATATCGACATCCTGCTGCATCCGCAGTCGGCCGACATCGCCCAGGGCGTCGACGCCAAGCAGCCGACCAACCAGGAAGAGGGCGCAGGCGACCAGGGCATCATGTTCGGTTACGCCTCGAACGAAACCCCTGAGCTGATGCCCGCCCCGATCTTCTACGCGCACAAGATCCTGCGCCTGATCGCCGAAGCGCGTCACAACGGCACCGAGAAGGTGCTTGGCCCGGACTCCAAGAGCCAGGTCACCGTGCAGTATGAAAACGGCAAGCCGGTCGGTGTGCGCGAGATCGTCGTCTCGCATCAGCATCTCGTCGAGGACATGACCTCGAACCAGGTGCGCGAGCGCGTCGAGCCGTACGTGCGCAAGGCGCTGCCGGAAGGCTGGATCACCGACAAGACGATCTGGCACATCAACCCGACCGGCAAGTTCTTCATCGGCGGTCCCGATGGCGACGCTGGCCTCACCGGCCGCAAGATCATCGTCGACACCTACGGCGGCGCAGCTCCCCATGGCGGCGGCGCATTTTCGGGTAAGGATTCGACCAAGGTTGATCGTTCGGCTGCCTACGCTGCGCGTTATGTGGCGAAGAATATCGTTGCCGCCGGCCTCGCCGACAAGGCGACGCTGCAGCTCGCTTACGCCATCGGCGTGGCGCGTCCGCTGTCGATCTATGTGGACACCCACGGTACCGGCAAGGTCGCTGACGACGCCATCGAGAGGGCTGTCGCCGCTGCGATGGATCTGACCCCGCGCGGCATCCGCAAGCATCTCGATCTCAACAAGCCGATCTATGCCCGCACCGCTGCCTACGGCCATTTCGGCCGCACGCCGGATGCGGATGGTGGCTTCTCCTGGGAGAAGACCGACCTCGTCGATGCGCTGAAGCGCAACGTCTAATCACAAGTAACGTCGTGGCCGGGCTTGTCCCGGCCACCCAGCTTTCGTTCGCGAAGTCAAAGATGGATGCCCGGGGGGAAGCCCGGGCATGACGGCCGAGAATTTTCAGCGCCACTCGGCGCCCAACTACACAAGGACACCCGCATGACCGCTCCCGCCGGTTTCACTGACTATATCGTCAAGGACATTTCGCTCGCCGATTTCGGCCGCAAGGAACTCTCGATCGCCGAGACCGAAATGCCGGGCCTGATGGCCACCCGTGAAGAGTTCGGCCCGAAGCAGCCGCTGAAGGGCGCTCGCATCGCCGGCTCGCTGCACATGACCATTCAGACCGGCGTGCTCATCGAGACGCTGAAGGCGCTCGGCGCCGACATTCGCTGGGTCTCGTGCAACATCTATTCGACTCAGGATCACGCCGCCGCGGCGATCGCCGCTGCCGGCATTCCTGTGTTCGCCGTCAAGGGCGAAACCCTGACTGAATACTGGGACTACACCGCAAAGCTGTTCGACTGGCACGGTGGCGGCCACCCGAACATGATCCTCGACGACGGCGGCGATGCCACCATGTATGTCCATCTCGGCCTGCGCGCCGAGAACGGCGACACCGCGTTCCTCGACAAGCCGGGTTCGGAAGAAGAGGAAGTGTTCTTCGCGCTGCTGAAGAAGCAGCTCAAGGAAAAGCCGAAGGGCTACTTCAAGGCGATCGCCGAGAGCATCAAGGGCGTTTCGGAAGAGACCACTACGGGCGTGCATCGTCTGTACGACATGCAGAAGGCCGGCACGCTGCTGTGGCCCGCGATCAACGTCAACGATAGCGTCACCAAGTCGAAGTTCGACAACCTCTATGGTTGCCGTGAGTCGCTGGTGGACGGCATCCGCCGCGGTACCGACGTCATGATGTCGGGCAAGGTCGCCATGGTTGCCGGCTTCGGCGACGTCGGCAAGGGCTCGGCGGCTTCGCTGCGTCAGGCCGGTTGCCGCGTGCTTGTCTCGGAAATCGATCCGATCTGCGCACTGCAGGCGGCGATGGAAGGCTATGAAGTCGTGACCATGGAAGACGCCGCGCCGCGCGCCGACATCTTCGTGACCGCGACGGGCAATAAGGACATCATCACCATCGAGCACATGCGCGCGATGAAGGATCGTGCCATCGTCTGCAACATCGGCCACTTCGATAACGAGATCCAGGTCGGTGCGCTGAAGAACCTGAAGTGGGACAACATCAAGCCGCAGGTCGACGAGATCACCTTCGCCGACGGCAAGCGCATGATCCTGCTGTCGGAAGGCCGCCTCGTGAATCTCGGCAACGCGACCGGCCATCCGTCCTTCGTGATGTCCGCTTCCTTCACCAACCAGACGCTGGCGCAGATCGAACTCTACGCCAACAACAAGGAAGGTAAGTACAAGAAGGAAGTGTACGTGTTGCCGAAGTCGCTCGACGAGAAAGTCGCACGTCTGCATCTCGCCAAGATCGGCGTCAAGCTGAGCACGCTCAGCAACGAGCAGGCCGCCTATATCGGCGTGAAGCAGGAAGGCCCGTTCAAGGCCGAGCACTATCGCTATTGAGGTCTCGTAGGATGGGTTGAGCGAAGGCGCGCCAGCGCCGGAGCGATACCCATCACCGCGCGCTCTGAGTTTGTTGTGATGGGTATCGCTATGCTCAACCCATCCTATGGCCTGAGAATGCAAAAGCCCCGGATCGCTCCGGGGCTTTTTGTTTGGTCTCATCTTCAACTCCGCCCTCATCCTGAGGAGCCGCGCATAGCGCGGCGTCTCGAAGGATGCTGGTAGAGCTCCATCAACTCATGGTTCGAGACGCGCGCCAAGAGGCGCGCTCCTCACCATGAGGGGGTGTGGTTATGGCGCGTTCGATCCCAGCATCTCCCGCACCATCGGGATTACCTTGGTCCCATAAAGCTCGATGCACGCCATCAGCTTCTCATGTGGCATCGGACCCGCGCTATATTTCAGATCGAAGCGCGTAAGGCCAAGCGTCTTCGCCGTTTTCGCGATCTTCTTCGCCACGGTCTCCGGCGATCCCACATAGAGCGAGCCGTGATCGACTTCCTGGTCGAATTCGCGTCGCTCCATCGGCGGCCAGCCGCGCTCCTTGCCGATGCGGTCGCGCATCTGCTTGTAGTCGGCCCAAATATCTTCGCGCGCCTGCGCGTCGGTGGCGGCGACGTAACCTGGCGAGTGCACGCCGATGGGCTTTACCGGGCGCTTCATCTCTGCGTAAGCGCGGTGATAGAGATCGACATAGGGTTTGAAGCGTTCGGGATCGCCGCCAATGATGGCCAGCATCAACGGCATGTCGTAGCGCACCGCGCGCACCACCGATTGCGGGCTGCCACCGACGCCGATCCAGGTCATGAGATTGCCGGTCTCGATCGGCGGATAGACGCGCTGATTGGTCAAAGGCGGCCGCGTGGTGCCACTCCAGGTAACTTCTTCGGCGTTCACGAGTTCTGCGAACAGGTCCAGCTTGTCCTCGAACAGCGTCTCGTATTGATCGAGCTTGAAGCCGAACAGCGGAAAGGACTCGGTGAACGAGCCGCGGCCGAGAATGACTTCGGCACGGCCGTTCGAAGCCGCGTCTACAGTGGCAAAGCGCTGGAAGACGCGGATCGGATCGTCAGAGCTCAGCACCGTGACAGCGGATCCCAAGCGGATGCGGTTGGTGCGCGCAGCGATGGCGGCGAGCACGACTTCCGGTGCGGACACGGCAAAATCCGCGCGATGATGTTCGCCGACGCCGAAGAAATCCACACCGAGCCGGTCGGCGAGCACGGCTTCGTCGATGACGTTACGGATGACCTGCGCGTGCGGCAGCATTTCGCCGTCGGGGCCACGCGTGACGTCGCCAAAAGTATCGAGACCGAGTTCGAGTGCCATGTGATGTATCCTGGGCTGAAAACGACAAAGGCCGCGCAGGATGCGCGGCCTTTGCTCGTCCAGCTTTGCTGGCGCTTACTTGGGTTCGCTGATTTCGAACTTCAAGGTGCCGATGCCGTCCACCCCGCACTCGACCTTGTCGCCGGGATTGAGCGCGGCCACGCCCGCCGGGGTGCCGGTGAGTATGACGTCGCCGGCGCCGAGTTCGACCTGCAGCGAGAGCTTCGAGATGATCTCGGCGATGTTCCAGATCATTTCCGACAGGTCGCCTTTCTGGCGCTCGGTGCCATTCACCGACAGCCAGATCTTGCCCTTCGAGGGGTGGCCCGACTTCGAGGCGGGGATCAGTGCGCCGGTCGGAGCGGACATGTCGAACGACTTGCCGATCTCCCAGGGCTGCTCTTTTTTGCGCGAGATGGTCTGCAGGTCGCGGCGGGTGAGGTCGACGCTGACGCCGTAGCCCCAGACGTGATCGAGTGCCTGTTCGGGCGAGATGTTGAGGCCGCCGCTCTTCAGCGCCACCAGCAGCTCGACTTCGTGCTGCATGTCCTTGGTCAGCGTTGGATAGGGGATCACGCTGCCATCGGCCACGGCCATGTCGGCATGTTTGGCGAAGAAGAAGGGCGGGTTGCGCTCGTCATTGCCGAGCTCTCGGATGTGTTCGAGATAGTTGCGGCCGACACACCAGACGCGGCGAACCGGGAATTTGGCGGTCTCGCCCTGGACGGCGATGGCGGCCTGCGGCGGCGGAGTGATCACATAGGAAGCGGTCATGAAGAGGTCTCGGACTGGTTACAGATGACTTCGATCCGCCGTGAGGCGGCCCCGGCAACGTCGTCTTACGCCGATGCGTCGAGGGGCGCCAGCGGAGATGCCTCGCGATGCTGCAAGCGGAAGAATGAGGCATAGCGGCCATCCCGCCGCAGCAGATCGTCATGGCGACCGCGCTCGACGATCTCGCCACCCTCGACCACCAGAATGGCGTCGGCATGCATGATGGTGTGCAGGCGATGGGCGATGACGATGGTGGTGCGGTTCTGGCAGAGATGCTCAATGGCCTCCTGAACCGCCTTTTCCGACTCGGAATCGAGCGCGGCAGTAGCCTCGTCCAGCAGGATCAGCGGGGCGTTCTTCACCAGCGCGCGGGCGATGGCGATGCGCTGGCGCTGGCCGCCGGAGAGCTGCGCGCCGTGCTCGCCGACCGGCGTGTCGTAGCCCTGCGGAAAGCCGAGGATGAAATCATGCGCGCAGGCAGCCTTGGCGGCGGCGACGATCTCGTCTTCCGACGCGCCGGGCTTGCCGAAGGCGATGTTGTCGCGAATGGTGCCGCGGAACAGATAGACGTCCTGGCCGACATAGGCTGTCTGGCTGCGCAGCGAGTGGCGCGAGATATCGGCGGTGTTCTGGCCGTCGATGACGATCTGGCCTTCGGAAACCTCATACATGCGCAGCAGCAGCGCCAGCACGGTGGACTTGCCGCCGCCGGAGGGGCCGACGAGGGCGGTCATCTTGCCGGGCTCGGCGACGAAACTCATGCGATTGAGCACGATCTCGCTCGGGCGATAGCGGAAGGTGACGTCGCGCAGCTCGACCCGGGCGTCGGTGAGCTTCAGCGCCGGCTTGTGGTCGTCATTGGGCTCGGTGGCCGGGCTGTCGACGATCTCCAGCAGCGTATGGGCGCCGATGAGCTGGCTATTCAGATCGATGTTCAGCCGCGCGAGACGCTTGGCCGGCTCGTAAGCGAGCAGGAAGGCGGTGATGAAGGAGAAGAACTGGCCCGGTGTCGCGCCCATCGCCACCACGCGGTAGCCGCCATACATCAGCGCGCCGGCAATGGCGAAGCCGCCGAGGCTTTCCATCAGCGGCGAGGAGCGGCTGGAGACGCGGGCCATCTTGTTGGCGTTCTTCTCGACGGAGGTGATGCTGGCCTCCATGCGCGCCTGCATCGTCTGCTCGAGCGTGAAGGCTTTGACGGTGCGGATGCCCTGCAAGGACTCCTGCATCACCTCGAGGATTTCGGCAGTGCCGGTGAACTGGTTGCGCGCGAGGCCCTTGATGCGGCGAACCAGTTTTCGCAGCACCAGGATCGCGGGCGGCGCCACCAGGAAGCCGGTGATCGCCATATAGGGGTCCTGCATCACCATCACGCCGACCAGCGCGATGAGCGACAAGAGATCGCGGCCGATGGCATTGATCAGCAGGTTCAGCACCTGCGTCACCGAATTGGCGCCGGCCGTGAGACGCTGCAGGAATTCGGAGGAGTGGCGCTCGGAGAAAAAGCCGATGCTCTCGCTCATCAGCTTGGCGAACAGCCGGCGCTGGTTGTTGGCGACGATGGCGTTGGAGATTTTCGACAGGATCACCGTATGACCATAGGTCGCCGCACCCTTCACAAGGAAGATGATGACCACGAAACCGGAGAACAGCGCGATGCGCTCGATGCTCTTGTCCACATAGGCCTGGTTGATGACTTCGCCGAGCATATAGGCGGACAGCGCGGTGGTGGCGGCGGCGATGGCCATCAGCAGGAAGGCGGCCAGATACTGGCGCCAATAGGTCTTCGCCTGTTCCGTGACCAGGCGGCGGATCAGCGTCCAGGCGCCATGGGGATCGTCAGTGACTTTGCGTGTAACTTTGGCCATCCGCGGTCCAGAAGGCGCAGGACGGGCGGCCGGGCAGGGGTCTGCCGTGGCGCCCGTTCGGCGTTGCGAAACAGCCGCCTGATTGCCCGTTAAATCGCGGTTTTTCAAGCCAAAATCGGGCTTGCCAAGACATTGTTAACCAGAGGAATCCGGCGGGGTAAGCCGCCGGATTCGGGAGTTTTTGACGTGGAATCCCCCGGACGCACGGCCCGCGACCGCGCGAACGGGGCTTCCGGTTGGTCTGAACTGCCGGGTCAGAAGCGGTAGTTCACGCCCGCTTTCATGGTGTGGAACCTGGTTTCCACCTCGAGCAGCGAACTGGCGAAGAAGCCATTGGCGACGTCGTTTACATTGGTCGCGGCCAGCCTGCTGCGGCCCAGATCCACATAGAGATATTCGGTCTTGAACGACCATTGCGGGGCGAAGGCGTATTCGAGACCGGCGCCAGCGGTCCAGCCCCACTGGGTGCTGCCAGTGGAGGCGGTTGCCACCTGGCCGATGACGCCGTTCGGCCCGGTCAGGGTGAAGTTGCCTGACGTGTTGACCTGCCCATAGGCGCCACCGCCAGTGCCATAGAGGAACAGGCGGTCCCAAGCATAGCCGAGGCGGCCACGGACGGTGCCGAACCATTCGACCTGCGAGCCGGTGCCGAAAGTCGCGGAGGTGACGACGCCGTTGTTGTTGAGGGTCTGGTTGCCTTCGAACCGGCCCTTGATATCGGACCACTGGATGTCCGCCTCGATACCAGTCACGAACCGGTTCGAGAATTGATAGTTGTAGCCGACCTGGCCGCCGCCGAAGAAGCCGCTCGAGGTCAGGCTGAACTTGCCGGCCGTGCTGGTGACCAGCGCCGGCGCTTCCGCCTGCAACTGCCGCTGCGTCGCGCTGAACGGATAGTCGAACTTGTCGCCGCCGAAGCCAACATTGGCGCCGATATAGAAGCCGGTCCAGGAGAATACCTGGACGGGCGCAATCGGCACCTTCACCGGGTAGGCCATGTCGGCTGCAGCGGCGGGAGCTACAGTCATGCAGAGAGCAAGCGCTGCGCCGATTGTGGTTCGCTTCATCGTCTCATTCCTCAGTTTCTGGCGCGATATACGGCTATCGAGTCGCCGCTGCTGCGCGATTGCATGCGCTCACGATGACAGAAACCAGGCGAAGGTCTTGTTGGTTGGCGTAGCGGAATTTAGTTCACGCGCAGTGCTGCTGAACTTCGTGGCGCTGTGGCGGTCTCGCAACAGCACATATGCGCATTGCGCGTTGAGAAGTCGCAGCGGGGCCCGCACTTTTACGCGTGGTGAAATCGAAAGGCACTGCTACACTCCCGCAAGAAGCGAGTGAGCGCATGCAGCAGGCCAGTTTCGTCTCTGACGACTTCGATCCCGACCTCGACGATCGCGAGAAGTTCGCACACTGGTGCGACAACATGGAGGCGCTGACCTGTTGCGTGGACATCACGCGCAACGAGGATCGGCGGTTCTCCGCCTTCGTGCACTGGTCCGATTTCGGTAGCCTTCAGGTGTCGCGTTTCGGCGGCACGTTCAGCCGGATACGGCGCTCGAAGACCGCGATTTCGCGCGGACCCGACGATGATTTCTGTCTTATGTTTCACCGCGGCAGTGGTACCTTCAGCATCGACCATGTGGGACGCGAGATGGTGTTGCCGTCCCAGCGCGCGTTTCTCGGCACCAACGGACTGCCCGCCGATATACGTTCGGACGCGGGTTTTCGTTCGACGACGCTGACGGTGAGCCGCGCACGCTTGCTCCCGCTCGTCGGCGATGCGGACGCTTTGCTGGTAAAGCCGCTCGACGAGAGCAGCCCTGCGGTCGCACATCTGCGGCGGAGCATCGACATCGCCGTCGATCTGCAGCGCGATACCCACGACGCGCAGCTCGATGCACATATCGTGACGACGCTGCTGGACCTGACGGCGCTCGCGCTTGGCGCGCGCGGCGATGCTGCCGAACAGGCCTCGATGCGCGGCCTGCGCGCGTCACGTACGCAGGAGATCATTGCGGAGATCGATCGAAGGTTTTCCGATCCCGGCTTCTCCATCGGACAGATCGCACAGCGGCTCGGACTGTCGCCGCGCTATCTGCAGGACCTGTTGCAGGAAACCGGATTGAGCTTCACCGAGCGTCTGCTGGAGCGGCGACTGCAACATGCGATGCAGCTCCTGACCAGCGAGGCCGGGGATCGGATGAAGATCGGCGAGATCGCGCTGGCTAGCGGATTCAACGAGATATCCTACTTCAACCAGCGCTATCGCCGTCGTTTCGGCGAGACGCCGAAGCAGTCGCGACGCTGAGCCTTATGCCGAGCGCGCCAATAATTCGATGCCATGGCGCTCTCGCGCGAGTTTCTCCTCCCAGGCGAGCGCATGGCGGGCGATGGTTTCCAGGTCGTCGTAGACAGGCGTCCAGTTCAAGGTGGCGCGAATCCGGGACGTATCGGCGATCATGGTCATGATATCGCCGTCGCGCCGCGGGGCGTATTGGACGGCGAAATTGCGGCCCGATGCGCGACGCACGGCTTCGATCGTCTCCAGCACCGAATAGCCACGGCCATAGCCGCAATTCAGCGTGGTCGAGGTGCCGCCTTCGCGCAGATAGGCGAGCGCGGCGCGATGCGCCTGGACGAGATCGCTGACATGGATGAAGTCGCGGATGCAACTGCCGTCAGGCGTCGGATAATCGGTGCCGTAGACGTCAATCTTGCTACGCTGGCCGGTGGCGGCTTCCACGGCGATCTTCAGCAGATGCGTGGCGCCCATGGTGGCGAGGCCGGTTCGTCCCTGGGGATCGGCGCCGGCGACGTTGAAGTAGCGCAGCACGACGAATTCCATGCCGTAGGCTGGGGCGATGTCGTGCAGCATGATCTCGGTCATCAGCTTGGACGAGCCGTAAGGCGACAACGGCCGCGTTGCGGCATCTTCGGCGACCGGTGTGAAATCCGGATTGCCATAGACGGCAGCCGTCGACGAGAAGATGAAGCGCTTGACGCCGCATTTAACCGCTGCGTTGAGCAGGTTGCGCGAGGTCATGGTGTTGTTGCGATAATAGGCGAGCGGATCGCGCATCGATTCCGGCACCACGACGGAGCCGGCGAAATGAATGATGGCATCGACGCCATGGGCGTTGATCACGCCCTCGACGAGATTTTCGTCGGCCACATCGCCGATGAACAGCGGCACGCCTTCGGGCAGATAGGTGGAGAAGCCGGTGGACAGATTGTCGATGACAACGACATTCTCGCCGGCTTCCACCAGCGCATGCACCATGTGACTTCCGATATAACCGGCGCCGCCGGTGACCAGAACCGTCATTTGGATTGTCTCACTCTCCCGTTTCCGGAGACGATAGACGTTTCGCGATGAAGAGCGGGTTTCGCCGCGTGGTTACTGGTCTCTATGCTTAATGTTGCGTATAGGAACCGGAGCGAAATGGAGTTCTCTGTGCCGATTGCGGGCAAAACAGCCGAAAAATTGCAGCTGATCATCACCAATCTGCATTGGCGCTACTCCGGTGTGACCGCAACCAACCGCATGGTGGCGCCGAAACTCGCTGCCATGATCGATGCCGCGTGGCTGGGTACAGATGCGCCCCATGGCATCCGGCGCATGGGCTTTGGCACGTTGCTGACATTGTGGATGCGACGAATGCCCGTTATCTGGCATGCGCGGCGCAACAACGAGATGATCGTCGGTGTTCTTCTCCGCGCGCTCGGCTGGCCGTTGAAACTGCTGTTCACCTCGGCTGCACAGCGTCATCACAGCTGGATCACCCGCTGGCTGATCCGCCGCATGGACGCGATCATCGCAACATCGGACGCGTCGGCATCATATCTCAAGCGTGAAGCAACGGTGGTAACGCATGGCGTCGATACGGATCGCTATGCGCCGCCGGCCGATCGTGCGGCCGCCTTCGCCGAGGCGAAGCTGCCGGGACGCTATGCGATCGGCTGCTTCGGTCGCGTGCGCGCGCAGAAGGGCACCGATCTGTTCGTCGACGCCATGTGCGCGCTCCTGCCGCGCTATCCGGATTTCAGCGCGGTCATTGTCGGCGCGATCACGCCGGACCAGATCGGTTTCGCAAGCGAGCTGCGCAGGAAGATCGCCGACGCCGGCCTGCAGGATCGCATCGTCATCACCGGCGAGTTGCCGATCGAGGAGGTCGAGCGCTGGTATCGTCGACTGACGATCTATGCGTTTACCTCGCGCAATGAAGGCTTTGGCCTGACTCTGATCGAAGCGATGTCGGTTGGTGCGGCGCTCGTCGCGGCGCGTGCCGGCGCTGCCGAGATTGCCGTGGAGGATGGCGTCACCGGAACCCTGGTGCCTACGGGCGATGCGAACGCTCTGGCAGATGCGATCGAGCCGTTGATGCGCGATCCGGAAGCTGCACGCGCCATGGGCGAGCGTGGACGCCAGCGAGTGCTCGATCAATTCAGTCTCGATGCCGAAGCGCGCAGTATCGCCGCGGTCTATCGCAAGCTCGTCTGACCTTTCAGGATATCCGCCACGAAGGCATCGAGATCACCGCCCGCAAACAGGTAGCCGGGGAGATGCGCCGCCGTTGCCGCCTCGATATCGCTGTCGCGGTCGCCGATCACGAAACTGCCTTCACGAATGACCGCCCAGTGCTGCATCAGATCGAGGATCATGCCGGGTTTCGGTTTACGCCACGGATGATCTTCAAGATATCCCTCGACGATGCCGCTCGGATGATGCGGGCAGTAGCGGACGTCGTCGATGACGGCGCCTTTCCTGGCCAGTTCTCTTCGCATCCAGTCGAGCAGCTCGTTGAGCTCGGCCTCGGTGAAATAGCCGCGTGCGACACCGGACTGGTTGGTGAAGACGAAGACGTGATAGCCGGCCTCGTTGAGCCGCTTCACTGCTTTCGCCGCATTCGGCATCCAGCGAATTTTTGACGGGTGTCCGACATAGTTGTCGTCGTAGTTGAGCACGCCATCGCGGTCGAGAAAGGCGGCTGGCTTATGCTGCTTGATCGAAGTCATCAGTGCATGCCGGCGGTTTCGGCTTTCGCCATGATGGTCTGGATGATGTCGGTGACATCCGTGGCCGGGATGTCGCGCATGCAGGCATGATTGTTCTGGTGGCAGACCGGCGTGTGGCAGGGCTGGCACGGGACGATAGTCTTGGTCTGTACGGTGGCGGCGAGGGGATTGAGCGGACCCCACAGCTGCGGGCTGGTGGGGCCGAAAATGCCCACGGTCGGTGTGCCCACCGCGGCGGCGATATGCATCAGGCCGGAATCATTGGCGACGGCGACCTTGGCGGCGGCCATGCCGATCACGCCGTTGCGCAGGTCGTTCGTGGTGAGGTCACGCGCCCGTGGACCGGCAGCGGCGACGATCTCGTTGGCGAGGTCTTTTTCACCGGGGCCACCGATCACCCAGACGTCATAGCCACGCTCCACCAGCAGCTTTGCCGCCTCGGCATAATAGGTCCAGCGCTTGGACGAGCCGACCGAGCCGGGGCCGAGGGCCACAGCCGGGCCGGTTCCGAGCCCGTTGGCCTGTCGCCAGCGGGCGATTTCGTCCGCGGGAACCCGGAAATCCGGGACTGGCCAGTCGGCGGGCAATTCGGTGCCCGGCGGCAGTGCCAGTGCGCATTTGCGGTCGATCATGCGCGAGAGCTTCTTTTCCCCCCAGCGCCAGTCATTGAGCAAGCCGAAGCGGACTTCGCCGACAAAGCCGACGCGCTCCGGAATGCCCGCGAGGGCCGGGGCAAGGGCGGATTTCCACGTCCGCGGCATGATCAGGGCGGTGCCGTAGTTCCGCTCGCGCATCAGCGCGGCGAGTTCCCACTGTTTTGCAAGCGCCAGACGGCTGCGTGGCAGGTCCCAGACGATCCCGGAGCGGACGCCGGGCATGTAGTCCACCAGCGGCGCCACCAGTTTGGTTACCAGAATGTCGATTGGCCGGTTGGGCCAGCGCTGCTTCAGGACCCGCACCACCGTATGACCGCGGACGAAGTCGCCGATCCACATATAGGGCACGATCAGGATTGGGCGGGTGTCCGCCGCTTCCACCGTCACGCCCGGATATGGGGAATTTTGGATCATGGTTTCAAAGACTTCGCGTATGGCTTAAGGCAGTCGGTAGCCGGTCCGCCCGGGCCAGACAAGCGGTTTGGAAACCTGTCCGGAAATGTCCCCATCGGGTTGACCAGATCCGGCGGCCCAAGTTGCCTGCCGGGCGGGACTGAGGCAAAGGTGGCGGCGCAAGACGCAAAACGGGGATTTCATGCTGCTGGTGACCGGAGGGGCCGGTTTTATCGGATCGAATGTGGTGGCGGCGCTGAATGACGCCGGCCGCGCCGATGTCGCCGTGTCCGATTTTCTCGGCCATGACGGCAAATGGCGGAATCTGGCCAAGCGGCAGCTTGCCGATGTGGTGCCGCCCGGCGAGTTGATGGAATGGCTCAAGGGCCGCCGGCTCGACGCCGTCATCCATATGGGGGCGATCTCCGAGACCACGGCGACGGACGGCGATCTGGTCGTCGAGACCAATTTCCGCCTCTCCATGCGGCTGCTCGACTGGTGCACCACCCATGGCGTGCCGTTGATCTATGCGTCCTCGGCGGCGACCTATGGCGACGGCACGCAGGGGTTCTGCGATGCCGATACGGTGCCGGAACTCAAGACGCTGCGGCCGATGAACCTCTACGGCTGGAGCAAGCACCTGTTCGATCTCGCTGTGGCCGAGCGCGTCGCCAAAGGCGGACAGATGCCCCCGCAATGGGTGGGGTTGAAATTCTTCAACGTGTTCGGCCCGAACGAGTATCATAAGGGCGGCATGATGAGCGTGCTGACCCGGCGCTTCGACGACATCAAGACCGGGCGGGGCATTCAGTTGTTCAAGTCGCATCGCGAGGGCATCGCCGATGGCGATCAGCGCCGCGACTTCATTTATGTCGAGGATGTCGTTCGTGTCATCCTGTGGTTGCTGGCGACGCCCCGCGTGAGCGGCATCTATAATGTCGGAACCGGCACCGCGCGCAGCTTCAAGGATCTGATGCTGGCTGCTTACACGGCGCTCGGCGCTGCACCCGGTATCACATATATCGATATGCCCGAGCAGATTCGCGACAGCTATCAGTATTTCACGCAGAGCGAAGCCGATCGGCTGCGCGCTGCTGGCTACAATGGCGGCTTCACCGGTCTGGAGGATGCGGTGAAGCACTATGTGACGCATTATCTCGATACGCCCGATCGCTTTCGCTGACGCCCAGGTACCGGTGTGATGTTCGACTTTGACGCTCTGTCTCATGCATTTCCGAAGCAGACGGTTCTCTGCATCGGCGATCTCATGCTGGACGAATTCGTCTATGGCGAGGTCTCGCGGATCTCGCCGGAAGCGCCGGCGCCGGTGATCGCCGCCCAGCGCAGCGAGATCGTGGTCGGCGGCGCCGGCAATGTGGCGCGCAACATCGCGGCGCTCGGCGCCAAATGCATTTTCGTCGGGCTTATTGGCGCTGACGATGCGGCGGAGACACTGAAGCGACATCTCTCGCAAGAGAGCGGCATCGAGGCGTTGCTGGTGACCGATGCGTCACGCCCGACCACACGAAAAGTGCGTTTCGTTTCCGAACATTTTTCCACGCATATGCTGCGCGCCGATTGGGAGCTCGCGGCGCCGGCATCGACCGAGATCGAGCAGCAGTTGCTCGATACCATCCTGCCGCAGATCGCCCGTACCGATATCGTGCTGCTGTCGGACTATGCCAAGGGCGTGCTGACCGCGCGGGTGATCCGCAACGTGATCGATGCGGCGAAGAAACTCGGCAAGCGCGTGATCGTCGATCCCAAGAGCGCAAATTTCGCCATCTATCGTGGCGCCACACTGCTCACGCCCAACCGCAAGGAATTTGCTGAGGCGACGCGCAGCCGCGCCGATACCGTGATCAATATTGCCGCAGCTCAGGAGGCGATGATCCTCGCCGATTGCGCCGCCATGCTGGTGACCCAGAGCGAGCACGGCATGACCCTTGTCGCGCGCGATGGCGATGCCATCCATGTGCCGGCGCTGCCAGTGAAGGTGCGCGACGTCTCCGGCGCTGGCGATACTGTCGCTGCGATGCTTGCGGTTGCGCTGGCAGCGGGCGCGGACTGGGAGGTGGTGCTCCGTCTGGCCGCCGCTGCCGCCGCCGTGGCCGTCGGCAAGAAGGGGACGGCGGTCGTTTCGCCGCAGGAGTTGCGTCGAAAGATGCTGCCGCATGCGACGCTTGCCGCCGAAGACAAGATCGCCACCGCTGCCGATCTGGCCGTTCGGCTGGATGCATGGCGCCGCGACCAATTGCGGATCGGCTTCACCAATGGCTGCTTCGATATCCTGCATCCCGGCCATGTAAAGGTGCTCACCGCAGCGCGCGCGACCTGCGACCGCCTCATTGTCGGTCTCAACAGCGACGCCTCGGTCAAGCGTCTCAAAGGTCCGGATCGTCCCGTTCAGAACGAGCGCGCCCGCGCCGAGGTACTGGCGGCGCTCGAGGCGGTGGATCTTGTCGTCATCTTCGAGGAAGACACGCCGATCGAACTGATCGAGCAGGTCTTGCCATCGACTTTGGTGAAGGGCGGTGACTACACCCGCGAACAGGTGGTCGGCCACGAGATCGTCGCCGCAAACGGCGGCGAAGTGGTCATTGTTGATATTTTGCAGGGTTTCAGCACGACATCTCTCGTCGAGCGTGCTAGACGCGGCAACTCCTGAGCGGTCCATCTGCTCGCAAACGGTGCATAAATGAATCGCTTGACGCAACTATCTTGGCGAAATTTGCTGATTGCCCTCCACGACGCGATCGTGACGGCGTTGGCTGTCGTCTTCAGCTTTATGCTTCGATTTGATGGGGAGAATCTTTTTGATCGGCTGCCGCTCCTCCTGAAGATATTGCCTTACTTCGTCATATTTAGCGTGGCCGTGTGTTACGTATTCAATCTGACGACGACGAAATGGCGCTTCATTTCGCTTCCCGACCTCCTCAATATTCTCCGCGTTGCGTCGGTACTGACGGTCGCGTTGCTTATCCTCGACTACATTTTTCTCGCACCGAATGTGTATGGCGCTTTCTTCCTGGGGAAGACGACGATCGTCATCTACTGGTTTGTGGAAGTCTTTTTGTTGAGCGGTACGCGGTTGGCATATCGCTATTTTCGCTACACCCGGACGCGAAATCAGGCGCGGACGACCAACGCAGCGCCAGCACTGTTGATCGGTCGGGCTGCCGACGCTGAAGTGTTCCTGCGTGGTATAGAGAGCGGGGCGGTCAAACGATTGTGGCCGGTGGGCGTTCTGTCGCCAGCTTCCTCGGATCGCGGTCAGACGATTCGTGGTTTGCCGGTACTCGGCGGGATCGACGACCTCGCAAATGTGGTCGATGATTTTGCGCGCCGCGATCGCGCTATTCACCGCGTGGTGATGACGCCCTCCGCTTTTACCGAGGACGCTCAACCTGAAGCCATCCTCATGCGTGCACGCAAGCTTGGCCTCGAGGTTAGCCGAATTCCTTCGCTGGAAGAAAGCCGTGACCGGCCTCAACTGGCGCCGGTGGCGGTCGAGGATTTGCTGCTGCGTCCTAGCGTGAAGATTGACTATGAACGTCTTGAAAAGTTCATTCGCGGCAAAGCCATTGCGGTGACAGGGGGCGGCGGTTCGATCGGCTACGAGATGTGCGATCGCGTGGTGACGTTTGGCGCGTCGCGTCTGCTTGTCATCGAAAATTCCGAACCTGCTCTTCATGCCGCGATGGAGAAGCTTGCGGAGAAGGTGAAGACCGCGAATATCGAGGGGCGTATTGCCGACGTCCGCGATCGCGCCCGCATTCATCAACTACTTATGGCGTTTAAGCCGGATGCGGTTTTTCATGCAGCTGCGCTCAAGCACGTACCTATCCTTGAGCGTGATTGGGGCGAGGGTGTCAAAACCAATATCTTTGGCTCTGTGAACGTCGCGGATGCGGCCTTGGCTTCGGGCGCCGAAGCCATGGTGATGATCTCGACCGATAAGGCCATCGAGCCGGTATCCATGCTCGGTCTCACCAAGCGATTTGCCGAGATGTATTGCCAGGCGCTCGATGGCGCTCTGCCGGACCGATCCGCTGGAAAGCCTCCGATGCGCTTGATCTCGGTGCGCTTTGGCAACGTTCTGGCGTCGAACGGATCGGTGGTCCCGAAGTTCAAGGCGCAGATCGAGGCCGGAGGTCCGGTGACGGTGACACACCCCGACATGGTGCGTTACTTCATGACTATTCGTGAGGCTTGCGATTTGGTCGTGACTGCGGCCACTCATGCGATGAGTTCTCAACACGCCGATGCCTCGGTTTATGTGCTTAGCATGGGACAGCCCGTGAAGATCGTCGATCTTGCCGACCGCATGATTCGTTTGTCGGGCCTGCAGCCCGGCTACGATATCGATGTGGTTTTCACCGGTGTTCGGCCGGGAGAGCGCATGCACGAGATCCTGTTCGCGAAGCAGGAACCCACCAGCGATATCGGAGTTGCCGGCGTCATGGCGGCGCGACCGCACGAGCTTCCGCTAGATACGATCAACGGATGGCTCGAAACGTTGAAGTCTGCCATTGAAACGGATCAGCAGGACGTGGTCGTCGCAACGCTGAAGTCTGCGGTGCCGGAATATCAGGTAGAAGCGCGTTAGCATCCGATCGCTGCCCCCGGCTCCGTTTACGAATGGTACGCTTGTTATTGTTGCGGCAGCTCTGAGATCTCAGAGCGATGTTCTATCATATTGCAACGAACGTCGCTGGAATTGGCTAAGCGGTCTACGTCCTAGCGGGCCGGTTCGTCGCGGAGAAGTATGTGTTTGCAGATTGAGCAAATGCAAAGTCGACTTTCTGCCGAAACATGCGACGATGGGCCTCTTGTCTCGTATTTGTCGATACATTCCGGCGATGAGACATCTGTATGACAAGACGACCAGGCTTTGGCCAGATTTGGCGAGCGGGTCGCCTTCATGGGGAAGGAATCGTCACCTCGTCGCGGTTCTGACGTAATCGGATGCTGCGATGCGGAAATGCTGCGGTGTTGTCGATCTGACGGCTCGTAGGGTACGGCGCCATCGGTTGTGCAGGGCGGCCATTTCGCAAATCTGGGGAAATGATGTCTGAACCTTCCATCCTCGTCACCGGCGCCGCGGGCTTCATCGGCTTTCACGTCGCGCGTCAGTTACTGGCCGAGGGCCGTGCTGTCGTCGGGCTCGATAGCGTCAACGACTATTACGATCCCGCGTTGAAAGAGGCCCGGCTGGCACAACTGGCGGGCCAGCCGAATTTCACCTTCATCAAGGCCAATCTGGCGGACCGGGCTGCCCTGCAGGCGCTGATGGCCGAGCACAAGTTTCCGGTGGTGATCCATCTCGCTGCCCAGGCCGGCGTGCGTTACTCCATCGACAATCCGCATGCCTATGCCGATGCCAATCTCGAGGGCTTCCTGAACATCCTGGAAGGCTGCCGCCACAATGGCTGCAAGCATCTGCTCTACGCTTCGTCTTCCTCGGTCTATGGTGCGAACAAGAAGAAGCCGTTCTCCGTCAGCGATCGGGTCGACAATCCCATCAGCCTCTATGCTGCCACCAAGAAGGCCAACGAGCTGATGGCGCATTCCTATAGCCATCTCTACCGGCTACCGACGACCGGCCTGCGTTTCTTCACGGTCTACGGTCCATGGGGCCGCCCGGACATGGCGATCTTCCTGTTCACGAAGGCGATCATCGAGAAGACGCCGATCAAGCTGTTCAATCATGGCGACATGCGGCGCGACTTTACCTATGTCGATGACGTAGTGGGCGTAATCGGCAGGCTGATCGACAATGTTCCGTCCGGCAGCAGCGATGAGGCGCCAGCGCGCATCTACAATGTCGGCAACCACAAACCCGAGCATCTCCTGCATGTGGTCGAGGTTCTTGAGAAGGAGCTCGGACTGGATGCGATCAAGACCTTGCTGCCGATGCAGCCCGGTGACGTGCCTGAAACCTTTGCCGATGTGGATGATTTGATGCGCGATGTCGGCTTCAAGCCGGACACCAGCATCGAGGACGGTATCCGGCAGTTCGTCGCCTGGTATCGCGGCCACTACGGCAATCTCGGCGCAAGCCGCTAAAGCAATAACGGACGAAAGAGGTCGAGCACGCCATGAGCAAGCGCATCATTCCCCTCATCATGTGCGGCGGTGCGGGCACGCGGCTTTGGCCGTCCTCGCGCGAGGGGCGGCCCAAGCAGTTCCTGCCACTGTTCGGGCCACGCTCGACCTTTCAGGACACTATCCTGCGCATCGCTGATCCCGTCCTGTTTGACAGGCCGATCGTGATTACCAGCGAAGCGTATCGCTTCATGGTGCGCGAGCAGTTGGCGGAGATCGGCTATGACGCCGATATTCTGCTGGAGCCTGCGCGCCGCGATTCCGGCCCGGCCATCGCCGCTGGCGCCGCTTTCGCGCTCACGCGCGATCCCGAGGCCGTAGTACTGGCGCTGGCCGCGGATCATGTGGTGCGCGACGTTCCAGCCTTCGTGGCTGCTTGCCGCGCGGGCCTCGTCGAGGCCGATAACGGCCATATCGTCACCTTCGGCGTCACGCCGGAGCGGCCTGCGGTCGAGTATGGCTATATCTCGCCGGGCGACGGACTGTCCGGCAATGTGAAGCGCGTCGCCAAATTCGTCGAGAAGCCCGATCTGCCGACCGCGACGCGTTATGTCGAAGCCGGCTATCTCTGGAACAGCGGCAACTTCATGTTCCGCGCGTCAGCTCTGCTCGATGAATATCGCGGTGTCGATACGGACAGCGTCGCAACGATCTCGCGTGCGGTGACAAATGCGGGCCGCGATCTCGGTTTCTTCACGCTGGATGCCGACGCGTTCAAGCAGGCACGGGCAATTTCAGTCGATTATGCGGTGATGGAGAAGACGACGAAGGCTGCGGTCGTGCCGGTCTCCTGCGGCTGGTCGGATGTCGGCTCCTGGCTTGCGGTATGGGAATTGTCCGACAAGGACGCGCAGGGCAACGCCGCGCAAGGCCTCGCTGTTTTCGAAGACAGCCGCAACTGCAACGTCGCCAGCGACGGGCCAGTTGTGGCGCTGGAGGGCGTGGACGATCTCGTCGTGGTCGCCACGCAGGACGCGGTGCTGGTGTCACGGCAGAAGGACGCCAACAATCTGAAGCGTCTGGTGGCGAAGCTGAAGGTCACGGCGCCGCACGTCACCGAAGATCATCTCAAGACCCATCGTCCATGGGGCTCTGTGCAGGCGCTGGAGACCGGCGAGCGCTATCAGGTCAAGCGCCTCGTCGTGAAGGCGGGCGAACGGATGTCGCTGCAGATGCATCATCATCGCTCCGAACATTGGATCGTCGTGCGCGGCACCGCCAGGGTGACGCTGAACGACGAGGTGAAAGTGATGCAGGAAAACGAGTCGATCTATATTCCGATCGGCGCCACGCATCGTCTGGAAAATCCCGGCAAGATTCCGCTCGAACTCATCGAAGTGCAGACCGGCAGCTATCTCGGCGAGGACGACATCATTCGCATCGAGGACGACTACAAGCGGACCTGAGGTGAGGCGCAGCGCACGGCGCCAGCGCCTAGCGATATTGGGTGAACTTCTTGTAGATCCAGCGACGGCCGTCGTACCGCCGCCACACCTGTCCGCGCACGAGACGCCCGGTGATCGATCGCCGCGGGATCAGCACCGTCCACAGGTGCCAGACCGTGGCCCAGTCGGCGCGCGGCTTGAGTTTCAGGATACGCAGATGATTGTGACTGTGGGCGAACATGGCGATCTCGGCGTTCGGATCTCCACAGTTGCGCGCAGCATGCCGAATTGTTCAATTCCGACCTGCACTTAACCTAACCGATCAAGGTTACCGGCACGGCCTTTCGTCCGGCTTTCCCAAATTTAATGGATAACCGGCTTTGGGCCGCGTAAACTTCGTGAATGTGTTCCTTTGTTGCCTGAGCCATTCCGTTGAAAGTTTTTACCCTCGAAATCGATGGTCAGCCGACCATGGTCTTCGATGCCGACAGCCTCGAGGAGGCGCAAGGCATCTGTGCCTTGCCCGAGTTTCGCGCTGATATCGGCGAGTTGAAGCGGCACGGCAGGCCGCTGTTTGGCGACGTCGCCGTGTTTGCGGCACGCGATGCCACGGCGACCGAAATCTTGGCCTTCAATCGTGCCATGACGGGGGCCGGGCGGTCGGATGGGCCGACCATGGCGTTTCTGGTTCCGATCGACGGAATGGTCGTGACGATCGTTCAGCCCGAATAGATCGCGGCGACCGGCAGAGCGGTCGTTATTCCTCCAACAGTATTTCGTTCGCTCCCAGCGGGCTGGCTGCAGGATGTTGCGCGCGATGGCGCCGGGGCAGGCCGTTCTGGTCGCCGGTGGCTGGGGCGGAGCTAAAGCGGGACTGCACGCAAAAGATGTAGATGATGGATTCTAAAAATTTGACACCCTTTGAGTGTATCTTGCAGGGCTGGAACCGTCTTATCGAGACTGAGCCTTCGCGCCTTAATTAGTCAACCTAACGGTGCAGAATTCGCTGGCCGGGAAGGCGGGCGGAAAATCAGCTGATCTTACTGCTGCTTATGAAGTGACTTATCGAATTGATATTGCTAGTTAATATTTCTATTCTGCACGCGATTAGATGTCGTCGGATTGCATGATGGGGTAATGCAGTCGTGCAACATCTAGTCAGTATTCGTTCAACATTGTGGCTTTCAGATTGCGCCGGGTTCCAATTCTTGTTACCGCTCCCACATGAAGCAGATTGTGAAGAATTTCCTTCTGGTTGTATTTTTGACGTCGAGCGCAAATGTCGCGCCAGCGGCGGAGTCGTTTTCGATCGTTGACGCCATCAATCAGGCCGTCAAAACAAATCCTGGCGTCGGCGAGGCCTCCGCCAATCGCCGTGCTACCGAAGCTGAATTGCGTCAGTCTCAAGGCGTATTGTTGCCTCAGGTCCGGTTGCAGGCGAATGCCGGCCCGGAAATGCTGAACCGCGATATTCTGCCGGCGCCGGCGGGCAATGGTGCCTATGTCAACGGGCGGGAAGCCTCGGTGACGGTGCGCCAGCTGGTGTTCGACGGTTTTTCGTCGGTCAACGAAATCTGGCGTCAAGCCGCGCGAGTCGATGCTGCGGCATTCCGTGTGCTGGAGCGCACCGAGCTGATCGCGCTCGATGCGGCCGAGGCCTATGTGGACATGACGCGATATCTGCGTCTGGTCGGGCTAGCCGAGCAGAATCTGAAGGTTCATCGCGAGCTGCGTGCGAATGTGCGTGCGCGCTTCTCCGGCGGTCGCGCCGGCGAGGGCGACATGCAGCAGGCCGAAGAGCGTGTAGCTGCGGCCGAGGCGGTGCTGTCGGATTTCCGCCTGAGCCTCGATTTCGCGCGTGCGAAGTTCAGGAAAACCGTGGGGCTCGAGCCGTTCAATCTGCGCTTCCCCGGACGTCTTCCGGATATGCCGAAGTCGAAGAATGAGTCACTGGACGTCGCGTTCAAGTTCAATCCGACGATCCGTGCAGCTGGCGCCGATGTGGATGCGGCGAAACGTGCATTCGACTCGACGGCCGGTGCATTCGTGCCGAATGTCGCGATCGAAGGTCGCGCGCTGCGTGGCAAGGATTCGATCGTCTATCCTGGCAACCGTGACGAAGTGAGCGGTAAGGTCGTTGTCAGCTGGGACATCTTCCGTGGTGGTCAGGACTCGTGGAAGCGCGTCGAGGCTGGCGAGCGGATGATCGAGCAGCAGCAGCGGCATGCACGCTTGCAGCGCGATGCGCTGGAATCGCTCGATAAGGCTTGGGCAGCACGCACAATCACGACCGACCGTGTGGCCTCGCTGACGCGCGAGGTGGAAGCCGCACGCAAGACCTTCATTGCCTATAACAAGGAATATGAGCTCGGCCAGCGCACGCTGATTGATCTGCTCAACTCGCAGAACCAGTACTTTAATGCGAATGTCTCGCTGGTGTCCGCGCGCGGTGTCACCGTGTTCGCCGATTACCAGCTGCTGGCGGCGATGGGACAGCTTCTGTCTTATCTCAAGACCGGCAGGCCGCCAGAGTCGGAGCCGATCGAAGGACGGGCAACAGGCCTGATCCCGTATCGCTTGCCTCCCATATTGCTGACAGCGCCGGAACCTGGGTCGGAGCCTCTCAATGCGGTGATCCCCTTCCAGAACTGGAATTCACCCTTTACCCCTGTGCTTGAACCCAAGGCTGTTCTGTTTGGGGATCGTTGGGCCTCGCAGGACCTGGCAAATTTGAACGCGCTGTTCTGGGCTCCCGGACAACCGGCACCAGGGCCGACAGCCGGGGCGGCAATCGGGAAGTAGTATGGTGAATGCGGCCGGAAGCGGCCGTGTTCATTTTTACCGTGATTTCAGTTTCTGCCTCTGACGGGCAAATTGGCGATAGGCGGGCCGCTATTGCCGTCTGTATGACTGGCATGGTGAATTTTTTGTAAAAGGCCAGGAGATCCGCGGTTCGGATCACACCAAGGCGCCTGGAATTTCCGAGGCTGCATTGAATCTTCGCTCGCCCAAAATCGACATCGCAACGGATGTCCCCGCCGCAGGTGCGCCCGATCCGCAGCTTGCGAATGAGCGGAATCCCCATGCCGACCCTCTCGCGGACAGTCTTCTATATCTCGCAGCCCATCATGGTCGCGCGGTAACCCGAAGTGCACTGCTTGCGGGACTTCCAGTTGAGCGCGGAACGCTCACGACAGGACTCTACGAGCGCGCTGCACAACGCGCGAGCCTCGAAGCGCAGTTGCAGGAGCGTCCGCTGAAGGAAATTCCAGCGATCGTGCTTCCCGCGGTGCTGTTGTTTCATGACGGCACCGCGCGGATACTGCGTGGTATCGATCTGGCGAGTGGCCGGGTGACGCTTGCAAGCCCGTCAGGCGATGGGGCGATCGCCATCGAGCGGATCGAGGCTGTCGAGGCGAGTTACACTGGTTTTGTCTATTTCGTCCGGCCTGCAAGCGGCAGTGATGCCCGCGTCGCCGCGGCAGGCGATTTGCCCAAGAACCACTGGTTCTGGTCGGTCGTGTCGCAATTCGGCGCAAATTACAGCCACGTTGCGATCGCCGCTTTCGTGGTCAACATGCTGGCGCTCGCAGCGCCGCTGTTTACGATGAGCGTTTATGACCGCGTCATCCCGAATGGCGCCATTCCATCGCTCGTTGCGCTCGGCATTGGGCTGGGGCTCGCCATCGCTTTTGACTTTCTGCTGAAAGTCGTGCGCAGCCGAATTATCGACATGACCGGGAAGAAGATCGACGTCGTCCTGGCGTCCAACATCTTTGAGCACGTGATGTCGCTCAAGATGGAGAAGCGTCCGCCCTCGGTCGGCATTCTCGCAAATCAGATGCGCGACTTCGATTCCGTCCGGGAATTCTTCACTTCGGGCACGGTGGTGTCGGCCACCGATATGCTGTTTGCGATCATCTTCATTGCAGTCCTGTTCGTGATCGCAGGCCCGCTCGCATGGATTCCGCTGATTATGTTGCCGATCATGATCGGCGTCGGTCTGTTGCTGCAGCGGCCACTCGATCGCGCCATGAAGCGCCTGCAGGCGGAATCCGCTGCGCGGCACGGCATTCTCATTGAGTCGCTGAATGGTATCGAGACCGTCCGCGCCGTCTCCGGCGAGAGCCGGGTGCAGACCGTGTGGGAACGATCGGTGGCGGCAACCGCCCGTTCCAGTGAGGGCGTTCAGTTCTGGTCCTCGCTGGCGATGACCTCGGCCAGCGTGGCCACCCAGCTTTGCAGCCTGTTGCTGGTTGTTGTCGGCGTATTCCTGATCCTTGATGGAAAACTGTCTGTCGGCGCGCTGGTTGCTGCGAATATGTTGTCGGGCCGCATCCTTGGGCCGATTGCGGGAATCGCAGCGGTGATGACGCGCGCCACACAGACACTCTCCGCGTTGCGTTCGATTGATCGCCTGATGACGCTCGAGCGCGAAAGGCCGCCGGAAAAGATCTTTGTCGCGCGCGAGATCACCAAGGGAAGCATCGAATTCAAGAGTGTCAGCTTCTCCTACCCGAACAGCCCGACCAAGGCGCTGGACGGCGTATCCTTCCATGTGAGGCCGGGCGAAAAGATCGGCATCATCGGCCGGGTCGGCTCAGGCAAGACGACGGTCGGTCGCCTCGCGACCGCCTTTTATCCGCCGAGCGAGGGCAGCATCCTGATCGATGGGATCGACATTCGGCAATACGACCCCGCTGATCTGCGGGCCGGCATCGGCTTTGTTCTGCAGGATACGGATCTGTTCTACGGCAAGCTTCGCGACAACATTACGCTCGGCCGAACAGATGCCTCTGACGAGGATGTCCTGGAAGCCGCGCGGCTCGCCGGCGTCGAGACGTTCATCGCAGGTCACCCGCAGGGCTATGACATGATGATTGCCGAGGGTGGGCGCAGTTTGTCAGGTGGTCAGAAACAGGCGATCGGCCTGGCGCGCGTCCTGATCCGCAAGCCGCGTGTATTGTTTCTCGACGAGCCGACCGCGCATTTCGATGTGCGCAGCGAGGGTGAGTTCCTCGAACGTCTGAAATCTCTTGCGCAAGGCGAGATATCGATCATCGTTTCGACGCATCGGCCGTCGCTTCTGGCGCTTGTCGATCGCATTCTTGTCTTCGACAACGGCAAGATCGTTGCCGATGGTCCTGCCGAACAGATTCTGACGCGCCTGCGTTCGCAAGTGCAGCCAGCCCCGGCTGCCGGGAGGCCGGTGAATGTCGCAGTCTGATTTTGCGTTTTCGAACGACATCCGCGCCGCGGTCGCCATGCGCACCCCGCGGACGTCCCGCATGTTGCTGCTTACAATTGTTGGTCTACTCGCCGTATTCGTGATCTGGGCGCATTTCGCCGTGCTCGACGAGGTGAAGCGCGGAAATGGCAAGGTCGTGCCGTCGCGGCAGACGCAGGTGGTGCAGTCGCTGGAAGGCGGCATCATCAGCGAGCTGCTGGTGCAGGAAGGGGCCATCGTCAAGAAGGACCAGCCGCTGGCGCGCATCGAAGATACCAATTTTGCCGCGCAGTTCGGCGAGATCCGCGAGCGACGGAGCGCAATGGCGGCGCGCGTCATCCGGCTCGAAGCCGGCGCGATGGGGAAGACGACAATCGAATTCCCGGATGAACTCGTCAAGCTCTCGCCGCGCGCGGTCCAGGCCGAGCGTGCCGTATTTGACGCACAGGCGCGCAAGCTGGCGCAGGACATCGACGTGATAGCCCAGCAGGAGACACAGAAGAATAAGGAGATCGAGGAGCTGCGTGCGTCGGAGACGCGGTTTGCCGAGACCCTGAAGCTCCTGACCAGGGAAGTTCAGCTCACGCGCAAGCTTTATGAGCAGAAGGTGGTCCCTGAAATCGAAATGCTCCGCGCCGATCGCCAGGCCACCGACATGCGCGGCCAGTTGGCCGTGGTGCAGGCGACCATCGTGAAGACCGAGGCAGCCGTGAAGGAAGCGCAGTCGCGCCTGCTCAATGTCATCACGGCATTCCGTGCACAGGCCGAAGACGATCTCGCCAAGTCGCGCGGGGACCTCGCAGTTCTCGATGAAAACATCAAATCAGCGCAGGATCGCGTTCGGCGCACCGAGCTGCGCTCGCCGGTCTATGGAATTGTGAACAAGTTGAACGTGACGACCATCGGTGCCGTCGTGGCGCCAGGCGCCAGCGTGATGGAAATCGTGCCGCTGGAAGACACGCTGCTGGTGGAAGGCCGTATCCGTCCGCAGGATATCGCTTTCATCCGGCCTGACCATGAAGCGGTGGTCAAGCTCAGTGCATATGACTCCTCCGTTTATGGATCGCTACATGGGAAGGTCGAGCGCATCAGCGCCGACACGATCGTTGACGAGAAGGGCGACAAAAACGAGCGCGGTGAAACCTTCTATCGGGTGATGGTGCGTACCGAGAAGAATTACCTTGGAACGAGCGAGCATCCGCTGCCGATCATTCCGGGCATGGTGGCGACGGTCGAGGTATTGACCGGCAAGAAGTCGGTGCTGGACTATCTTGTAAAGCCGGCACGTATGCTTCGCGACGAAGCGCTGCGGGAACGTTGAGCCACCGCTACGCGCTGACGCGAGAAACCGGCGCAGCCATCAGAGTCAACAGACCGTTAAAAGTCCCGATTTGCTAAAATGCGAGCAAATGCATTTCCATGCGATTGAGCGCGTTCAACGAGATGCTCGCGCTGGTTGACGGCTTTTAACCGGCCTGCAGCTGCTCTCATTCTATTCCTGATGCCACAAGATCCGGGCGGGGATCGACGCAAAGACGTCGGCCGATGCACCGGACAACGGGGCGTCAGTCATGTTGCGTATCGATCAGGCGCGGGCCTTCCCGCGTGTGCTGGGCATTGTGCTGGCCGGTCTGGTTCTGACCGGCGGCACGAGTAGTGCGCTGGCCAAGGCGCGCGCCAAGAAACCGCCGGTGCCACATCTCGCGCTGGAAGAGCCAGTTGCTCCCACCGCGACGACGCCAGTACGATTTTTCACCATCAATCAGGTTCTCGCCAGGCAGGCCGGCCAGTCCACCGCTAAGCCCGGCACGATCGAGGTCGCAGCTGTTACGTCGCAAAGTACAGCGGTCGTTGGGGATACTGCTGCTTTGGGCGGCCTGGTGCCGGTGACGAGCGACGAGCCCTTTGGTCTTTTCACCTTCCGCGCTCCGGAAGGGGTGCTTTGGACCAAGTGGCGCAGTGTCCAGGCGCGCATGCGCGTCGAGTTGAAATCCATCGCCGATTGCGAAGCCGATGGTGAGCATTGTCCTGCCGGCGCTCGCAAATTCCTGTCTCTGGTCAACGAAGGCGCGGATATGAGCACGCGGGCGCGCGTCGAGTTGGTCAATCGCGGTCTGAACAATGCGGTTCGCTATGCCAGCGACTATCAGCAGCATGGGGTGGCCGACCTGTGGAGTTCGCCGCTCGAAACACTGTCGGCAGGTGCAGGCGATTGCGAAGACTATGCGATCGCCAAATATGCGATGCTTTCGGCCGCGGGAGTTCCGGAGAGCAGCATCAAAATGCTGCTGGTCCGCGACCGGGCCGTGCGCCAGGACCACGCGGTACTTGCGGTCCGTATCGACGGTCGCTGGATGATTCTCGACAATCGCTATTCCGGCCTTTCCGAGTCGCAGGACCTGCCGCATTTCATGCCGCTCTTCGCGATCGACGGGACCGGCGTCAGCCTCTTTGCGGCTCCCTATGCCGAGCGCGCTCCTCATGAAAGCGAAGCGGACGTGATGCCCGCCGCTGCGGCCAATGGTTCGGGAGGCGGTACGACGCTTCCGCTGGTGTTCTGAGTGCGCCCTGCAACACTGGGCCAAAATAGCTTGTCTGGTTCAGTTTCCCGTTCTCGCGACCTTGTACTTAACTGGTAGTTGCGCTCTTAATGCGGACCAGGTTCGGGATCGGGGGGAAATAATGCGCGCGAAATTTGCTGTCTTTGGATTGGTTTTGGCAATCGGAACGGTCGGCAGTGTCGTTGCCGTTCAGGCAGGCGGCTTGCCCGTCGGCGCATTCTCGATCGACTGCCAGAACGGGTCGGTTTACCGCTTGACGTCAGGGCCGGTCATTGCGCCGGGGGATGTCGTCACGGGGCATCTGCATCTGTCGCCGCGACACGCGACGCCAGTGCGCCTCATCCCGATGGGAGAGGGATATCGCTATGCCGGTCGCGGCGTCTGGCTTGATGGCATTCGCGAGCATGCGCTGCTCTATCGTAGCAAGTACAATCCCGTTGCTTGCGTCGTGACACGCATTTAATCGCTGAACGAATTTGTGTTTTCGAGAAGCCGCTGGCGCTCCTGACGCCGGCGGCTTTTTGTATTTGAGGGCCTCTTGGACTGCGGCGTTGCGCCGCTCATGCCGCCATCGGCGGTGTCCCAATCTGGCCAAATGTGTCGTTCTGAGCCGGGGTATGAACGGCCGTTCACCAGCAGTCGTTTCCCGGTCTACTTGGAGCGGGAAGTAGGAAGGCAATGTTCTCGCTATCTCCTCTGGTTGTGCATTGATGCCATCTTGATCGCAGGTTCCGTTCCAAGTAAATAAAAGTATTAATTAAGTCTAATTCGCGATTTTGTAAAGTTCACTAGTCTTATTTCGCCGCATTCTTCGGAACTCAGATCTATTTTCGGTCGAATTGCCCGATATTTTAACCTTTTAATACTATAGTAAGCATCTATTACTTGAGGTTCCGTTTCTGGACTTAACCAATCCAGTCAAAGAGCTGAAAATTTGAAGCGCATTTATTGACGAAAATTGGAGCTTAATCGTATTTTAACCCTTGCAGGGCCGCAGCCTTTCTAGCGGTCGATCAGCTTGGGGTTGTGACGATGAATGCTCCCGTTTTGCTTGCTCAACTCGCCGGTTCTTCTGCGCAGACGCCCGCGTCGCCAAAGAATCTGAAAATCGAGAAGCCGCAAAACGGTCAGGCGGTGACTGTCCATCTCGACGGAGCAAGCAGGCTCGATCTCGGCGATATCGCGAGCGAGAAACTTACTTTTGTTCGAGTTGGCGAGAAGCTCGTTATTCTGTTCGACAATCAGTCGACGGTGACGATCGATCCGGTATTCGACAACAATGGTCGTCCGGTCACGGACCTCGCATTCGACATGGGCGCCGATCGCACGCTGAGCAGCGAGCAGTTCGCGCAAGCTTTCCCCATCACGACCGATCAATCGGTGCTGCCGGCCGCTGGCGGTGCAACTGGCCCCACGGGTGGTGCGAACTTCGCGGATGCATCCGTGTCTGCGCTCGCCGGGTCCGGCGCGCGTTTGGGTCTGCTGGTCGGAGAGGATGGCGCTGGCACCTTCGCGGCCGATACGGAGACGCAAGCGAATGCGACGCCGAATCCGAACGGTGTTGCTTCTGTTGTTCTGAATGAAGACGGCTTTGCTGAAGGTAACCTTGGCGGCAGCGGAGATACCGGTGGAGCCGCGACGTCGGTGACCGGCTCGTTGAATGTCAATTTTGGTACCGATTCCGTCGGTCGCAGCTTTGCGTTCAACGCTGATCAACCCGGTTTGCAGGGGCTGACCTCCGGCGGTCAGTCCGTTCAGCTCGCGATCGCGAACATTGGCGGCGTGCCGACGCTCATCGGTTATGTCGGCGCCGATTCCAGCGTGGCAGCCAATCAGGTCTTCACGATTACCCTCAATGTCACCGAGACCGGCGATACCTATACTTTCAACTTGCTGCGTCCGCTCGATCACTCGCAGCCGGGCACGATTGAGGAAACGCTCAATCTGACGATCAGCGTCACGGCGATCGATGGCAGCTCGGATACCGCGCCAGTCACGATTCAAATCGGAATCAATGACGACACGCCGACGATCGGTGCTCCCGCTGGCGCTACCGTCGTCGATCCGCTGGACGGCGCGTCATCTGCGCAGTCCGGTTCGCTCGGAATCTCGTGGGGCGCCGATCGCTTCAACAATTCGGTCGATGGGGGCATATCCGGCAGCACCGGCGGGAACGGTGATCGTTCGGTCATCTTCGCGAGTTCGGTCGTCAATGTGAGCGGTACTTCGACGGGAGACGCGTTTACGGTGGGCGCGCTGACGTCCAATGGCGAGACCGTTCGTTATGTGTTGCTGGCGAACGGCACCACGCTCGTCGCCTACACGGGCGAGACGGTGCCGACGCTGCCGGGGACCGAAGTCGGCAACAATATCGTCTTTGTCGTCACGCTGTCTGACGCCAGCAATGCGGGCAGCTACACGATCACCCAGTATCAACCGCTCGATCATGTCAGCGGCGGTCAGAATTTTTCGTCGATCGGTCTGTCGTTCCAGTTCCGCGCGACCGATAGCGATGGCGATTCGTTCGATGGCACCTTTACGATTCAGGTCACAGATACCTTGCCGACCATCGGTGAAGCGGTCGCCGCGCGAAATCTGGGCGAGGATGGTCTTCCCGGCGCCAACCAGGAGGGTGGCAGCTATGACGCGGCGGACAACGCCACGCTCTCGAATATCGCTCTGAACATCAATTGGGGCGCCGACAACGATACGCGCGGCAATGGCGGAAGCGACGTTTATGGCCGGACGCTGTCGTTCCTGTCGGGAGGCGAGACTCAGAATCCGCTCGGTGCCGGCAACGTGTCGTCGCTCGCGCTGGCAATCACCGGTGAGAACGGCGCGGTTCTGACCTCGGGCGGTGTCGCGCTGCAATATGTGGTGACGGTCAATGTCAATGGCGGCGAGACGCTGACCGCCTATAGGGGGGCGCCCGGCGAGAGCAATGTCGTCTTTACGGTGACGCTCGATCCGACTGCGCCGAATGGCGCCTATTCCTTCACGTTGATCGGTCAGCTCGATCATGCAGTGAACTCGAATTCCATAGGCCTGACCTTTACGGTGCAGGCGGCGGATGCCGATGGAGACACCGTCAACACCAGTTTCACCGTCAATGTGCAGGATGATACGCCGATCGCGCATGAGGTGACGGCAGCGACGACTCTTGACGATGAAGCGCAGGCGGTGTTTGCGGGCAACGCCGGCGGCACGGGGGACGTGGCGAACGCCAATGTGGCGCAGGGCGCTGCGGGCACGCTGTTCACGTCAGGCGCGGATGGCGTGAAGTCCGTCACGATCTCCGGCGGCGCCTTCGAGGTCGTGTACAAGGATGCGAACGGTTTCGCTCAGACGGAGAGCGTGACGTGGGGGGCGGGTGTCAAGGACGCCAGCGGCAACACGACCTTCACGGCGACGAGCGCGCATTACACCGGTTCGGACGGCAGCAGTGCTGCGGCGACGCTGCTGATCAATGTCGACGGCTCCTACACTTACACGGCCTATGCGCCGGTGGTGCAATCGACGGCCGGCAAGACCGAAGAGAACCAGACGATCAAGATCAACGTCACTGTCACCGACGGTGATGGCGACACCGCCTCGGGTTCGCTGTCGGTCAATGTGAACGACGATACGCCGGTCGCACACACCATCACGGCATCGCGTGCGCTCGATGACGAAGCGCAGGGCGTTTTCACGCCGACAAATAGCGGCGGCATCGGGGACGTGTCTCCGAATGTCAATTCGGTCTCTGGCGCGGCAGGTTCGCTGTTCACCGCAGGTGCCGACGGCGTCAATTCGGTCGCGCTTGCCGGACCGGCCTTCAACGTCATCTTCAAGGATGCCCAGGGCTTCGCCCAGATCGAAGGCATCTCCTGGAGTGCGGGCGTCAAGGATGCCAGCGGCAACACGATCTTCACGGCGACGAGCGCGCATTACACTGGTTCCAACGGTAGCAGCGCTGCTGCGACGCTGGTGATCGGCGCCGACGGTTCCTACAAACTCACTTTGTCGGCTCCTGTGGCCCACGACCTGCAGTTGCCGGCCGTCGAGGAAAACAAGACGTTGACCTTCAGTGTTACCGTCACCGATGGCGACGGCGACCAGGCGACAGCGACGCTGCGGGTCGATGTCAATGACGATACTCCGGTTCCGGTGGCCTCGATCGTCTTTGGTTCGCAGGTCATGGACGACGAGGCCCAGGCCTTGTTCACCCCGGTGAACAATGGTGGCATCGGTGACGTGTCGCCGAATGTCGGCTCGGTCTCGGGCGGTGCCGGCACGCTGTTCAACATGGGGGCCGACGGTCTCGGCTCTCTGTCGGTGGGCCTGCCGAGCTTCAATGCCATCTACAAGGCTGATGGTTTTGCCAGGGTCGAAAGCGTCGACTGGAGCAATGGCGTCCGCAGTGCGGACGGCGTTACGACCTTCACTGCCACGGGGCATGAGACCGGCGACACGGTTGCGGTGCTGGTGATCAAGGCCGATGGGTCCTACAGCTTCACGCTGTCGAAGCCGGTCGCTCATGACCTGCCGCTTTCCGGTATCGAAGAACCCAAGACGCTGACCTTCACCTATTTGGTGACGGATGGCGATGGCGATGCCGCCGTTGGTTCGCTCTCGGTCAGCGTCAATGACGACACACCGATCGCCAAGGTGGTCACCGCCTCCACGGTGCTCGACGATGAGGCGCAGAGCATCTTCACGCCGGTCAATGCCGGCGGCACGGATGATGTGGCTGACACCAACACTGTCAGTGGCGGTGCCGGCACGCTGTTCAGTGCCGGCGCCGATGGCGTGCGCGCGGTAACGATCTCCGGCGGTGTGTTCGACGTCGTCTACAAGGACGGTGGTTTCGCCAAGACCGAAACCATCACCTGGGGCGCTGGCGTCAAGGGCAACGACGGGTCGACGACCTTCACGGCCTCCAGCAGCCATTACACGAATGCGGCCACACTGGTGATCGGTGCTGACGGTTCCTACACCTTCACCGTTTTCGCACCCGTGGTGCAGCCGACCGCTGGCGCGGCCGAAGAAAACAAGACGATCAAGATCAACTTCACCGTCACTGACGGTGACGGCGATACAGCCTCGGGTTCGCTGTCGGTCAACGTGAACGACGATACCCCGGTTGCACATAACATCACCTCAGCAACGATTCTCGACGATGAAGCGCAGACGGTGTTTGCGGGCAATGCGGGCGGCGCGGGCGATGTTGCGAATGCCAATGTTGCGCAAGGCACTGCCGGCGCGCTGTTCACGGCGGGCGCCGATGGCGTGAAGTCGGTGACGATCTCCGGCGGAGCTTTCCAGGTCGTCTACAAGGATGCAAACGGTTTTGCGCAGATCGAGAGCGTGACGTGGGGGGCTGGCGTCAAGGACGCCAGCGGCAACACCACCTTCACGGCGACGAGCGCGCACTATACCGGCACGGGCAGCAGCGTTGCTGCGACTCTGGTGATCGGTGCCGACGGTTCCTACACCTACACAGCCTTTGCACCGGTGGTGCAATCGACCGCGTCCTCGGGGGCAAACCCGACAGAAGAGAATGCGACGATCAAGGTCGACTTCGTGGTCACCGACGGCGATGGCGATACGGCGGCGGGCTCGCTGTCGGTCGATGTCAATGACGATACGCCGGTCGCGAAGGCGGTGACCGCGACGACCATACTTGATGACGAAGCGCAGACGGTGTTTGCGGGCAATGCCGGCGGTACGGGCGATGTGGCGAACGCCAATGTGGCGCAGGGCAGTGCGGGCACGCTGTTCACGGCGGGCGCCGATGGTGTGAAGTCAGTGACGATCTCTGGCGGCGCTTTCCAGGTCGTCTACAAGGACGCAAATGGTTTTGCGCAGATCGAGAGCGTGACGTGGGGGGCTGGCGTCAAGGACGCCAGCGGCAACACCACCTTCACGGCGACGAGCGCGCATTATACGGGTACGGGGAGCAGCGTTGCTGCGACCCTGGTGATCGGTGTGGATGGCTCCTACACCTACACGGCTTTCGCACCGGTGGTGCAATCCACCGTGACCTCGGGCGCCAGCCCGACGGAAGAGAACACGACGATCAAGGTCGACTTCGTGGTGACGGATGGCGATGGCGATACGGCGGCGGGCTCGCTGTCGATCGATGTCAATGACGATACGCCGGTCGCGAAGGCGGTCACGGCGACGACCGTACTCGATGACGAAGCGCAGACGGTGTTTGCAGGCAATGCCGGCGGCACGGGCGATGTTGCGAACGCCAACGTGGCGCAGGGTAATGCCGGCGCACTGTTCACGGCAGGCGCCGATGGCGTGAAGTCGGTGACGATTTCCGGCGGCTCATTCGAAGTTGTTTACAAGGATGGCGGTTTCGCCAAGACCGAAAGTGTGACGTGGGGCCCCGGCGTCACGGATGCCAACGGCAACACGACGTTTACAGCGACGAGCGCGCACTATACCGGCACGGGCGGCAGCAGCGCTGCGGCGACGCTGGTGATCGGCGCGGATGGTTCCTATGTCTACACCTCATATGCGCCGGTGGTGCAGCCGACCGCCGGCACCACTGAAGAGAACAGGACGATCAAGATCGACTTCACCGTCACGGACGGCGACGGTGACACGGCCTCGGGGTCGTTGTCGGTCGACGTCAATGACGATGCGCCGGCCGCGAACGTGGTGACGGCGACAACGGTGCTCGATGACGAAGCGCAGAGCGTTTTTGCTCCTAACGCCGGAGGTGTGTCTGGCGACGTAACCCCGGATACCAATACGGTCTCGGGCTCTGCCGGTAGCCTGTTCACTGCAGGCGCGGATGGCGTGAGATCCGTGGCAATGACCTCAGCCGCCTTCGACGTCATCTATAAGGACGCCAACGGTTTTGCGCAGACAGAGACCGCGACCTGGGGCTCGCCGGTCGTCGGGGTTAATGGCGCCACGACCTGGACGGCCACGAGTGCCCATTATGCGTCGGGCGCCGCCGTTCTGGTCATCAATGCCGACGGTTCCTACAGCTTCACTGTCAATGCACCGATCGTTCATTCGACGAACAGCACGACCGAAGAGAACAAGCCGCTGACTTTCACCGTCACCGTCACCGATGGTGACGGCGACACGGCGACCGGCTCGCTGACCGTCAATGTCAATGACGACACTATCGTTCTCGGGACTGCTGTCGCCGGCCTTGTTGACGAAGGCAATCTGATCGGCGGCAACAAGGACGATGGCTACCCGGGTGACTTGACGGCCGCTCAGGGCGACAACGGCACGCGCAGCACATCCGGCTCGCTGGCGATCGCATTCGGCGCCGACGGCAAGGCTGCGACCGTCATGGGCGGCACGCAGACGCAGACATTCACGTTCAGCGGCAACAGCACGCTGACTCCGGATCTGGTCGTCACGAATGGTACGGTCAATCATGGATCGGCTCCGGGCATCGTCTTTGGCGGGATCGGCAATCCGATTGTCGTCAACGCCAATGACAGTCTGCCGTTCAAGCTGGGAGCGCTCGATCTGGGACTGTCCGGGGCGGCAACCACGCCGACCGTCATCCTGAAAGGGTACGATTCCAGTAACAATCTGATCGCGACCTATACGCTGAGCGTGGCCAATGTCGCGTCGTTGGTTTCAGGTACGCCAACGCATTTTGATGCGACCGGTACGCCATTCGCAAATCTTCTGATCGACAGGCTCGAGATCTATACCGGGATCGGCTTCAACGGTTACGTGATGGCCGACAACCTCGTCGTCACGCAGAACACCGCCAGCGGCCCGGTCGTGCTCGACGCCGCCGTCACCTTCACTGATCATTCGAACGGGCAGGCCAACCTCATCATCAAGGATGCCAACGGCAACGACGTGACCGCGTCGCTGACCTCGAACGGGCAGGCCGTCCATTATGCGATGATCGATGCCGTGACTCTGATCGGCTACACCGGCGCCACCGCGCCGGCGTCGCTGAGCGATCCGCGCGTTGTATTCTCGGCCGTTCTGTCGAGCGCCTCGGCGAACGGTTCCTACACCTTTACACAGAACGCGCCTCTCGATCACCCGATCGCCGGCCAGGACGACGATCTCACCTTTACCTTCAACTTCACCGCCAAGGACGGCGACGGCGACAAGGCGAACGGTCACTTCACGGTCACCGTCGATGACGACGCACCGACCGCGACCGCTGCCGTGCTGAGCGGGGCGGTCTATGAAAGCGAACTGAGCACCGCTACCGGCGATCTGTCGACGGGCACGCAGGCCGGAAACACCGACAACAAGAATGGTGATGCGGGTACCGACGATTCGATCCTCACCGGGAATCTGTCCTCGCTGGTTTCAATGGGAGCGGATTCGGCCGGTCGCTTTGTGGTGGAGACCACGGGCCTGTCGGCGTCATTGACTTCGCTGACTTCGGGCGGCGTTGCGCTGACCTATACGGTTGTTGGAAACACGCTTATCGCCTGGGCGGGTACGAACCAGATCTTCACCTTCGCGGTCGATGCGACCACCGGCGCGTATACGTTCACGCTCAAAGGGCAAATTGATCACGTCGTTACCGGTGGAACGGATGCGCTTGCGCTCGATCTGTCTTCAGCGGTGACTGTGCGCGATGGCGATGGTGATACCGTGGCGCTGCACGACCAGCTCATCGTTACCGTCACCGATGACGTTCCCGTTATTACTGGTTCCGCGGCGTCTGCGACCGTCGACGAGACCAACGAGCCCCTGGTGCAGGTGGCCTATGGCAGCTTGAAAGTCAGCATCGGTGCCGACAAGGTCGGCGCGCATCTGGACTTTGCGACGGACGGCAATGGCCAGCCGCTGCATCCGGCCGGCCTGAAGTCGGACGGCGTTGATCTCGACTTCGTGCTGCGTACGACCCAGTATGGCGAGAAGCAGCTCGTCGCCTTCAAGCAAGGCGACACGGTCGACAATCCCGTCTTCATCGTGGCCCTCAGTTCGCCCACGAACCCGACCTATATCTTCACCCTGTACCAGAACCTCGATCACGCACCCAATTCGAACACGCTCGGCCTCGATTTCACGGTGCGCGTGACCGACGGGGACGGTGACCATGTTGATCAGGCGATCCACGTCAATGTGACGGATTCGGTCCCGACCATTCCAGCGACCACGGTTCAGCGCGCGGATGTCCAGGACGATGCGTTGGTCAACGGCAATCCCGAGACCGGCGATACCGCGACGGCGTCGGGTACGCTCAGCTTCAATTTTGGTGCGGATGGCAACGGTCATCTGTCATGGGTCAGCGCGACCGTGCCGGGCGGCGGATTCACGAGCATTGTCAACGGCAATGTTTTCGAGATCTACCAGCTGCAGAACAGCGTGAACGTGAAGGTCTTCACAGTCACCCTCAATCCGGCCACCGGCGAATATCTGGTGGAGCAGTTCGCAGCCGTTCATCATCCGGATGGCGGCGGTGAACTCGGTGAAACCTTCAATCTCATCTATCGCGTGACCGACGGCGACGGCGACTACGTGGATGGTTCGCTCAGCGTGGTGGTCGGCGACGACGTGCCGGTGATCGTCGGCAATGCGACGCAGGTCAATCTGCTCACCAATGGCGATTTCTCGGGCGGCACTTTCGCGCATACCGAATCCTGGGGGCAGTGGGCCACCGACAGCACCGGTTGGAAGATCACGGGCACGCAACCCGGTCAGACCGGGGTGCAGCTCGAGCGCGTTGAAAGCGGTTACCTCGGCATCGTGACGTCGAACGGCCACCCCATGGTCGATCTCGCCGCAACACCGGGTAACATCGCCATCTCGCAGGCCATCAATGGCTTGCCTCCCGGCCAACACTACACGCTGAGCTTCGAGATCGGCGCGTCCATTCCGTCATCGGCCGGACTTGAGGTCTATTGGAACGGGCAGCTCGTCGGTACCTATCAGCCGGGCTCGACGATGACGATCCAGACGATCGATGTGATCGCGCAGACGGATCCCAATAACGCGCATCCTGCAAACATCGTCACCTTCAAGGAGGTCGGCAGCGTAGACAATGCCGGCACCTATCTGGCGAATGTCAGCCTGGTTCAGGCTTCGTCGACGTCGCTACCCGTTTTCCATGCTGATATTGGTGAAGACGGCACGTCCGTCGTGTCGCTGGTGAGCGGAACCAACTTCCGCTTCGGCGCCGATGGTCCGGGCTCAGTGGCGTTCGACACCGCGCACGCAACCATCTCCACCCCGAACGGCACCACGCTCGGCGTGCCTTCGATCACCTACGATCCACTGACCGGCAAAGTGACGGTCAATCCAGGCTGGGGCTTCAACGGCCTGAGCGAAGGCGAGATCGCAACCCTTTCGGTGCCGTTCACGGTTACGGACTCGGATGGCGATACCAAGACCGGGATCTATCAGTTCACGATCCATGGAACGAACGATGCCGTGACGACGTCGGACGGCTTCCCTGACGCAGGGACGATGACCGAATATGCAGAGACCGATCCGCGCGCGGCGTCTTCGACCGATCGCGTCACATTCGACGCACCTCCCGGATATGGCGGTCTCAACGGTGGCGGCTTCTGGATCTATGACGACCAGGGCGATACCCACACGTTGACCGTGACGCCGCAGGGCGCCAACTACCTCGGCCATGTCACTGCAGTCGTCTCGGAGGAGACGGTGAACGACGGTGCGGGCTTCGTTAACTGGCAGTATCACGTCACCGATGCGGAGCTGAATCCGCTAGCGGCCGGCCAAACCAAGATCGAGAAGTTCACGATCTCGGTGGACGATGGCCATGGCAGCACGACCTCGCGCGTGATCACCGTCACGCTGGTCGGCACCAACGACACGCCTGAGATCATCGCTACCAGCAGCAATGTCGTCACCGGCACGATCATCGAGGACGCAACGCCTGCGCCGGCCCCGATCGATCTCGCTTTCGACGGCGGCTTCAACTCATTCGTGAACGGAGTTCCCGTCGGCTGGCAGCTGACGAAGGGCGCGCCCGGCAGCTCAACGGGTGGCGGTTTCGTTAACGGCAGCAATGTCGTGACTTTCTACTCGATGTCTACGACGCCGGACACGCTGTCGCAGACCGTCGCGACGACGGAAGGTCGGCTCTACGAAGTTCGCTTCCAGCTTGGTAACGCGTATGCTTGGGGAGCGAACGGCCTCACGGTCACGTGGAACGGCCAGACCTACCTGGCCTTGGCCGATATCGCGGCCACCAACGACCCGAATGCGCTGACCTGGTACAGCTTCAAGGCGGTGGCGACGTCGGGCGCGAGCGAGCTGAGCTTCTCCGCCTATGGCGTGAACGGCAGCCTGCAGCTCGACAATGTGTCGGTCGTCCCGGTCGCGAGCGAAAGCGCTACCGGTGTGATTCATTTCACGGATATCGATACGATCGACACCCACACCGTCTCGGTCACGCCGACGGCCTCGGGTTATCTCGGCACCTTGCTCGCCACTGTCAGCGATGACTCGACCAATGACGGTTCTGGGGCGGTGTCCTGGGTCTTCAACGTCGAGGAAAGCGCGATCCAGTTCCTGGCCGCCGGCCAGACGCTGCAGCAGATCTATACGATCTCGATCTCCGACGGTCACGGCGGTGTCGTGACCCAGAACGTCACCGTGACCCTGACGGGTACGAACGACGCGCCGGTCATCGATCTCAGCGGCCCAGCCACCGCCGGCAACGATGTCTCGGTGGGCGCCGTCGAGCAGATGGCGCAGTGGATCTTCAACAGCGCGACGATCACCGATGTCGATTCCTCGACGATGCATTCGATGACGGTGACCTTGACCAGCCAGCCCGACGGGCTCGGCCTCGAAGGTCTGTCGCTGAACACGTCTGCGACGAACGCTCTGACGGCGGCTGGTTTGACCTATAGCTACAATGCCACGACCGGCGTTCTGACCGTCAGCGGCGACGCGTCAACGGCGACTTACCAGACGATCCTGCGCGGCGTGGTCTATCAGTATACGGGCGATGCCCCGAGCACGGGCGATCGCACCGTCACGGTCGTCGTCAATGATGGCCTGGACAACAGTGTCTCGCATACGGGAACGGTCCACATCATCCCGATGAACGACGCGCCGGTGCTCGGCGGTACATTGTCGGCGACCGTGACCGAGGGTGGCTCCCATGTCCTCACGGCCAGCGAGCTCGGCTACACCGATCCGGACAACATCTCGAGCGAGGTGGTGTTCCGTGTGTCCAACGTCCAGCACGGCGTCATCACGAATGGCGGCGCTCCCGCGACATCGTTCACCGCCGCCGAGCTTGCGGCCGGTCTCATCAAGTTCACTCATGACGGGTCGGAAGACCCGACGACGACCTTCCAGGTCGCTGTCGAGGATGGCAACCAGGACGGCTCGACACCAGTCCCGGGCACTTTCACCTTCACAGTGCAGGGCGTGAACGACGCGCCGGTCAACGCGCTGCCTGCCGGCCCGCTGACGGTGAACGAGGATACCCCGCTCTCCATCACCGGCCTGTCGATCAGCGACGTCGATGCCGGCAGCTCGGCGATGACGACGACCCTGTCGGTCACCAGCGGCACGATCACCGTGCTGGGCGGATCGGGCGTTACCGTCACCAACAACGGCACGGGATCGGTCACGCTTTCTGGCAGTCAGGCCGACATCAATGCCGCGCTGGCGCAGAACAATGGCGTCGTCTACCAGGACGCGCTCAACCACAATGGCGGTGTCGACCTCACGGTCACCACCTCCGACCTCGGGCATAGCGGTGCGGGCGGCACCCTGACCGACACCGACACGATCCACATCGATGTCACCCCGGTGAATGACGCCGCGATCATCACCGGGAATACGTCAGGCACGGCTACCGAAGCCATGATCTTTACGGCCGGGACTTCGGCGTCGGGCGATCTGAACTCGACGGATGTCGATGACCC